>CENU01042729.1_pt1 | contig 33956 bp, 32 predicted proteins | sample 361331 | NCBI WGS metagenome assembly CENU01 (sample SAMEA2619766, study PRJEB7988) | marine metagenome | isolation source: saline water (ENVO:00002010), including | reverse complement strand
GTGTTTGGCAATATGGGCAATTTGGATGGTTTTATCCAATATGAGGGCGGGGCGGGCCAGGGGCCGTGGTGTTTGCCCGTTTACCCGTCTGGCATCGTCGATGTGTCTTGGGCAAATCCCGAGGAAGGGGATGCAGCTGGTCTACTGCAGGGTTTGCCGGGAGCGAAAGTTGTGGTCCTCTGCCCTCGAGCTACGGAAGCTGCCCTGGATATAGCTCCCCACGCGCCAGCGGGCATGCCAGATCAACAGGATGAACTAGAGCGCCTAATGATGGAGGGCAATATGTGCGCCCGAGTTGTCATGAATGAGGCGGGTATCGTGACCGCCTTCAATCAGACAGCTGAAGAGCTACTTGGCTATCGCAAATCCGAAATTATTGGCGCATCGATGAGCGAGCTGATCATGCCAGAGCGGCATCGCAAGGTGCACGCCCATGGGCTCCAGCGTTTCCTTGCATCAGGGGAGAGTCGGATTATCGGTCGCCGCGTTGAAATTGATGCCCTCCATAAGGACGGGTTTGAGATCCCCGTAGAGCTGACAGTGAATGCCGCAATGACCTCGAAAGGATATCTTTTTGCGGCTGAAATAAGAGACCTGCGTGAGGCGCGAAAACTCAACCAAGAACGCGCTCAGGCACTATCACAGGCAGATCAGGCAAATGAGGCAAAAAGCCGATTTCTTGCAAACATGAGCCATGAAATTCGGACGCCCATGAATGCCCTGCTGGGGATTCTGCAGCTTATTCGCACCGAGGAATCACCGCCTGCACGAGAGCAGCTGATTGTGACGGCAGAACGAGCGGGCGAGCGGCTCATGTCGCTTCTGAACAACGTACTCGATTATTCAAAGATCGAGGCGGGTCAGGCGGAAGTTGTACTCTCCCCTTTTTCACCCGCTGAATTAATGCAGGACCTGGTCGCTCTCTTTCGCCCTAGCGCCGAGCGGAAAAACCTCGACATGACCCTGGAAATGGACGTAGCGGAAAATATGCGCGTGCTGGGCGATGAGCATCGGATCGGTCAAATTGTGACCAACCTTTTGAGCAATGCGATCAAGTTCACCGACCAGGGATTTGTCCGCGTTAGATTCGAATTGGATGCCGGTGTTCCGCAATCCGCCCGCTATCGTATTACGGTGGAGGACAGCGGCATTGGTATGACAAAGGCTCAGGAAGAAGCGGTCTTTGGCGCCTTTGTTCAGGCTGATGATTCCGATACACGACGGTATGTCGGATCCGGTTTGGGCCTAAGTATTTCTTCCATGCTAGCAGAACTGCTCGGGGGCGAGCTCAGCGTCACCTCGGAGAAGGGTCAAGGCAGTAGCTTTACGCTTGCGCTTCCGCTGATGCCCTGCGAGCCGGGTACGCTCGCCGGGGGCGTTGAAGTGCCTGACATTAAGCTGTTCGGCGAAGGGCGAATTTTGCTCGTCGAAGACAGCGTTGCAAATCAGTTGGTGGTGAGATCGCTGCTGGAGCAGCGTGGCTTTTCAGTCACGCTTGCCGATGACGGGGTGTCCGCCTGTAAGCTGTTGAAAAAAGAGGTGCCCGAGCATCGGCAGTTTGACCTAGTGCTTATGGATATCCAGATGCCGCTCATGGATGGATTTGAGACCGCTCGGTGGTTTCGACGGGAGGGCTACGAGGGGGCGATCATCGCGCTAACGGCCAAAGCGTCTTCCGAAGATGAGCGAGCCTGCCTAGACGCCGGAATGAACGATTTTCTGTGCAAACCGATCAATGCGCGCGGTCTGATCGAACGTATCCATCGCTGGCTTGGTCAACGCCGACAGGATGATTGGATAGCCGATACGCGGATGATCGAGCTTCGGGAGCTTATGGGAGACGCTGGTCTTGCAGAGGCTCTAAGCGCATTCACAAGTGAAGTAAAGGTGCTGCTTGAACAACTTGAAGAGGCCGTTAGCCAGAAAGACCTCAAAAATCTGGCCAATGCCGGTCATGCCATGGCCGGCATCATGGCAAGCTTTGGCTTTGATGAGCTGAGACATTTATGCCTCGCCATAGAGGAATCCGCTAACAATGACCTTATGCCCACAGCTCAGAACTTAGACTTGCATCGCTCCTTGGTGCGGCAGCAGCTCGAGCGGGTGCGAGGCTATCGGGTTATTGAGCTGCGCGGCGCATCCAAGGACGGGTGAGCAGTGTCCCAGGGCTAGGCCGTGATCTCGGCGCTCAACTGGTTCACCTTGTGCTGCATGCAGTCCCATTCTCTGAACATGAATTCTTGCCAATCATCCTTGGGGATAGCGTTGAAAGGCACTCTCCAAAAATGCAGTCGAATTTTCTGGTCCAGCCATCCTCCGCCTAAAAGGTCGTGAATATTGGCCGATCCTTCAAATCCGGCATGGGCAAGAAAGACGATGTCCTTGCCGGGGTTGACTTCCAGCATGCCCAGCACGCCACCGAGACGGGGTGGCAGCAGGCCTGGCCAGCGACCTAGCTGGTCGTGAAGCTTTGGGTGCTTGTTTCTCAGCTGGTCATGTTTCTTCTGGGTGAATCGAGTGCCTTCGGGGTAGATCAGGACCGATTGGCTCGCGTTAGCGCTAGTGACCAGGTCCTTTATGGACGCCACGGCTCTCTCTGAGTCGCTTCCAGAACGGTCTACAAAGACATTGGGCAGCAGGTGACCGCCAATGTCCAAGCAGGGCGAAATCTGTAGTTCCTGTTTGATTACATATCGAAGGTTTTCGTTTCTCGCCTTACCGAAATACAGCAGAGGTAGCACGGTATCCCCCATGCTCGTGTGTCGCGAGAAGAGCAGCGCACAACCGCCCTCCAAGACGTCCTCCTGGCCGGAGACTTCGACTTTGACTCGAAAAAGCCAACACCCCATGTCAAAAAGACTTTGTGCCCACCAGGTTTGAATCTCACGAGCCTTTTCAAGCTTCTGCTCAGGTTCTCGGTATCGCAGCCAGAGCCAAAAGAAGCGCGCAAGGCCAGCCCACTCGTGGGTCAGGTACCCGTAAAAAAAAGCGGCGGCTCGGGGCGTGGTCGTATAGCCAGGAATAAAGCTCATTAGTCCCACCAGGATAAGGATCACTGGGCTCATGACGAGGGCGAGTAAGGAAACGATGGCTAACCCGGAAATGGTTAACAACCGGCGCAACAAAGTTCGGTAACTGCGCTCCTGGGCCACTTGTTTCATATTAGGGGGTCATGCTCGTTATTTTTGTTGCGAACCATCGCCAGCCCAGGAGGCCAAAGACTACGTTGCTGATCAGGGTGGCGAGAAAGATTCCAGTATAGCCCATTTGCTCATTCAGCATGGTGGCCAGCGGTACATAGAGGACCAACATTCTGCCGAAAGATAAGGCCGTGCTTGGTAGCGGCTTGCCCAGGGCATTAAATGAGGCGGACGACATCATCAACACGCCCCATAGGCCATAGCTGAGGGGCACGATGCTGAGGTAGGCAGCGGCTACAGCCACGGCCTCTACTGACGATTCCATCCATCCGGCGATGGTGGCGCCAAAAAAGGCGAGGGGCAGGGTCACGATGACGCCGTAGATCAAGCAAAAAAGGTAGCTTGCCCGCACTCCAGCTTTTACCCGCGCCGCCTGCTTGGCGCCCCAGTTCTGCCCGACGAAGGGTCCAATGGAGCCGGATAGGGCAAACATGAGCATGGCAGCCACGGCCTCTATCCGGCTGGCAACGCCAAACCCGGCCACGGCAGCGGCACCGTACCCAGCGATTAAAAACGTGATGTAGGCAGATGTGATGGGCCCGATCAGGTTGGTGGCGATGGCAGGGATACCCACATGCAGGATTCTTTGAGCGGAAGCCAGCCATCCCCAAAACGGTCGCTCAAGCTGGATCATGGATCCTTGGTAGACGTACCAAAGGAGGGCGCACAGGGTAAAAAACCGAGCCACTGTAATGGCGGTCGCCGCTCCGGCGAGTCCTAGGGCAGGAAAACCAAACCAGCCGAAGATCAAAAAGGGGTCCAGGGCTAAATTAAATGCTGCCCCCACCGTCATGATGACCCCCGGAATGGCCGCTCGGCCGTTGGCTCGCATAATGCTGCCCGCCACCATGGCGAGGGTAAATAAAATACTGCCGGGCAAATAGATGTCCAAATAACTGTGGATGAGAGGCAGCAGACTGGGCTCTGCACCCATGGCCAGGAAGAGGGGGTCGATCATGAGCCAGCAGAGAAGCGACAGCACCGTCATCGTCACCGCGACCAGTATCAGACTATGGGTGCCTAATCTCGCAACCTCGTCGCTGGCTGCTGGCGCCCGGGGGGATGAATCTGGCTCTGCCTGACGATGAACACCCACGCTTCGCGCGATCACTGAGGAGGTTCCGATGCTGATGCCCAGCGCGATGCTGGAAAGCACCATGACCAGGGGGAAGGTGAAGCTGACGGCTGCTACCTGCTCAGTCCCCAGTTGTCCGATAAAGCCCAGCTCAAGGGTTTGCACGAGAATGCTTGAAGAGACCCCCATCATCATTGGGGCGGTGAGTTGGGCGAGGGACCGGGTAACAGAGCCTTGAGTGAGATCGCGACTTGGCATGCGGCGGCATCATACACGGTGGTCGTGCGAAGAAGGTGAATGCAGGACAACTTGTCTTTGAGGCCAATCGGTGGGTTTCCCCTTTCGCTCACCCCCCAAAATGCCAAGTACATCACATTCCTGAAATAAACTGTTACCAAATTGTTACGACTAAACATGCCCTCGGTTAGTCTGCCCAAGAGCTTTCCACTAACGACATGAGGTTTAGGCGGCCATGGCTATTTTTTATTGTGCATCATTCCGGTTGATTTCCCTCCTAGGGCTGCTAGCAGCGCTACTAACGACTTACTCGGGTGGCGTTTTCGCAGCAAGCGCTGGTTCGGCTGATGCGGTGATTGAAGAAGTGGTAGTAACCGGATCCTTTATCAAGGGCACTCCCATCGATTCCGCATCGCCAGTCACTGTGATTGATCGGGAGGGTTTGCTTCGTCAGGGTTCGCCCAGCGTGGTGGAAATGGTGCGACGGATTACCGCCAGCTCTGGCGTAGATGGCGAGACCAATCAATTTCAATCCAATCAATCCGAGGGCGTGGCCAGTGTAAATATTCGAGGTCTGGGTGCCCATCGAACCCTGGTGTTGATGAATGGTCGGCGGCAAACGCCCGTCCCAGCACGCTTGCCCGGCGGGCGATTTGTAGACATTAATGCCATTCCACGCGCCGCCCTGGGCCGGGTTGAGGTGCTGAAGGAGGGTGCGGCGGCAACCTATGGCTCAGATGCCATTGGCGGCGTGGTGAACTTCCTTACGCGGGATGACTTTCAGGGTTTTGAGGTGTCTCTTGGGCATCAGAATATTGCCGACAGTGATGGCAACAATGAGTTTGGCGCCATCTTTGGCACCCAGCTAGGGCGCTTTGATTGGGTCACCTCGGTGGGCTTCGAGCGGCGCAACGAACTCAGCCTACGTGATCGTGATTTTTCTCAGGTGCCCTTTGACACCAATCCACAGGGCGGATTCTCAACCATTGGTAATCCCGGCGTACTCTTTAGGCCCGCTGCAGTTCCGTCGGCGATCGCCGCTGGAAATATATTCTTCGCGCTTAGTCCCACCTTTGGCGGTACGCCTGACCCAAACTGTGCTGCCCTAGGTGGGGTTCGCAATAGCCTGTTCTGCTTTTTTCGATATACGGACTTTGATAACTTGATAGAACAAGAAGACCGCTATCAACTTTTCTCTGAGCTCAATGGCGAGGTAGCGGACGATGTGAGGCTGCACTTGGAGTTCTGGTACGCCAAGGCCAACGTGCCTGAGTATAAGACCTCACCCTCCTATCCACCTCAAGCTCTGTTCGGCGATATTCAGTATCTGCCTGCCGATCATCCAGGATTGGTGGCCATGGCTGCCCAGTATCCCGACTATGAGCAATACATTGCCGAGCAGATGGATGCTGACGGCAATGTGGTTCCGGGCACCGGTGAGGGTGCGACTTTTTATGGGCGCATCGCTGGGGTGACGGGTTTCCTCAACTCAGGCTCGGGGCGCGTGGCCAAGCGCGAATATGACAGCTACCGCCTGGTAGCCGCCCTTGATGGTGAGCTGGATAATGGGGTGGGCTGGGACATGGGTTTAACCTACGCCAGAAGCCTGGGCGAACTGGAGCAGGTGGATGCACGTATCGGGCGCACGAAGCTGGCCTTTCGTGGCTTTGGCGGCGAGGGCTGCGGGGCAACGCTGGATACCAGCGGTGACTTGGTCACCAACGGTGCGGTGGCGGGTCAGGGGGGATGTGAATATTACAACCCGCTCTCTAATGCTATTCAGACCTCCTATGCTGAGGCGACCTACGGTTATCAGAACCCGGACTACGATCCCGTCGTAGCAAATTCTCAAGCGTTACTGCAGTGGCTGGACGACAAATCCACTGAAAATGCGGAATCCGCACTGTTGGTGTTGGATGCGGTGTTCCAAGGGGAACTGTTTGAGGGTGAGGGTGCATGGGCCTCGGGGTATCAGTATCGCAAGATTTGGCTGGAGTCCGAGCTGGACGATCTGACCAACGTTGACCGTAACCCCTGTGCCTTTGAGGGCCAGCGGGAGTGTGACGCGCGCACCGGGCTGAGGAGTTTCCTCGCCTCGGGTCGTGAAGTGGATGCCAGCCAGGCGGTGCATTCGATCTTTTTCGAAGCGGCTCTGGATGTGAACGAAAACCTCGACCTACAGTTGGCCGCCCGTTACGAGGACTATGGGGATGCAAACACCTTCGATCCCAAGGTGGGCGGTCGCTATCGAATTAGCGACGCGCTGACTGTCCGGGCCTCGGTACAAACCACCTTCCGTGCACCCAATCTGGACGAGACCAACGAGAGCCGGGTGACGTCATTGTCTTTCGTGGGGCCGACGGCAGCATTTAAGGCCATCGACAATATCGGTAATGCAGACTTGGAGCCGGAAAGCGCCTTCACCTATAACGTTGGCTTTATTCTCAACCCCGTCGAGAATATGACCCTCACCCTGGATTACTGGAATTATGACTTTGACAATCCCATAGATACCGAGAGCTACAATGCTCTAGTGGCCGCCTATGGGGGAACGCCAGAGCAAAAAGCAGCGGTGCAGGCCCAAATTTTCTGCACCGGCACCGGCAATGATGGTTCATGCGGCACCTCGGGGATCGAGCGTATCGAAGTTCAGGTCGTGAACGGTCCCTCGCTGTCCACGGCGGGTATTGATATCTTTGCCGAATATGATCTCCCGCTAGCTAATGGAGCAGCCAGCTTTGGTCTGGATCTAAGCCATACCCTGCACTATAAGCAGGATGCCTACTATCGAGACGGGATTGAGATCGAGCCGAGCTATGACGCTGCCGGTTTCCTCAATGTGAACCGCACCGCTCGCTCCTTGCCAGATCTCAAAGCCCGACTGTTTGGCGAATATAGCCTGGGCGCCCACAACCTGCTGGCCTACATTAACTACGTCACATCATATGAAGATGAGCGGCCTGATATCGATGCCGAGGTTGATGCTCAGACGACGCTAGACTTGCACTACCAGTATAGTTTTATGGAGGACAATGCGCTGTTCACTCTATCGGCCGTCAACGTGACCGATGAGGATCCGCCGTTAGTCCGCGTGGACTTAAACTATGATGCCTACACGCATAATGGCTTTGGACGGATGATCAAGCTGGGGTTGCAGTACCGGATGTAATGACCGGCAGCGCTCTCAGGTCGAACCAGCTAAACTAGGCTTCTCAAAGCCGGAGTTTGCTATGTCATCGACCCTGCCGATTACGCCATCCGTGGCGGTTACCGAGCAACAGCGTCACGCCTATCTAGACTTCGCCCGTGACGCTGTTAAGTCTGCGGCCCCAGTAATTCTGAGCTACTTCCGCTCACCCCTGCAGGTGGAAAACAAGGCCGGTGAATCGGGCTTTGACCCAGTGACGCTGGCGGATCGAGAAGCAGAACAGTCGATAAGAGAGGCCATCAACGGCCGCTTTCCGGAGCACGGTATTTTTGGTGAGGAGTTTGGCTATCAAGAAGGCAATGGCCTGACTTGGGTGATTGATCCTATCGACGGCACGCGTGCGTTTATGATGGGCCAGTTGCACTGGGGATCTCTGCTGGCGCTCTATGATGGCGAAAAGCCAATTGTTGGCGTGATGTATCAGCCCTTCACCGATGAACTGTTCTCGGGTGACGGATCGGCCGCTTGGTATGAACAGGGTAGCGTTCAGCGCCCCTTGGCGACCAGTAACTGTCAATGCCTGGACCGGGCGAGCCTGGCCTGCACGGGTACGGCATGGTTCAGCGAGCAGCAAAGAAGCAAGTTTAAGGCCCTGTCGGCAGCGACGCGTCTGACCAAATTTGGCGGCGACTGCTATCTCTTTGGTCTGGTGGCCATGGGGCACACTGATCTTGGTGTTGAAGCCGGTCTCAATCCCTATGACATTCAGGCTCTCATACCTATCATTGAGGGAGCCGGTGGTTGCGTATCTACCTGGGAGGGCGGCAATCCAGCCCTAGGCGGACAGGTGGTGGCGGCGGCGACGCCTGACCTGCACGACCAGGCAATGGCAGCGTTAAATAGCGGTTAGCTAGCGGCCTCCTCGGCCAGCTTGCGAAGGGTGGCGACCAGGAGCTGCTGTTCGGCAGCCTTTACCCTCTGCTCAAGCGCCTCCGCTGTATCGTTCTTCTGGACCGGAACCTGAATCTGCGCGAGCACTGGTCCGGTATCGTATTCAGGCTCTACATAGTGGAGGGTTGCACCACTTTGGAATTCGCCTGCTGCGAGCACGGCCTCGTGCACGCGCCGCCCAAAGTAGCCTCGACCCCCATATTTAGGCAGAAGCGAAGGGTGGGTATTGATAATTCGGCCCTCGAAAATCTGCTGAGTGACCGGCCCTAGCCGCTTCATGTAGCCCAGCAGTAGGATCAGGTCGGCGTCGGCACCGCTGGCTGCTTCACAAATAGCCTGATCTGCCGTGGCCTCTTCGCCATGGGTTTTTGAGCTGATATGGAGAATTGGGATATTGGCCTTGGCGGCCCGCTTCAGGGCTCCGGCCTGGCTGTTATTGCTGATTACCATCACCACGCGAGCGGGGAAGTTGGGATCGGCACAGGCATCAATGAGCGCCTGAAGGGTGGTGCCCTCATGTGAAGCCAGTACTGCCACACGCATTGTGTTAGATATCCTTGGGATTTTCGTCCTAGCCGAAGGCGCTAGCCATAGGCCTGAGCTGGGAGCCAGGTCACGAGCGGCTGCCAGTTAAAGATGATTAGCATGCCCAGGAGCTGAAGGAAAATAAAGGGGATCACTCCGCGATAGATGGTGGTGACCTGAATGCCTTCTGGCGCAACCCCCTTTAGGTAGAAAATCGCAAAGCCCACTGGCGGGGTTAAAAAGCTGGTCTGCAGGCAAACGGCAAACAAAATGGTAAACCAAACTGGGTCAAAGCCCAGGCCCGCCACCACTGGCGATACCAGAGGTAGAACGATCAACGTCAGTTCGATCCAGTCCAGGAAGAAACCCAATAAAAAGGTGGCGAACAGGATGGCGATGATGATCCCCGTAGGCTCAAAGGGTAATCCCAGCAGCACGCGTTCGATAAGCTCGTCACCGCCCAGGCCCCTGAGCACCAAGGAAAAAGCAGTAGCGCCCAGCAGCACTGCAAAAATATACCCCGTTGTGCGCGTGGTCTCCTGAACCACCTCAGCCAGGACCGGGCGACTGATCTGGCCCTTGATCACCGCTAATAACAGCGCGCCCGCTGCACCGACGCCTGCGGCTTCGGTGGGCGTCGCTAGCCCCATAAAAATACTGCCCAACACCGCAAAGATTAAAAAGGCTGGGGGCACGATGGCCAATACCAGCTCCAACAAGGCAGACCAATCAAAGGGGGTCGTGGGTGCTGCGGGCGCCCGTTGGGGGAACAGCCAGCCGGTGGCGACGATATAGGTGATATACAGGCCGCCCAGGAGCATGCCCGGGAAGACGGCGCCGAGAAACAGGTCGCCAACGCTCATAGCCATGCGATCGGCCATAAGCACCAGCATGATACTCGGGGGGATCAAGATGCCCAGCGTGCCGACGGCACATACGGTCCCGGTGGCCAACGATTTGTCGTAGCCTTGCTGCAGCATCACCGGCAGGCCAAGCAGGGCCAGCAGCACGACGGATGCACCGATAATGCCTGTAGTCGCGGCCAGCAGCAGACCGATGAGGGTAACGGTGATCGCCAGTCCGCCTCGCAAGCTGCCGAACAATCGCGAAAAACTGGTCATAAGCTGATTGGCTATTCCGGAACGATCCAGCAGCAGGCCCATCATGATAAACATGGGCAGAGCCACCATGACCCAGTTTTCCATGACGTTCCAGATACGCTCTACGGTCAGCGAGGTATAGTTCCAGTCGAGGCCGATGTTGAGCGCAAAATCCGCCTCGAGGATGACTGCGAGCGCACTAAAGATAATGGCTAGACCGCCTAGCAACCAGGCGACCGGAAACCCACTGAATACTAGCCCGATGAAGCTCAAGAACATCAGGACAGCTAAGACCTCATTCGCTGCCATGCTTGGCCTCCTCGAGAAATAAGAAATGCCAAAGGCGATGCACCCTGGCGATAACCGTGGCCAGGAGGAGGCCAAAACCAAGTGGCAGCATGGCCTTGATCAGCCAGCGATAGGCCAGCCCGCCCGGCGATGCAGAAATCTCCCCGAGTTCCCAGGCAGCCACCGTAAAAGGGATGCCGTAAAGGATGATCAACGCGATGAACGGCAGCAAAAAAAGAAAGATGCCGTAAAGCTCAATCCAGGCTCTCAATTCCGGCCCGAACTGCTCGTGCAGAATGTCCACTCTGATATGGGCATCTGCCTGATAGGCGTAGCTTAGGCCAAGCAGGAAGCCGATGGAGTAGAGGTGCCACTGGATTTCTTCCAGCTCGATTCGGCCTTCATTCAGCGCGTACCTGAGCAAAACGTTGAAAACGATAACGCAGAGCAACGCCAGCCAGATATAGGATAACCCATCGCCGACGAGGCGAATGACCGAATCGACACGCCGTGAGAATGCAGTTTGCGGCAGATAGTCCTTAGACATTAGAAGTCCCGAGGCAGGTAGGCACGTGACTTCCACTGGGCGTATTCGGCTCTAAACGCCCTTTGAGAGGCTAAAATCAGGGCAAAATCGGCGTCACGCGCGGCCTCCTCTTCCAGGACTTCCTCACTCACCCGCTGCAGCTCTCTGAGCAGAGGTTCCGGCAAAATCCCTGCGGTCACGCCAATGTCCTCAAAGCCAGCAATGACGGCGCCCTGGGTGGCCTCGGCTTGAGCAAGGTTTCGGGTCACGGCGGCAGTGCAGCCCATTTCTATCAGGGCCTGATCTTGGGCGCGAAGCTCACCCCATTTGTCCAGATTGACTACCAGGTGATTTGCCGTGAAGGGTTGGTGCCAGCCTGGGAAGTAATTAAATTTAGCGATCCGATTGAACCCCAAAGATTGATCGACGATGGGCAGCGCGTACTCGCTGGCGTCGATAGCACCCTTTTCTAGAGCCTGGAATATTTCACCGCCAGGGATCATGGTGACGCTTGCGCCCAGGCGCTCCATAACTCGGCCCCCCAGCCCGGCAAACCGGATTTTGAGGCCTTGAACATCCTCCAGGCTGTCGATTTTATTGCGGAACCACCCGGCGGTCTCTGGGCCCGTCATGCCGCAATAAATCGGGTGGATGTTGTATTTCTTGTACAGCGCCTCAGTGAGTTCGCGACCATCTCCATGAAACCACCAGGCGCTGTACTCCCAGGGCTCCATGCCGAAAGGCACTGCGGCAATCAGTGGTGAAGCCGGAATTTTCCCTTGGTCGTAGCCGAGCCAGGTATAGCCAACGGCTAGCTTGCCGTCCCTCACGGCGTCGGTGATGGAAAAGGGGGGAACAATTTCGTTCGGCTCTGAGACGTTGAGGCGAACCGCACCGTTGCTGGCGGCGGCCATGGCCTCCGTGAAATAGACGGGGTTGTCCCCGACTACGGGCAAATTGGTCTGAGCCGTGATCGGCATGTACCAATCGACCCTGACGCTCTCTTCCCCCCCGGGGTTGGCACTCGCTGTCGCCAGGTTCGCAGCCTTAGAGACAGGCCGAACGGCAAGCGAGCCGATCATGCCGACGACGAAGGCCATCACCACGGCGATGAGCGCGGCGCGATTGGTAATCTGCTTGTTACTCATATTCCCCTCAATCAGTAACGGGCCTGAGCACGACCGCCCCGGCAAGCACCGATTGTGTGAACCCGTCGCCCAGGATGCAAGGATGGTTTTGCTTTGGGCGGCGGGATGGCGATATGCTCCAGGACATACGCTCGGGGTTCTGGCGCTAAACTCAAATTTCCAGTGAGGAATGTATTGGTTGTGAGTTATTCCATATTTTTGAATTGTGGCACCTGATAACTTTCCGCGCCTACTCGCGAGTCCCGCCATCAGTGCGGGTGCTGGGATCAAAAGAACAAGATTAACGAATCTGCTCTTGGTTTATTGGGTTGTCTTGGATAGGAAACAGTTGCTTCGGGAGGCGATATGCAGATAGGTGTGCCGAAAGAAACAGGGCCAGGAGAGGTGCGAACCGCGCTGGTGCCCGCGAACGCGAGCAAGCTCATCAAGCAAGGATTTGCAATCAGCATGCAGGCGGGTGCGGGACAAAGTGCCGGCTTTGCGGATGCGGAGTACGAAGCTGCCGGCGTGGCGATTGAGAACGACCGCTCGGCGCTTCTCGCCAGGGCCGATATTGTTCTTGCGGTCCGAAAGCCCGAGGCGGGCGACGTGGCGGCGCTCAAGGCCGGAGCTCTTTTCGTCAGCTTCTTGGATCCCTTCAATGAGCAATCCTTGGTTCAGCAGCTGGCCGCCCAGGGTGCGACGTCAATTTCTATGGAGATGGTGCCGCGCAGCACCCGAGCGCAAAAAATGGATGCCCTGTCCTCACAGGCCAACCTGGCCGGGTATGTGACCGTGATTCAGGCGGCCTCCCACTCGCCCAAGATCATGCCCATGATGATGACGCCCTCTGGCACCATCGCGCCAGCACGGGTATTTGTTATCGGCGCAGGCGTTGCAGGCCTGCAGGCCATCGCTACGGCCAAAAGGTTGGGCGCGCGCGTAGAGGCATTTGATACGCGACCCGTGGTCGCGGAGCAGGTTCAGTCATTGGGCGCGAAGTTTGTTGAAATCGATCTGGGGGATACGGGTCAAACAGATCAAGGCTATGCCAAGGCGCTCACTGCCGAGCAAATGGAAATGCAGCGCCAGGGCCAAAAGCAAATCATTAGCCAGTCGGATATTGTGATCACAACAGCGCAGCTCTTCGGGCGGCCAGCACCACAGATCGTCAGCAAGGACATGGTTGAGTCCATGAAGCCTGGTAGCGTCATCGTTGATATGGCGGTGGAGAGTGGCGGTAATGTGGAAGGCTCAGTGCTTGATCAGGTGGTCGAGATTAACGGCGTGAAGATCGTCGGCCAGGGTAACCTGCCGGGGGAGGTTGCCCGCAACGCCAGTGAGATGTACTCCAACAACCTGGTGAATCTACTGCTCGAATTCTGGGATGCCGAAGCGACGAAGCTGGATTTGGACCCTGAGGACGAAATTATTCAGGCTTGCGTGATCACCCGTGATGGCGCAGTCGTAAACGAAACCATCAAAAATATTTACGGGGGGAGCTAAGCCATGGAAGGTGTATTTCTTGCGATGGTGCTCATGCTTTCGATTTTCTTGGGCTTTGAACTCATTTCAAAAGTGCCGGCGACCCTGCATACGCCGCTTATGTCTGGCGCCAATGCGATTTCGGGGATCACTATTGTCGGGGCGTTGATTTCCGCTGGTGGCGAGGGCTCGGCTGTTTCAACCTGGCTAGGTGCGGCGGCGGTGGCCTTTGCGATGATTAACGTCGTGGGTGGCTACATGGTCACGAACCGCATGTTGAGTATGTTCAAGAAAAAAGATGAGGGTCAGTCAGGAGGAAGCGCATGAGTCCTGTAGTCATAAACCTATGGTACGTGGGTGCCGCCGCGCTCTTTATCTTTGGCCTCAAGCAGCTTGGCTCACCCGCCACCGCCGTCCGAGGCAACCTGCTGTCGTCTATCGCCATGCTGATTGCCATCGTGGTGACCCTCTTAAACCGAGAAATTTTAAATTTCCAGTGGATAGCGGGTGCCGCGGTGATAGGGGCCATCGTCGGGGCCATAACGGCTCAGCGTGTAGCCATGACCAGCATGCCGGAAATGGTCGCTCTGTTTAACGGTTCGGGCGGCATCGCCAGTCTTCTGGTTGGCTGGGCTGCCCTGTATAACGCCGGGAATACGACCTTCACGGACATCACTATTTTGCTGTCTATCATCATTGGGGGCATGACCTTTAGCGGAAGCATCCTGGCTTGGGGCAAGCTTAGCGAAGTAATGAATTCTGCTGCTGTGGTCTTTGGTGCCCAACGCTTCGTCAACGGGGCGATCGTCATTGCGCTGATCGCCTGCGCCGTTCTGTTCTGCATGGAGCCCTCGGTAGACTCTCCGTACCTGTACGCGATTCTGGGGCTCGCGCTGCTCATTGGCGTGATGGCCGTTTTGCCTATTGGGGGCGCCGATATGCCGGTTGTCATCTCGTTGCTCAACAGTTACTCAGGCCTTGCAGCTTGTGCAGCGGGCTTTGCGATCAACAATAATATTTTGATCGTTGCGGGCTCCATGGTGGGTGCCGCGGGCATTATTTTGACGAATATCATGTGTCGAGCGATGAATCGCTCCCTAGCCAACGTGCTGTTTTCGGGCTTCGGCGCGGCCAAGCAGGCCACTAAGGTCGAGGGCGAGGTTAAGCCAATCAATACGGAAGACGCCTATCTTATTCTGGAGGCTGCTCAGTCAGTTTCCTTTGTTCCTGGATACGGCATGGCCGTTGCTCAGGCTCAGCACGTGGTGCGCGAGTTGGGCGAGCTGCTCGAGAAAAATGGCGCCGAAGTCACCTACGCTATTCATCCGGTCGCGGGCAGAATGCCAGGGCATATGAATGTCCTGCTGGCCGAGGCAAACGTACCCTATGACCAGCTCATCGAGATGGAGGACATCAATCCAAGGATGGACATGGTAGACGTTGCCGTTGTGATTGGCGCCAATGACGTCGTTAATCCCGCTGCGCGCAATGATGAAAACAGCCCGATCTATGGGATGCCCATTATCAACGTGGACCATGCCCGTACGGTCTTCGTCCTCAAGCGCTCCATGGCCTCAGGCTTCTCCGGGGTGGATAATCCGCTGTTCTTTGGCGAGAACACTCGTATGCTCTTCGGCGATGCAAAACAATCCATTGCGGCCGTTGTCGCAGAGTTTAAAGGCTAGTCCATCCGGCGTTATGGCTAGCCAGCGCTAGCTATGACGCCACTCCCCGGGCTTCAAGCCATCCAGAGTCCAAGACCCGACGCGATAGCGTATTAGGCGCAGAACGGGAAACCCCAGGGCAGCACACATGCGCCTTACCTGCCGGTTGCGGCCCTCGCTGATCGTTAGAATAAGCCAGCTTGTGGGGATGGACCGGCGCTCTCGAACCGGGGGGTCTCGATCCCAAAGGGGAATATGGCCTTCTCCGATCTGCCATGTGGCCGGCCGCGTGGGTCCATCCTTTAGCACCATGCCCTCTGAGAGCGGTGCAAGCTCCCGGTTGCCGGGCGTGCCCTCAACCTGGGCCCAGTACGTTTTTGTCATGCGTTGCTCAGGATGTGCGATTTTGTGCTGGGTAGGGCCGTCATCGGTCAGAACCACAAGACCCTCGCTGTCTCGGTCCAGGCGGCCTGCCGGATAAACGTCAGGGAGATCGATATAGTCAGCAAGACAACGCCGGCCGTCTGTATCTGAGAACTGGCACAGTACATCGTAAGGTTTGTTGAATAAGATGGTGGTGGGCATATAACCATCATAGGATAGAAAGCGGTCTTGGTCTCGAGGCCGTATCTGGGCAGTTGGATCGAGGGGGGCATATGGAGCTTTATGAGGTGATGCGGACAACGTTCGCCGCCCGGGATTTCACAGACGAGCCGGTAACTGACGGGGTGCTGTCTCGCATTCTGGATAATGCCCGCTTCGCGCCGAGCGGGGGAAACCGTCAGGGATGGCGGGTATTAGTTGTTCGCAGCGCAGAGCGTCGGGCGCAGTTGGCAGAGCTGATTGCTCCAACCATGCGTCACTACGTCGCTCAGGCGAGTGCAGGTGAGGCACCCTTCAATAGCGTTAATCCCACCAGACTGTCTCAGCAGGAGATGGATAGCGCCTCGGTGCCCCAACAAATGCTGGAAAATTTGGTGAATGCCCCCGTCTTGCTCCTGACCTTCGTGGATATGGCGGTGGTAGCCAGCTTTGACAGACATTTGCAGCGTCCGGGGGTGATCTCCGGAGCTTCGATTTATCCCTTTGTTTGGAATATTTTGCTCAGTGCGCGTCATGAGGGCCTCGGCGGTACGCTGACCACCTGGGCTGGGGCATCCGGGTTAGGCGTCAATTCGCTATTTGGCGTACCTGACCAAATGGCCTTTGCGGCCATGCTGCCCTTGGGTTATCCGGTGAAACAGCTGACTAAGCTGCGCCGTCGACCGGTGGCGGATTTCACCTTCAAGGAACACTGGAATGGGGAGCCCTTAGATGTCTGATTCAAAAGAGTTAGCGGACCAGCAGAGCGAGACGCACCAGGTACCCTCACCGGCTTACGCCAAGTACGTTTTGGTGGTGTTGATCATCGTCTATATTTTTAATTTCGTTGATCGGCAAATTCTCTCTATTCTGGCAGAAGAAATTAAGGCAGATCTGGGTATTGGTGATGCTGAGATTGGCTTTTTGTATGGCACGGCATTCGCCATTTTTTACGCAGTATTCGGTATTCCACTGGGCCGATTGGCGGATCTTTGGAATAGAAAGCAACTTATCGCGGTGGGGTTGTCATTTTGGAGCTTGATGACCGCCCTATCCGGCTTTGCTCAAAATTTCTTTCAGCTAGCCATCTGTCGTTTCGGCGTGGGCATCGGTGAGGCCAGCGCGACGCCGGCGGCGTTTTCCATGCTCTCGGACTATTTCAATCCTAAGGTGCGAGCAACGGTGCTCGCCATCTATTCCAGCGGGATTTATCTTGGAGCGGGGATTGGCCTCTTTCTTGGCGGATCCGTGGTGCAAGCTTGGCATGGCTGGTATCCGGACCCGGATTTAGCCCCCTTGGGGTTGCGGGCCTGGCAGGCGGCCTTTCTGACCGTGGGGATACCCGGGATTCTGATGGCCATCTGGGTGTGGACCCTTAGAGAGCCTATCCGAGGCATCAGTGAAGGTCTTGTGGCGAAGACGCACCCCAGACCCTTTGCGGAAACCGGCCGCTCCTTTATGAGTGTCCTGCCAGGGTTCTCTCTGGTAAATCTCTACGCCTCGGGAGGATGGAGAGCAGTGGTTTGGAACCTGCTGGCGGCCAGCTTAGTGAGCCTGGTGTTCTATGTGCTGTATTTGGTGATGCCCACCTTGGTGCAATGGATCGCCCTCGGGATAGGCGTATATATTGCGGTAACCTGGATTCACTTCCAGAAGCTCACGGATCCGGCGTGCTTTGGCATGATGTTTCGCTCCAGGGCCTTCGTCCTGGCGACCATTGGCTTTCCTGCTATTTCCTTTGTCACCTACGGCATTGGCTTCTGGTCGCCACCCTTCATGCAACGCTTTCATGGCGAATCTATTGCCGATGCAGGCCTCTACCTGGGGTTAGGGGCGGCTGTCGGTGGTTTTTTAGGCATCGTGCTGGGCGGTGTGATATCCGATCACTTTAAGGAGCGGTCCGTCAACGCGCGTCTCTTTGTGGGTCTTGCTATACCCGTTATGGCGGTGCCCTTGGCGCTTGCCTTTCTTTACACGGAGAGTGTGATGATGGCCTATATTTATAGCTTCTTATTCAGTGTCGTGTCGCCAGCCTGGATTGGATGCGCGGCCAGCACGGTCAATGATTTGGTGATGCCCCGGATGCGTGCAACGGCGTCTGCTTGGTACCTGCTAATGAACACCTTTTTGGGACTGGCCTTAGGCCCCTTCCTAATCGGCCAGTTCAGTGACCTGTACGTTGCGGCTGGTGTGGAGAGCGATGTTGCGTTGCAGGGTGCCATGGCCTGGGGGCTTGCAATCTTTGCGCTCAGCGTGATCACATTGTCCCTCGCCTGTCGCTATCTTCCGGCGGATGAGGCGAGTCGCCTGGACCGAGCAAGATCCTACGGCGAACCTATTTGAACCGATAAGAAAAACAAAAAAACGGTCAGGCTTATGCAGCAGCAGGGACAATATGAACTCGGGGGCGAAGTCGACAGCGTTTGGGCGGCGCTAAACGATCTGCAGGTTTTGGCGGCCTGTATCCCAGGTTGCGAATCTATTGAGCGGATTGACGAGGCGAATGTTCGCGTTGCGCTGCGTGCCAAGCTTGGCCCGGTCAACACTCTTCTTGAAGCCGTTCTTACGCTGGACGACCTAGACCCACCGAGGCACTACACCCTGCGCGGCAAGGTTAGGGGAAGCGCCGGCGTGGCGGACGGCGAGGCGAAAGTCCAACTCCATCCCATTGAGCTTGATGGGCAGGCGGGTACCCGACTGAGTTATGAGATGAGTGCCACGGTGGGTGGAAAACTTGCTCAGCTTGGCGGCCGTTTAATCGATGCTGCGGCGACGAGAATGGCGGATGACTTTTTTAAGCGACTGAGTCTGGCCATCAGTTCCCAGGGGGTTAGCGAAACCGCATCCTCTACAGAGAGGGCGGAGGACGGCCAGCTCCTTATTTGGGGTATTGCCTTCACGGTGCTCATTGCCGCCATGATTCTGGCCTTTTAGCTTGGTGATGCGAGAGCGTCCGTAGATGAAAATTAAACTGCAGGTGAACGGTAGACAGTACGTGCTAAAGGTGAAGGCAAACAGCCTGCTGGTCACCGTTCTTCGCGAAGATCTTGGGCTCACGGGAACGCGTGTTGGATGCGATACCTCTCAGTGTGGCGCCTGCACGGTGCACATGAATGGCCGAGCGATAAAGGCCTGTTCGCTCCTCGCGGTTCAGGCAGATGAGACCAATATCCTAACCATCGAAGGCATTGGAACGGAAACCTCACTGCATCCAATGCAAGAGGCATTTCGCGACTGCCACGGGCTGCAATGCGGGTTTTGCACGCCCGGGATGATCATGCAGGCCATTGATTTGGTCGAGCACTCAGAGCGCTTGGATTCCGCCGAGATTCGGCGCGGTATTGAAGGGAATCTTTGTCGCTGTACGGGCTACCACAACATCATTCGCGCCATTGCCCAGGCCGCAGGACCTAAGATGATAGAAAGTGTTGATGCGGCTGCCCGCGAGGAAGCATTGCAAGAGACCGCCTCTTTACGGGAAGACAGCCGTTAGCTATGTACTCTTTTGAATACCATAGGCCCAAGAACATCAAGGCTGCACTCAGGCTGTTTCGTAAGGCAGATGATCCCATTTACGTGGGCGGAGGCATGACGCTGATTCCGTCCATGAAGCAACGACTCGCTGCGCCCACAGATCTAATTGACCTCTCCGCGGTGGGCGAACTGCGGGGGGTGGCGTGGGGCGAAAAAACCCTGACGCTGGGGGCGATGAACCGGCACAACGAGGTTGTAGAAGATGCCCAGATTCAAGATCGGCTACCCGTACTCGGTGAGCTGGCGGCCAGCATCGGAGATAACCAGGTCCGCAATCGCGGCACTCTAGGAGGCGCTATCGCAAACGCTGATCCTGCAGGGGATTATCCCGCTGCGGTGGTGGCGCTGGGCACCCGCGTCATTACCCACCAACGCAGCATTGCGGCGAGTGAGTTCTTCCTGGATTTATTTGAAACGGCACTGACCCCCGGCGAGGTCATCAAGGCCGTGGAGTTTGCTATTCCTGAGCGCGCCAGCTACGCCAAGTTTCGCCACCCTGCTTCCGGCTACGCGGTCGTTGGCGCCTTGGTCGCGGACTATGGTGATGAGGTCCGCGTCGGCATTACCGGTGCCGGACCCTGTGCCTTTCGGGCCAAATACATCGAGCAGCTGTTGTCTCAGCAGCTTGAGCCGTCGGCTATTGAGGCTGTTACGGTGCCGGACGCTGGCTTTATCAGTGATATCCATGCCTCGGCAGCCTATCGGGCGCACCTGGTGAAAATAATGGTTCAGCGTGCGGTGAGCCGGCTTTTGGAGGCGCCCTAATGCAGGCCCGGGCGGTCATTTGTCGTGCGTTGTCTGATGATATTGGGTCTGTAAAACTGGAAACCGTTCAGGTGCCGGATCCCGGGCCGGGCCAAATTCGCGTGCGGCTGAAGGCTTGTGCCGTGAATTTTCCGGACCTCCTGATGATACAGGGCAAGTATCAGCATAAGCCGGCGCTTCCTTTTTCGCCTGGGGGAGAGGCGGCTGGAGACATAGAGGCCTGCGGCAGCGGCGTTGACGGCTTCCGCGAGGGGGACGCAGTGGTGTTGGGTATCCGTCATGGTGGCTTCGCCGAATCCGTGGTGGTCAACGTGGAACAGGCCAGGCCAATGCCCAAGGGAATGAGCTATGCCAAGGCGGCCTCCTTTCAAACGGCGTACCTAACTGCCTATGTGGCGCTCCATCGGCGCGGTGCGCTGGAGTCGGGAGAGACCCTGCTGGTACATGGGGCCACTGGTGGCGTCGGCATGGCGGCCGTGGACCTGGGCAAGCTGTGGGGTGCCAAGGTGATCGCCACCGGGGGCCGAGACGATAAACTCGCCGTGGTGAGCGCCCGAGGTGCAGACCACGTGATCAACTACGCGTTACCCGATGGGAGGCTGGGAGGCTTCCGCGACCAGGTCAAGCAACTCACCGGCGGCAAGGGAGCGGATGTGATCTACGATCCCGTGGGTGGAGATGTCTTTGATGAGAGCATGCGCTGCGTTAACTGGGGCGGCCGCATTCTGACCATTGGCTTTACCAGCGGTCGTTGGCCCCAGGCGCCAGTAAACCTGATACTGATCAAGCAAATCTCAGTGATTGGGGTCCGAGCAGGGGAATACGGACGTCGGGATCCCGTCCGCGGAGAGGAAAATCAAAGACAACTTTACGCGCTGGCCGAGGCCGGGAAAATCGACCCTTGGATAAGTCACTGCATGCCGCTGGAACACGCCGTGGACGCGATGCGGCTATTGGAGGGCCGAGAAGTGGTGGGGAAGGCCGTGGTCACCATGAATGGTTACAGTCCTAGCCCTGGATAAGGCCCATTAACGCCTTGTCGATCCGGGGTTGGCTTTGGAGGGAGGATTGCGTAAATTGCCCGCTGGCAGCGATCCGCGGGGGGCATGTGGACGCTGACCATAGGGAGATCACCAGATCTAATGTCATTTAACGCAAGGACTTGATCCGCCCAATGAGGGCAGGCCGCGCAGACATGCGGCGAAGGACAGGTACCGGGGTGCGCAGTAATGGTAGATACCAGGCTCGTGGGGCGCGCCCGTAGTGGGAGGCTGCCATGAAGATACAAGACTTTCATATCCGCAAAAGCGCCAAGGAGAAAATCTCCATGGTGACCTGTTACGACTACTGGTCGGCGCAGATCATCAATGCAACGGACGTTGATACGCTGTTGGTTGGCGACAGCTTGGCCATGGTCATGCATGGTTATCCGAGTACCGTGCATGCAACGGTGTCCATGATGGCCACTCACATTGCGGCGGTTAGGCGCGGAGCGCCAGACAAGTTCATCGTGGGCGACATGCCCTTCCTCGCTGCTCGTAAATCCCAGAACGAAGTGTTGGATAGCGTGGCAGAGCTGATGCAGGCCGGCGCTAACGCGGTGAAGATTGAGGGCGCAGCCGGCCAGCTCAATACCATGGAATATATTGTGGAATCTGGGGTTCCGGTCATGGGACACCTGGGTCTGACGCCCCAATCCGTAGAGAGTCTGGGCGGTCATCGGGTTCAGGGCCGGCTTCAGGATGATGCCGAGCGTATTTATAAAGATGCCCAGGCGCTGCAGAGCGTGGGGTGCTTCGCCCTGGTGCTGGAATGTATACCCCAAGGCCTGGGTCGTCAGATAAGCGCTTCGCTGGATATTCCAACCATCGGCATCGGCGCCGGTAGCTACACCGACGGCCAGGTGTTGGTGTTGCAAGACTTACTCGGCATGCAGGCGAACTTCAAGCCGCGTTTTCTTCGTCACTTTATGGACGGCCAGGGCCAAGTGTCTCGTGCGATCAATGGTTACCATGCCGAGGTCACCTCTGGGCGCTTTCCAAACTGTGAAGAAGTCTATAAATGAATGCCCAGGTCATCCAAGGCCTTCAGCGCTGGCGGACGATCAGATCAACACTCAGCGGCAGCATAGGCTTTGTGCCAACCATGGGTGCGCTGCATGAGGGCCATTTGGCCCTGCTGAAAAGAAGCGTTAGTGAGAACGATGCGACGGTGCTTTCCATTTTTGTCAACGCGACTCAGTTCAATGACAGGGCCGACCTAGATCGCTATCCCCGCAGCCTGGAGCAAGACATCGCCCATGCTCAGAGGTGCGGCGTGGATTTTATTTTGCTGCCGGACCATGCTGAGCTGTACCCAGATGATTATCGGTACCGAGTGGCCGAGGGCGAATTATCCCTGGCGCTTTGTGGTGCGGACCGCCCCGGTCACTTCGATGGTGTTTTGACCGTGGTCATGAAGTTGATCAATCTCGTGCGTCCGAGCACCGCCTACTTTGGGCTAAAAGATTATCAGCAGTACCGGTTGATAAAGGGTATGTGCGAGAGCTTTTTTATGGAGACGGCCATTGTGGGCTGCGAGACCGTGAGAGAGCAGGATGGCCTCGCCATGTCCTCAAGAAATCGAAGATTAGACGCAGATGCACGAGCGAAAGCCGGTCGCTTATCTGGCCTGCTTCGGGAGGCGCGCACAGATGAAGCCGCGAAGGCGGCCCTGACCGCAGCGGATATGCAGGTGGGATACGTGCAAACGCTGGAAGGCCGACGCTGTGCGGCGGTGACCCTGGAAAGCTGCGACGGCGCGGTGCGTCTTATCGACAACGTGATCGTCGACTCAGTGGATACATCTGAAATGCCAGGCGGGGAGAGCCGATGATTCTTTTGCTAGATGTGGGCAATACCCAGATTTTTTGCGGTGTTTTTGACCAAGCGCAACTGGTGACCCAGTTTCGATACGCGTCCACGGCCCGGGAGTCTTCTGACGAAATCGGTGTTTTTGTACGCGGGGCTCTGCGCGAAAATGGCGTTGCGCCTGAGGGCATTGATTTGATCGGCATCTCCTCGGTGGTGCCGGAGCTTAATTATTCTTTACGTGCCTGCTGTCAGAAATATTTTAATCTGGAACCGATGGTGATGCGGCCGGGGCTCAAAACAGGCCTGAAGATCGCCTACAAGGACCCGAAGGAAGTGGGCAGTGATCGCATCGCTGACGCCATGGGGGCAGTGAAGCTTTTCCCGGACCGCAATTTAATTGTGGTCGACTTCGGAACTGCAACCACGGTCTGCGCAATCACAAAGGAGCGAGCCTTCCTCGGTGGGAACATCATGCCGGGTGTGCGTCTGGCTATGGAAACGCTGGAAGCGAAGACAGCCAAGCTACCCTCCGTGGAAATTAAACCGTCGAGGACAGCGATCGGTAAAACCACCATCGAGAGCATTCAGAGTGGGCTGTATTGGAGCAACGTAGGCATGGTTCGGGAGTTGGTTACGCGGATTACTGATGAGGCTTTTCAGGACGAAGCGCCCTTGGTCATCGCCACCGGGGGATTTTCCAGCCTCTTTCACCGTGAGAATCTCTTTGATCATGTGGTATCAGACCTGATATTTACCGGGCTGATTGAGGCGCTACGGTTGAACGGCTACCTGGATTGAGCCTCTGGAGCGTTACTTGGATACACCATGCCAACGATAAATAGCCCAATGTCTTACCCAATTGGTCTATTAGGCAGAAGACGGGTTCTGTCGGGGCTTTTACTGCTCGTGAGCCTTCTGGTCACGGCGGCACCGGTTAACGTGGCCGCCTTACCGTTGGCGGTGCCCGCCGAGGACAGCACCACCCAGCCTCTGCCCAGCCTTGCCGGGATGTTAGCGCGAGTGAACCCAGCCGTGGTCAATATCGCGACGCGATCTACGGTGCAGGAGCGAAATCGCCTGCTGGAGGACCCTTTTTTCAGGCGCTTTTTTAATATTCCCGAGGGACGACGGCGCTATCGCCGCACTCAGAGTGCCGGCTCCGGGGTGGTCATCGATGCCGAGCTTGGCTATATCGTTACCAACAACCACGTAGTTCAAGGTGCCGACGAAATCAGCGTAGGCCTTGCGGATGGTCGAAACCTCAAGGCTGAGCTGTTGGGGTTGGACCCCCAGGTGGATTTGGCGCTGCTTAGGGTGGAAGCTGATGAACTGGTGGCCATCACCTATGCCGACAGCGGGGCACTTCGGGTGGGTGATTTCGTGGTAGCCATCGGCAACCCCTTTGGACTCAATCAGACCGTGACCAGCGGCATTGTGAGCGCTCTGGGGAGAAGCGGATTGGGCATCGAGGGGTTCGAGGACTTCATTCAAACTGACGCGCCGATCAATCCAGGCAACTCCGGCGGGGCGCTGGTGGATTTGAGCGGCAAACTGGTAGGGATCAATACCGCTATCTTTGCGCCCAGTGGCGGCAATATCGGCATTGGTTTCGCCATCCCATCGAATATGGTGCGCGCGGTTGCCGAGCAGCTCATCGCCAAGGGCGAGGTCAATCGAGGCTTTGTGGGTGCCGTAGTGCAGCCTCTCAATCGGGAGCTGGCCGAGGCTTTCGGGGTGTTGACGGATATTGGAGCACCTCGGGGCGTTGTGGTGGTGGATGTAGAGGCTGGAAGCTCAGCGGAAAAAGCGGGGCTGCTGCCTGGAGATGTCATCACGAGTATGGGTCAAAAGAGTATCTCCACCGTTGCAGATTTCTCCAGCCAAGCGGCGATCATGTTTATCGGGGACGAGTTCGACGTAAGCTACATTCGCCGGGGGGAGCGGCGCACGACGGTGCTCCGCATTGAGGCGGATGCCCAGGAGGCCCTGGCGGGCCAGCGGCTATCGCCCTGGCTTCGTGGGGTTCAGCTACAGAATCTAAGGAACCCCGACGACGCCAGCGGAGGGGCTGGCGTGGTGGCCACGGAGGTCAGCAGTGGCAGTCTTGCTTACAGAGCCGGCCTGCGGCCTGGCGATGTCATCGTGGCTGCCGACCGTCGCTCGGTGGCAAATATTGCGGCTCTTCGCGACGTGCTGCGCCAGTCCCAGCGCCAGCTCCTGTTGCGAATTTTTCGCAATGGCCGTTTTTACTATGTGGTGATCCGCTAGCCCTTGCTAGTCGAACATAATCACGCTGCGTGCCACCTCACCGGTTTTGAGTGCCTCTAGGCCCTCGTTGACATCTTCAAGGCGAATCCGCTTGGAGATCAGCTCATCAAGGTGCAATCGACCCTGCAGGTATAGGTCGACAAATCGAGGCATGTCGACGCGAAATCGGTTGGAGCCCATGTTTGAGCCCTGCATCTTGCGCTCCATCAAAAATTCCGGGCCGTGTATTTCCACCTGAGTGCCCACTGGGATCATGCCAATGATGGTTGCCGTGCCGCCAAAGCCAAGCATTTTGAACGCCTGCTGCGCCGTCTTGGCCAAGCCGATGGCCTCGAAGGAATAGTGCACGCCCCCGGAGGTCAGTGCTCGAACGGTCTTCACCGCATCAACCTCGCTGGCATTGACAACGTCCGTGGCACCGAATTTGCGTGCAAGCTCAAGCTTACTGGCGACCATATCGATGGCGATGATTCGAGCGGCACCGGCTAGATGCGCGCCATTGATCGCAGAGAGACCGACGCCGCCGCAGCCAATAACGGCCACCGTGCTGCCCGGTTCGACCTTAGCCGTATGGATCACCGCGCCTACCCCGGTCGTTACACCACAGCCAATTAGCGCTGCAATATCCAGGGGCATATCGTCACGAATCTTGGCCACCGTATGTTCGTGCACCAGCATGTATTCTGCGAAGGAGGAAAGATTGAGGAACTGGGAAATTTGCTCGCCGCTCTTGGCAAGGCGACTGGGCTCTTCTTCAGGGCGCTGCAGCTCCGGTTCGTTGCAGAGCGACATATGCCCGGTGAGGCAGTGTTCGCAATGACCGCAAAAGGCGGATAAGCAGGTAATCACATGGTCACCGGGCTTCACGTAGGTCACATCCGAGCCCACAGCCTCGACGACGCCAGCAGACTCATGGCCAAGAATGGCCGGGAGCATATGGGGGTAGGAACCGTCCTGAAAATGAAGGTCCGAATGACAGACGCCTGCGGCCACGGTCCTGATCAAAACCTCACGGGGAGCTGGGTCGCCATGCTGAACGTCCTCGATTTCAAGCGGTTTGTTTATTTCTCTGAGAACGGCAGCCTTCATAGTGATCCCCTTGCGTAAAGTTTGGTGATGTTGCCAAAGGACTCTCATGATTACTACCGCGATAATCGCTCGTGCGCCGATCACCTGCTGTTATCATTGTAAATGGGTCGGATACTTTCAGAGACGCGACAGGGCAAGTTGACCTGCCCGCAAACGGTGAGATATATCAAAACATGGTGTTAGTTGGGTTGGGTTCAAATCAGGGAGAATCAACGGAGATTGTCATCGCCGCGATGCACGCGCTCGCGCGGCTGGCCCAGCCAGGAAGTGTCCGCAGCTCCTCTTTGTGGCGGACATCGCCGGTGAACTGCCCTCCGGAATCAGGAGATTTCATCAACGCTGCCGTGGTTTTTGATGCGCTCCCTGATCTGACCCCTGAAATGTTGTTGTCTCGTCTTAAAACCCTTGAGCGAGAGTTTGGTCGTGCTGAGCGCTATCAGCGTAATGCGCCGAGAGAGCTAGACCTAGATCTTTTGCTCTTCGGCAGCGAGAGGCGTCAAAGCGAGCATTTTACATTGCCGCATCCGCGAGCCACGGATCGACTATTTGTGTTAAAACCGGCCTCCCAGCTTATCCCTCACACGGTATGGCCTGGGCTTGGTCAATCCATCCAACAACTATTGGAAAGTCTCGAGACCGATGAAGTGGTTTATGCGCTTAGCGAGCAGCCTCCTTATTTTGGCGGCCAGTCATAGTTCCTACGTCTATGGCTATCAGAATGATCTGCACCAGCAGCTGACCTTTCTCGCTGCCAAGCAGATTAGTCGCTGTGATGCGATGCTGCCGGCTGATCAACGCGTCGGGCTTTCTGCCCTGGACGCACGCTACATTGTGCGCGCTAACCTCTCACAGGCTAAGAGCAACTTTTTCGTCAAAATGTTTCGCTGGAACTACCTGAATCACCAGCAGGATAAAACCGATGCAGTCCTCGGGATCATAGATACACGGTTTAACAATCACTTTTCTCGCCTGCTAGAGGATCATGCAGAGGCAGACAATCGACAGGATAGGCTCAAGGCCTTTGGTAGCCTGATAAGCTACATTCAGGAAGTCAGTTCGCCAGCCCACGTGGTGCCGGTTTTTACCAGCCGCTGGTGGCGCCTCTCCTTTGTTGACCGCTTTGATCGCTTCCCGGTGGATGTGGATCGAATAGAACGCGCGCTCACGACTGTCTGTTCTGAACTGATGGCGCAAGGGATTGAGCAGGATGGGCAGAGTTTTAAAGCCGGGATCAACCGGCTGCTGCACGATACCGCGACACAGACGCTTAGAGAGGTAAGAGCACCCATCGACGGTATGCCCGCATCCTGGACGGCATTCTGGGAGCCGGCGACGGATGCCCAGGGATTTGGCAACTATGGCGTTGCGGGCAACAATTTCGGCGAGCGAACGCGCTTTTCATGCCAAAGTGAACTACCGGGAGAGGATGAGCCGCGCCGATGTTTGCTTCTAGAGAATGATCCCCTTTATCAGGATTTTGCCCATCGGCAGCACCTCAGCGCAGTAAGGGCGACCATGAAAGCAATCTTGATGATGCCACGCGGTGGCGCGTGACTGAGGGGGGCCCTGCGCCTCAGCGCCTGCATCTCGGCATTACCCCTTGGCAGCTCGTCGGCGCTACCGCTCAAAGCATTGGCGAGCAGGCGAGCTTTGCGGAGCAGCTTGGCTACCACTCCTTCTGGCTGCCGGAAAACCATTTCGCGCCACACGCCTTGCCTGACCCGTTGATGATGCTTACTGCGGCGGCCGGGGTGACCCAGCGCATTCGCCTGGGCACGACGTCTTTTTTGATCACGCTGCGCAATCCGCTGCAGGCTGCAGAGCAGGTGGCCGTGCTGGATCAGCTTAGTGAGGGCCGAGTCCTTCTGGGTATGGGCCGGGGCTATGCGCCCCAAATGCTGCAGGCTTTTCAGGTGCCTATCAAAGAGAAGCGGCGCATTTTTGCGTGGACTTTGGAGTTGATGCAGCGGGCTTGGGCTGGCGAAGCCATCTCCTTGGACGGGGACCCTGCCCACGCAGTTGCCGTTCATCCGCTGCCGGTGCAGCGCCCCCATCCGCCCCTGTGGGTTGCCGCCTTTGGACCCAAGGCCCTAGCCCAGGCGGGAACCCTGGGGCTACCGTATTTGAGTTCCCCGATGGAGAGCTTGGGCACCCTGGTAGGTAATTACGACGTTCACGCGGCAGCAGCGCAGGCGGCAGGGCACCAAAGGTCTTCTACCGTGCCCCTGATGCGCACAATATTTGTGGGTGAGGATCCGGCACAGGTAGCGAATCTTCGCCAACGCATGCAGGCGGAGTATGAGAATACTCGCTTGCTGCCGGGCGAGACGCTGGATGACTGGGCGTTAATTGGTGACCCCGAATTCGTTCGCGAGGGGGTTGCAAGGTATCGCGAAAGGCTGGGCATGACCCATCTGATTGCCACACGCCTGCGCCTACCGGGTGTGGATGCGCCCGCGCACCGACGTAGCGCCACCTTGCTGGCTGAAACCTTGGTCGATCGGTAATATGTGCGGCCAGAGTTAGGCTTACCGAAGGCGAAAAGGATATTCCAGGGGAGACTGCATGGGTTATCGAATTTTATGGCCCGCCATGCGCTGGCCTGAAGGACGACACATAGAAGAACAAAGCATCGCCGGCCATCAGGCAGAGTTTTGTGAGCGCTTCACGGAGGTAACGGAGGACCAGTGGGCGAACTGCGATGCCGTTGTGAGCGTTAACGATATCCCGGAAGAATATCGGCAGCAGATGGCCAAGTGCCGCATTTTCCTGACTCCCAAGGTGGGGTTCGACAACATTGACGGAGCCGCCTGGGGGGAACGGGGTGTGCCGCTGTGCAACGTGCCCGATTACGGTACCCAAGAAGTGGCTGACCACGCTATCGCGCTGATGCTTTCCCTTATGAAGGGGATTACCTTTCACACCAGAGAGTTAAAACAGGACCCCAGGGGGCGATGGCGTCCGGCACTGAATCCCTTCGGCAAGCGTCTTTCGACCTGCACGTTTGGGGTGGTTGGGCTCGGTCGCATCGGCACCGCTGCAGCGCTTCGTGCCAAAGCCTTTGGGATGGATGTGGTGATGTTTGATCCCCATCGAGAGAGCGGGGCGGAACTCTCTATCGGTATTCGGCGGGTAGACGCCCTGGGCGAACTCTTCGCCCAAAGCGATGTGGTTAGCCTGCATGCGCCGCTCTCCAAAAGCACCGAAAAGATGATCAACCTAGAGATATTGGCCCAATCCAAAGCCGGGCTGATTTTAATTAATACGGCACGAGGCCCCATCATTGATCTGGATGCGCTGCATCACGCGATGAAAGAGGAGATGATTCAAGCCTGTGGCGTAGATGTGCTTCCCGAAGAGCCAGCCAATCCAAATCACCCCTTGATTAGGGCGTGGGCCGACGGAGATGAGTGGATAGATCATCGACTTTTGATCACGCCTCATTCTGCTTTCTTTACCCCAGAAAGTGTCTACGATATGCGCTTCAAGGGTGGCAAAACGATCCTGAATTACCTCGACAAGGGGATTTTGGATAACTGCGTCAACCAACACTGGCTGACCTAGCATCGCGCTTTCGTCATCAAAAAAACAAAGGGCCCGAGCGCCTAGGGGCTTAGCATGAGCGTCTCCACCGAAGTGTATAACCAGCGTCGACAGCGCCTGTTTCTACTCCTTGCAGGATTTTTCCTAGGCACGCTGACCATGCTAAATATTCTCGGCATCAGCCGGTTTCTCGACCTATCCTTTAGCGTCTTTGGTCTCACCATCCCCATGGTTGTCGCCATCGGCGTGTTGCCCTATCCGGTCACGTTCATCTGCACAGATTTAATCAGTGAACTGTTCGGTGAGAAGAAAGCGCGGGACCTAGTCTGGATCGGTCTGCTGCTCAACGTTTGGGTAATCTTTTTGCTCTGGCTTGGGGGCGTATTGCCAGGCACCGGCATGGATGCCAACGGACAGCCAATAATTGACCAAGCGGGCCGTATGCCGCCCTTCTTTGAGATTCGGGAATATGCGTTCGGGGCGGTAGCCGCATCCATGATTGCTTATCTCATCGCCCAGCTCTGCGATGTCCGTCTCTTCCACTTTTGGAAGCGCCTGACAAAGGGCCGTCATTTGTGGCTGAGAAATAATGCCTCCACCATGGTGAGTCAGGTGGTCGATACTACGGCCGTGATCCTGGTGACCCACTTCTACGCACAGGCGTTGCCCATCGACGCTGAGGCCCCGCTGTGGCCTCAGCTGATGATTTTTATCGCCTCAGGCTACGTCTTTAAAGTCATCGTGGCAGCCTGCGATACCCCCATCATCTATCTCGCGGTGCGCTACCTGCGCCCCTATCTCGGTCTGGGCAAAAATGAGGAAGCGACCGCAACCTAGCGTTCAATTTGTCCGAGGTTGGCGTTGATAACAGCGCCGTTGAGGACCGGATTTTGGGCCGCGAAAAGCAGGGCCTTGGCGATTTCTTCGGGCTCGATCAGGCGACCGAAGGCGCTCATCTGCGCAATCTGGGGCATTACCTCCGGCGGCACGTGATGCCGCAGCATTTCTGTATTGGTGAAGCCGGGATTGATACAGGCCGTGTGAATCTCGCGGCCAACCAGATCTTGGCAGGTCGCGCGCATCATGCCGATACTGGCGTGCTTTGTTGTGACATAGCTAAAGCTATTGGGCACCGCCTTCTCTCCCAGTGTTGATCCAACATAAAGGATGGCGGAGCCGCTCTGCATCTTCGGGATGATGAGCTGATTGAGTCGGGCCGGTGCTACCAAGTTGACCTCTAGAATGTTCCGCAGTGACTGAGCGTCGATCTCCGCCGCGCTGTCATTAGCAAGGACCGCAGCGTTATGGACGAGAACAATGGCCTCATTGGGGTGTAGCAGGTCATCAAGATGGGCATGGATTTGATCGACAAAGTCCTCTCTGGCGAGGTCGCAGGTTATGTTTTTGACCGTTGGAAGATCACAGTCGCGACGAGCAAGATTGATGACGTTGAAGCCCGCGTCGCTAAAGGCTGCTGCGGTAGCGTAGCCGATACCAGAGCTGGCGCCGGTGATGATGGCTTGAGCCATGATAATCCCCTGCTAAGTAGAAGTTGGGTTAAGGGTTCCCCGGAGTCGACCAAGAGGCGCTTGCCCACTGGCCTTCGCCGGATGCGCAGCGCAGCACCAAGTGTTGAATATCAAGGACGGCGATCTCCTCCCGCGCCACCAGCGTGCCGAGGAGATACTGCGCTAACTCCTCCACCGTGACGTTGCGGATTGGAAGTAGGGTCAGATCACGGGGCAAAAAAGGAATACGCTCGCCGTTGAAGATGATCACCGTGTAGTCATCTCCCTGTTCAACCTCGAGATAGGGGGACTCGCTGGGCATAAGCACCTGCTCGTCCAGGTCATCGCACAGTTGCTTGAGGGCTTTTTTTAGAATGTTGTAATCGAAGGTAAGCCCATCAGCCTGAATAGCCGCCTCTGCATCCAGCGTGACCTGAAAGTTATGGCCATGCAGGTTTTCTCTATCCGTGGCGCTGAACAGAGTGAAATGCGCCGCCGCGAAATGCAGGTATTCCTTGCTGATTTCAATAGTTGTCGTATGCATGGCGGAAGCCTACCACCTAACCAGGTCAAAGCCTCGTGAACTTCGGGGCTTGGGGAACCCCGTGTCATCGGTCATTATCGGGTCTAGGAGGAGAGACGATGCAACATCAACTAACCTCGGAGCAGCTTGCGTTTAAGGCCGAAGTAGCGGCTTTTTTATCTGCCAACCTGCCCTGGGAAATCGCCGCTTAGGTAAGGCGGGGCCAGGCGGTAGCCAAGGATGAGCTAACCCAGTGGACCCGAACGCTCAACGCCCAGGGCTGGGCTGCACCGGGGTGGCCGAAGGCATTTGGCGGCACGGGCTGGAATTTAGTTCAGCGTCATATTTTTGATGTGGCCTGCCGCGAGGTTCATGCTCCCGCGCTGTCGGGCTTTGGTTTCAATATGGTTGGGCCCGCCATCATTAAATTCGGGACTGCGAGGCAGCAGGCTGATTTGTTGCCAAAGATACGCAATGCGGATCTGTGGTTTTGTCAGGGTTATTCAGAGCCCGAAGCCGGATCTGATCTGGCCAGCCTGCGCACGCGTGCAGACCGAGATGGAGACGACTACATCATTAATGGCTCCAAAATATGGACCTCCGGCGCGGAGCTTGCGGACTGGATTTTTTGTCTGGTGCGTACCAATGATCAAGTCCAGCAGCAGCGCGGCATCAGTTTCTTACTTATGGATCTGGCCAGTCCGGGCGTTACCGTTGAACCCCTGTACGCGTTTAACGGTAAGCGACTGTGGAACCAAGTCTTTTTTGAAAATGTTCGCGTGCCCGTTCAGCAGCGCCTGGGCGAGGAGGATCAGGGCTGGACCGTGGCCAAAAGCCTGCTGGGAGATGAGCGCCTGATGGTGTCCCGAGTGGCGGAAAACAAGCGGATTTTGAGCCTACTGAAGGAGGCTCTGGCCCTGCAGCAGGCGCAAGACATTCAGTTGCCCCCGGAGGCCGAGGCGGAAATCGCCGCCCTGGAAATCCGCTTAATGGCCCTTGAGACGACCAGCCTTCGAATCCTCAGCCAGGCGGATGCAGGGGCGCAGATTGGGGCGGAGCCAAGCATGCTCAAGCTCAAGGGCAGTGAACTGGTGCAGGATCAAGACGAGCTACTGTTTCGCCTCATCGATTATCTGGCTCTACCCCAGGACACCAGCCGAGGAGATCATCCCGCCGTTACACCGCCTTGGGCGGAATATGTGGCTTCTGGGCGCTATCACCATAGGAGCTATACCATCGCCGGCGGTTCGTCAGAAATTCAGCACAATATTATCGCTAAACAGGTTCTCGGCCTGTAGCGAATGCGCTAGGCCGCTAGCAACCCCCGGAGGTCGAAGTCAGTGTTCTTGAGGTCGTCAGGGTTCACGCCTTTGCCGATCAGCTGCTTGCAGATCATAAACTCCTTGGGGCTGTTGACCGCGTCTGCGGCGACCACGGTCCCTGCCTTTAGGTAGAAGATGGCGAATTGGTTGGACGCCATATCGCCTCTCAGCACCTCGCTGTCGCCATCCGCAGAAAAGCCGACCATCTGGAGCTTAAGCTCATATTGATCGGACCAAAACCAGGGCACTGCGGCATAGGTCTTGGGGTCGCCAAGCATATTGGCCACGCTCACGCGCGCCTGTTCCATGGCATTGGGCACGCTTTCAAGTCGAAGTCGTCTGCCCAAAAGCGGATTCGGGTGATTGCTGCAGTCCCCTGCCGCGAAGATATGGGGGTCCGATGTGCGGCAATGCTCATCCACCACGATGCCATTCTCGCAACGTAGGCCTGCGGCCTCGGCCAGTTCGACGTTAGGTACAACGCCGATGCCGACGATGACGATGTCCGCATCAAAGGCTTGATCGCCGCACAGGACCTGCTCCACTCGATCTGTTCCGGCAAAGCCCTGAACCGTTGTGTCGGTATGAATGTGCACGCCACGGTCGCTGTGAAGCTGCTGATAAAAGGCGGACATCGTTGGGGT
>CENU01002698.1_pt1 | contig 34080 bp, 29 predicted proteins | sample 361331 | NCBI WGS metagenome assembly CENU01 (sample SAMEA2619766, study PRJEB7988) | marine metagenome | isolation source: saline water (ENVO:00002010), including | reverse complement strand
GATATTGTTCAAAGAAAGCATAATTATGCTATAATTGATGAGGTAGACTCTGTTCTAATTGATGATGCTAGAACACCGTTAATTATTTCTGGACCAACAAAAGATGGGGAAAGGCATGAATTTGATAATCTAAAGCCTAAGATCCAGAGATTAGTTTCCCTTCAAAAGACATACCTCAACAGTATTCTCTCTGAAGCAAAAGGTCTAATTCAAAATTCAGACAATGATAAAGGAGGTTTCCTTCTTTACAGAGTGTACAGAGGACTTCCAAAAAATAAAGCATTAATTAAATTTTTAAGTGAGGAAGGTGTAAAACAAACACTTCAAAAAACTGAGAACTTTTATATGCAAGATAACAATAGAGAGATGCATCAAATTGATGAAGAGCTCTATTTTACAATAGATGAGAAGAATAATCAGATTGAACTTACAGATAAGGGAATAAATACACTATCTGAGGATCTGGATGATAAAGATTTTTTTATCATGCCAAATATTTCAACTGAAATTACTTCAATAGAGACTAAAGGTCTATCTGCAGAAGATGAGGCAAAAGAAAAGAATGATTTATTCAATGATTTTAACATCAAAAGTGAAAGGATTCACAGTATGAATCAGTTACTTAAAGCTTTTACTTTATTTGAGAAAGATGTTGAATATGTTGTTGTTGAGAATAAGGTAATGATAGTTGATGAACAAACTGGAAGGATAATGGATGGCAGAAGATACTCAGATGGACTTCATCAAGCAATTGAAGCTAAAGAAAATGTGAAAATTGAGGCTGCTACTCAGACTTTTGCTACAATTACTCTTCAAAATTATTTTAGATTATACTCTAAGCTTTCTGGGATGACAGGTACTGCTGTTACTGAGGCAGGTGAATTTTGGGAAATTTATAAACTTGATGTAACAGAAATTCCAACGAATAAACCGATAGCAAGAAAAGATCAAGATGATTTAATTTATAAATCAAAACGTGAAAAATATAATGCAATTATTGAGGAAGTAATTGATCTCAGAAACAATAAAAGACCTGTATTGATTGGAACAACATCTGTTGAGATATCAGAGTTATTAAGTAAAATGTTAAACCGAGCAAGTATAAACCATAATGTACTAAATGCCAAGCTTCATAAAAAAGAAGCTGATATAGTTGCTGAGGCTGGAAATCCTGGTGTAGTCACAATTGCTACTAATATGGCTGGTAGGGGAACTGACATTAAGCTAAGCAAAGATGTTATTGATGCTGGAGGACTTGCAATTATTGGTACGGAAAGGCATGATTCACGAAGAGTAGATAGACAGCTTAGAGGTAGATCTGGTAGACAAGGTGATCCGGGTAGTTCTCAATTTTATGTTTCTTTTGAAGATAATTTAATGAGGTTATTTGGCCAAGATAGGGTATCTAATATAATGGATCGTATGGGTTTAAAAGATGGAGAAAATATACAGCATCCAATGGTAACAAAATCAATTGAAAGAGCTCAGAAGAAGGTAGAGGAAAATAACTTTGGTATTAGAAAGAGATTACTAGAGTATGATGATGTTATGAACTCACAGAGAAATATTATATATACTCTAAGAAAAAACGCATTAGAAGGGGATAGACTACAAATCGATATTTCTAATATAATGTTTGACACAATTGAAGAGATAGTTCAAGACAATAAGGGTACTAATAATTTTAAAAACTTTGAATTTGAACTTATAACAACATTTTCAATGACTTCGCCAATTAATGAGGATGAATTCATTGAATCAAATGAAGAAGACTTAATTAATTCTCTTTATGAGGAACTAAATAAGTTTTACATAAACAAAAAAGAGTTAAACAGAGCCCTTGCGCTTCCTGTTATTAAAAACGTTTATGAGAATAAGGCAAACTCCTTTAAAAGAATTGTAGTTCCATTTACAGATGGTAAAAAGGTTATAAATATTGTAACTGATTTAAAAAAATCTTTTGAGACTAATGGAGAAAATCTAATTGATGATTTTGAAAAGAACATTTCTCTCGCAATAATTGATGAAAAGTGGAAAAATCATCTAAGAAAAATGGATGAATTAAAACAATCTGTTCAATTAGCAGTTCACGAGCAAAAAGATCCCTTATTAATATATAAATTTGAAGCATATGAGTTATTTAAGTCAATGATTCATATTCTAAATAAAGAGCTATTATCATTTTTATTCAAGTCTAATCTTCCAAATAATCAAGGTAATATTAAAGATGCTTCAACAGATTCTTCAAAAAATAACAATTATCAAACTTCAAAAGAAGAAAGTCTTAATAGTGATGAACTAGCTGAAAGAGCAAGAAGAGTTGGTGCTAGTGCAAGCCAACAGGGCAAGAGAGTGGAGACCATTACGAGAGAGGTTCCCAAAATAGGTCGAAACGAAAAAGTTGAGATTAGAAATAATGATACCGGTGATGTTAAGACTTTAAAGTTCAAACAAGCAGAGAAGCTACTCCTAACTGGAGAGTGGTCAATTAATAGTTAATTCTTACTAATATATTTTCAGTTTATTATTTGAAAAATATCAATATGATATTTTTTTTAACCTTTTTTTATAAATATGGTAAATATTATTTTTTAATATTTGAATAGATGGCGTATGATTTTGATCATTGGACCTTAATCATAAATTTGTTAATCTTACGTATGAAATTAAAAGACCAAGGGCTGTACCTATCTGAATTTGAGCATGATAATTGTGGTGCTGGCTTTATTTGTAGTCTAAATGGTGAAAGAACTAATAATATTATTAGCAAAGCGCTTAATATTCTTTCATGTCTTGAGCACAGAGGTGCGGTTAGTTCAGATGGCAGGACTGGAGATGGAGCTGGAATTTTAATTGAAATACCTCATGACTTTTTTACTAAAAAATGTAATTTTCCCCTTCCAGAGCCTAACAACTATGCAGTTGGTATGGTTTTTCTACCAAAAAGCGTAAACCAGTCAAATCATTGTATAAATGTTATTGAGAATGAAATTAATAAACAGAATTTAAAAATTATTGGATGGAGAGATGTGCCTGTTAACTCAAAAGTTGTTGGTTCTATTGCAAGTAAATCTCAGCCAGAAATAAAGCAGGTGTTTATAACTACAAATAATTCAGAAACTGGTGAAACTGATTTTAATATAAAGTTATATAAAGCAAGAAAAATTACTGAGAACTCAATAGTCTCCTCTGAACTATCTGAAAAGGAATATTTTTATTTTTCGAGTTTAAGCACAAAGACAATTATTTATAAAGGATTATTAGTGCCAGAAGATATTGAAAGATTCTATGTAGATTTAAAAGACTCTTCTTTAGTTACAAAGCTTGCACTTGTTCACCAGAGATTTTCAACAAATACTTTTCCTACCTGGGATTTAGCTCAACCTTTTAGATACATGTGTCACAATGGAGAAATTAACACATTCAAAGGGAACATAAGCAGGATGAGAACCAGAGAAGAGCTTTTTAAATCAGATAATATAACTGATCATGAAATGTCAAAAATTCTTCCGATAATCGTACCAAAAAAATCAGATTCAGCTTCAATGGATATGGTTGTTGAGCTTTTACTTATGACTGGAAGATCATTACCAGAAGTTATGATGATGTTAGTTCCAGAAGCATGGGAAAAACACAACTCAATGGATGTTAAGAAAAAAGCATTCTATGAATATAACAGTTGCATTATGGAGCCTTGGGATGGACCTGCTTCAATTCCATTTACAGACGGTAAATATATAGGCGCCTTGTTAGATAGAAATGGTCTTAGGCCATCTAGGTATACTGTAACCAAAGACGGATATGTCGTTATGTCTTCGGAAACAGGTGTTGTAGAAATTGAACCTAAAAATGTTTTATCACATGGAAGACTTGAACCAGGAAAAATATTTCTTGTCGACATGGAAGAAGGAAGAATAATAAATGATGAAGAAATTAAATCTGAGATAGTCTCAAAGCAGCCATACAAAAAATGGATCAATAAGAACATACTTCAGTTAAAGGATGTCCCTTATACAGGAAACAGAACCCCCAACGAAAAAATTAAGTTTGAAACAAGATTAAAAATTTTTGGATATACAAAGGAAGACTTTAAGAAAATTATTATTCCCATGAGTATTACTGGCAAGGAATCTATTGGTTCTATGGGAATAGATACACCTTTAGCTGTATTATCTAAAAAGCCTCAACTTTTATATAATTATTTCAAACAACTTTTTGCTCAAGTGACAAACCCACCATTAGATGGAATAAGAGAGGAAATCATAACTGATACAAGTTTATCTATTGGAAATAGTTACAACATTTTTGAAATTACTGAAGAGCATTGTATTAATCTAAACATAAAGAACCCTATCATTTCTAATGAAGATTTAGATAAAATTAAATATATAAATCATGAAAATTTTAAGACTAAATCAATTAATTGTCTCTACAAATCTAAAATGGGGCATAATGGAATTGAGGAATCACTAGAAAATACAGTTACTGATATTGAAAGATACGTTGATGATGGAACTAACATAATTATACTAAGTGATAGGAATGTATCAAAAAAGATGTCTCCTATCCCAATATTACTTGCATGTTCGTACGTTCATCAAACTATGATTAAAAAGAAAAAAAGATCAAAATTTGGAATTATAATTGAATCAGCTGAGCCAAGAGAGCCTCATCACTTTTCAATGCTCTTTGGCTTTGGAGCAAGTGCTATTAATCCATACTTAGTCAATGAAATAATTAACTACCACCATGAATTAGGATTTATAAAGAATATCTCAAAAGAAAAGGCTATTTCTAATTTTAATGATGCTACAGCTAAAGGTATATTAAAAGTTATGAATAAAATAGGAATCTCTACTCTTAATTCTTACAGAGGATCTCAAATATTTGAAGCGCTTGGACTAAAGACAAACTTCATAAACAAATATTTCAAAAATACGCCTACTAGGATTGAGGGTGTTGGTCTTTATGTAATTGAGAAAGAGATTAATCAAAGAATTAAACATGCGTTTACTTCTTCTTCTGACTTTATCTCGATAAAAACAGGTGGGGATTACAGGTGGAGAAGAGATGGCGAGAGCCATATGTTTAATCCAAACACTATCTCAAAACTTCAAAAATCAGTTAGACAAGAGAGTTATTCTTCATATAAAGAATTTTCTAAGCTTGTTAATGATCAAGAAGAACAATTAATGACTATTCGGGGTCTACTAAAGTTTGTTGATTATAATCCTATTCCTATTGAGGAAGTTGAACCATGGACTGAAATAGTTAAGAGATTTAAAACTGGTGCAATGTCTTACGGCTCTATAAGCAAAGAAGCTCATGAAAATCTTGCAATTGCTATGAATCGTATTGGAGGAAAAAGTAATTCCGGTGAAGGTGGTGAAGATAGTAAGAGGTTCAAGAAAGATAAGAATGGAGATCTTCGAAATAGTGCAATTAAACAAGTTGCTTCAGGAAGATTTGGTGTAAGCTCATACTATTTATCAAGCGCAAATGAAATTCAAATTAAGATGGCTCAGGGTGCAAAACCTGGTGAGGGTGGACAATTACCAGGCCCTAAGGTTAATCCCTTAATTGCTAAAGTCAGAAATTCTACACCATTTGTTGGGTTAATTTCCCCTCCTCCCCATCATGATATTTATTCAATTGAAGATTTAGCACAATTAATTTTTGATCTAAAAAATGCTAATAGAAAAGCTAGAATTAATGTTAAACTTGTATCTGAAGTAGGAGTTGGAACTATTGCTGCTGGTGTTGCAAAAGCTAAAGCTGATGTTATTTTAATTTCAGGTTATGATGGTGGAACTGGTGCTTCACCTTTAACCTCTCTTAGACATGCTGGATTACCATGGGAATTAGGAATTGCTGAAGCACAACAAACTCTAGTAATAAATAATTTACGCAGTAGAGTCGTACTTGAATGTGATGGTCAACTTAAAACAGGAAAGGATGTAGCTATTGCATGTCTTTTAGGCGCAGAAGAATTTGGTTTTTCTACAGCTCCACTTGTTGCGTCAGGATGTATAATGATGCGAGCATGTCACTTAAATACATGTCCTGTAGGAATTGCAACTCAAGATCCAGATTTAAGGAAGAACTTTAAGGGTAAACCTGAACATGTTATTAATTACATGTACTTTGTTGCTCAGGAATTAAGAGAAATAATGGCAAATCTTGGATACAGAACAATGGACGAAATGATTGGTCAAACTCAAAAATTAAAGCCTAAAGAAGGTTTTGAAGATTTTAAAATTAAAGGAATTAATCTAGATAAAGTTCTATACAAACCTTTGAATAATGATGGATTCCCTATCAAAAACACAAAAAAACAAGATCATAACTTGGATAACGTCTTAGATTTTGAAATACTAAAATCTGCTAATTTGTCAATTAATAAAAAGGTAAAATCTTCTTTTGAATTTAAAATTAAAAATACTGATAGATCTGTTGGAGCATTAATTAGTAATGAAATATCAAACATTCATGGAATCAAGGGATTACCAAAGGATACTCTTAAAATTAATTTTAGAGGTTCTGCTGGTCAAAGTTTTGGTGCATTTGCAGTCAAAGGACTTAAAATGACAGTCATTGGAAATACAAATGATTATTTTGGAAAAAGTCTCTCGGGAGGAATTTTATCAATAAAAGTGCCTGAGGACTCTACTTTTGAATCTAACAAGAATATAATTACTGGTAACGTTGCATTATACGGTGCAACTGCAGGAGAGGCCTACATAAATGGTATAGCTGGTGAAAGATTCTGTGTAAGAAATTCAGGTGCCAATGCAGTTGTAGAAGGAGTTGGAGACCATGGCTGTGAATATATGACAGGCGGAAACGTTTTAATATTAGGAGAAATTGGTAGGAACTTTGGAGCTGGAATGAGTGGAGGTATTGCTTATCTATTAAAAACTCCTAATTTCTCCGAAAAAAACTTCAATATGGAAATGATAAATTTTGAAGAAATTGATAGTCAAGATACAGATATAATATTTAGCCTACTTAAGAATCATTATTCAAATACAGCAAGTAAATTAGCTGAAGAGATGTTATCTAATTGGAGTTCAAAAAAAGAGAGTTTTATTAAGATTATGCCAATTGAATATAAAGCTGCATTGGAAAAACTTAAGGAAGAAAAAATTAATCAACTTATTAACTAGATGGGTAAAGTTAAAGGATTTAAAGAGTTTGATAGAATTGATGAAAAGTATCTCCCAGTAAGGAGTAGGCTCAAAAACTATAATGAGTTTACTGTAGAAGTTAAAAAGTCTGAACTAGAGAGTCAGTCTGCCAGATGTATGGATTGTGGTGTTCCTTTTTGTCACAGTGGATGTCCACTTGGTAATTTAATTCCTGATTTTAATGACTTAGTCTACAACAAGAAGTGGAAAGATGCGCTTGAAGTTCTTCATTCAACTAATAATTTTCCTGAATTTACAGGGAGGTTATGTCCTGCTCCATGTGAGGCTTCTTGTGTTTTAGGGATTATAGACCCACCTGTTTCAATTGAATTAATTGAAAAAAATATTATTGAAGAAGGTTTCAAAAATGGATGGATAAAGCCAGTTATTCCAAAATCTAGAACAGATAAAAAGATTGCTATTATTGGCTCTGGACCTGCAGGTTTAGCGGCATCTCAGCAGTTGAATTCAAGAGGTCATAATGTGACTGTATTTGAAAGAGATAACAAAATAGGTGGATTACTAAGATATGGTATACCTGATTTTAAGCTTGAAAAAAATATCATTGATAGAAGAGTAGATATTCTAAAAGAGGAGGGGATTAAATTTAAATGTAGTATCAATGTTGGTGAAGATATAACAATTGAAAAATTACAAGAAGATTTTGATGCAGTTTTAATTTCAACAGGATCTACAAAAAAACGATCATTAGATATTCCTGGTAGTGATTTACATGGAGTTGAACAAGCTATGGACTTTTTGACCCACAATAATAAGTTTGTTGATGGTCAGATAAATGCTCATATAGACAGGTATAATGCAAAAGATAAAAACATAATAGTTATTGGTGGTGGGGATACTGGTTCAGATTGTATTGGAACTTCCAACAGACATGGTGCTGAAAGTGTAATTAACTTTGAGCTATCTAATAAACCAGGTAAAAAAAGAGACTCTTCAAATCCTTGGCCATATTGGCCTTTTACCCTAAAAACAACCTCATCTCATCAAGAAGGTGTTAGTAGGGAATGGAGTATTTTAACAAAAAAATTTATTGGTGACAAACACCACAATCTAGTAGGTCTTCAAACAGTAAATGTTGAAATAGACAAGAATTCAGGGAAACTTTCTGAGATTCCTAATACTGAAAAAGTCTGGGATTGTGATATGGCAATTTTAGCACTCGGATTTACTGGTCCTGAAGAAGATCTCCCAAATCAACTAAATATTGATCTAAATAGTATTGGTAATATATCTTCAAATTCTGATTATCAAACCAAAAAAAATAATATTTTTACTGCAGGTGACTGCCGAAGAGGACAGTCACTAATTGTTTGGGCAATTTCGGAAGGGAGAGAAGCCTCTTATCATATTGACAAATACCTCATGGGTAAATCAAATCTTCCAAGAAAGAACTCATACGGAGATTTATAAAGACCATATAAAAAAATGACTACAAAGGAAGAAAAGATTAAGTTCTTAGTATTTTCTGCGGCTTTCCCTTACAGGGGTGGAATTTCCGATTCGACTCACTCACTTTGTAATGAGCTAATAAGGTCAAGAATTAACACTGAAGTTTGGACTTTCTCTCTTTTATATCCTAGCTTTTTATTTCCTGGAAAATCTCAATATAGCAATGAACGGTACGAACAAAATTTTAAAGTAAGAAGACTAATAAATACTATTAATCCATTTAACTGGATTAAAGTATCTATAATGGCAAATAATGTATTGCCAAACTCGATAATTCTTAGGTACTGGTCCCCTATTCTAATTTTTCCATACTTTTTTATTAGATTATTTTTAAACAAAAGGATTTCAATTATTGGACTTATTGATAATTGGGATAATCATGAAAAAATTGTATTTGAAAGATTACTTCGTAGACTTTTTTTATATACATGTGATAAATTTATTACAATGTCAGACAATGTTGGGAAACAGGTTAAACAGTCTACTAATAAAAAAGTAATAACTCTGTTCCACCCAATAAATTCTAAACTACCTCAAATAAAAGATAAAAAATCTGCAAAAATTAGTTTAGGACTTGATGATATCACTTACATTTCTTTTGTTGGTCTTATAAGGGAATATAAAGGGTTAGAAACTCTTATAAAGAGTATGAAATTCATCGATAATAAAAATATAAAACTAATAATTGCTGGAGAATTTTATGAGCCTATAGAAAAATATTTAAACATTATTAAAAATCTTGGATTAGACGATAAAATCATTATTAAGAATGAGTTCTTAAATTCTAAAATGATTAGAGATTTTATATGTGCAAGTGATTTAATAATACAGCCCTATATTAAGGCAAGTCAAAGTGGAATAACACCATTATGTTATTTTTATGAAACCCCCACCGTAGTTTCAAACATTGATGGTTTAAAAGAAATTATTATTAAAGATAAAAGTGGCACAACTTTTGAAAAGACACCTAAAAATTTATCAACTGGAATTTTAGAATCTTTAGATAAACAAAAAAATGATAACTACATAATAAACATCAAAAGATCTAAAAAGAATTATACTTGGTTAAGCTTTGTCGAAAAACTTGAGGAACTTTAGATATACAAATTTGTATATAGAAAATCCTATAAATAGTCCAAATAAACTACCAAAAATAATATCGATAGGAAAATGAACACCTAAATATATTCTACTATAAGAAATAAATGAAGCATAAACTAGAGTAATTAGAATTATATATCTAATTCTATTCCTGAATAGAAGACCAAAGAATATAGCTAGAGAGAAAGAATTAGAGGCATGTGCTGAAAAGAAACCATACTTTCCTCCACAATTATCTTTTACTAGTCTAATTGAGTCTTTTAAAGTTTCATCATAACAAGGTCTTAGACGTTGAAAAGAATCTTTAAAAAGATTTGCTCCTTGATCAGTAATAGTAATCATGATCGCTATGACTGTGATAAGATATAAAATATTTGCAAATTTAAGACGAGACTTTTGAATATAGAAGAATAAACAAATTAAAAATAAATACATCAAAATATTTGCTTCAATCTTTGATAGACTTACCCAAAAATTATCAAATCTAGGAACCCCAAGATTATTTAGAAAAATTAATAATTTAGAATCTAGCTTTAATATTTCTTCAATCATTCAATCTTATTATTTTTTTTGAAAGGTAATTAAATCTAAGAAAAAGGAAAAGTGACGAGGAGAAAAGACCTACCATCAACCCTATCCAAATTCCAACTACTGAAAGACTAGTGTAAAAACCTAAAAAATAGGAGGTTGGAAATCCAATTAAACCATATGATAAAAATATGATTAGCGCAGGTTTATTTACATCCTGCATACCCCTTAAAGCACCTAATACTACCGCTTGAATACCATCAAATAATTGAAAGATTCCGGCAATTATTAGAAGTTTTGATGCGATTTGAAGCACATCATTTACATCTGTGATATTATTTGAATCGCTTGGGTCTAAGTAAAGTAATGGCAAGTAATCATTAAATATTAAGAATATTAAACAAAAGAATATATCAACAATTATTATTAAAAGTAATGTTGATAAGGCTACTTCTCTCAGCTTAATAAAGTTCATCATACCTCTTTGATTACCTACTCTTATCATTGCTGCTACACCAACTCCAAGAGCTACCATATATGTCATAGAGGAAAGATTAAGCGCTATTTGATTTGCTGCTTGAGAATTTTTACCAATTATACCTGCCATCCATACTGCAGAAATAAAAAAGGCAACTTCAAAGAAACTATGTAATGCAGATGGCAAGCCTAGGTATAAAATTTTTTTGACTCTATCAATTTGAACTTTTGTAGGAAAGAATCTTTTAATATATAGAGATAGCTTTTTATGTAGTTTTAAGTATATAATTATAAATGTTAACATACATATTCTTGAAATAAGGGTTCCAATGGCTGCACCTTCAACCCCTAGCTTAGGAAATATCCAAAGCCCAAAAATTAATAAGAAATTTAAAATTACATTAATAACATTTCCTAAAAGAGTTGAATACATAGCAGCTTTAGTAAATGATAATCCATCAGCAAATTGTCTAAATGATTGAAAAGTTACAATTGATATTAGTGAAAATGACACCCAAAATAAATATGGAGAAGCTAGTTCAACAACTTCAATTGGTTGATTCATATAGTAAAGAAGATTTCTGTTAAGAAATACTATTGTAAAAAGAATTAATCCAAGTATCAAGCAAATCAAAAAACTATGTTCAAAAATTCTAGATATATCATTATCTTTTTTTGCACCGTCAGCTTCAGCAATTAAAGGTGTAATTGCTTGAGAAAATCCAATTCCAATTGACATAGCAATAAAAACAAAACTATTTCCTAAAGAAATGGCTGCTAATTCAGCAGTACCTAATTGACCTACCATTACATTGTCAATAAATTGAACGAAAGTGTGTCCTAACATACCAATCATGACAGGATATGCCAACTTAAGATTATACTTAAATTCCCTAGTATACCTAGAGAATCCATTAAGTACTTTATTCATTATTAAAGTTTATAATTATCTAATAGATATACTAACGCTGTCATTGCTGCAGCACCTAGCTCTAACTCTCGCTTATTAATTTTATCAAATGTATCAGATGCAGCATGGTGATAATCAAAATATCTTTGTGGGTCTGGTCTTAATCCAGCCAGAATGATTTTATCATCTTTTAATGGGCCAATATCGGCACCACTACCTCCAATAATAAAGTTATCAGCTCCATATTCTTTAAATAAATCTTTAAATTCTTTTAGAGCATTAAATTCGCTTTCTGATGTATCAAAACTAAAACCTCTTGGGGTGAATCCACCAGCATCAGACTCTAATGCAAAGAAGTGCGATTCATTATTTTTTTTTGCAAGCTCTGCATATTTATTTCCACCTCTTAAGCCATTTTCTTCATTTGCAAATAATACAACTCTAATAGTTCTTTTAGGTTTGTAATTTAGACTTTTTAAGATCCTTAAAACTTCCATTGACTGGACTATACCCGCTCCATCATCATGACTTCCGTCACCTAAGTCCCAAGAATCTAAATGCCCACCTACAACAATGATCTCATCTGATCTTTCAGAGCCATCTATTTGGCCAATTACATTATAAGAGAGTACATCTGGAAAGTTTTTAGAGTTTTGTCTAAAAAAGAATTTAATATTAGGGTTCAGCGATAACATTGAGCTTAAAAGCTCAGCTCCATTTGTACTAATAGCAGCTGCAGGTATTCTTTCATTTAATTTTAAACCATCATAATACATTGACCCAGTATGAGGGTAATCATCTAACGTAGTTGTCATTGACCTAACTATAACTCCTATAGCACCTAGTCTCGCAGCTTTAGCCGCACCCTGAGTCCTTTGATTTACACTTCCACCGTATGATTGGAATGTGTTTATTAAAGTTGGATCCATTTTTCTATTAAAAAAGATAATTTTTCCAGATATGGAATCCTTCCCTATATTATTTAACTCATCAAAAGATTTTACTTCTATTACATTAGCAGATATTCCTATTGACGGCGTTGATATTGAACCACCTAATGCAGCTATTGGAACTGAAATTGTATTCCCTGGGCTTGACTCGATATGGGCGTATTCTGGTGCACCCCTAACCCATTTTGGAATCATAACTGGTTGAAGCCAAACAGAGTCTATACCTATTAAGTTAAGTTCATCCTTTCCCCATTTAACAGATCTATCATAATTTATTGAACCTGAAAGTCGACCTCCAATCTCATTGGAAAGATAATCAAGCCATTCATAGGATTGACCATTTGAAAGAGCTTCATTGTAGACTTTATCTATAAATACTTTGTGATCATTAAGGTCTTGAGAAGATAATGTGAATGATAATGTTACTACTAAAAAATAGAATAAATATTTCATTTAAATTTATTTTTTTGAAGCAAAAAGATTTATGTCATCCTTTGTTATTGGGTTACCCCCAAGAATAATTAGTCTTTCTATAACATTTCTAAGTTCTCTTACATTACCAGACCAGTCATATTCTTCTAATAATTTTAATGAATCTTTATTGAATTCTTTTGTTTCTATTCCCTGTTCTTTTGAAATTAACTCAGAAAAATGAGAGACTAAAATTGGAATATCTGATTTTCTTTTACTCAGTTCAGGAACTTCAATTAGAATAACAGCTAACCTATGATACAAGTCTTCTCTAAAATTACCGTTATCAATTTCTTTTTTTAGATCCTTATTTGTAGCTGCTATTACTCTTACATCAACTGAAATATCTTTTTGACTTCCTACTCTTTGAATTTTATTTTCTTCTAGTGCCCTTAAAACTTTTGCTTGTGCAGCTAGACTCATATCACCGATTTCATCAAGAAATAGAGTACCATTATTGGCAGCTTCAAATTTACCTTGTCTATCTTTTACAGCAGATGTAAATGATCCTTTTAAATGACCAAATAGCTCACTTTCAATAAGCTCAGATGGTATTGCAGCACAATTTACTTCTATAAATGGAGATTTATTTCTTTCACTTCTTTCATGAATGTTATGTGCAACAAGTTCTTTACCCGTTCCACTTTCTCCAGTAATTAGAACTCTTGCTTCTGTTTTAGCAACTTTATCAACCATTGAATGAACTTCCATGATAGGCTTAGATTTTCCTATAATCTCATATTTTTTGGCAACTTTTTGTCTAAGTATTTTATTTTCAGTTACTAATTCTTTCTTTTCTAGTGCATTTCTGACTGAATTAATAAGTCGGTTTAAATCTGGAGGCTTGGATATAAAATCATAGGCTCCAAGTTTCATTGATTCTACTGCAGTCTCAATATTTCCATGACCAGTAAGCATAATGAAAGGTAATGACGTATTAGTTTTCCTTGTTCTTTGAAGTAATTCGATTCCATCAATTTTAGGCATTTTGATATCACATAGAACTAGATCAAAAGATTCTTTTTTGATTAGGTCTATACCTTTTTTACCATCTGAAGCTTCTTGAATTTCAAAGCCAGAGTCTTCATCTGATAATATTCTTACCAGGACTCTTCTTATTGGCTCCTCATCTTCAATTATAAGGATTTTACTCATTTAAAGTTAATTAGAGACTCTAAGATAAAATTATTTATGCAAACATGTCTCGTACTTTTTCAAAAAAGGACTTGTCAGTTTTATTAGGGTTAGGTTTAAAATTATCATCATCCAACATTTCTTTGAAAAAATCTTTTTGTTTTTTATTCAAAGTTTTAGGTGTCCAGATATTTACATGTACAAGAAGGTCACCCTTAGAATAACCATTTAAATCAGGAATACCTTTATTTCTGAGTCTAAGAGTCTTACCTGATTGAATACCTGATTCAAGTTTAATTCTAACTTTTCCATCTATAAGGTGAATATCCTTTGAGACACCTAGCGCAGCCTCAGATATACTAATATATAAATCATAATGAAGATGTTTTCCTTCTCTGGTAAAATTATTATCGGATGACTCTTCAATCAAAACCAAAAGATCACCTGATATACCGTTTGGATTATTTGAATCATTTCCTTTCCCAGAGACCTTAAGTTGCATACCTTCTTCAACACCAGCAGGTATATTAATAGAAACTGTTTCTTCAGAGTTAAGCATCCCATTAGAGTCAGTTCCTGGACCTCTTGAGAGTATACTTTGACCAGAACCTCCGCATGTAGGGCAGACAGATGATGACTGCATTCTTCCGAGGATTGTATTTGTGACTCTTGTTACTTGACCAGCTCCATTACATGAAGTACATGTTGAAAATTTAGAATCAGGAGATAATATTTTACGTTTAACTTTGATTTTTTTGTCAACTCCATTTATTATCTCATCCAAGGTTAATTTAACTCTTATTCTAAGATTTGAACCTTTAGAGACTCTCTGACCTCCACCACCAAAACCTCCAAAAGAAGACCCAAAAGCACTACCAAATATGTCACCAAACTGACTAAATATATCGTCCATATTCATTCCTCCACCACCAAAACCACCAGCTCCATCAAATGCACTGTGACCGAATTGGTCATATTTTGATTTTTTATTTGGATCGCTTAGCACCTCGTATGCTTCTGCTGCTTTTTTAAAATTAGCTTCAGCAGTTTTGTCCCCAGGATTTTTGTCAGGATGATATTGAATTGCTTTTTTTCTGTAAGCCTTTTTTATTTCAGATGCAGAAGCTGACTTAGATACACCTAATATTTCATAATAATCTTCTTTCATTTTTTTTTATTGTGCAACTACTACTTTAGGATATGTAATTATATTATCCCCAAGTTTGTAACCACCTTGTATAATATCAATAATTTTTCCTTTTTGATTATCCTCCTGAGCGGGAATTTGACTAATTGCCTCATGAATTTCTGCATCAAATATATCTCCAATATTAACTTCAACTTCAATTAGTCCTTGATTTTTGAGGGTTTCATTAAATTTGTTATAAATAAGTTTGATTCCCTCATCATCAGGATCCGACCCCTCAATTGAAATAGCTCTTTTAAAATCTTCAAGAACAGGAACTAAACTAGAAAGAACATCTTTTCCTGCAGTTTTAAACAACTCAATTCTTTCCTTTGCTGTCCTTCTTTTATAGTTCTCAAATTCAGCAAACAACCTGACATATTTTTCCTTCTCAAGTTTCAAACTTTCATTAAGATCTTTTATAGAAGGTGATTTCTTCTTTGGAGGTACTTTGGAAACTTTCTTATTGTTAGAGTTCTTTTTTGTCATATATTTTTATTATTAACTGCAATTTTACTGCCACATCAAAATTATGCCAGAATGTCATATTTAATTAGATAAATCTTTAATTGCTTCATCTATTTTTGAGAATTTAAAGACATAGTCATTTAATCTATTCGATCTTACTTTTTGACTTGATAGAACCAATTCAGACATTTCTCCAAAAATAGCCTTTACTATAAAAGTTGGAATATTAGGAAAAATAACTTTTGAATTATTGAACAGAGCAATTTTTTTAAGAAGATCTTCTTGAATTACTGGATTTGGTGAGACTAAATTAAAAATACCCTTTTCATCATTTTCAATAGATCTTAAAAAAATTATCGAGACATCATCTATATGAATCCATGATTGCCATTGATTTCCAGTTCCTAATGGAGATAATAAGAAAAGCTTAGAAAGATTTTTTGTGATCTTGAAAAGTCCTCCAGAAGTTGAAAGAACTAGACCAACTCTTAAAATAGAAAAAGAAACTTCTGGAAGTATTTTTTCATAATCTCTTACTTTAGATTCCCATTTATTTACAACTTGATTAATAAATGAACTTGGGATATTAACTCCATGATCCTCAGATGAAATATCTGTTAGTGAATCTTTAAAAGCAGCAATTCCTGAAGCGCTTACAAAAGACTTAATTTTAATGTTTTTTTCTTTTATTTGACTTAATATGAATGAGGTAGATTCAATTCTACTTTTTAAAATTTTAGATTTATTTTTATTTGACCAATAACAAAAAACATTATAACCTGATAGATTAATTATTGAGTCAACACCAAGAAAACAATTATCATCAATTATACTTAAACTTGGATCCCAATAAAAATATTCTAGGCCACTTTCATTAGAGCTAAGTTTTTTATTTCGTGTTAGAATATTAACCTGATAGTTTTTTGATAAGGCAAGCTTAGTTATTTTTTGACCTAAAGTTCCTGAACCACCTGTTATTAATAGCTTCATATTATTTTTTTATTTATCTTTCGAATTATATGGAAATCAATAGATCTAACAGCACAAAAATAAATGATGTTGACTTCAATTCTATCAAATTTGGAGAAATTTTTACTGACCATATGTTTGAATGTAATTTTAAAAATGGCGTATGGGAGTCTCCTGTAATAAAACCATATGAATCATTGACTCTTGATCCATCAACTCATGTTTTCCATTATGGACAAGCTATTTTTGAGGGTATGAAAGGTTATAAAGACAAGGCTAATCAACTTTGGCTGTTTAGACCAGAGGAGAACTATAATAGATTAGAGAAATCATGTATTAGAATGAATATTCCAGTACTTACAAAAAAATATTTTTTTGATGGATTAAATAATATGATGAAGGTTGAAAAAGATTGGGTATCAAATGAACAAGGTTCATCACTTTATCTAAGGCCTTTCATTTTTTCTTCATCTGAAATGCTAGCAGCTAGCCCATCACTTGATTATAAATTTTTAATAATCTGCTCCCCTAGCACTTCGTATTATTCTAAGTCTCTAAGTGTCTATATAGAGGATAAATATAGTAGGGCTGCGCCTGGTGGTGCTGGATACGCTAAAGCTGCAGGTAACTATGGAGCTGCATTCTATCCTACATCTTTAGCTATTGCTAAAGGATTTGACCAAGTAGTATGGACAGATTCAACAAATCATCAAAAGATTGAAGAAGTAGGAACTATGAGTATAGCTTTTAGAATAAATGATAAGCTTGTAACTCCATTAACTAGTGATACTATATTAGATGGTGTCTCAAGAAAAACAGTCATTCAAGTTGCTAAGGACCTTGGAATTGATGTGGAGGAAAGAGACATAACTGTTAAGGAACTAATCAAAGAATACGATAATGGTAACCTTAGAGAGATATTTGGTTGTGGAACTGCAGCTGTAATTGCAAAAATATCATCATTTGGATACAAAGAGGATAAATATGAAATTGAAAGTGTAGTTGATAGTTATGCAGATAAAATCAAAGAATCTATTGTGAGTATTCAACAAAACCTATCCGATGACCCTCATGGCTGGAGATATAAGGTTGAGGACTAATCTATCTGTCTAGTATATCTTTAATGTTAGGCTTGAAATAATTTGGACCTTTTAAAATTTTTCCATCTTCTCTAATAACTGGCGTTCCATCAAGACTAAGTTTACTCATGTTACTTCTTTGAATTTCATTAAATACCTCAACAATTTTATGTTGTAGTCCATGAGCCAAGATAGTCCCACAGAGTATATATAATTTATCTCCAAGAGCATCTGCTATTTCTACTAAGTCTTTTTTCCTAGCAGCTTCGAGATATTCATTGTTTTCCTCTTGCATAAGCCTATATCTTAAATCAACAATTGATTCATCAAGATCGGCCTCTTGAGTCTCAGAGTATTCTATTTTAAAAGCTTTATTAAATTCCTTTACGGCATCAATAGCATTAGTTATCATAATTATTAAATTTACATTAGAAAAGTTTAATAAAATTAGTTAATGTTTACTAAAGGACAGCTTATTTTTGCCATAATATTTGTAATCCTATTCTCCTTAATTATAGGATATTCATATATCAAGGATTCAAATCTCAATAGAGTTTACTACAAGAATTCTTATGTGATCTTGATAATATTTATTGTCTTTATATCAATCATTGCTGCTTATAGTAATTTATTTAGATGATGAGAGAGTTTCTATTAGTTTTTATCGGCGGTGGATTAGGCTCTGCAATAAGATTTTTGTTTAATAGACTTATTCCTCAAGGAACATTTCCTTACTCAACACTGACTGTTAATATGCTTGGGAGTTTCCTTATTGGAATGATTATAGGATATCTAATAAGTAATAATATGCTAAAATCAGATTATTATTATTTTCTAGTAATTGGTATTTGTGGTGGGCTTACTACCTTTTCTGCTTTTTCTCTTGAAAATCTTAATTTACTTAAATCTAATGATCTATTAAACTCAATCTTATATATTTTAATTAGTGTGTCTTTTTGTATAGTTTTGGCTTATGCAGGGTTTACATTGATTAATAAAATTTTAAATTAAAATGAAAAAAAATCTTACAATATTAGTTTGCCTATTTTTTTTAATTGGTCTTGCTGCTCAAGAAAAAAATTTTTCTACTGGTCCTTTTGATCAACTTATAATAAGAGGCGCAACATTAGTAAATGGTAATGGCAGTCCACCTATCGGACCAGTTGACATTGTAATTGAAAAAGATATTATTAAATCCATTATAAATGTAGGGTATCCTGGTATTGATATTATTGAAAATAGAAGACCTAAACTAAGTAAAAATGGAAAAGAAATAAACGCAGAAGGCATGTATGTCCTTCCAGGTTTTATTGATATGCATGGACATATTGGAGGGGGCTCACAAGGTACTGACCCTGATTACGTTTTTAAATTATGGTTAGCACATGGGATAACAACAGTTAGGGAACCTGGTGGACGAGGAATTGATTATAGTGTTGATCTAAAAAATAAGAGTAATAATAATGAGATAATAGCACCTAGACTAATTATATATTCAAGTTTTGGATCTGGGTTTAAAAAAGAAATTAGTTCCCCTGAAGAGGCAAGAGAATGGGTTAGATATAATGCAGAAAAAGGAGCTGATGGAATTAAGTTTTTTGGTTCAAGTCCCAGTATTATGGAGGCAGCTCTTGATGAAAATAATCAATTAGGACTTGGATCTGCAATGCATCATGCTCAATTAAATGTTGCAAGATGGAATGTCCTAAATTCTGCCAGAGCAGGACTTACGTCGATGGAACATTGGTATGGTTTGCCTGAAGCACTTTTTGATGATAGGACCGTTCAGGACTATCCATCAAACTATAATTATTCAAATGAACAACATAGGTTTGAAGAGGCAGGTAAATTATGGAGGCAAGCAGCAGAACCATATTCAGAGCATTGGAATGACGTAATGAATGAGTTAATTGAGCTAGACTTTACCTTAGATCCAACTTTTAATATATATGAGGCTAGTAGAGATCTCCATAGAGCTAGAAGAGCGGAATGGCATGAGGAATATACTCTACCCAGTCTATGGGAATTTTATCAACCAAGTAAAATTTCTCACGGATCATACTGGCATTTCTGGGGAACTGAACAGGAAGTAGAATGGAAACAGAACTACAATCTATGGATGACCTTTATTAATGAATATAAGAATAGAGGCGGAAGAGTAACTGCAGGATCAGACTCAGGTTTTATTTTTCAATTATATGGATTCGCATACATAAGGGAACTTGAATTACTTAGAGAAGCTGGTTTCCATCCAATTGAGGTGATAATGGCTGCAACAATAAAAGGTGCTGAGGCTTTGGGAATGGATGATCAAATTGGATCAATTGAGATTGGTAAAAAAGCTGATATTTTAATTGTTGAAGAAAATCCTCTTAAGAATCTCAAGGTGCTATATGGAAATGGAGCAATAAAGCTTAACGAAGAAAATGAAGTAATTCGTGTTGGAGGAGTAAAGTATACCTTAAAAGATGGTATTATATTTGACTCAAAGCTTTTACTTGAAGATGTAAAGGAAATGGTTAGGAAAAGTAAAGACGATATTAAATATGAGATATACCAACCTGGACAAAAAAAAGAATTCATAAAAGAAAACACTAAGAAAATAGACTAAAGAGAATTGTCAAGAAAACTTAACATCTTTGAGTTAAAAATCTCAGGTTTATCTAGGTTTACAACATGACCACAGTTTGGGATTATACACAACTTTGACTTTCTATGAATCTTTACAAGGTTTTTTACGGACGGTAAGAACATATAGTCTTGATCACCCATAATATAGTAAGTAGGAATTTGGATTTCAATTTGTCTAAAAAACTTTAATAATGGAACCAACTCAGTTGTTAACTGAAACCATTTTTTAAATTCTTTTTGATATAATTTTTTTGCTTCATTTACGAAAAGTGACCTGGACTCTTTATGATTTTTGTTAGGCATAATTATAAATGCAAGTAGTTTGTATATCCACATATATGGAAGAATTGACTTTGTTGAATTACCAAGAAACATCAATATCTTAGACCTAAGGTTCAATTTCATAATAGCACCTCCCATAATCAAGCTCTTGACTCTTTCAGGGTATTTTTCTGCGAAATTTCTAATTAAAATAGTACCTAATGAAATTCCAACAAAATGAGTCTTTTTAATTTTCTCTGCATCAATAACTTCTAGAATGTCATTAGTAATATAATTGAAAGTATATTTTTTCTTAAATGGATTAATAGGAATTGATTTAGATTTTCCGTGACCTCTTAGATCAAGTAATAAAAGATTATATTTTTTCGAAAAATATTTTATTTGCTTATACCAAATTGTTGAGCTCCCTCCTGCACCATGAACGAATGTAATCCATTCTGCATTTTTATTTTTAGATATAAACTTTGTGTAATGAATCATTATATTTTATTTAAATACTTCTCCATCTCCATCTGAATTTTTTTTGCCTCGTTTCTAGCCATTTGAGCAAAGTCTGGGGTATCAGAAGCATATATTATTGATCTTGATGAATTAACAATTAGCTTAAAGTCTTTATCTAATCCATATTTACAGATTTCCTCAAGATTTCCTCCCTGAGCTCCAATGCCTGGCACAAGAAGATATGAATCTGGTACAATTGTTCTAATCTTTCCAATTTCCTCTGTATTTTTAGCTCCTACAACATACATTATTTTATCACTGTTTTTCCATTTCCTTGATGTCCTAATTACTGTTTCAAAGAGTTTAGTAGTGTTATTTATTATTAACTCCTGAAAGTCTTCTGAACCCTTATTTGATGTTAAAGCTAAAAGAAAAACATATTTATTTTTAAAAGACAAAAAAGGTTCAACTGAATCAGACCCCATATAAGGAGAAACTGTAATAGAATCAAAGTCCAAGTCTTTTAAAAAAGCATTAGCATACATTTGGGAAGTATTTCCAATGTCTCCTCTTTTTGCATCAGCAATTGTAAAAATTTCAGGAAAAGCACTATTTAAATATTTTGAAATTTTTTCAAGAGATTTATAACCTTTTAAGCCATGGGCTTCAAAAAAGGCAATATTTGGTTTATATGCAATAGCATACTCATTTGTTGAATCTATAATTTGTTTTGCAAATTCAAAAATTGGATCCTCTAGAGTAAGAAGTGATTTAGGAATTTTATTAATATCAATATCCAAGCCTACACATAAAAAAGACTTCTTTTTAATTATTTGACTTTGAATTTTATTATTTAACATTATACCTCTCCTGCCTCTTTTAATCTTTCCGTATTTATAAAGAGTTGAATTTCATCAATTAATTTCGAAACATCACCATCTAAAATCTTTGGAAGATCATAGAGTGTTAATCCTATCCTATGATCAGTAACTCTTCCTTGGGGATAATTATAGGTTCTAATTTTAGCTGACCTATCTCCTGATTTAACAAGTTCATTTCTTTTTTGAGAGTCAGACTCCATCCTCTTATTAAGTTCAATCTCATATAATCTTGACCTAAGAACTTTCATTGCTTTTTCTTTATTTTTATGTTGTGACTTTTGATCTTGACATTGAGCTACAACTCCAGTTGGTTCATGAGTTAATCTAACAGCTGAATAGGTTGTATTAACAGATTGACCTCCTGGTCCCGATGAACAGAAATAATCAACTCTTACTTCACTCATATTTATTTCTACATCAAATTCTTCTGCCTCAGGAAGAACCATAACTGTTGCAGCAGATGTATGAACCCTACCCTGGGTCTCGGTTTGAGGTACTCTTTGAACCCTATGAACTCCAGATTCATATTTTAAGACACCATACACATCCTCTCCAGCAATTTCAAAGATAACTTCTTTAAATCCTCCAGCAGTTCCCTCACTAGTATCAACCACACTAATTTTCCAATTTTTATCTTGAGCAAATTTGGTATACATTCTGTATAGATCACCAGCGAATATACTTGCTTCATCACCCCCAGTACCAGCTCTGATTTCAACAACAACATTTTTAGAATCGTCAGGGTCTTTTGGAATTAACATAATTTTTATCTCCTCCTCGAGATTATTAATAGACTCTTTTGAAACCTCAAGTTGTTCCTTTGCCATTTCAATCATATCTTTATCATCAGATGAGTTTAAATATTCCTCAGCTTCTTTTTTCTGATCAATTGCGTCTCTATAAAGTCTACCTTTATTAACCAGTTTACTAAGATCCTTTAACTCTTTATTTAATTCAATATATTTTTTCTGATCGGCGATAACTTTAGGATTACCAATTAGTTGATATATCTCATCATATCTTTTTTCAACGATATCTATTTTCTCTATAAGCATTATAAAGTTTAATATTCAAAATTACCTAATTCTGATTGAATAGATAGCTTCTTTTTATCTGATTTAGAAACTTCACCTATAATTTTGGCGTCAATTCCGTCAGCCTTTGCTATTTCTATTAAATTTGATGCATATTTTTCATCAACATATACTTCCATTCTATGTCCCATATTAAAGACTTTATACATCTCTTTGGGATCTGTTTTAGATTCACTCATTATAAGTTCAAAGATTGGAGGTGTTTCAAATAAATTATTCTTTATTATGTGCAAATCATCAATAAAGTGAAGAACTTTTGTTTGACCACCACCAGTACAGTGAATTATTCCATTAATTTTATCCCTTCCAACTTGATCGAATATTTTCTTTAGTAGTGGTGCATAAGATCTCGTAGGAGACAGAAGCATTTTACCAATAACCGTTTGATCTATTTTATCGGTTAGTTTTTTTGTTCCACAGTATGTCAATTCATCTGGGACTTCATTATCATATGACTCAGGGTAAAGATTTTTAATATAACTTGACAAGACATCGTGTCTAGCTGATGTTAAACCATTACTTCCAATACCTGAATTGTACTCTAAGTTGTAAATTGAGGTTCCTGTTGAGGATAAACCTACAATTACATTTCCAGGTTTAATATTAGAATTATCAATTATATCATCTTTTTTAATTCTTACAGTTAAACAAGAATCGACGATTATAGTTCTTACTAGATCTCCTACATCTGCAGTCTCCCCTCCACCACTGTATATATTTATACCATGACTTCTGTAATAAGATAAGATTTCATTAGTTCCTGAAATAATTCTAGAAATTACTTCTCCTGGAATTTTATTTTTATTCCTTCCAATTGTTGATGAAAGTACAATATTATCAGTTGCTCCAACGCATGCAACATCATCTAAATTCATCACTATTGAGTCCTGAGCAATTCCTTTCCAGACTGATAAGTCGGATGTCTCTTTCCAGTATATATATGCTAAAGATGATTTAGTACCTGCACCATCAGAATGTATAATTAAGGCATGATCGTCTGAGTTTGAAATATAGTCAGGGAGTATTTTACAAAAAGCTTTTGGAAATAGACCTTTATCTTGATTTTTAATCGCATTGTGAACATCTTCTTTATCAGACGACACTCCTCTTGATTTATATCTACTGGCCATTTTTCAAAGCAAAGTTATCAAAAAAAAATCTTAATAAGTTTTTAATAAAAATCATCAATGCTTTACATCATGATTTTCAATTTAATATAATTTAGAATTTTAAAATTAAAGCTTAAAAAAGACTGAAAATATTTCAATGTTTTTCATAATTAAATGCATAATTGATAATTTTTTTATGTTAAAATATTAGATTAACAAAAGTTAATTAAAATCACTTTTTTTAAATATTAAAATTTTAAAAAAAAATTAAATTGGAGATTATAAAAACAAAATTATGAGCAAATCTAAATTAGAATATATATGGCTTGATGGGTATAAACCTACTCAAAGCTTAAGAAGCAAAACAAAAATCGTTTCTGACTTCGACGGTAAACTTTCAAGTTGTCCAATGTGGTCTTTTGATGGATCGTCAACTCAACAAGCACCCGGAGGATCTTCAGACTGTTTATTAAAGCCAGTTGCTATTTATCCTGATCCTGAAAGAAAAAATGGATACTTAGTTATGACTGAAGTTTTAAACGCTGATGGAACTCCTCACGAGTCAAATGGCAGAGCAACAATTGACGATAGTGATAATGATTTTTGGTTCGGTTTTGAACAAGAATATTTTCTTTGGGATACAGAAACTAACCTTCCTTTAGGTTTTCCAAAAGATCAGACACCTCAAGGGCAATTTTATTGTTCAGTTGGAGGAGCAAATACTTTTGGTAGAGAAATTATGGACCGTCATTTAGATGTATGTCTTGATGCTGGAATTAATGTAGAAGGAACAAACGCAGAGGTTGCAGCAGGGCAATGGGAATTTCAAACTTTTGCTAAGGGTGCACAAGAAGCTGGTGATGAAATGTGGGTAGCTAGATATCTTCTAGAGAGAATAGCTGAAGATTATGCAATTAAAATTGAATATCACCCTAAACCACTTGGAGCGACTGATTGGAATGGTTCAGGTATGCATGCTAACTTTTCCAACACCACTTTAAGAACATGCGGTTCTAAAGAAACATATGAAAAAATATGTGAGGCATTTAGGCCGGTTGTTGATGACTGTATTGCAGTTTACGGAGCATATAATGATCAAAGACTTACAGGTGACCATGAGACACAATCAATATCAGAGTTTAGCTATGGTGTTTCAGACAGAGGTGCATCGATCCGAATTCCAATAATGACTGTTGAAAGTGGATGGAAAGGATGGTTAGAAGACAGGAGACCTTCTTCAAACGCTGATCCTTACAAAGTTGCAGCAATTATAGTTAAAACTGTAAAAAGCGCTTAATTTTATTTTATCTTAATAAAGGGATTATGAATATTAGATACAAAACTAATAGCATAATTCCTTTTTTTCTTGTAAGTATATTTCTCCTTCCAATATAAGCAAGCGGTAAAATAATTGCTGAGAACAATATAACCCATAGCATATCATTAAAGATTGTACTTTCTTCAATACCATTTATTGGCATAATTGAAGATGTAATTCCTATTACTACTAGTAAGTTAAAAATATTTGAACCTATTAAATTACCAATTGATAAATCATTCTGTCTCTTGAGAGAAGCTACAATTGAAGCTGCTAGTTCCGGAATACTTGTTCCAATTGCAACCATTGTTATACTTATTATTCTTTCAGAAATTTCAAACTTATTTGCTACTGATACAGCAGATTTTATTATGGTTTCTGATCCTAACCATAATAGTGATCCACTAAAAATTATGTATAAGAATGATCTGTAAATTGAAACATCTTTATTATTAAGATCCTCAGCGAATTCATTTGAATTATTTCTCTGGAATAGAAATAGATATAATAATATTGAGATTATTGCTATCACTAAAATGAAACCCTCAAATCGTGATATTTGATTTCCAGTATAAATTACATAATAAAATAAACAAGTTGAAATCATTAATAAAGGAAAATCAGTATTATAAAATCTTTGTTTTAATGTTATTGGATATATGATAGTAATTATTCCTAATACTAAACCAATATTTGCAATATTAGATCCAAGTACATTCCCAATTGCAAAATTTGGGAGACCGTCAAGTGTTGCATTAAGACTTACTATTAATTCTGGTGCAGATGTAGCAAAGGATACAACAGTCATACCTATAATAATTTTAGGAATAGATAATTTTAATGAAATATCAACTGAAGACTTAGTTAACAAGTCTCCTCCTTTGGAGAGTAATATTATACCAAATAAAATTCCTAAAAAATCCAAATAAATAATTTTGAGGGCAATGGAGGACTCAAACCCCCATCTGAAGAGCCGTAATCTTCTGTTCTATTCAGTTGAACTAATTGCCCGGGTTACTGCAAAAATATGTATATAATTTATAATTTTGATATTAATGAATGTATTTCTAATTTGTTTTGTTAATGGACTTTTCAAAGAATATAGATGGTTACTCAATGAGTATAATAAAAGCTGGGATAATCCTTTAAAATATTCCGAGCTTACTCCAAAAGAACTCAAATTAATAGTTAATAAGTATAAATCCGAATTACACCAAAACAAGACAAAAAAATTAAAGTTTGAGAAGGTTCAAAAAGTTCAAAATATATTAGACAACAGACTAAAAAAATATCAATCTAATACTTACAGTGAATTTAATAGATATGGTAATTTATCTGAATTTAGATTTTATCAATTTGTTGTTGCTTATAAAAAAGGGTTAGAAAATTATTACAAGGAAATTATTGTGAGTTAATTTTCGTAAATTGAAAATAAAAATTATGGATTGTAACTGTAACCAATGTAACTGTGATAAATCATGTGAATGCAACTGCTGTGATTGCTAATTAACTGATTTTGAGTTCATTACTAAAAGTTATTAACAATTTCTGTTTTATATTTGTTTTTTCTAATTAGATTAATACATTTATAAAAGATAAGCGGAAATTGTGGAAAAATCCGCCATAATACTCAAAGTGAAAACAGAGATATAGCTTATTTAACTTTAAACACATAAAATCAGTAAGATTAACTGTAATTTGGAAATCCAATAGTGTTTAAAGAAAAAAGATCAAGCGGAAGTGCAGAAAGAATCAATCAGCACATCAAAGCGTAAGCAGAGATATAACTTGTGAAATTTTAGGTGATGATCAGAAAGATTATCTAGGACTTAAAGCAATTTAAGAATCACTTAAAGAGAATTAGAAGGCCCGATTCATTCGTGAGTCGGGCTTTCGAATTTTTAATACTTTACTAAATCATAAAAAGAAAAAAATATTTTATAATATCATTATCCATAGCAAGCATTGGCTGTTCTTATACAGGAAATGATACAATAATTAATAGTAAAGAGATTAATATAGTTTTATTAGAGGTTCCATGAGAACCAGTCACCATTTCTGAAGATATGCGATATGCTAATTTTGAACTGGAGGTTCCAGAAATTACAGAGGAAATATATGATAATGCATCAATAAATGCATATATTAAGAGAACATATGAGGATGACACTCCAGATAGATGGAGTTAACTTCCGCAAGTATTTCTAAATTCTAATTCCAGTACATCAGCATATCTAAGTTTCGGTGAAGTTTTTATTAGAATCTCTTTTTCAATCTGAAAAATCAGTCGAAGAACTCTATGATCTGTTTGCAGGAAGGACTTTAAAGCTTGTTATAGTTAATTGATATTGTGAATCTCTGCATATGTTTTATATGGAGGGATAACCGGAGAAATGATTTCAAAAAATTTACACTTATTTGAAATTAATAACTCAACATCTTTTTCATTATCAATTATTATAAAGTCTCCTTGATTTATTTCTTTATTATCTATTTTTAAGTTTCCTGACATTAGGAATAAAGAATGGTATGAATCTTTCTCAATTTTATGTATATATCTTTTATCAGTAATATTATATTGAAATATTTGAATACCGTAAGATTCTAGGCCAATTTGGTTTTCTTTATTTGAGATTGTCTTGACTTCTACTCCATTAGTTTTTTCATTAGTAAAAAGCTCAGATTTAAAGTCACTATAACTGGGATCTACATAAAGTGATTCAATAATATTTGGATCAAACCAAATTTGAAAAATTTCAGAACCCTCTTTTAATTTCTCTGAATGTGAAATACCTTTACCGGCTTTTATAACTTGTACATCACCTTTTTTTAAGGTAATCCATTTATCAAGAAGCGTGTCATAATGCTCAATTTCACCTTTTAAGACAAAGCTACATATCTCAAAACCCCTATGAGGATGAAGCCCAATAGTGCTATCTTCAATAGGTGCCCATGCATGAGCCCAATAAAATAGATTTGAATAAGGTTTTAGTTTACCTCCATCCTGTGGAAATCCAATTGGCTTTTTTTCAAGTATTTCACCATTATTAAAATTTCCATTAGCTTGAATATTTTTCTTGAAGATTTGGATTGACATATTTTTTATAATTACTAAAAATAATAAAATAAAATAGTGGAAACTATTATGTAACTAATCACTTTTCTTAGTTGGAAATTTAACATTTTGACTCTCCCAATAAATTACTTCTTCTCCTCTAATATGGAACTTAATATATTTTGATGAAACCGAAATTCTAAACTGAGGTTCAAATTCATTTTCGATTTTACTAACTTTTGGTTGTACTGTAACAACTGATATTTGAGGATCAAAATAGTTAACTCTTTCTTTAAAAACACCAAAATCATAGTAATATTCATCATAATCATTTGTTTTTATAATCTGTGTAGGTACACCAAATCTGTCAATAACTAACTGTTTTGTTGTAAGCATTGACATTGAATCATTATGATTATACAGAATATTTGAACATGAAATAAATAAAGTTGAAAAGAGAATATATTTTAATGGCTTCAGCATAAATTATTTTTTTTTACAATATCATAAAACTCTTCTTTTTTAACTGGTAAGTCTTACCATTATAAAAAAGCCTAACCTCTGAAGAATACCATTTTGGTTTTGTCGTTTTGATAATTGTCTCATCATCATCAATAATTTGCCAATCTTTATAGTTCTTCTCAAAATTAAATCTAATCATTGATCAAAATTTAGTATTTACAATTTAATAAATATTTAATGATCATCTTTTATCTTAATATAACTAGAAGCTTTTTGTTTAAATCTATTAAATCTTGGTTTAGAAACATTTTGCACATAGGGGTTATATGGATTTTTCTTTTCATAATCCTGATGATATTCCTCAGCATAATAGAATTTATCAATTTTTCTTACCTCAGTTATAATATTTTTACCAAAGATTGAACTTGTTGAAAGAAAGTTGATGTAATTATTAATTTTCTCTTTTTCTTCTTGATTATTGAAGAAGGCAATTGATCGATACTGTGTTCCATAATCGGGTCCTTGTCTATTTGGAGTTGTAGGGTTATGTGAATCAAAAAATACTTTCAAAAGCATATCAAATGAGACTTTACTACTATCATAAATAATTTCAATAGCTTCTGCATGACCAGTTTTACCAGACATAACTTGATAATAATTTGGATTAATCGTTGTACCACCTGCATAACCAGAATAAACTTCTTCAACTCCCTCTAGACTTTCATAAATAGTCTCTACGCACCAAAAACATCCTGATGCAAAATATGCCCTACTCATGTTATCAAAATTTTGAAAATCAACTGTATTAACTGGATTGATATTATCAATAGGTTTGGAAGAGCCTATATCACATGATAAACAGAATATTAATAATGATAAGAGAATTCTTTTCATAACAACTATTTTAACAAATATAAGATTAACCAATTTGTTGGCTAAGTCCAAAAAGTTAATATTAATTTAAAAATTGAGTGATTTTATCTATGTCTTCCTTGAATGTAAGATCAGGTACATGCTCACATAGAGGATAAACAATCATTGAGCTTTTATTATCCCCTATCATGTTCTGTATGGCTGTTGCGATTTCTTTTTCTCCTCTTTTAATATTTACAGGACAATCTTTGAAGTATTTGTAGACTTGGTCTCCAATAAAAGAGAATATATTCATACTAACATATCTCTTTGAATAGCTTTTTATTGTATCCATGTCTGGTTTTTCAATGATACTTTCCAAAAAATTTTTTTTGATTTTTAAAATAGAGAATGATAACAATCTTTCCTCTGAGTACTTTAAACAACTATAATCATATGCAATCATGGAGTTATAATTATTCTCATTCAACAATATCTTAATTGCTCGAGAAGAATACAAATTATCAGAATTACATACTATAAATCTTTTTTTCTGTAGTTCCCGGTGCTGATTCATTAATTGAAGTAAAGCATCGGCTGTACCCATTGGCTTGGATTTGCCATAAAAGTCCTGAAAACCAAACTTTATTTGAATTGATAATTGTTTCTCTAATTCTTTTAGATACTTCTGAAATTGATCTGAATTATCAGATAAGATAATATAGAAATCTTTTATGCCTGCTTTTAATGAATTTTTAATAATGTAAAAAATAATTGGTTCATTTCCATCTCCAGCTTGAATAAAACCCTTTACTCTTTGATTAGATTGATTAATTAATTTTTGAGAAATGTTTGATGGAACTGGAGAATTCCTCATTCTAGATGAGACACCTGCAGCCATTATTACTATTGGTATTTTATTCATAATGGATTGTGGGACCTCCACCTCTTTTTGCAATAAATGCATCTTTAACTCCTACTCTTATCAATTCTGATACAATTTTATTTGATGTATCTGCGTCAGTTGATAAACAAACAACTGAACCTCCCCCCCCTGATCCTACAATTTTTGAACCAATTGCTCCATTTTCTTTTGATACATCTATCATCTTATCTATCTCAGGTGTAGTAATTTTCAATTCATTCTTTAGATAATTATGATGAGTGTTCATAAGGTTAGAGATCTCCTTAATGTCTAGCTTTAATTTTGAAAATTCTTTTTTTGCATCTTCAGTAACTCTAAAGTTTCCAACCGCAGCTTTAAAGTAAGGCTTTAGATCATCATCTAAAATATCCAGGTATGAACTTTTATTAATATTTTCTTTATCATATAAATTGAAACTAGGCACTTTATTCTTAACTATATCAATTGATTTTTGAGCATTTTCTTTTAATTTCCTTAATAAACCTTGAGTATCTTTTGGTTTATTTGAAACTCCAATTATTATATCACATAGATTATGATCAAATGAATTAATTTCATTTGTTCTAGTGTCTAAGAAAATTGTTTTTCCGTTAGCAATTGTGTATTGATCCATTTTACCTCCTGAACCACCAATCTCTAGGACCTCTATTTCATATGACAGTTCAGCAATAAGTTCTGATGATATAGATCTATCTGAAAATGAAGTTAATAGAAAGTTTACCCAGGCTACAATTAAAGCAGACGAGCTTGAAAGACCTGAATTTATTGGTATTTCACTATTTATTTCTATATCATATCCATGGTTTGGTATACAATTATATTTTTTTAGAACTCTTAATGCTATTCTCAAAAAATCCTTTTCATCAGATCTTATATCTTGTTTAAGATCAATACTGTCATATATATTTAGATCTTTTTTGAAGATTTTAAATTCTTCCGTATTATTTTTATTTGCTTCAATTGTAATTTCCCTATTTATTGTAGTGGCAATTATAGGAAGCCCAAGGTAATCCTGATGATCTCCAAATAGACATACCCTCCCAGGCGCCTTTGAAATTATTTTATTTAGCATTAAGGAATGATATCAAAAGTGTTAGTATTTACCCAATTTCCTCTTGTAAAATCTGGAAAATCTTGAGGTTGGCCATTATTATTTACAGAGTTGGAAGTCAACTCTATCAAAGAGCTCCAGGCACATCCCTCATAAACATTTTGATCAAGAGGTTCTCCATTTCTCAAACACTCAATTATTCTATATACCATAATTCCATCCATACCTCCATGGCCTGAATCTTTAGTAATTTTATTAAGTCTTTTATACATAGGATGATCAAATTTTTCATAAAGAGCTTCTATGCCTTTACCTTTGATCCATTCTTTTGAATCTTTAGTGTATCCTTCAAATCCATTATCAAAGGCAGCTCTAGTTGGACCTCCTGCTAGAATCCCCTTTGTTCCCTGAATTAAGTTTAATCTGGTATAAGGTCTAGGGCTCGTCTCATCCCACTGAACGATAATTGTTCTACCTAAATGTGTTTTGATAATAGTGGAATTTATATCACCGTTTTGATAATTTAATTTGTTCCATTTATGATTCTCATTAAAATTTTCACTGGCAAATTTTTCTCTACCTAAAGCTGGAGATGAGAATGATACTAATGTTTTAAAAGTATCTTCAGATCTAAGAAGATTCATGTATTGAGAAACGGGACCTAAACCATGGGTTGGATATAGATTTCCTTTTTCCTTTTCATATTGTAAGGTTCTCCATGAGCCTGTTCCTATTTCTTCTTCATACATCTGCCATCTTAAATCATGTATGTAGGCTGCTTCACCGTGGTATAATTCACCTAATAATCCTTTCCTACATATATTTAAAAACATCAATTCCTCCCTGCCATAGTTGACATTTTCCATCATCATACAATGTTTTTGATATTTTTCAGATGTATTCACAATCTCCCAAAGATCTTTAATTGTAGTTGCTAAGGGAACCTCAACAAATGCATGCATATTATTTTTCATAGATTCAATGGCCATAATCCCATGAGTATCCCAATCAGTTGATATTAAAACAATATCTGCATCAGTTTCTTTTAACATCATTCTCCATTTATCTTTATTACCAGAGTATGTTTTAGGGTTAATGTGTGAATTGAAAGTTTTTAGATTATCAATTATAGATAAACTCTTTGAAATATTAGTTTCATGAAGATCACTTATTGCAACTATTTGAGTATTTGGAAAGGAACCAAATCTCTTAATATGTCCTTGCCCTCTATAGCCAACACCAATTAATGCTATTTTAATTTTATCAAGCTTTGGCGCTGCAAAGTTTCCCATATATTTTTGATCAGATGATCTTGGTTTATTAGAGAATAGATTTGAAGAAGATGCAAATGCTGCTGAAAGTGAAGTTGTTTTAATAAATCTCCTTCTATCAAAGTTTTTCATATATCATAATTAAACTATTAATTTACATGATTTTTTTATCTTTAAAGTATAACGGGTTTTATAAAACAATTATGATCACTGATAATAATCACAAAGAGATCCCAGGGAATCCATCAACAGCTAAAAGCAGTATACAAAAGTTAAGAAGTTCTGCATCTGCTGATACTTTAAGGGTTTTAACTATAGATCAATGGAATTTTTGGATTGAGAATGGTTATATAGTTATCAAGAATGCAGTTTCAAGAGAACAAGCAATGAAAACTGCCGAATTTATTTGGGAATTTGATGATAAAGATCCTAATGACCCTTCAACATGGTATGCTGAAGCAAGAGCTGAAATGGAGATGAAAGAATTAGCAGGTACTGGAATGGTGGAGGTATATAATAATCAATTCTTATGGAACAATAGACAAACACAAAGGGTTTACGACTCTTTTGTAGATATATGGGGAACAGAAAAGCTCTGGACTACAATCGATAGAGCTAATTTAAATTTTCCTATTAGACCTGGTTTCGAGTATAAGGGTTTCATTCACTGGGACTATGACCCTGATACAAAACCCCAAAATGTACAAGGAGTCTTGGCTTTAGCTGATCAGACTGATCATGAAATGGGAGGGTTCCAATGTATTCCATGGCTCTACAA
>CENU01048931.1_pt1 | contig 34201 bp, 37 predicted proteins | sample 361331 | NCBI WGS metagenome assembly CENU01 (sample SAMEA2619766, study PRJEB7988) | marine metagenome | isolation source: saline water (ENVO:00002010), including | reverse complement strand
GATAAGCTCCGAACTGCTATCGCCTCTTCAACATTTGACACCATCAACGGGGAAGTGAGTTTCGAGGGCGTTGAGAATGCAGTTACTCCGACGGCATTTCTCCAACTTCAAGGTGGTGACATGCATTTGATTTGGCCGGAAGATATCGCAACGGCCAGTTTCAGTCCGCGCTAGCCAGCCCAAGACCTTTCTTTGAATCCCAGTTGATCAGGCCGACTGATCAGCTGGGATTCGTTCCCGCGATGCTTGACGCCATTCTTGTGTGTCAATGATTGAGATCCTAATTTCTCCCCAATTGGCCTTCTCAGCCTTGGTGCTCGGTTCGCTGTATAGCCTGATTGCACTGGGATTGAACCTTGTCTACGGGACAATGCGGCTTCTGAACATTGCGCATGGGGATCTGATTATGATCGGTGCCTACACGACATTTTGGATTTTTACCCTAACTGGAATACCCCCTTTTGTGGGACTGCCCCTTGCGGCTGGTATTGCGGCGGCTATTGGAGCCATTCTTTACTTTAGTATTTTCCGACGTCAGCTATCCGGCATCGACCGAGTAGAGCGCATTGAAGCCAATTCTTTGCTGCTGTTTTTCGGTGTCTCGGTCATTCTTCAGAATACCGTTGGGATGATGTTCAGTGGTTCTCCGAGAGCCTATCAGTTTCTTGACACTGTTTATGAGGTATCAGGATTGATGATGACTGGTAATCGTCTCGCGATTCTGATATTTGCTGCGATTGTTTTGACTAGCGTCGTAATCTTTTTGACGAGATCCCAGTATGGCTTGTCGATATCAGCTCTGATCCAGAATCAGACTGCTGCCCGAGTGGTTGGAATCAACGTCTCACGTCTTCAGTTTGTAAGCTTTATTTCGGGTTTTGCGTTAGCCGGCATTGCGGGTGCGTTGGTGAGTATGACGGAGCAGATTTCTCCTTTTATGGGGTTTCCATTCACGATTGCGGCATTTGTTGTGATTATCTTGGGGGGGCTCGGCAATATTAAAGGAGGAATCATTGCTGGGATGTTGCTGGGGTTTGTCGAGATATATGTGGTTGTACTAACTTCTGCAAACTTTCGATCAATGCTCATTTATGGCTTGTTTGTCGGCATTCTGTTATTGCGGCCTGAAGGACTGTTAGGCAAGACCCGCAGGCATTGAAGATGACCTCTGCTTTTTCACTTTTGAAAACGCGTTTTGTCTGGTTTTTGTTTGCGGGCCTGTTGTTGATCGCGCAAGTGCCATCGATACTGGGCTCATATTGGACATTGATTGCCCTCAATCTAATGATGTGGGTGGCCATAACCCAGAGCTGGACGCTGTTTTCCGGGATGACGGGGTATATCTCGCTTGGCCACGTCGTCTTTTATGGTGTTGGGGCTTACGTTGTAGCCTCAACGTTTAATACGATCCCATTGTGGCTGGCTGTGCCAATGGGCGGCATCGCCGCGGCTCTCCTGGCACTTGTCGTCTCTGTGCCAGTGCTTAGGGTTCGAGGCCCCTACTTTGTCATTCTGACATTCGGTCTCGCTGAGCTAGTTAAGTTTTCAATTTTGAATCTGGAAACAGTGAGCGGAAAATCAAGCCGCCTTTTGTTTGGAACTCCATCGATAGAGATCTTGCTCTATTGCATGATTGGCCTCGTGGTTCTCGCGACCCTAACGACGTTGTTCGTAACCTGCTCCCGATTCGGCCGGGGTTTAACGGTTATTCGGGAGGATGAAGTAGCCGCAGCAACTGTCGGGGTTCCAGTTTTACGCTACAAAATCATCGCCTATACGATCTCAGCGATCGTGCCGGGTATGGCCGGGGGGTTAATGGCATTAAAGTCCACTTATTTTGAAGTGCTGCAGGTCTTTAACCCGATTATTTCGTTTACCGTGGTCACGATGGCGATTATCGGCGGCAGTGGTGATGTGCGAGGACCGTTCTTGGGGGCGGTTTTTCTGGTGCTGCTCTCAGAGCTGTTTTGGACAACGGCTCCCCAGTTCTACATGATCCTGGTTGGTCTATTCTTAATTCTTTTTGTGATATTCGCTCCGAATGGCATCGCAGCCTTTCTTGATAAGCTGCAAATTAGTAGGAAGTCAGGATGAGCCTGTTGACGGTGAGGGGAATCGCCAAAGCGTTTGGCGGCGTGCGGGCATTGGGAAGTGTAGACCTCCATGTTCAGCAGGGAGAGACTCTCGGATTAATGGGCTCAAATGGAGCCGGAAAAACAACTTTGTTTGGCATTATTGCCGGCCATATTAGACCAACCTCAGGAGACGTTTGGTTTCATGACCGCTCTATTCGGGGTTTAAGCCCCGATAAGATTTGTCGTTTGGGTATTGCGAGAACTTTTCAGATTGTTAGGCCTTTTGCCGGTCTGACGGTTCGTGAGAATGTAGAGATCGCCATTCTTTTTGGTTCAATGTCCCGCGATAGCCAAGAGATCCTGTCGGAGAAAGCAATGGCAGTTTTGGCAGAGGTCGGCCTTGAAGTCCATGCCAATTCCTTGGCAGCGACGCTTACACTCTCGGCGCGTAAGCGTTTGGAGGTGGCTCGAGCGATTGCAACGGATCCCGAGCTTCTGTTGCTTGATGAAGTGATGGCGGGATTAAATCCGCGAGAAGGTGAGGACATGGTAGAACTTATAAAGCATATCAAATCGCGGCGTCCGTTGAGTATTGTGGTTGTTGAGCATGTCGTTAAAGCGTTGACGGCTCTCTCTGATCGGATTGTGGTTCTCCATCAAGGCGAAATCATTGTTGATGGGTTACCCAGTGAAGTCATTCGTCATCCGACTGTTCGGTCCGCCTACTTTGGAGATGAGTGACCATGAATGCCAGGCTCAAGGTCGAGGGTATTCGATCAGGATATGGCGAGATACAGGTTCTCAGAGGCATAGAGATGTTGTGTGGTGAGGCCCAGATTACGGCTCTCGTAGGCTCTAATGGCGCGGGAAAATCGACATTGCTTCGGACTCTTGCCGGGATCCTCCCAACGGCAACCGGCAGAATCTTACATGGCGAAGCAGAGATTCAGCGACTGCCCTCTCATGAAAGGGTAGCGCGCGGGATTATCATGGTGCCAGAGGGCCGTCTGGTGTTTCCCGACCTTAGTGTGGAAGAAAATCTTCGCACTGGTGCGGTAAACGTCCGGGCGAGAGATGTGTGGAGTAAAACCGTCAAGGAGGTTTATGACCTCTTCCCGCGTCTCCTTGAGCGCCAAAAGCAGTTGGCGGGTACGCTGTCAGGCGGAGAACAGCAGATGCTGGCTTTGGGGCGAGGACTTATGGGGTTGCCAGAAGTCTTGTTGTTGGATGAGCCAACACTGGGTTTGGCGCCATCGGTTGCAACCCAGATTTTTAATATTATTCCGCAACTTACCGAGAGCAACATCTCTATACTGATTGCTGAACAAGATCTCAACCGCGTCTTGGATATTGCTCACTTTGGCTATGTCATCGAAAACGGCAGGATTACCATGCAAGATACTGGTTCGGCGCTAAGGAACAATCCTGCAGTTGCTGAGGCGTACTTGGGTTGATACTCCAGACTGCTTAGGGTTCGGTCCGTCTGCCTTGGAACAGAGCGCCACAAGTTAGATGAAGACGCTGGAGTTTGATCACTACCGGATTGCATGGTTCGGTGCGACCATATTTCTCAGTTCCGCAATTCTGCTCGTCATCGAGATCACGGCCGGCCGGCTGATTGCGCCTTATGTCGGCGTTTCAATCTACAGTTGGACTTCCATCATCGGCGTGATTCTTGCGGGGTTATCGTTAGGTAACTGGCTCGGCGGGCGCTGGGCTGATCGGGGAGGCAACGAGAAGAGTGCCGGCATCGTGCTGGCCCTTGCCGGGGTCTTCTGTCTTTTTAGTCTCTTGGCGCTTTCGCTCGTCGCTCCCTTGCTTCAGAAGAGCCGGCTTGATCTGGTGAGCGCCAGCTTCTTGTATGTACTGTCGATGTTTTTTGTGCCTTCAGTATTGATCGGTATCGTGACGCCCTTGCTCACCACTCTTGCATTGCGTCTGGATGATCGAGCGGGACACATTGTCGGACGGATGCATGCCTTGGGAGCGCTTGGCAGTATCATCGGCACCTTTCTGACCGGGTATGTGCTCATTCAGTACTTCGGGTCCCGAAACATCATCCTGGCTTGCTCACTCGCGCTTTTTGTCTTGGCAGTGCCATTTTTTCAGCGGATGCCAAAGACGCCTGTTGTGGCGCTCTTGGGTGCAGCGATAGGGCTTGGCGCATTAATCGAAGCGCGCGGCGGCTGGGCGAATCCGTGTGACCGGGAGAGCAATTATTTCTGCCTGCGCGTGGTGGATGCCTCACACGAGGCGCCTTTCGGCAAAGCCAAGGCGCTGATACTCGATCACCTGCTGCACAGCATCAACCATGAAAGCGAACCCGCTATGCTGCTCTCGCCTTATGTGCACCTCATGGATGAACTGGTGCTGGATCACTTTGGCCAGGAGGCGGCCAGTGAATTGGATTACTTTTTTGCCGGGGGCGGTGCATATACCCAGCCCCGGGCTATCCAAGCGTTAAGCCCAGGCGCCAAAGTGACCGTTGCCGAGATTGACAGTGCGGTAACACAGTTGGCGGTGGATGAACTTTTTGTCTCGATCGACGATATGCACGTTTTTCATCACGACGCGCGTACCGTGCTTGAGCGGCTTCAGGACGCCCGCTTTGACGTTGTCGTGACTGACGCCTTTCATGATATCGCTGTGCCTTATCATCTGGTGACGCAGGAGTTTGCACAGCTCGTCAAGTCAAGGATGAATGCGAGCGGACTTTTTGTCACAAACGTGGTGGATGCCTTTCCTGATCCGAAGATGGTCAAAAGCCTGGCCAAGACGCTGAAGGCGGAGTTTGATCACGTGGACATCTGGGTGGACGATATTCCGCAGCGCCGGCGGCGGATGACCTATGTCGTCTCGGCGAGCGGCAGAGAGATCAGGGATGATGTGCTGGATGCGCGCCGGGGGTTTGAGCGGCGTTGGTACCGGATCAATGTGCCGCTGATGTCAGTTGGCACCCCGATGAATGAGCTTCCAGTCTTTACGGATGATTTCGTGCCGGTTGAGCGGATGATTTCCAGCCTTCTGCTTACACCGGAGGGGTTGTAATCAACTTCAGGCAAGGCTGAAAGCCTTAGGTCTTTAGCGCAAGTCCTTCATCTTTCCAGCGCAGAATCCCGCCGGCGACACTGGCGATTTGTTCAAACCCTGCGTTGCGCAGGATACCGGCTGCCATCGCCGAGCGCCGCCCGGAGCGGCAGATCGCCAGGACTGGCTTGTCTCTTGGGATTTCTGTCAGGCGGTCGCGCAGTTGGCCCAGCGGAATACCCCCATCTGCCATGGTGGTCTCACCCGGAATGCATTCCTCGGGTTCGCGCACATCCAGCAGATAAACCTGCGAAAGATGTTCGGCAACCCAGGCAGGTTCAACTTCCATCACTCCGGCAAAAGTCAGGGTCACCGGCGCCCATGTTGGCTCGGCAGGCTGACTGCCATCTTCGGGTTTGCCACTGACCATATTGGCGGGCAGTGCGATATCGATATGCTTGGGATGGGGAAGCCGCATCGCATCCATATAGCCGACAAAGTCACCCTTGTTGGCGCCGCCGCCAATTCGGGCGTTAAAAGCTTTTTCCTCGGCAACAGAACTCACGGTTCGCCCGCTGTAGTCATGGCCAGGATAAATGAGGCACGACTCAGGCAAGGACAGAATCTGCTCGCTGATGGAGTCATAAAGCATTCCGGCATTTCCCTGCTGGAAATCGGCACGACCGCAACCCCGGATCAAAAGCGTGTCACCGGTGAAGGCGCGAGCCTGGTCTTCTGTCACGTACGTCAGGCAGCCGTTTGTATGTCCCGGCGTGGCCCGAACCTCGAGCGAATGCCGCCCAAATGAAATCACATCGCGGTGCTCAAGTTCGACATCCACGTTGGCCGCACCGATCACTTTAGCTGCGCCGATCCTGCATCCTGTCTTTTGTTTCATCAGCCAGGCGCCGGTGACGTGATCTGCATGGCAATGCGTATCGATTGCGTACAGAAGCTTGAGATCAAGTTCCCGAATCAGAGCGAGATCCCGAGCGCTTTGTTCGAAAACAGAATCGATAACAATGGCTTCGCGCGAACGCTCATCAGCAAGGAGGTACGTGTACGTCGACGACGCGTTATCGAAAAGCTGGCGGAAGATCATCGCAAAAGACTCCAGAACTGAATGTTTGTGACAGGAAAAGAATGGGGCCTAGGCGCAGCGTTCAAAAGTGCTGTATGCGCCAATGTTCCAGCAGTCACGGTGACCCAATTCAGACAGTTTCTGGTGCGCCATTTCACTACGCTGACTGCTGCGACAATACAGGAGCCGTGTCCGATCAAAATCCAGCCGTTCGAGCGCTGTCTCGATTTCGTCCAGGAGAAGATTAATGGCTCCGGGGAGCATGCCTTGGGCGCATTCGGCAGGGCTTCGGACATCAATCAGTTGTGCGCCTTCCTGAATTGCGCGTTAATGGGTTAGGGCGCTGCCTATAGTCCGAGAATATCAACTGCATTGGCGCCGATGATGCGCTCTTTTTGCTCCTGCGAGAGCAGGGGCAGGCTGAATACGCGTTCGATGGAATGATCGAGGTCGTACCAGGGAAAGTCCGAACCCATCATCACTCTCTCCGGGCCGATATCAATGATCATCTGTGCGAGCTGTTTATCGGTAGGCCCGTGGGTGCTGCGCGTCCACTCGATGATTTCGCAGCAGTCAAAATAAGTGTTCGGGAAGGTCTGCGCAATTTCTACTGTCTGTTTCCACGTCGCGCCCCCAAGGTGGGCCACCACCATGCGAAGATGAGGAAAAGCCTTCAACATGTTGGCAAAAGCGCGAGGTTCGGCAAAACCGCTTCGGTCGCGATCGGGACCAGAGTGCGCAATGATAGGTAGCGCCAGTTCCTGACAGGCATCATAAACTGGCCACAGGCGCTCATCAGACATATCAAAGCCCTGAAAGGCGCCGTGCAGTTTGACGCCGGCGGCACCGTGATCCTCCACCATATCGCGGACATGCCGAGCACACACGGAGCTTTCAAAGGCGTTTACATCGGCGGAAATAAAGGGCACAAGTCCCGGGTGCTTGCGGGCGATGTCGCAGTTCCATCGATTAAAAGCAATCAGCTCGTCGATGATCCGGGCATCAATGTCACCAAGTCTTTGACGCTTTTGGGTTTCGGTCAACCCGGAGGGAAGCGCGTCTATCGCAAGCTGGCGGTTCACCTTGGCAGAGAAGAGATTGACGATCACAGCCTTGGAAATGCCGGTCGCCTCCATCTGGACCAGCAGTTCATCCAGCGTGCCCACGCAATCAGTCTGATGCACCTCGGCCTGTTCGCCATACTCCCAGACCTCGTACCCTGTTTTCTCGGCGTAACCCTCCTCGATCGAACGGTACAGATGTACGTGGGCGTCTACCCGGATAAAGTCTGTCATGAACGTAGATGGTCGCTTGGGGAAAAAGTCATGATACCCGAATCCCCTCTCGCCAGTCAGTCATGGATGCCTGGATGAATGACACCAATGCTCCCGCGCACTGTTTTGTCGCCAAAGCCGCTGCGCTCTTGAAAATTTCTCGTCGATCGGTGAATCTCACGCCAGGATTCCCATGAAAAATAGAGGATAAGGTTATGACTGAGGGCTTTCGGGGGCAGTGTCTGTGTGGTGCGGTGGCGTTTGAATCCAGTAGCAAGCCGATGTTTCAGGCCAACTGTCATTGCGATGACTGCCGTCGCTCAGGAGGTAGTGTTTATGCGTCTTTCGCATTTGTCGATGAGACGAATCTTAAAATCTCTGGAGACACCAAAACCTATGAGAGCCTGAGTGATGCAGGCAACACCATGACTCGCCATTTTTGTCCGACCTGTGGATCCCACGTCTATCACAGCAACAGCAAGGCCCCATCTCGCCTCGGGATTCGGGTAGGGCTGATTGAATCGGCTGACTGGTTCCAGCCGCAGGCGAATGTGTATGCATGCCGCAGACTTCCGTCGACTCCGATTGACCCGGATATTCCGGCGTTCGACAAGATGCGGAGTTGATCTAGGCCACAAACCCAGTGTGTCATACAGAGTCATTGCGTTGACATTTAATTGACATCGAACTGAAGATAGTATCGACTAGACTGGTCAAAAACCTAACTTATTAATTGCCTGGGAGCTTCAGTATGAAAGACTATATGGTTGTTCACACCTTTAAATCCGAGGAGATCCGTCAGCAGTACTTCGCGATGGGTGAGGATACGACACCGGACGATGTCCGCGCTCAAATGAAGAATGACAACGCATCTTTCCAGATGAATTGGAACGCAGGCGAGGACGACATGGTGATGTACTGCTGGTGGAAAGCCAGCAGCCCGGAGGCTATTCTTGAAACGCTTGGGGAAATGGGTGAGATGTTTCATAACGACATAAAGGAAATGCCCAACATCATCGATGTGACGGACTGACTACTCGGTCAAGAGGGCGGCTGGCGAGTGCCCACGCGCTCCCAGCCGTTTTTTATTTCGGGTGAGAAGGGGAGTGTCAGGCCTAGGAGATTGGTGCCTCGAAGGGTGGTTTCGGTCCGGAGGCTTTGGCTCCCATAAGTGCCATTAGGGTGATTGCCGCCAGAATCAATGCGCCGCCTGTGATGGAGGATACCGAGGGAATCTCGCCGATCCCGATCCAGACAATAATCGGCCCGGCAATCACTTCGGTCAGAGACAGCAGCGTAAGCTCAACGGCCTGCAGATGCTTCGCTCCGGCAGTGAAGAGAACAAATCCCAGGCCGATCTGAAACCATCCCATGCCCAGGCAGTTTATGAGATCCTTCCAGGGGATCGAGAACTCCCAGCCGGAAAAACCAATTCCTCCCAGACCGTAGAGCGATGCAATTACGGTCGCGAAAAAAATGGTAATGAGTTTGTCAGTCCCGGGGCGCATCCGAAGCGATATGGTGAGTCCCGCAAAACCCAGTGCTGCCACCAAACCGAATCCTTCACCCAGGCCTTTTCCCAGCGAGAGTTCTTCTCCAGCCATGATGCCGATACCGACTGCGGCAACGGTCATGGCCGCCCACATATAAAGGGCGATCCGTTCGCCCAGAATCATCCACCCGGCCAGCGCTGCGAAAAACGGCGCACTCGCAAGCAAAAACATGGCGTTGGCGACGGTCGTATATTCAAGTGCAAGGATATAACCCGAAAAAGCGGTACCAAGACACAGTCCTCCCGCCAGCGCCGGAAGACCTGCCTTGCGGAGAGTGTCACGTACCTGACCCCGATAACGCCAGCCCAGCCACAGGCTTAGAGCGGCCAGCAGGGCAAGAGAGCGATACAGCAGCACCTGCCAGGGAGTCGCTTCCTGAATCAGCCGGTAGAGAATGCCCGAGGTACTCCAGAAGATGCCAGCCAGGAGAACCAGCGGGATACCGACACGGGGGTTAGCTGAAGAGGGAGTCAATAGGGTCGGAGGAAAAAGGTCAGGATAGGAACCGCCGGATCATACGGCAGTTGCTGGGCTGTGAGTATCATCCAAACGACCGTTGACCAAAAAGAGGTACGTCGCTCGGCAATCAACCGCCAGGGTCGTTTAAGAAGGACTCGGCCGGATCACCAGGAGTTTGCCTGGAATACCCTGCTGGGTGAGATAGGGAATATCGGAGATGTTCTCCACGTTAAATCCGTGCTCGCGTCTGCTTTGCTCAAGAAGGGTTTCCCAGTCGATGTCGCGCCAGCCTTTGCCATTGACGGTGGCGACCAACACCGCGCCGGGTTTCAGTCCTGCAAAGAGTTTGACCAGATCAAAGGGTTGGCTCCGATGGTGTGAGAACACCCCGACACAGATCACAACATCGTAGACGGGGTCGAGCATAACGGAGGCCGTGAGGTCTGCTTCCCCGAGAGCCCGATAGACCCTGCGGGCTTTCGCTTTTTCGATCATTTCCGGAGACAGGTCGAGGCCGTCGATATGGTGATACCCAAGGTTGTGCAGCAGTTCTCCCACAAGACCTGTGCCGCAACCCATATCGAGAATGACACTGTCTCGCGATGGCGCCAGTCTGTCAAGTGCATCGACCGCAGCATGGGGGGCCTGATATCCAAACTCATCGAGAAGTTCACGATCGTAGGTGTCTGCCCAATTACGGTAGGTCAGACGTATCTCGTCGCTGTTCTTCTCAGAATAATTCCGAGCGAGACGGGGATCCAGGCGGGATGCCTGCGGCTGCGTTCTCGACGAATCAGTCATGACGAGGCCGCGGATTTCAATGCATCACTTAGCGACGCTACGCCGCCCAGCACCAGCACCTTGCGGTCAGAGAGGCCCCAGAAACCGTTCACCGTCTTGCGTGACTCATTGCCGACCCGTAAATGCCGGCGGCCGCTTGCCGATAAAGGCCTCAAGCCCTTCCTGCCCATCTGCGCCCGTCATGTTGGCGCCAATCTCCCGGGTTTCGATATTGGTCTGGGTAAAAAAGTCGTTGTTGAAACTGGCGTGCAGCATCCGCCTCGAGGAGGCAAAGGCCTGCGTGGGCCCTTTGGCAAACTTGGATGCCAGGGCTATGGCAGATTCCAGCGCCGACCCCTCGGGCACGGTCCGCGTCGCGAGTCCCCACTCGACTGCTTCTGCCGCAGAAAGTTCACGATTCTCAAAAATCAGTTCCTGGGTACGACGAAGCCCAATCAGTCGCGGCAGCAGCCAGGTCGAACCGCCATCGGGACTGAGCCCCGCGGCAGTATAGGCCAGGCGATAACGTGCGGTTTCATCGACCAGCACAATATCACCCACCAGGGTCATCGGTACGCCGCCGCCGGCGGCCATGCCGTTAACGCCCACCACTACAGGCTTAGGCATGGTCAGCAGCATGTGCTGAGCCTTATGCCATTCGTCGGCGATGGTAACGAGTTTGTCGGGATCATTGCCAAAGGCTTTAAATTCCTTGAGATCCCCGCCGAAACTGAACATCGGGCCGTGGGCGCTAAACACGACAGCACGGATGTCGTCATCCTCCTGGGCCTGCTTTGCTGCCGCGAAGAGATCCAGCGCCATTTGCCGAGAAAGTGTATTACCCGATTCAGGGTGATTGAGACAGACGACCGCAACCGATCCGTCGCACTGATAATCCACGTGAGAAAGTTCCAATCGAATCTCCATTCTTCGCAAAAACGGGCGCCAATCATGACGCAAGCGAAAGGGATGAGCAAACTTTGGGCCCTGAGACTTCCCTTAAGGGATGAATTCGCTGTCTCAGGAGTGCTACCATGAGAGGGTCAAACAGTTTAATCAGGGGCAGCACACGATGGCGATGAGTAAAAAAACCACCATGGAGGTGGAGTTGCATCAGGATACGGTTGAGATGCTGGAATACGCCAAGGAGACTTACGGTTTTCGCAGCACCTCCAAGGCCCTCCGGGTCATTCTGGACTACATGGTGGCTGATGCAGACTGGGAGGAGGTGTTTATGAATCAGCGTTGTCTTCGCTGCGGCAGCGGTCAGGGCTGGCAGCGTCCCGAGTGACAAGCATCGTTGTCACAGCGGGCCGATAAGAAAAGGAGAAAGTTATGGCAAACCAGGTGCAAGCAATCAAGCAGGAGCCGAGCTTCAAGCAGGAGCGGATCGAACTTGCTGCGGCGTTTCGGTGGGCTGCGAGAATGGAGCTTCACGAAGCGGTTGCGAATCACTTCTCGCTTGCAGTTAATGACGATGGCACACAGTTTCTGATGAATCCCAATCAGATGCATTTCTCTCGGATCCGTGCGAGCGATTTGTTGCTGATCGATGCCAATGATGTCGCGACGATGGATAAACCGGGGGCACCGGATCCAACGGCTTGGGGGCTGCACGGTTCCATGCATCGTTATTGCAGGCATGCGCGGTGCGTCATGCACGCACACCCAGAGTATGGGACGGTGCTGGCAAGTCTTGCCGATAGCCGATTGCCTCCCATCGATCAGAACTCAGCGATCTTTTTTAATCGCTACGTGATCGATGAGAGTTACGGCGGCTTGGCGCTTACTGATGAGGGTGAACGTTGCGCGGAGTTGCTGGCCAATCCGGATCATAAGACCATGATCATGGGCAACCACGGGGTGATGGTTATCGGGGAGACCGTTGCCGATACGTTCAACAGACTGTTCTACTTCGAGAGGGCCGCCCGCAATTACATCCAGGCGCTGCAGACGGGTCAGCCGCTGCGTGTGCTATCAGATGAGGTCGCCGAGAAAACGGCCCGCCAGCTTGATGCTTATCCGTCGCAGGGGGATCGGCATCTAAGTGAAATTCTCGCCATCCTGGACCGCGAAGAACCGGACTTTCGGGACTAGTTGGATTCGGCCCGGAGCGGCGCCGGCGTTTCGGTTGGGGCGGGGAGTCTGTGTGACATCACAACGGATCCTTTGTAGATGAACAATACTCTGGCGGGCGTGACTGCCGCCCTGATTGAGTACGGTTTATGGATTGGCATCGGTGTGATCGCCGTGGCGGTTATGTTCGGCCGGCGAAACGACCGTAGCGAATCTCAGGTCAAAGCAGCGGTTCACTGGATGGAGCATGCGCTTGAGGAAGCGCCTGACCGGCTGTACGAAAGCGTACATCCGAACTGGTCCGTCTATCGCAAGCAGCTGTCACATCGATTGAAGGCGGCCGTGCCTGATCTCCCGGAATCTTTGCTGCGTGCTGTTCTGGCAGAGTTTGATGTGTGTTACCAGTTGTCGGATGGCGTTTACATCCGAATCGGCTCAGCGGCCGATGAATCAGTGCCGCACGACGAAGGCTTTATTCCGCTCGTTGCTCCCATGGAGGGTTTCCGTTTGCGGAAGGTCCAGGCGCGCCGGCGTTGGCGGCGAGCCCGCGCCGTGACGGTCGGAGTCATCCTTTACTTGGCAGTGGTGGTGTTGGGCATTTGGGGGCTGGTGGCGTTGCGGCTGGCCTAGAGTACCTCAGGAAGCATCGGCGCTATCCCGGGGTCTTACCAGCGAAAGCGCGACGATCATGATCACCAGTGATGCCCAGACCCACGTTGAGTGGGCTTCCCCATAGATCAATATTCCCCATAACACGCCGGCGAGCGTGACGACATACGCGCACTGGCTGGCAAAAACCGGACCGGCCCGAACGACAAGAAAATAGAAACCGCCGTACGCGCTGGCCGTAATGCCGGCCATCATGACAATCGCCCAGCCGGATCGGTCCAACGGCCATGAGATCCACGTGAAGGTATCTGTTATCCAGAGAACCGGCGTCAGCATGATGGTTGCTGCAATGAGCATTCCGGTCACTACCACGAAGACATTCACATCGGTAGGCATGCGGGCCGCGATCACCAGGTTTTCGATCGCGTAGCACGCGGCGGCGATCACCATCACCAACACCCATAGCGCTGCGGAAGGATCGGGCATGCTGGTGTCCGGCAAAACCAGAAGGGCGATCGATCCAATGCCGAAAAGCACCCCCACCACTCTTAGCAAGGAGGCTTTTTCTATCTTGAATATCGCAGCCCCAACGAAAGTGGCGAGTGGGACAGTGGCAATCGTTATGGAAAGCACTCCCGCGCTGACCTGTGAAGCCGCGTAGAAGTAAAGCGTGCCGGGCACGACAGACCCCAGAATGCCGCAGATGACATAGAGCAATATGAAGTTTTTCTGAAGTGGCAAAGGTTGCCTGGCGATGAGACAGTAGAGGATCAGCATGACGGCGCTGATGAGGCAGGTCCAGTAATTGATCGCAAGCGGATGCAAACCCGTTTCGGTTGACATGCGCGCGAGTGAAAACGACAGACCCCAGAAGACCCCTAATAGCATCAACACGACAAAATCCCAGACTTTCCCGTTGAATCGGTTGCCGGCAGGCTTGGAGTGGGAGCTTTGAAAATCCTGCATGAGTTGGCCTCAGCTAAGGGAGTCGGGCGCCGGAACGCAAAGATTATCGGTGCGACCGCATCAGGCGTGAGAGTCTACTGAGCAACGCCCAGTGTCGCCAGTCTCCCGGCGACACCGCGCGGGTGCCGGCGTGATTACACAGCTGGCAGAACAAAAGGCAGCATTATCGGGACGATGACAATCGCAGCCATGTTGCCAAAACCGACAATGGCCGCGACTTTTTCGGGTTCCTGCTGGTATTGCTCTGCAACCAGATAAACCAGTACCGCAGGAGGCAATGCACAGTAGAGCAGCAACTGGCGGAACTGGTCGTCCGGCAGTTGAAGCAAAGGCTGGATCCCGAGCGCCACGATCAATGCCGTGAGCGGACAAAGCACCGCGCCCACGAGGCCGATTTTCCAGTCACTCAAGTTGACGTCAACAAGACGGATGCCCAGCGCAAACAGCATGACTGGAATGAGAGCATCACCGAGCATGGCGATCGGTGCCGCAATCATCAAAGGGATCGACACATCTCCAAGACTGACAACCAACCCTGCTATCGAGGCAAGAATAGGCGGGGAGAGCAGCACACTTCGCCAATGTACCTGACGGTCGACAATATAGATCCCAAACGAGAAATACAGCAGGTTCGTGACGATGAGCAGTATGATCGCCGGCGCCAGGCCGGTATCCCCGAATGCCAAAAGCGCGAGCGGCAAGCCCAGGTTGCCGCAGTTATTGAACATCATCGGCGGCACAAAAGTCCGAAGATTGTATTTGAGCAGGACGGCGACCGGCCAGGCGATGAGTCCGGAGCCAAAGAAAACAGCTGCCGCTGCGATTGCGAGTCCGGGATAGCTGCCAAGATTGAAGTCCTGACTCGACATCACAGTAAATACCAACGCGGGCAGAAACACATTGACGCTGATGGCGTTGACGGCCGCAAGATCGGTTCGGTAGCGCAGGCTATAGAGGTAGCCGAGACCCGCGACCGCGATCACCGGAATCATGACATCAAGAATTCTGATCAACATAGACAGGAAGTGATAGGTTTGGTGCAATCAGTTCCGTGCAGCATAGCCAAAGCCTTCGCCACAGGGTGACCCAAAAAAATGGAAGCCGCTGAGATTTATCTTATTACAGGTTTAGTCTTCCTGTTAGCTGGAACGGTCAAAGGGGTTGTGGGTTTCGGCCTGCCTCTGGTATCGATCACTCTCCTCACTCCTCTCTACGGGCTCGTCGACGCAATCGCCGTTATGCTGTTGCCGGCTGTGGTGACCAACTTCTGGCAAGCCTTTAGCGGAGGCAGGTTAATGGTCTTATGGCGGCGGCTATGGTCCCTGTATGTGTTCGGCGCGATGTCAACGGTGCTGGCAGCGAGTGTTCTTGTTCGGATTGATGCTTACTGGCCCACGGTACTGCTGGGTGGTGTGATTCTTACATATAGTCTCGTGGGTCTTGCGGCTTGGCAGCCACCAAAGCCAGGAGCCCGAGAGATCTGGCTGTCACCTGTGACCGGAGCCGTGACCGGTTTGATCACGGGGCTGACAGGGGTATTGGTTTTCCCATTGGCTGTGTATTTTCAATCTCTTGACCTTGATCGACGGGTGTTATTCCAGGCCCTGGGCATCTATTTTCTTTTGGCCAATGTGGCGCTTGCTTCTGCCTTTGGCTGGCAAGACGCTTTTCCAGATGGAATCACCCGGCTCGCCGCGATCGGGATTGCTGCGGGATTGGCGGGCATGACGCTTGGCCAGCGTATTCAGGCGCTTTTGTCTGCTGAGCAGTTCAAGCGGATCTTTTTTGTCTCTCTCGCAGTGGTAGGCACCTTAATTTCATTAAGGGCTTTGGTCTCATAAGTACGGGGGTAACGGCTGATTAATTGCTACCAGTATTTTTCGAAGTGGATTTGGCCCGGTTGACGCGGTTTATGAATGGTGAGGCCGTAACGGGTTGTGAGCATCTCTACCAGGCCCCCGGGGGTGTCGTAACTCAATGCCCCGGTCTTGCGGCCTTCCTTGGGAATGCCGATCATGGCGGGGTTGCCGCAGGCAAAGACGTGAGTCGTTTCCGGCGCAATCGAGACGCCATGCTCTTTTTCGAGGATGCCGTCGCGAAAGTAGTCTTGTATGTAGCGTTTGGCACCGCCTTCGCGGGTGACCAAAGAAATGTAGACCAGGTTCGGGTGGGTTTGCTGGAACTGCCGAATCTGTTCGGCATAGGCGAGCTCAGCGCTGTAGCGCACGCACTCCATCATGACCACTTGCTTGCACGTATCGACGCAGGTCTCCAGCATGGTCATATGCGGCGCAACACCGGTCCCGGTTGAGGTGAGAATCAGTGTCATGTCTGCATCGAGCTTCGGCAGCAGATAGGTCCCAACCATCTTCGGCCTGACAAAAAGCCGGTCACCTTCGTTCTGATCGAAAAGAATAGGGGTGAGATCCCCTTCGGGCACGCGGATGATCAAAAGCTCAAGCAGATCGGGATCGGCCGCAGGACCCAGGGATTGGGAAAGGGAATACGGTCGGCGGATGAGTTTCTTACCGTCCGGGCCAACCAGGCCGATGCTGACATAGTGCCCCGGCAGTCGCCCCGGGATAGGTGTATCCGGCCGGATAAAGAAGATCGAAAGCCCGTCGGCGACTGTTTCTATTCTTTCTATGGTCGCGTTGTAGGTATCGACCCCGGTCGGTTTGTCTGTGGACATACGGTTTGCGATTGACTAGTCTGGACCCAATTCTTTTTGGAAGAAAATCTCAAAAGAATGGCCCTACAGTACACCAGGTGCAATACGTAGACAATGACCGACCTGAATCCTCAAGCCGTAGCGCCTCGCGCGTTGCTATTCGACGTCTTTGGAACGGTCGTTGACTGGCGGTCTTCTATCGCAAGAGAGGTGCAGGCAACTTTGGCAGGTCACCCAGTGTCTGTTGACAGCGAAGCGTTTGCAGATCGGTGGCGCGCGCTTTATCAGCCGGCGATGGCCCGGGTCCGTTCCGGGGAAATAGAATTTGCCCCCTTGGATGAACTCCATCGGGAAAATCTTGATCAGGTGCTTGCGGAATTCGCCGTCGATCATCTCAGCGAATCAGAAAAAGTCCAACTCAATCTCGCCTGGCATAGGCTGGATGCCTGGCCTGATGCCGTTGTCGGCCTCGAGCGACTCAAAAGCCGATACATCATTGGGACCTTGTCCAACGGCAACATAGCGCTGATCGTGAATATGGCTAAGCACAGCGGATTGCCCTGGGACGTCGTGCTGGGTGCAGAGGTGGCGCGAGCCTACAAACCTCAGCCGCAGGCTTATCTCGGCTCAGCTCAGGCGCTTGGCCTGACTCCCGGCGAATGTATGCTGGTGGCGGCCCACAATGATGATCTCAAAGCAGCCGCGCAGTGCGGCTTCAGGACGGTATTCGTGGAGCGGCCGTTTGAGCATGGTCCCGATCAGAAAACTGATCGGACTGCCGATGGCGACTACGACTATGTGGCTCGGGATTTTGTTGATCTTGCTCTTCAGTTGCGATGCTGAGCGGCAGCTGACAAGCAACTTGCTGTCGAAGCGTTGCCCTAGGAGGCGTCCTCTTGTTCGCGAGCTCGTTCTCCAAGGACGACAGCGAGACCACTCAAGACCACCAGCACCGCGCCAAACACCACATTCACTGTCGGTACTTCGGCAAATAGAAAAAATCCCCACAAGGTTGCCCATATGAGTGTGGTGTATTCGAGTGCACCGACCAGGTACACCGGTGCGTAGCGAAATCCGTTGGTAATCGCATATTGTCCGACGAGCGCCACCCCGGACAGGCCCAGCATGAGCAGGAGACTGCTGAGGGACGGTGTCTGCCAGGTCCAGGGTGAGCTCATCAGTGAGACCAGCAGAATAAAGATGGCTCCGCTCAGGAGCATCAGCTCCGAAGACTCCGTTCGCGAAAGGTGACGGGTGTAGATCCCAAGTGCAGCAAAACTGAAGCACCCAAAAAGCGCTGCGCCGGCACCCAGCCAATCCACTTCCCCGCCAGTCGGCTGGATAATGAAGAGCACCCCGATGAAGCCCACGATGACGGCCATGATCTGCCGACCGCTGGGGATTTCCGCCAGAATCACTCCCGACATGACAGCAAGAATGACCGGGTATGCGGACGCAATAGAGATGGCATCGACCAGCGGCATTCTCGTGATCGCGAAGTAATAGCTCAAGAATGCGACAAGGTTAAAGGTTGCGCGCAGTAAATGACCGCCAGGCCGTTGGGTCATCAGTCCCCGGGAGCCGAAACGCCAGACGCAGATCAGCGCAAATACGGGAATCATGATGCTGCTGCGTACAAGCAGCAGTTGGAGCAGGGAAAAATCGGTTGAGAGCCACTTAACGAGTGCGTCTTGCGCCGAAAAGAAAAAAGACCCGATGAGCGTAAAGGCGCCACCCAACAGGACAACGCGTTTCAAGGGCGGGGTCGCTTCATCGACCGGCTCATAAAGCGCTTGGGGAAGCCTTTACGAGATGAGTTGATGCGCATGATGCGCGATGTGGTCACCGATAAAGGAAGCGATGAAGTAGTAGCTGTGATCATAACCCGGCTGCATTCGCAGTTCGAGATCTCGCCCGGCACCCTCGAAGGCGCTGCGTAGCGCCTGCGGCTTTAACTGTTCGTCAAGAAAGTTGTCCGCCTCGCCCTGATCGACCAGGACCGCACCGCGAAAGTCTGATTGCTCAACGAGAGCGCAGGCATCCCAGTTTGCCCATTCGGCCCGGTCGGGGCCGAGATAGCCGCCAAAGGCTTTTTCTCCCCAGGGACAGTTGACGGGGTTGCTGATCGGTGCAAATGCGGAACACGAGCGGAACACATCAGGCCTCTTTAAGGCGCAGATCAGTGCGCCATGCCCCCCCATCGAGTGACCCATGACACCGACTCTTTGGGGATCTCCCTGAAGGTCCGCTGCCACGATGCCGTGGAGTTCCTGCGTTACATAGTCGAACATCCGGTAATGCTCGCTCCAGGGCGCCTGCGTGGCATTGACGTAAAACCCGGCTCCAGAGCCGAAATCGTAGTCGTCGTCTTCGCTGGGGAGTGCAAGACCGCGGGGCGAGGTGTCCGGCATGACCAGCATGATGCCGTGTTCGGCTGCGTAGCGTTGGGCGCCACCTTTCTCGGCGACATTTGCCCAGGTGCAGGTGAGCCCTGAAAGATAAAAAAGAGTCGGCCTCGGTGAGGACTGCTCTGGTGCCGGATCAAATACGGCAAACTCCATATCACAACGTGTGCTCTCACTGGTATGACGGAACACTCGCTGTGTTCCGCCAAAGGTCCGGACTTCCTGAATGCACTCCATGTCCACAACCTCCTAGAAGTTCACAACGCTGCGAATAGACTCGCCCTCGTGCATGAGATCGAAGGCAGTGTTGATTTCATCGAGTGGCATGACGTGGGTAATGAGATCATCAATGTTAATCTTTCCTTCCATGTACCAGTCCACAATTTTTGGTACATCGGTACGGCCTTTGGCGCCGCCGAACGCCGTACCGCGCCAGTTACGGCCTGTAACTAACTGGAATGGCCGGGTTGAGATCTCAGCGCCTGCCGGTGCAACGCCTATGATGATACTGGTACCCCAGCCTTTATGACAGCACTCCAGGGCTTGGCGCATGACCTCGACATTGCCTATGCACTCAAAACTATAGTCCGCACCGCCATCGGTAAGATCAACTAAATATGGCACAAGATCACCTTCTACTTCAGAGGGATTTACAAAGTGCGTCATGCCGAATTTTTCTCCAATGGCGGCACGATCTGGGTTGAGATCGACGCCGACAATCTTGTCAGCGCCTGCAAGTCGTGCCCCCTGTAAGACATTGAGCCCGATACCACCTAGCCCGAAGACCACCACGTTATCGCCTGGCTGAACTTTAGCTGTGTTTATGACCGCCCCGATTCCGGTCGTTACGCCGCAACCGATGTAACAGACCTTTTCAAAAGGTGCGTCTTCCCTAATTTTGGCGAGCGCGATCTCCGGGACGACGGTGTAGTTCGAGAAAGTGGAAGTCCCCATGTAGTGAAGTACTTTTTCGCCGCCTATTGAGAAGCGACTGCTCTCATCCGGCATCAGACCGCGCCCCTGGGTTTCGCGGATGGCCTGACACAGATTGGTCTTGCCCGATGTGCAGTAGTCACAACTGCGGCACTCGGGGGTGTAAAGCGGAATCACATGGTCGCCTGGGGAAAGCGAAGTTACCCCCTTACCAACTTCGAGTACGACGCCAGCACCCTCGTGTCCCAGAATTGCTGGGAAAAGACCTTCAGGATCAGCTCCAGAGAGAGTGAAGGCATCGGTATGACACACTCCTGTTGACTTAATTTCGACCAGAACTTCGCCATCCCTCGGGCCGTCAACATTTACAGTTTCGATAGAGAGTGAATCCCCAGCTTTAAAAGCAACCGCGGCACGACTTTCCATTAAAATTCCTCCGGATTTTGTTTATTGAAATTAGAAAGATTATACCGATTCCAAAAAGTAACTAGTGGGAACTGTTGACAGTTATCTCACTGCGTGACTTACTGATTAGGTAAGTATTGTTACTAACTAGCTATCTATATCCTTGAACAGAGTATCGGGTTTTATTATCTTGGAAGACTTATTATTTTTGGATTCCAAATTAACAGAATTAGGTATCTAACCTGGAAGAAAATGTTTTTTCGAAATCGCCACTTTTTGTCCAATGCTGAATCCTCAATAACATTTTCAGTGAGGACTCGTTTCTATCTCCCGATACTTGTCATTCTCGCCCTTCTTGGCGGTGGGTCTAGCGCCAGGGCCGGGGAAGCGCATGTTTTTGAAAGCTTGAAAGCAACTTTTCGGGTGGTTGTGGTGGCATCAGGCCTTGATCATCCATGGGCGGTGGGATTTCTTCCTTCTGGCGAAATTCTGGTGACAGAACGCTCAGGCGATCTGCGTCTGATTACGAAAGGGGAGCTACAGGAGGCCGTGGTCGAGGGCCTGCCTGAAATATCAGCTAAAAATGATCAGGGGGGTCTTTTGGATATCGCTCTGGATCCTGCTTTTGACCAAAACGGCCGGCTATGCCTCTCTTACGTAGCGCAGGCCGAGGGAGGCCGCGGTACCGAAATTGGCTGCGGGATCTTTCGCGACGGCCGCCTGGACGAGTTTAAGGTGATCTTCCGGGCGATGCCGAAGAACAAATCCGGCAGACATTTTGGCTGCCGTCTGCTTTTTGCTGATGGCTATCTTTACGCCACCCTGGGAGATAGGGGTAACCGACCCCAGGCGCAGGACCGGGGAACACACCCCGGCTCTGTGGTGCGTCTCATGGCTGATGGCACTGTCCCGGCGGATAATCCTTTTATCGGGCATAGCGCATATCAGCCCGAGCTCTATGCCTACGGTAACCGCAACCCTCAGGGGCTTGCACAGGATCCAATAACAGGTGCTATCTGGATGCATGAGCACGGTCCCCGTGGAGGTGATGAACTGAACCTTTTGATCGCCGGGGCCAACTACGGATGGCCGGTGATCAGTTACGGCAAGGAGTATTTTTTGCCCAAAGCAGTCGGTGAAGGCACTCACAAGAGTGGCATGGAGCAGCCCGTTCACTATTGGGTACCGTCGATCGCGCCTTCGGGAATGACCTTCTATTCGGGTCCAGATTTTCCGGGTTGGCGAGGTAGCCTGTTTCTGGGTTCGTTGAAGTTTCAGGAATTGGTGCGTCTTGAGCTGGATCAGGGCCAGGTCGTAGCAGAAGAGCGCTTGCTGAGTGGAGAGTTCGGCCGGATACGGGACGCCCGGCAGGGGCCCGATGGCGCTCTATATTTATTGACGGATGCGGCTGAGGGGCAACTATTAAAACTGATGCCTGCCGATTGAGCGTGTCGGGCGCTATCATAGGCGCCTCTTGCAGATCGTACTGTCGAGGCCAAAGTGAAGCTTACTGATCTTGAGATTTTCGTTGTCGGCAACCCGCCTCCCGGTTGGGGCGGGCGCTACTTCATCTTCGTAAAGCTAACCACCAGCAACGGCCTCGTTGGTTATGGCGAGGTGTATTCCGCGTCAGTGGGTCCGGAAGCGATGCGCGGCGTGATTGAGGATGTGTTCTCGCGCCATATGGCGGGCGAGAATCCAGAGAACGTTGAGCTGATGTTCCGTCGGGCTTACTCCTCGGGTTTCACGCAACGGCCGGATCTTACGGTGATGGGTGCGTTCTCAGGCCTCGAGATTGCCTGCTGGGATATCTTGGGCAAGGCGCACGATCGGCCGGTGTACGCGCTTTTGGGCGGACTCATGAATGAGCGGATCCGCTCCTACAGCTATCTTTATCCGCTTGCCCATCACGACATCAATGCCTTCTGGAATGATGCCGAGATGGCTGCCGAAAGCGCCCAGCACATGCTTGACCAGGGGTTTACGGCGATGAAATTTGATCCCGCTGGACCCTATACGCTGCGGGGCGGACATCAACCGGCACTGAGTGATATCGCCCGCTCCGTTGAGTTTTGCAAACGTATTCGACAGACCGTCGGTACGCGTGCCGATATCCTGTTTGGAACGCATGGCCAATTCACAACGGCAGGCGCGATACGGCTTGCAAAAGCCCTGGAACCGTATGATCCGCTCTGGTTTGAAGAACCCTGTCCGCCGGATAATTTTCTGGAGTTCGCCAATGTGGCCAGTCAGTGCCGAATCCCTATTGCCACAGGCGAACGTCTGACGACAAAGGCTGAATTTTCCGCTTTGCTGCGCACCGGGGGCGTTGCAATTTTGCAACCGGCACTTGGACGGTCAGGCGGTATTCTTGAAACGAAAAAGATCGCTGCCATGGCTGAGGCCTTCAATGCCCAGGTAGCGCCACATCTTTACGCGGGCCCGGTAGAGTGGGCCGCCAACATCCAGCTGGCTGCCAACATTCCCAATGTCCTCATGGTGGAGACTATCGAGACGGGCGGCCGTTTTCACCAGCAGCTGATCGGCAACACCATCCGCTGGGAGTCAGGCTACGTCGAGGCACCGACTGAGCCGGGGCTGGGGATTCAGTTCGATGAAGCGCTCGCTCGGGAACACCCCTGGGAGGGCGCCGGCCTCCATCTGGAAATGCGCGAAGCCCCTTGCGACTATTCTGCCGAGAATATTTTTCTGGGCGGAGCGCCTCCAATCAAAGATCCGCCTACCGATTGACCGTTCCGCGGGTGAGGTGAATTTGGTGTCAAAGCGGTAAGACGCCCTCAAGATAATAAGGGCTTAAAGAGACGAAGCCAGAACATGTCTTCCCAACCCGCACCAGATACCTATTTGCATGACCACCCGGTTTTTTCCGAGCTGAAAGAGCCGGATGACCTTCAATGTTTTATGGAGCATCACGTCTTCGCCGTATGGGATTTCATGTCGATCATTAAGTCGCTGCAGGCGGCTGTGGCGCCTCCCTCGGTGCCGTGGCATCCGGTCGGCGATCCAGCGTTGAGAAGGTTTATCAATGAACTGGTTTTGGAAGAAGAATCGGACTCAACAAACCAAGAGGGCGAGTTCCTGAGTCACTTCGAGCTCTATCTTCGCGCGATGCGCGAAGTGGGTGCCGATACCAAACTGATTGAAGCTTTTGTTGAAAAAGCAGCTTCAGAGGGCATTGAACAGGCGCTTGCTTTTTGTGATGCCCCCAAAGCAGCGAAGCAATTTACCCGAACGACGTTTGGATTTATTGATCCGGACAATCCACACAAGATGGCGGCCGCGCTTGCAATAGGGCGCGAGCAGCCCATACCAGAAATGTTTCGAAATGTCCTCGCCAATTCTCAGATAGATAGCGATCAGGCGCCCACTTTCTTCTTCTACCTTAGCCGTCATATCCATCTTGACGAGGATTTCCATGGCCCTATGTCTACCCGACTACTGGAAGTGCTTTGCGACACCGATAAGAAACGGCAGGAGGCGCAAAGGGTGGCGCAGCAGGTAAGACAGTCGAGAACAGACTTATGGGACGGTATCCTTTCGGATCTGCTTGAACGTAGACAAGGCAATACAGGCAATGTGATTGATGCCGCTCCGTCACCGGCGGGTTAGTTCTGATTGATTTGTTCGTTATGAATGCGAATGATTTCCTCAGGCCAAGTCGATTTGATATAAGACAGCACGGCGACAATCTCTTCATCAGAGAGGATGCCTTCAAATGCCGGCATATGGGTTTTGTAATCAGACCCTGCCACAACCTGTGGACCATGCTTGGTCAGGTCGAAGAGTAACTGGTCGCGGTGATGCCACGTGTGACCAGTCTCGTCATGAGGAGGAGCAGGAAGATAGCCGGCTGCGTTACGCCGATGCCAGTTGGGCGCGCCCTGCAAATTAATCCCATGACAGGTCGCACAATGGCTCATATACAAGCGCTGACCTCCATCGACCACAGCATCATCTTTATATTGGAGAACAATCTGGCTCAAGGACTCGGGAGTTTCGCTTGGAAGAACGCTATTGATGATTTCCGCAAAAGAGAAAACAGTGTCTTCTGTGGTTGGCTGGTCAGTTTGTGTACTTGCGCTTCCGATCAATGAAACAAATACGATGCTGAACACGCTGATCGCGAGCCGAGATCCAATGCCGCCCGACCTTTTGGGGGTTTTTTTCTTTTCCATCAGTAAGGCCCTATCGTCTGCTGCGCCTAGCGGATAAACCGCACGATCGCGGAGGCAGATTTCGCTCTAAGACAAGTGAAGAATTCGTCATCATCATCCTGGCCTGATTTTCTTAAAATCCTAATCTCATGGTTTTCAGGGAGACAAAAATGAAGATTTCAATGAAATTTGGAAAAATCGCGTTGCTCACCAATATCCTCCTGGTGTCTACGGCCAGTCTGGCTGGTGGCTCCCATGATCATGATCACAGCAATAAGGCTGGATCTGGATTGATCGAGACCGAGTTCGGAGAGTATGGTACCCAGATGCATCCCACCGTTACGATCGAAATCAGTATGTCGGATGATATGCGATTTACCCCTGCAACCATCCAAGTTAAACAAGGCGACATTGTGGAATTTATTCATGCGAATGAAGTTCAGTTGATGCATGAGTTTGTTCTTGGCACGCTCCAATCGCTGAACAAACACGCTGAAGAGATGAAGCAAAACCCTTCGATGTCTCATGACAAACCCTTTATGGTTAATATAGCTCCGGGTGTAACGGGTACCAACACATGGCAATCTACGGAATCGGGAGTCTTTCATTTTGGTTGCTTAATCCCGGGGCATTATGAGGCAGGCATGCGTGGGACCGTCATCGTTGGATCATAACTCGCCGCCAGTATCGTTCTGGTGATTATTGATTTTGTTTTAATAAAGTGCATTGGCAGTCGGGATGAACACCTCTCCTAAATTTCGTTGGAACTGTCCGCACACCTGGCGCAGAGCCTCTGTGAATACCCTATGGTGCCTTGCGGGCTGCTCGATCGGGGATTTCGGAACGATTCTTTTCTTTCAGCTGACCGGTATCGGATGGTCAACGCTTGCGATCATGTCACTTGCCATCATCAATGGCATCCTGACTTCCATTGCGCTCGAGACCGTGGTGCTGTCTCGACAGATGCCGCTCAAGAGTGCGTTTCGAACGGCGGTAGGGATGTCGCTGATCTCAATGGTCGCCATGGAAGCCGCTATGAACATAGTGGATGTGGTGTTGACGGGCGGTGCGGTGCTGACATGGTGGGTGGTTCCCATCATGCTTGTTGCGGGTTTTTTGACGCCTCTGCCTTACAACTATTGGCGCCTGAAGGCGCTCGGCAAGGCCTGTCACTGAAAGCGAGGTTCAGCCCAGGGTTTTTGGAATTTCGGACTCGCGCTGGGCAAGGAAATCCTGAAGTGCCGCATCGAGCGTCGAATCAATGGGCGGTGCCTCGTAACGTGACAGCCATGCACGGGCTTTGGCAAGACCCACCCCTTCGGTGGAGCGGCGGCCCTCCGCCTCCCATTGCTCGAAGGTGACGTTGTTTTGCGACGGAAAAATAAATAGGTTGGATTTGCGTGTGTGTGCCGTTCCCAGAAAGTGTCCGCCGGGACCGACATCCTTGATGGTCTCAAATATCTCTTCGAGGTCATCGTAGCGGGGCCCCTGACAGAAATGATAGAAGGCATCCAGTTGCTCAAAGTCGATAACAGTCTTGGCATATCCGACTCCCAGCGTGCCTTCCATCATGCCGCCCGCCATGGTGATCCACTGCGCACCGCTTAAAAACGAAGGGAACAACCCCCACATCGAATCAAAGCCGGCCTGCATGTCTGCCGATTTCGAGGTCGCGCAATTGGCAATCGCGCGGTGCGGGACTTTATAGCGCCGGGCCATCTGTCCAGCAAGAAACTGCACAACGGCAGAGTCGGGACTGCCGTGCACAGGCGCGCCGGTATTTAGTGCCACAGTCATGGCCGGAACACCAAACAACATCGGTGCGCCGGGTCTTACCAGTTGTGCATAGGCGATCGCCATCAGCGCTTCTGCTGTCACCAGCGCCATGGTTCCAACATTGCTGGCCGGACTGGAGGCGCCCGCCATAGAAAAAGGGGAACACATCACGGCATGATTGTTCTGCGCATAGGTGCGCAGTGCTCCCAGCATGGTCTCATCCCAGACCAGTGGAGAGTTGGCGTTGATCAGAGATGTGGTACAGCAGTGGTTCTGGGCAAAGTCTTCGCCGAAAACAATCTTGCACATGTCGACGGTGTCCTGAGCTCGCTCGGAAGATGTGACATTGCCGACGATAGGTTTATCCGAGAACTTGAAGCCGCTGTAGGCCATGTGCAGGTGTCGATGAGGCACAGGAATATCCATCGGCTCCACAACGGGTCCGCCGGCGATGTGTACGGTGGATGCCATATGGTTCAGTTTCTGCAGGTTATTGAGATCCTCCACGCCGGCAGGACGACGCACCCCGTCGAGGTCATAAATGTAGGCAGGGCCGTAGGACGGAGAGACCACCATGGATTTTCCGCCGACGGTAACGGTACGCTCCGCATTCCGACCATGATGGATATATTCCGACGGCGCTTTGGCGACCAGGCCCAGCAGGGCGTCACGACCGATACGGACCCTGGCGCCATCGACTTCGGCCTCTGTCTTTTTCCAGGTCTCAATCGCCTGTGGCTCACGGAACTCAACACCGATTTCCTCAACAATCCGCATCGCGGTTTCGTGAATCTGCTCGACGCCTTCTGCGCTTGCTACTTCGTATAACGGTACGTTTGTCGTCAGGGGCGGGTGATGGATGATGGGCGCGTTGAGCCGCTCGGCACGTCGGGCCGCCCGGCCGCCTTTACGAGTGTGGATTTCCTCTTCCATTGTGTCATGCTCCGCTTTAAAGCGCTTTTTCGCTGTAGCGCTTCCTACATGCGCAGTCTCTGGTTGTTTGGATCATAAGGGGAATCAGCAATCACGGTCGCCGGGACCCGGCGCTCAAGTACCTGGACTTCAAGAGCCGTGCCAACCTGCGCCTGGTCGATGTTGATATAGGCCATCGAGAGACACTGGCCGATATGGTGCGAGGTCGCGCCAGACGTGATCCGTCCGACCAGTTTGCCGTCGAAGAAGACGCTTTCGTTCATCCAGGCATCGGCATCAACAGTCTCGACCTTGAGGGTCACCATTTTCTGCTCCAGGCCACGGTCCCGCTGGCGCATCAGGGCGTCACGGCCTTGGAAGTCATCTTTATCCCATTTGATAAATCGATCGAGGCTGGCTTCAAGCGCTGTGTGTTCAAGATCAAGGTCCCGGTAGATCGCGCGGTAGGATTTTTCAAGCCGCAGGGATTCAATGGCCCGATATCCGCAATGCTTGAGGCCGTGGGCTTCGCCGGCCCGGCAGATCTCTTCAAAAAGATGCAGGTTGTAGGCGATTGGATGGTAGAGCTCCCAGCCGAGTTCGCCTTCATAGTTGATGCGCATCATCCTCACATCAGAAGCCAGTCCGACGGTTAATGACTGGGCGCTCATCCAGGGAAAGGCATCGTTACTGAGATCACCGTCTACGAGGCTGCTCAGTAGGTCACGAGCGTTGGGCCCGACCACCGTCAGACCGCCGCGCTCGGCGGTGACATTGGTGAGCTGAACGCTGCCGTCTGCGGGTAATGATTTTTGCAACACGTCAAAATCATGACGCTCACCTCTGGGGGTGCCGACAAGGTAAAAGTGCTCATCGCAAAGGCGGGTTACCGTAAATTCCGAGCGGACGGTGCCTTTGTGAGTAAGCAGATGTGCCAGCACTATGCCTCCGACTTTTCGCGGCATCCGATTGGCGAGGATACGGTTCAGCCAGTCTTCGGTACCGGCGCCGCGGGCTTCGAACTTGGCCATCGGCGTCATCTCAAAGAGGCCGACCGACTCCCGCACTGCCCGGCATTCGGCGCCAACATGCGGCATTGAGTTAAAACTGCGGTAACTCCAGATATCCCGAGCCTCCTCGCCTTTTGGCGCAAACCACAAGGGGATCTCCCATCCGTAGACTGCGCCCCAGACGGCTCCGGCGGCATCTAATCTGTCGTAGCAGGGCATCATCTTGGCGCGGCGAGCTTCAGGCCACTCGTAGCCCGGATAGTGGATGCCGAAGTTGTGGCCGAATGCCTCTTTGTTTTTCCTGCCCGTATAGACCTTATTGGCATACGCACCAAACCGTCTTGGATCAACCTCACCCAGATCGATATGCGGCTCGCCATCCACAATCCAGTTGACCAGTTCGGACCCGAGCCCCCCGCCCATCAGTAGTCCACCGGTAAAACTCTCAGCCAGCCAGAGGTTGCGTTTGCCCCAGGCCGGACCACACAACGGCAGGTTATCGGGAGAAGTGCAGATAGGTCCGCGCACGTTCGCCTGGATGCCAACTTCACCCAGCACTGGTACGAGGTCGAGTGCTGCGGCCCAGTTGTCTTCTACCGCTTCCATGTTTTCAGGCAGCAGGTCTGCACCGAACCAGTCGGGCACGCCGTCACGGGCGAAGTGCTCCAGGTTGGCCGGGCGCTCGTACGGACCGAACATCAGGCCGTCCCGCTCCTCCCGGACATAGCCGTTGATCGCTTCATTGCGTAACACGGGCATTTCCGGTAGTCCCTGATTTTTGCGTTCCCGGACCTGAGACACCGTCTCGGTTACCCAGTACTGATGCAGGATCGGAAAGCAGGGCAGTTCCATACCCAGCATCCTTGCAGTCTGCTGGACGTAGTTGCCTGTCGCTGTTACAACGTGCTCGCAGACGATGTCACCCTGATTGGTGCTGACTTTCCACTCGCCTGAGGGCAGCATGTCGATCGAACGGACTTCCGTGTGTAGATAAATGTTGGCTCCCAGCTGTTTCGCACCTTTCGCGAGTGCCTGGGTGACATCTGCTGGTGCGATATGGCCGTCATCCGGGTTGTAGATAGCTCCCAACAGATTCGGACTGCGCTGCATAAGCGGCCATAAATCAACGGTCTGCTCGGGCGTCAGGATTTCTGCTCTCACGCCCTGGGTCTGTGCGATCGAGGCGTAGTTGAGATATTCATCCATTCGATCTGCAGATTCTGCGATCCGCAACTGCCCACATTTGTGCCAGCCGATGTTCTGGCCTGTCTCCTCTTCAAGGCCCTCATAGAGGTCAATGGTCTTTCGGATCAACCGACCGAATTTGTAGGAAAAAGAGTAGACGGGGATCAATCCGGCGGCATGCCAAGTGGAGCCGGCGGTGAGTTCAGTTCGCTCAACAAGGCAAACGTCAGTCCACCCCCGATGGACGAGACTGTAGAGAATATTGGCGCCGACACAGCCGCCTCCGACGACAACGACTCGAGCATGTGATTGCATAACTTCTATCCCTTTTTGATCGGCTTCATCATTCGACGGCAGTCGTGACTGGGCGACAGACGGAGCCCAAGTCTACGGCAGTGGCAACTGGGCGAGACGGCCGCCGTCAACGGTGTATATCTGGCCCGTGACGAACGACGCTTCTTCAGACACCAGCCAGGCAACCAGTGCCGCGACTTCCTCAGGTTTGCCCGTACGGCGTAATGGATGAATTCCTCCGATCTGTTTCCTGAAAGCCTTTGGATCGGCCATTGATTCGATAAATTCTTCATTGAGTTCGGTATCAATCCAGCCCGGCGCAATCGCGTTGCAGCGAATGCCCTGTGGACCGGCATCAACCGCCACGGCCCGGGTCAAGGCGTGCAGGCCTGCTTTGGATGCACAGTAGGCGGCGTGTTGGGGGTTAGATCCGAGTCCCTCAATCGAGCCGATGTTAACGATAGCGCCTTCGCCCTGTAGGTGAGGTAAGGCGTATTTGATCAGGAGAAACGGCGCCGTGAGGTTGATATTGAGTGTTCGGTTCCAGTCCGCCAGGGACATGCCTTCGACCGTGTCCTCCAGCATGATACCGGCATTGTTGACGAGCGCATCCAGACGGCTGTGCCGATCGATAACCTGTTGGATAACGCGTTTCGGTGTATCGGGGTCTGAAAAGTCTGCTTCAATGCTATGAAAGGTGTCAGCCGGAGTACGTTGCGCTGTGACCACCTCGTACCCGGACTGTGAGAGCTTTTGCGCACAGGCAAGACCAATCCCGCTTCGACCACCGGTAATCAGCGCGACCTTATCCATACGTCAGTAGACGGCTTTTCCGCCGTTAACCTCAACCAGGCTGCCGCACATATAACGTGCCTCGTCTGACGCGAGAAAAAGCACCACATCAGTGATCTCCTGCGGCTCGGCAATATGACCCAAAGGCACGGAGGCATTCAGTGACGCAATGGCGGTATCCGGATCCATACCCCGAGCGCTAAAGCCTGAGCGCAACATGGACGTATCCACCTCATTGGGGCAGACGGCGTTGATTCGAACGCCCTGATGCGCATGATCATGACCCAGACACTGGGTCATCGATGCGACCGCTGCCTTGGACATGCAATAGATCGGATGATTAGGGCCCGGATGGACTCCCCAGCAGGAGGCAATGTTGACGATGGCGCCGCCGCCGGCTTCTGTCAGCAGGGGGATGGCTGCCCGGCAAATGCGAAAGGGCGCTTCGACATTGACGGCGAAAGAGGCAGCGTAGTCGTCATCGGTCGCGTCGGTTACCGGACCCCGTCGGATGATCCCTGCGTTGTTGATGACAATGTCGAGGCCGCCGAGTTGTTCGCGGGCATTGCCCGGCAACGCATCGCAAAAAGCCGCGTTCATTAAATCTCCAACGATCGAGACATCCGAATTCGGACACGCGTTCTGGTCTGTGCCGGCTACGGTGACACCGTGCGCCTTAAGTGACTCGACGATGGCCTGGCCGATGCCGCCACCCGCACCAGTCACCAGAGCTTTTTTGCCTGAAAGGTTTTCTGCCATTTGGTTAATTCGAAACGGTGTGCGGTAGAGGCCTTGGCGTGGTGTATCCGGGATCCAGACGCTGACGGTTTATGGTGGTGGCAATCTCTTTCAAGGCGCCAAATACCCCCTGGGTCGGTGGCGGGCACTGATCGCCAACGGCCTTGTGCAGAGCCGGCAGAGCGTGGAAAGGAATTTGCGGAAAGATATGGTGCTCGACGTGGTAGTTCATATTCCAGTAGAGCAGGCGTAGTGCCGGGTTCACCTGCATCGTTCGGGTTGTGTGACGATGGTCCGGAATATCCTGGGCCATGCCAAAGTGCTGTGTGGCCAGGATCACGCCATGGGTCGGTGCGCCAAAGAGGCGGGGCAGGATCAGCATCAGGACCGGAAGCCAGGACTGCGCCATAAGAGACCACAAGATAACGCCGGTGTAAGCCAGCATATACACGTGTGCCTCGACACCGGCGCGGAGCATCCCTTGGGCGGGAATGCAGTCTGCCGTATCCTGAGTCGGCCGGCCGATGGCGAGCCCGGCAGTCGCTTTGACGAAGTACCAGATGCTGCCAAGATCAATCAGTTCCTTGATAATGAAATCCCGCCAGGTCATCGGGTTGGTCAGGATGATTTCAGGGTCCTCTCCCACGAGTGCGGTATGGGAATGATGGCGGGCATGAACATAGCGCAGCAGGCTGGGGGTTTGCTGAACCATGCATCCGAAGATAAAGAGGACGGTCTCATTGAGTGCCCGGTTACGAAAAGCGGTGCCGTGTGATGTTTCGTGCACGATGCTGGTCGCGAATACCCAGATGCCGCCATAAAGCAGAAACGCCGGGATACTCCATAGCGTCCCCAGAGATTGCACTGCCCAAGCTCCGCTGATCACGAGCAGCACGACGAAGTACAGCAGGTAGACAAGACCGTGCCAGTTTGTCCGCCGTGAGAGGGATTTCAGCAGCTCACGGTCTATCTCACAGCGATACCAGTGATCACTCACTTGCAACAGTTTCCCGTAGATCTGTCGTAAAGCATTATCTTCATCCTGTTCTTGATCTGGTCAGGGTTAGTTCTGCCATCGGGGATCTTCAAAGCGCTGGATTTCAATCAGATATCCATTGGGATCTCTCAGAAACATTTGATAGATCTGAAAGTCCGGATTAAAGACCGGTCCTTTTTCAATCGGAACTTTGTGCTCTGCCATGCGTGTCTGCCAGTGGTCCACCTCTTCTGTGACGAGTGTCAGTATGACACCCTCCTGAGGTGTGACTGAGTCCTTGAGGCAGAAACCCAAAAAGCCGCATTTTGCAACACGATAGATGCGACACCGGGTCTGGTCTAGGGCCAACTCCAGTTTCAGAACCTTTTCGTAAAACTGTGCAGTTTGTGCGAGGTCCCGGGTGGGCAGGAAAGTGATGACGGAATCAAAAGACATCTAGTTTTTACAATGTGTAAATCTGGATCAGATTCTGAATCTGCCAGAAAAAGCCGGCACTCGAAAGTTTTCCCGATGTCGCCATTAGTTAAGGTTGCTTCGCGCCCAAATCGGGTTGACCAGGATGGGAGCAGTATCGTTCGTCTTTCAAGGGCGCCCGATGGCGTCGGATGTGAAGTCATCCTTTAGGAGTTATCCATGCCCAAGGTTCTTTCGCAGTCCCAGATAGATTATTTCCATGAATATGGCTACTGCGCGCCGATTGATGTCATGTCGGAAGAGGAAGCTCATGCGCTAAAGCTTAGGGTGGAGGCTGCAGAGGTAGCGAACCCGGAAGAACTTGGACCGACCAATCGTAACAATTCACATCTTGCCTACACCTGCATTGATGAGGTCGCGCATCACCCGGTAATTGTCGGAGCAGTGTCCGATCTGATTGGTGAGGATATCCTGCTGTATGGCACCGTGCTATTTTTTAAGGAACCGAAAAGCGAAGGGTTTGTGAGCTGGCATCAGGATGCCACCTATATGGGTATTGAACCTCATACCTTTATTACGCCCTGGCTGGCATTGACGCCGAGTAACCCGGAGCTGGGTTGTATCAAAGCGATTCCCGGCAGCCATAAAGACGGTATCCGAACGCATGACGATACCTTTGGAGAGGACAATATCCTGACACGCGGGCAGACCGTTGCTGATGTGAACGAAGCCGAGGCGGTGAATCTGATCCTTCGTCCTGGACAGATGTCCATTCACCATGCCCGCACGGTTCACGGATCGATGCCCAATCAGGGCGACGAGCGACGAATGGGTATCGCGCTTCAGGCCTACATGGGTCCGGATTCCCGCCAGACCATCGGTGAGCATCTGGTTCAGGTTGTGCAGGGCTGCGAGGACGGCGGAGACTTTTCCGTTCTGCCGCGTCCTGATGCCGATCGGGATGAGTCAGGCCTGGCCGCCCGTGCACAAGCCAATGCCAACTGGGCGGAGATTCTCTACGCAGGCGCGTCGAAAGTGAGAGCCTACTGAGCCGACTCGGCGGCTGTGTTCCTAGGAGCGCGGCTCTGGATTCTCGGTGTGCCCGTCTACTGCGATGACCTGACCACTGACCAGTGACGCCTTATCACTCGCCAGAAAGACGGCCATATCAGCAACGTCCTGAGGGCTGATCAGTTTTCTCATTGAGGCACCACTGGCGTATTCCTCCAGGATTTCATCAGTGGTCTTGCCTTTATGCTCACTTTCTCTTTGTGCCACAAAGGTGATGCGCTCTCCTTCGACCGGGCCAGGGCAGATCGCGTTTGCCCGAATATTGAAGGGGCCAAGTTCGATAGCCAGGGTTTTGGTGAGACCGATGACTCCCCATTTCGCCGCAACGTAGGGCGAGCGATTCGCAAAACCGAAAATACCCGCAGTCGAGGATGTCACGATGATGGCGCCGGAACGCTGCGCCTTCATCAGCGGCGCAGCATATTTTGCAAAAAGAAAAGCGCCTTCCAGGCTGACGGAGACGCACGCCCGCCAGTCAGCAAGGGCAACGTCTTCGATGGGATTGCCGGGTCCTGCAATACCG
>CENU01047498.1_pt1 | contig 34236 bp, 39 predicted proteins | sample 361331 | NCBI WGS metagenome assembly CENU01 (sample SAMEA2619766, study PRJEB7988) | marine metagenome | isolation source: saline water (ENVO:00002010), including | reverse complement strand
CGGTATCGGCGGTGAAATTCTTTGCACAGTATTCTGATAGGAAACAATAATGTCTAGAATTGCAAATAATCCAGTAGCCTTGCCTCAAGGTGTTGAAGTCACTCTTAGTGAATCAGATATTTCGGTAAAAGGCGCTAAAGGAACATTGGCGATGGCCATTAATCCTCAAGTAGAGATAGTTAAAGGTGATAATGTTTTAACCTTTGCTGCTCGATCTGCGGATACTTTTGCACGAGCTATGTCTGGTACTACCAGAGCGCTTGTCAATAATATGGTTGTTGGAGTCACTCAGGGTTTTGAGACCAAGCTTGATTTAGTTGGTGTAGGTTACAGAGCGCAGGTTCAGGGTAAGAAATTAAATCTTACGCTAGGATTTTCACACCCTGTAGTCTATGAATTGCCGGAGGGTGTAGCTGCTGAGACACCCAGTCAGACAGAAGTATTATTAAAGTCTAGTGACAAGCAAAAATTGGGTCAGGCCGTCGCTGAAATCAGGGCGTTCCGTCCACCAGAGCCTTATAAAGGTAAAGGTGTACAGATTGCTGGCGAATATATAAGACGTAAAGAAGCCAAGAAGAAGTAATAGGTTAAAACCATGAGCGATAAAAGATTATCACGTCAGCGTCGAGCGAGACGTTCACGAATGAAGATACGCGAGCAGGGCGTAACACGCCTCTCTATCAACCGTACTCCGCGTCATATATATGCGCAGGTTATTACGGAAGGCGGTGCTAAAGTATTGGCCAGTGCATCAACCCTAGATAAGGACCTCAAGTCCAAAAGTACGGGTAATGTGTCTGCTGCAGCGGCTGTTGGAAAGCTAGTAGCTGAGCGCGCTGTTGCCGCGGGTGTTAAATCGGTCGCTTTTGACCGCAGTGGATTTAAATATCATGGCCGTGTTAAAGCATTGGCAGACGCCGCGCGTGAAGCCGGCCTTGAATTTTAATAGGTAAAAAATATGGCTCTTACAGATCAAAAAGACGCTGCAGCTGAAGGCATGCTTGAAAAGCTGGTACAGGTCAACCGTGTTGCTAAAACAGTTAAAGGTGGACGTATTTTTGCTTTCACTGCGCTAACTGTTGTTGGTGACGGTAATGGAAAAGTTGGTTTCGGTCGTGGTAAAGCACGGGAAGTACCAGCAGCTATTCAAAAAGCAAATGAAGCAGCTCGAAGAAATATGATTGACGTAGCGCTTGACGGTTCCACGATTCAGTATGCTACCAAAGGTATTCATGCCGCTTCAAAAATTTATATGCAGCCTGCATCCGAAGGTACTGGTGTAATTGCCGGTGGTGCTATGCGGTCTGTCTTAGAACTTGCGGGTGTTCAGAACGTATTAGCAAAATGCTACGGTTCTACCAACCCAGTGAATGTTGTAAGAGCGACGTTTAATGCTCTAAGAGAAATGAAGTCTCCTGATGATGTTGCTGCAAAGCGCGGTAAATCAGTTGAAGAAATTCTGAATTAGTTGACGTTTTTAAAGCGTCTAGATGATTGGATATAGGTCATGGCTAAAGCTAAAGCAAAAAAAGTAAAAGTCACTCAAATAAAGAGTGCAATTGGGCGATTAAAAAATCATCAGGCTTGTCTGACTGGTTTGGGCTTGCGACGTATGCATCACACTGTTGTTGTAGAAGATACGCCGTCTAATCGTGGCATGATCAATAAAGTTAACTATATGTTGCAGGTTGAGGAAGCGTAAGATGCGTCTGAACACCCTAAGCCCGGCTCCGGGCAGAGTTAAAGAAGGTAAACGCTGTGGCCGTGGTATCGGTAGCGGCATTGGTAAAACTGGCGGGCGTGGCCATAAAGGTCAAAAAGCTCGAACTGGAGGCTCGATTCGTCCAGGTTTTGAGGGTGGTCAAATGCCGCTTCAAAAACGTTTGCCAAAATATGGTTTCACATCACGTCTAGCGGCAGTGACTGCGGAAATTCGTTTATCAGAGTTAAACCTTATAGAAGGTGATGTAGCTGATATTGAAGCTTTACTTAAAGCTAGGCTAATCAATAATAATATTAGTCGCGCCAAGGTAATTGCTTCTGGTGAGCTTAAAAAAGCTATCACGCTTAAAGGAATTGGCGCCACTAAAGGTGCAGCTGCAGCGATTGTAGCGGCTGGTGGGAAGGTAGAAGAGTAACTCTTATGGCCAGAGCAGATACAGCAACTATGGGTAATTCGAAAGGTTTAGGTGAGCTTTGGGCTCGTCTTCGCTTTTTGTTATTAGCGATCATTATCTATCGATTAGGTACTCATATTCCTGTTCCTGGTTTTGACCCAGAGCGTCTAGCTGATTTATTTACGCAAAATCAAGGAACGTTCCTAGGTTTGTTTAATATGTTCTCGGGCGGGGCCCTGGAACGAATGAGTATTTTGGCTTTAGGTGTCATGCCCTATATTTCTGCATCGATTATTATGCAGCTTATGTCAGCCACTGTTCCATCCCTAGAGCAGTTGAAGAAAGAGGGAGATAGTGGGCGTCGTCAAATTAATCAGTACACAAGATATCTAACCGTAGCATTGGCGCTCTTTCAGGGCACAGGTCTAGCGGTCAGCTTTGCCACCCAAGGGTTAGCTTTTGAGGTTAATAGCTTATTTTACATGGTTGCTATTGCTTCCCTTGTATCGGGTGCTGTGTTTTTGATGTGGCTTGGTGAGCAGATTACCGAGCGCGGAATTGGTAATGGTATCTCAATGCTAATTTTTGCAGGTATTGTTGCAGGTATCCCCGGTGCTATTGGCCAGGCAATTGAGTCAGCACGTCAGGGTGATCTCAATTCTCTAATGTTGCTTGTTATCTTGATACTTGCATTGGCTGTTGTTTATTTTGTTGTGTTTATTGAGCGTGGCCAAAGAAGGCTTACCGTCAATTATGCTCAGCGTCAGGGTCGTAAAGCATACAATGCTCAAACATCACATTTACCACTAAAGGTAAACATGGCGGGTGTTATTCCTGCTATTTTTGCCAGTAGCCTATTACTATTCCCAGCCTCTATAAGTCAGTGGTTTGGGCAAGGTGTAAATGCACCAGCATGGTTACAGGATATCTCTCTATTGATTGGTCCTGGCCAACCATTGTACGTTTTATTGTTTTCTGCATTGATTATTTTCTTCAGCTTCTTCTATACCGCGTTGATGTATAACCCGAGTGAAGTGGCTGATAATTTGAAAAGAGGCGGTGCCTATTTACCAGGAATCAGACCTGGTGAACAGACCGCTAAATATATTGACAGTGTGACCACTCGTTTGACTTTGATAGGCGGTGTATACATTACCTTGATCTGTCTAATGCCTCAGTTCTTAAATGTGTACTTCAATGTACCATTTTATCTAGGTGGAACATCACTATTAATTGCCGTTGTTGTAACCATGGATTTTATGGCTCAAGTGCAGTCTCATCTGATGTCACAACAATATGATTCGCTAATGAAAAAGGCCAACCTTAAAAAAGTTGGTCGTAAGTAAAGAGGTGTTGCAGTGAAAGTTGTTAAATCGCTTAAGAGTGCAAAAAACAGAAGCCCAGACTGTAAAGTGGTGAAGCGCCGTGGGCGCGTCTATGTTATTTGTAAGTCAAACCCTCGATTTAAAGCAGTGCAAAAGTAACTAAGTGGTTCGTATAATCCTTAGTTTTGAGCTATATCATAAATAGTACCAGAGATAATCTGGTTGATTTTTGATATGTCTATCGGTATCCTAGCGCGCCCATTTATTAGGCTAGCTGGGTTGTTTAAAGAAAGCTTGAGATAATTAAACTCATAGTAAAATGGAGTAATGTGAATGGCCCGTATTGCCGGTGTCAACATACCTGATAACAAACACGCAGTCATTTCGTTGACTTATGTGTTCGGTATTGGGCGCCCAACTGCAGCGAAGATTTGTGCGACAGTGGGTATTGCAGAGGACACAAAGATTTCTGAGCTAGACGAAGCTCAACTCGATAAACTACGTGCTGCTGTAGGGCAGAATGAAGTTGAGGGTGATCTTCGTAGAGAGAATAGCATGAACATAAAACGTTTGATGGATTTAGGTTGCTATCGCGGCCTTAGACATCGACGTAGTCTTCCAGTGCGTGGACAACGCACCAAGACTAATGCGCGAACCCGTAAAGGGCCGCGTCGTCCAATTAAAAGATAATTAGGATCGGTTTCTAATGGTAAAAGTAGCAACTAAAACCACCCGTAAAAAGGTCAAGAAGGTCGTTGTAGACGGTATAGCACATATTAATGCTACCTTTAATAACACCATCATCACGATTACAGATCGTCAGGGTAATACATTGTCTTGGGCCACCTCTGGTGGATCAGGCTTCCGTGGCTCTCGTAAGAGCACACCTTTCGCAGCTCAGGTTGCATCTGAGCGTGCTGGTGAGGCTGCTAAAGAATATGGATTGAAGAATCTTGAAGTTCGTGTCAAAGGGCCAGGTCCCGGTCGCGAATCCGCTGTCAGAGCTCTTAATAGTTCTGGATTTAAAGTTCAAAGCATAACTGATGTGACGCCGATTCCCCACAATGGTTGTCGTCCGCCTAAAAAGCGTCGTGTGTAAAAGGAATAAATAATGGCTAGATATTTAGGACCAACTTGTAAACTATCGCGTCGTGAAGGAACTGACTTGTTCCTTAAGAGTGGTGTTCGTCCACTTGAGTCCAAGTGTCGCTCTGAGAGTGCACCGGGACAACACGGTCAACGTCGTGGCAGATTGTCTGATTACGGCGTTCAGTTACGCGAAAAACAAAAAGTACGTCGTATTTATGGTGTTTTAGAGAAACAATTCCGTAATTACTATAAAGCAGCGGCTAAAATAAAAGGTAATACAGGTGAAAACCTGCTGACACTTTTAGAAACCCGCTTAGATAATGTTGTTTATCGTATGGGTTTTGGTGCTACTCGAGCTGAGTCACGCCAGTTAGTTGCCCATAACGCAATACTAGTAAATGGCCAAAAGGTAAACATTCCCTCCTATACTATTCAGGCAGGTGATATTGTGAGCCTTCGTGAAAAATCCAAAAAGCAGTTGCGCGTTCAAACTGCTCTACAACTTGCTTCTCAGCGTGGTGATGTTGAGTGGGTTGCGGTTGATGGTAGTAAAATGGAAGGTACTTTCTCAAGAAATCCTGACCGTGCTGATTTGCCGGCAGAAATTAATGAGAACTTAATCGTCGAATTATATTCTAAGTAATCGCTTAATAGCTCTTACAGGAAAAAATATGCAAAACTCTGTTAACGAATTTTTAACACCAAGAAATATTGATGTAACTTCTTATGATGCCAATCATGCCAAAGTGGTTTTAGAGCCGCTCGAGCGTGGTTTTGGGCATACTTTGGGTAATGCACTACGTCGTATTCTTCTCTCCTCTATGTCCGGCTGTGCTATCACAGAAGTTGAGATTGAGGGTGTTGAGCATGAGTACTCAGCGATTGAGGGTGTTCAAGAAGATGTAATGGAAATACTTCTCAATCTCAAATCGGTGGCTGTTGTTATGGAAGGCCGCGATGATACGATTGTAAACTTAAGTGTTAAGGGCCCAGGTCCTGTCACTGCTGGTGATATTGAGGGTGATGGCCATGTTGAGGTTATTAATCCGGATCATGTGATTGCTAATATCACTGGAAAAACTAGCATTAATATGCAGCTTCGGATTGTTAGAGGACGTGGTTATCAGCCATCTGATGCCCGCGAATCTGATGAAGAAACTCGTACCATTGGTCGCCTGCAATTAGACGCAACCTACAGCCCAATTTTCAAAGTGTCATATGACGTTGAGAATGCTCGAGTAGAAAATCGTACCGACTTGGATAAGCTTGTGCTTGAACTTGAAACCAATGGCACAATTGATCCTGAAGAGTCTATTCGTCGTGCGGCGACGATTCTTCAGCAACAGTTAGCTGTTTTTGTTGATCTTGAAAAAGAGACAGCTGCTGAGCCAGAGGAAAAAGAAGACGAGATTGATCCTATTCTACTGCGCCCTGTAGACGATCTAGAGCTTACTGTTAGATCGGCTAACTGCCTAAAGGCTGAAAGTATTTATTATATTGGTGATTTAATTCAGCGTACTGAAGTTGAGTTATTGAAAACCCCTAACTTGGGTAAAAAATCTCTGACTGAAATTAAGGATGTGTTGGCTTCTCGTGGATTATCATTGGGAATGCGCCTTGAAAATTGGCCGCCAGCCAGTATACAAACTGATCGTGAGTTGGCTTAAGCCTAACTTATTTAAAATCATTGCTGAGAAAGCAAAGAATTAAGGAATAAAATCATGCGTCATCGCTACAGTGGTCGCAAACTAAATAAAACTAGTTCTCACAAAAGAGCTATGTTCCGCAATATGACAGCTTCTTTGGTTGAGCATGAATTGATTAAAACTACCCTGCCAAAAGCTAAAGAACTTCGTCGTTTTGCTGAGCCACTTATAACCATAGCAAAAGATGATTCTGTTGCTAATCGTAGATTGGTATTTGATCGTCTTCGCAGCAAAGAAGCTGTGGGCAAACTATTCTCTGATCTCGGTCCAAGATATCAGGAGCGTCCTGGTGGCTATTTGCGTATTCTTAAATGCGGTATGCGTACTGGTGATAATGCACCAATGGCCTATGTTGAGTTAGTAGATCGAGAAATTGTTGAAGTTGAAGAAGAAGTTGAAGCTGTAGAAGCTGCTGAATAAGTCTTTTATAGTGTTAAAAAACCGAGCTTTGGCTCGGTTTTTTTGTTTTAAATTTTCTATTCTACCTGCGCTTGTTCAATTATCTTTCTAGTTTTTAATTCCATCATTCTCAATGGACCATCCCAAACATAGCCTGTATCCATAGCAAAGTAGTTAGGCCCACATGGAGTCCCTTTAAGGGCTGCCCAGTGACCGAAAATAATAGTTACACCCATCTGTGCTCGCGGATGCTCAAACCAAGGTCTAAAGGGTTTTGGTATAGATGTTTTGTCTTTTGTTTTTAACTCTAATTGACCTTTGTCGCCACAAAAACGCATCCGCGTTAGGTAATTGGTGATTACTCGCAATCGCTCAGGCCCTTTTAAATCATCACACCATGTATCGGGACTGTTGCCATACATGTGCTCAAAAAATAACTTTCTTTTAGTTGACTGAATCGCTTCACTCACTTCAGCTGCTAGTTTATAAGCCTTTTCTGTAGGCCATATATGGGGGATGCCAGCGTGAACGATATGATAGTTTTCGATTTCAAGAAGCAATGGCTGGGTGCGTAACCAGGATAAAATCTCCTCCCTATCAGGTGCGTTTAGTATTTCTTTTAAAGTATCTTTTTTATTTGGCTTTCTGATACCCTCTGCTACTGCTAGTAGATGCAGGTCATGATTACCTAAGACCATTTTAAATGCGTCCCCAAGCGCCATACAAAAGCGTAATGTTGCTAGGGAATCAGGACCTCGATTGATAAGATCACCTACAGATATGAGCAAATCATGGTCTTTATTAAAATTAACTTTTTCCAATAATGCCTTTAAAGGGACTAGACATCCTTGTATATCACCAACAGCATAAATAGCCATTGGGTTAGTTAACCTGATTGGGTGGAGCTAGCAAGAAAGGAGCGATAGGTACTTCAAGCGGGTTATTAAATTCATCAACCATATGATAAGAGCCCTGCATGGTCCCTACAGGGGTGTTTAGCACAGTTCCACTACTGTATTTATATTGAGTATTTGTTGGTATTAGTGGCTGCTCTCCAATCACTCCAGCACCCTTAACTTCTTGTTGTTGTTCGTCTGCATCAATAATAATCCAATGTCTGTGAAGTAAAACCACTCCAAAATCGGAGTTATTACTGATGGTTATATGGTACGCAAAAGCGAATTGGTTTTGATCTGGAATAGACTGATTAGCTATATATTGGGTTTCAACAGTCACATTGATATCGGACGGATTGACCATGGTTTCTAAATTACTCATCTGATTGGACCATATTGTTATTAATACAATTACTTAAAGTGACGAATTCTTCTACAGAGAGCTGTTCTGGTCGCTTTGTTAGATCAACCATCATTGGGTTTGGTGAAAGAAATTCAGTAAAGGTATTCAAACAATTTTTTAATGTTTTTCGCCGCTGCTGAAAACATTGACTGACGATTTTGCTGAGCAATTTGATATTGTCGGCTTTGTGAGGCAACTCTGAATAGGGCGTTAATCGTACAACAGCCGACTGAACTTTTGGTGCAGGATCAAATGACGTAGGCGGCACAGGAATAACTGGCATTACTCGACAGTGGTATTGAATCATTATTGATAACCTGCCATAGCTTTTTGATCCCGGTGAAGCACTTAAGCGATCAACCACTTCTCGCTGCAGCATAAAATGCATATCTTTAATTATTTCTCGTGATTCCAACAAATGAAATAATAAAGGGGTAGATATGTTGTATGGTAGATTTCCAACCAGACGAAGCTTGTCACCTTGATAAAATTGACCAAAATCAGTTTTTAAGGCATCGCTATTAATAATAGTGGCTAGGGGATAATCTAAAAGCTTATGGTTTAAAAATTCAATTAAATCGCGATCTAGCTCAACTAGCGTGATACTGGGACATTGTTTGATTAAATGTTCCGTAATAGCAGCCATTCCGGGGCCGATTTCAATTAGATTATCATTAGCTTTAGGATTGACGGCCGCCACTATTTGACCGATGACTTGTTGATCGATAAGAAAATTCTGCCCAAATCGCTTTCTGGCTTTATGTTGACTATTCAATCAATACTTTCCACTTGCAAAGATGCCATTTGAGTAGCCATAGAAATAGCAACCTCAAAACTTCCACAATCTGCAATACCTTTACCGGCTAAATCCAATGCAGTTCCATGATCCACAGATGTTCTGATAATGGGTAAGCCAAGGGTTATATTTGCCGCGCGCCCAAAACCACTGTGCTTAAGAACTGGCAGGCCTTGGTCGTGATACATTGCTAATATCGCATCAGCTGACTTGAGATGTTTTTCAGTAAACAGTGTGTCGGCTGGCAACGGGCCAATTAAGTCTAACCCCTGTGTTTTAAAGTAATTTATTGCTGGCGAAATTATTTCCATTTCTTCACTTCCTAGGTGCCCACCTTCGCCCGCATGAGGGTTGAGTCCACAAACCAAGATCTTCGGGTGCTCAAGGGCGAATTTAGTTTTTAAGTCATGACTTAGTATTTTGATGACTTTATGTAATAGGTCTGTAGAAATAGCATCTGAGACTTTTCGCAGTGGTAAGTGCGTGGTGGCTAGGGCAACTCGCATTTTTTCCGTTGCTAGCATCATGACTACAGTGTCTGTGCTGGTTTTTTGTGCGAGATACTCAGTATGACCTGAGAAGGCAATACCAGCGTCATTGATAATTGATTTTTGAACAGGCCCAGTAATCAATCCAGCGCATTGTGTATCCTTACATACATCAATAGCCGCGTCTAAACAGGAAAGCACATAATTGGCGTTATCGATATCTAAAACCCCTGGAAAGCTAGGTTTACTGAGTGTAATAGGCTTTATGTAGAGCTCTCCGGGTAGTAATGGTGTTGCAGATCGATGTGGATCGAATATTTTTAGCTTTAGAGGAAGCTTTAGTAAATTGGCGCGTTGCTGAAGAAGATCTGGATCGGCAAAAGCCACTAACTCATGGTCGCAACCCTGCTGGACGGCTTGAATTAAAAGCTCGGGTCCGATGCCTGCTGGCTCCCCTGGCGTAACCGCCAATCGTAGGCTCATTTTAGTTATATCTCTTTAATTTCAACATAAGCTTCATCGCGAATTCTTTGCAGCCATACTTGTAGTTCTTCTGAGTACTTGCGTTGCCTTAGAAGGTTGTCAGCTCTATTTCGTAATATATCGTCACTAAAATCCTGCATACGACGTTCGGTTACTTGCAAGATATGCCAACCAAATTGAGACTCAAAAGGCGCACTGACTTCGTTTAGGGTAATACTATCCATAGTGGCTTCAAACTTCGGCACAAACATACCGGGTGATGACCAGCCAAGTTCACCACCTTTTAACGCTGAGCCAGGGTCTTCAGAATGCTGTTTCGCCAGTGCAAAAAAATCGCCACCTGCTTGAACTTTTGATCGTATGTCATCAAGTAATGCGATGGTTTCTTTCTTGTCGCGAATTTGGTTGGGTTTTAAAAGAATATGGCGCGAAAAATGTTGTTCAATAAGTTGCTCTTCTCCACCTCTTCGATTATATAATTTAAGTAGATGAAAGCCAGCCCCACTTCTAACTGGCTTTGAAATATCACCAGATTCAAGACCTTCGATAGCTGCCGTAAAGAGACTCGGCAGTTGAGCTTGCTTTCGCCAGCCTAGATCACCACCATCAAGAGCGCTCTGGTCATCGCTATGTGTAATTGCTAATTGTTTAAAGTCAGCACCTTGATTAATTTGCTCAATAATGGAATCTAGTTTTTCTTGGGCTTCATTTATTTCGTTAGCTTTTGAAGCTGATGAGACAGAAATAAGAATTTGACCTAACTCAATATCTGGAGAAGTCATTAATTTTCCTTCTTCAGAATTAAGGTAGTTGTTAATTTCTTGATCACTGATACGAATACCCCGCATTACACTACCTTGCTGCACTTGCGACATTATCATTTCATTGGCTATTTGCTGGCGAAGGGCGTCTATACTTTCACCACTAGCATGAAAATTGGCTAAAAAATCTTGTGGGCTGAGGTTATTACTGGCTGCTAAACGAGTAATTGCTTGATCTATTTCATGATCAGGGATTCGAACGCCAGCTTTAAAGCCTATATTTAGTTGGAGTCGCTCAGTGATTAAGCGCTCAAGTACTTGGGTTTTTACTATTTCTTGTGCTGGAGGCTGTGTTCCAGATTCTTGAATATTACGGTAAATCGATTCAGTGCGCTCATTGAGTTCACTGAGCATTACTACATCGTCATTCACAATGGCAGCGACTCGGTCTAGAAGTGCTACTTTGGCAATAGCAGAAGTTGATGCTAAACCACAAAGAATTAGACAAAGAGAAATAGAGTTATGTAATGGTTTAAAATTGTTCCAAAGGCTCATAGCCAAAGATTCCTTTTTTCAAAATTGAGGCCACACGACCATTGGTTCCCGCTAAGCCTCTAAACTGTATCTGAAAGAATACACCGTTCCTAAGCTCCAGATCTTGCTCTGGGTTGTAACGCAAATCGCGACGATCAAGCCAACGTCGAACCACTAGTCCTGCGCGCCAGCAACAGTTGTTATATTCGAACCCAGAAAACAGCTCAAGTTCCCTATGATTTGTAAAGTCATGGTGCCATCGACCAACCCAGTTAAAGTCATTCCATATGGGTACGTAGAAGGACATATCAAATTGTTCGACACGTTCTTGCGCCTCTAGGTTACTGTATATTTTAGTATCAAGACTGGAATAGCGGTAGCTTAAATTGAATAGTTTGTCTTCATTTTTATAGTATAAACTTGCGGCACCTTTTTCCCAATAGTTGTCCTGATTGTTATAAACTGCCTCATTATTTAAATGCCACTGATCATTAATTCTAAAGGATAATTCAAATGCTAAATCTGATTTTTTACGCTCTAATTTAGAATTATCCGGTAAACTTTCAGACAGGCTGACTCTGCGATCGTCAAAATAAATGGCCTGTGCTATGTTGGCGCGAAATCTCTCATGACCATTCTTCTTGTCGATAAGACTTGTTGACAAGCCTAGAGTGAGTCGATGATCATCCGAAATTCTATCACCGCCTACATAGCGACTATCACTGAAGAGTTGAGCAAAGGAGGGGCTGATTTCTTTAGTATCAAAATCAGGTAATGATTGCTGATCGCGAAATTTAGATTTCACATAAAAAAGTCTAGGCTCTAAGGTTTGTTTATACCCAGAAAATAACGTGCTAGTTTTTTCGAAAATAATACCGCTATCAAGACTTAGTGTGGGAACTGTAATTGATGAATTATCATTTTTATTGGGTTCAGCGAGATTCAACTTATAGCCCAAATATTTGAGCCCAAGGTTTGGCTTTACATAGCCCCAACTCCACCGCTTGTATAGACCAAGTCTATAATCTAGAGAAGTTCTTCCTCCGCTGATAAGACTTTGGTTATCATGCCGGAATTCAGTATGTTGGTTGCGTATTTTAGCAGTGACAGAGTTGCTATATCTAAAATTACCATTGAGAGTTACTTCTGACGAAACCCTATAAGGGTCATCCAATCTTAGAGTAATTGACTGATAATCCAAGGATCTAATCGAAAAATCCCAGTGATCAGTTTGATAGCCTAATGATCCCATGCGCCGTAAATAAATTGGGTTTACTTGTTCACCCGTCATTTGGCCAATATCGGAGAAGTAGTTTTTATCGCTTACATTATTGATATCAATAACAGATGACCACGATTGAGCAAAGTTCCCTTGGTGCTTTAAGCTAATAAGATAGCGGTCTTGACCTTGATTTGGATAGAGCCCAGTAGTCGGATCTTTTTGGTATTCATTGTTACCACCCTTGTCCTTACCAAGAAAGCTTGCCGCTAGCTGACTTTTTGACCAGCTATTAAGATGTCTAAATTTAGTTTCTACACCAGTGCCGCGATGCTGAATATACCGAGGTGTTATTGTGGCGTCATAATTGGACGCTAAATTCAAATAAATGGGCTGTGAAAAATCTAAGCCATTTTCCTGATCTCTTGAAATACTTGGAAACAATAGACCAGAAGACCTGCGTTCACTGATAGGAAATTTTACATAGGGAAAGTAAAAAATAGGTATTTTTGCAAAATCGAGTCGTGCATTTTTGATAGTTGCAAACCCTGAGGTTTGGTCGAGGCTTATTTCACTTGTTTGTAATTCCCAGCTATTAACCGATGGCTCGCAGCCAGTAAAAGATGAGTCTTTTATAATAATAATTCCATCAGATTTCCTGCGAAGTACTTTAGCATCTCCTCTAATCGAAGCTTGATGCAATACATAGGTAGCATTTTTAATCTGCACTTCTTCGCTATCAAGATCTAGCAGAGCATAGTTGCCGATTAACAGCATATTGGGTTCTCGAAAACTAACATTCCCTGTAAGTGTAATTGTTCGATTTGCTTGATCAACTAAGGCACTGTCGCTTCTTAATTGTCGATAACCCTGGGATATATTTACATCACCCTCTAGAAGAGCAACTGAATCGCTTTGCGCTGCAGTATTGAGTGCATTCACCCTCAGAGGCGCTTGGTCAGGGTCCTGATTTGCATCTTGATAGTTTCGTTTAGGTTCTATGTAAGCACCACAGCAGTATTTAGCCACTAGTGCTTTTTGATTAGGTGTCATATGTTGCTTTTCAACCCAATCCAAATTATTAACAGGCGCTAGCCTTGGCTGCTCATTTTCGCCAGGGATTTCAGATTTTGAGGATTGCGTTATAGTGGGTTCTGCACGCACAGTTACAGAGCACAATAAGATCAAAGTGCAAAGGCAAAAAAATGCTACTGAAAAACTAAATTTAACCCTGTTGAACAAAATTATTCTCATTACAAATTCTCATAGTGATATTCTAACTGAAATAGGTGCAGATTGGATGTTTCTATGTTAATTAAACTTAATCAGGTTGAAGGTATTTTTGCCGCAATACTTGAAAGCTAACAGGTTGTTAGGGATATAATGGTTTAGCTCTCATTATAAATATAAATTCATATGCAAAATCGGGATTACTTTTCTCACTGGGTTGAACAATCATTACCCTCTGGCGTGGACACTCCAAGAGAGTTACGACTTGAAGCGTTGGCAGGTGATGCAGGGTTTCGTCGTTATTTTCGGGTGAATACCGAGCCTAGCCTTATTGCTGTTAATTCTCCCCCTGAAAAAGAAAAAAATTCAGAATATGTAAAACTTTCATTATTTCTTCAGGCTCAAGGGCTTACCACGCCAAAAATTCATGCAGTAAATTACACGGATGGGTATATGCTAGTTGAGGATTTTGGTTCTACCCTATTTGGTCAGAAACTTGGAACAGATAACCTCAATCTACTTTATGACAGGGCTGAAAAAGAACTACTCAAAATTCAAAAAACAACAGATAAAGCAACTTCTGTTCCTTTGCATAATGAGATCAAAATGGGCCAAGAATTAGCTCTATTTGAACAGTGGTTTTTAAATAGCTTGCTTGGCTACCAGCTGAGTTGTGATGAAAAAAACATGCTAGACGAATTCTTTGACTGTTTGATAGGCAGTTCTAAATCTCAGCCTCAGGTTTTGATTCACTCTGATTACCACTCGCGCAACTTAATGATTTTAGAGCAAGAACAGCTTGGTGTTATAGATTTTCAGGATGCAATGCTCGGCGGTATTACTTATGACTTGGTTTCACTGCTAAAGGACTGTTATGTTCGTCAGCCCGAAAACTGGGTCATAGAACGAGCCTTGAGATATAAACAGCACCTTGTGACGACTAATTTATTAACCTATGTGGATGATAAGCAATTTCTTCAATGGTTTGATTTAATGGGCTTGCAACGCCATATAAAGGTATTGGGTATATTTTCTAGATTGGCTCTTAGAGACGCTAAAAGTAGCTACTTAAATGACATTCCTCTAGTGGTTCACTATTGCCTAGAAGCCTCAAATAAATACCCTCAAGCGAAACAATTTGATCAGTGGTTTAGGGACAAAATTTTGCCTCTACTGGACCCTAAGACCTGGTACTCTAATGTGCTTGAGGATCAATAATGAAAGCCATGATTTTAGCTGCGGGTTATGGCAAAAGATTACAGCCTTTAACTAATAAAACACCTAAGCCTTTATTATCTGTTGGCGGTAAGCCGCTTTTGCAGCACCATATTGAGCATCTTGCCGTTAACGGAATCACTGAGGTAATTATCAATACATCGTGGCTGGCAGATAAAATAGAGGACTATTTTGGCGATGGTTCAGATTATGGGATCAATATTACTTGGTCGAGAGAGAGTGAACCCCTAGAGACGGGCGGCGGCATTAAAAAAGCGTTGCCATTATTGGGGGATCAACCTTTTTTGTTAATCAATGGAGATATATGGACTGATTTTAAAGTTTCTTCAGTTTTAAATTATCAGCTGAGTGACGATCAGGCTGCTTGGTTATTATTGGTTGAAAATCCAGAGCATAATCCCGAGGGTGATTTTGGGCTTGCAAATGATTTAGTGAGTTATCAACCTCAGATTAAATATACCTTTAGTGGTATAAGCTTAATAAGGCCACAATTAATAATGGACTATATTCATAACCAAACCAAACAACAATTTTTTCCACTTAGAGATGTGTTGCGACCGGCAATTGAGGCTCAGGCAGTATCTGGAGCAGTTTATCGAGGCCAGTGGTGTGATGTTGGAACGGTTGAACGATATAAACGTCTAAATAAATTGCTAGAAAATTAAGTTATAAGCCGACCAAAAAATGGGATAGATAATGATTTCAATAACAGCTTATAGAGTGACTTTTTGGTGCCTGCTGGTGACAGTGGGTATTTTCTCAGTTGTATCTTTAGAGCCATTTCATCAAATTTTTGATTGGCAGGACAAACTACATCATCTACTTGCTTATGCAGTTCTATTTTGGTTATTACTCGGTGCCTATGAGCAACAGCAAAATATATGGAAGTTAGCTATCTTATTGGCTGCTTTTAGTGGCTTGATTGAAATAGCACAGTCTTATACTGGTTATCGCCAAGCGGATTTGATGGATTTATTAGCCAACGTTATAGGTATCCTAGTAGCCGCTTTTTTATATATTCTAAGGCGGAATTTTTAATTACTGCTGTAGTAGAGTTTTAATATTTTTTGGGTGAAGGGTTTGGCTGCCAGCAAAAGAAAGCACAAGGGTGGTTAGCTCATCCCAGATATCAGCTTGACGCAATCCTTTTACGCCACGATCAATTGCACCTGCTTGATGCATAAGCATGCGAAGGTGAGCAGGAGAGAGTCGACTTAGCGCTTTTCTAAAAATTGGGATGCGCTTATCCCAAACTCCAGCACTTTTTAAGGCTTTATCCTTTGAGTTTCCCAGTAAAACTTGATGACTGGCTTTATTGAGGGTTCGTAGCTCTCTTGTAATTGCCCACAGCAGAGCCAGTGGTTCAGTGCCTTCATTTTCAAGCCCTCGGAGCGCTTTCGCAGCGGACTGGGCGTCCCCATCTAGTACTTTATCGACAAAAGAAAATAGATTATAGCGGGCACTATCTGCAACAACTGTGGACATAATATCGGCATTTACTTTACCTTCTAACGACAATAATTTGAGTGTATTGATTTCTTGCATAGCCGCTAATAGGTTACCCTCAACTCGATCAGCAAGAATATCCACTGCGCCTTGACTGGCTTCGATACCACACTGCACAAGACGTTGATTAATCCATCTTGGAAGTTGTTCTGGCGTGACTGGCCATACTTGAATATGAACACCTTTAGATTCTAGGGTTTTCATCCACTTGCTCTGATAAGCGCCTTTGTCTAATTTGGGTAAAATAACAAGGATTAAATTGCTGTCATTGAGATTTTCACACAGTTCACAAAGGGCCCTACTGCCCTTATCGCCGGGCTTGCCACTGGTAATACGTAATTCTAGAATTTTTTTATCTGAAAACAATGACAGTGAGTTAGTTTCGTTGAAAACCAAATTCCAATCAAATCTAGCATCTATATCAAATGTTTCTCTTTCAGTGAATTCTAGTTGGCGCGCAGTACTTCGAACAGCATCTGCCGCTTCTTGAGATAAAAGAGGTTCATCACCGCTGATAATAAAAATGGGTGATAGCTGTTTGGTCTGCAAGCTTTTTTGCAAATAAGATTTCAGCTGATCAGGTTTAATTTTCACTAATAACCTTTTTGTCTATAGGAAGCCTCGCCTAAACGACGAACAATTTGCCTGACAATTTTCGCGCGCAAATTATTTTGTAACAGATTTTCCTCATTTTCCGAGGCCAGCATATCTGATTCATTATAGTTGTAGGTGCTTTCAGCTGAAGCTGAAGTCATAGGGATAATTTGAGCCCCCTGTTTATCTAAAACCATATAATCAACGGTTTTATAGATTTGGTACTGGGCTGGGCGAACACTTGTATTAAGCGCACCAATTCGACGAGATTGCGTAATATCTATTATCTTAATTTGGTAATTGGCACTCTCTGTAGCGCCAACAAGTTGCACATTATTAGCTCTAAGCGCGCGCTTTAATTCAATACCTAGAGAGCTTTGTGAGCCAGAGTAACTTACGTGAACAGCCCCTATACTATTGTCGAGTAACAGAGTGTCGCGCAATTGCCAGCCGCATGAACTTAGAGCTAAAAATACCCATGTCAGATTTATTAGTACCCATTTTTTTGGCATTACTTAAACCTTCATATAAGGTAATTTTATTAGTTGGCTACAATATTAACCAATCTTCCAGGAACCACAATAACTTTTCTTACGGTATTGCCTTCAATAAAGCGCTGCACATTAGATTCACTAAGAGCAAGTTGTTCAATCTCTTCCTTAGACTCATCTACTGCAACCTGAATTTTACCCCGCACCTTGCCGTTCACTTGAACCACTAAATCAATCGAGCTTTGAACCAGGGCCGATGAATCAACTTCAGGCCATGCTGCTTCAGCAATACTATTTTTATGCCCCATTTTTTGCCATAGACTGTGACAGATATGAGGAACAATAGGCGCTAGCAATAAGATAGCAGAAGTTAGTGCCTCATGCTTTACTGCAGTACTTTGAGAGTCCTTATTTGAGAGCTGAGAAATATCATTTAAAAGCTCCATAACAGCTGCAATTGCTGTATTAAAAGTATAGCGACGACCAAAGTCATCACTGACTTTTTCAATGGTTTGATGTGTCTTTCGGCGCAGATTTTTTTGTGCATCATTTAGATTTTCAGGTTCGAGCTTTGGTATTTCACCTAAATCACAATGCGCCAAAACCGCAAGCCATAGTCGACGCAGAAATCTGTGGGCACCAGAAACGCCGTCATCGCTCCACTCTAAAGTTTGCTCTGGGGGCGCAGCAAACATAGTGAATAATCTAACCGTGTCAGCGCCATGTTTTTCAATGGCGGACTGAGGGTCTATGCCATTATTTTTAGACTTAGACATTTTTATCGTGCCACCACTTTGGACTTCCTCTCCATTGTTGCGGTCTATAGCTTTGATGGTTCGACCTTTATTATCCTTTTCAACATCAACATCTGATGGCGCTAGCCATACTTTATGGCCTTCTTTTTCGGAATAAAAAGATTCCGCTAATACCATGCCCTGACAAAGCAAACGCTTAAACGGTTCATCACTATTAACAAAACCCTCGTCCCTTAAAAGTTTGTGAAAAAATCGAGAATAAAGAAGGTGCAAAATAGCGTGTTCGATTCCACCCACATATTGATCAACTGGTAGCCAGTAATTAGCCCGATCAGGATTTAGCATAGATTCTTTTTCATCGGGACAGGTAAAGCGAGCATAGTACCAGGATGATTCCATAAACGTATCAAAAGTGTCGGTTTCATGCTCGACCGGTTGACCATTTAATTGCGCTTTGCGCCACTCAGGATCGGCTTTAATCGGCGACTGAATACCATCCATTTCGACATCCTCAGGCAAAAGAACCGGTAATTTTTCAAGAGGAACTGGAATATCAGCACCATCGCCAAGATTAAACATTGGAATAGGCGAGCCCCAATAACGCTGACGGCTAACACCCCAGTCTCGCAACCTAAAGTTAGTAGTAGCGGAGCCAAGATTTTTTTCATTGAGTGCTGTTGCTATGGCGTCGAACGCGGCATTAAAACCAAGACCATCAAATTCTCCGGAGTTAATCAATTGTCCCTTGCTAGTGAAGGCCTGTTGGCTAAGGTCACAATCTTGACCATCAAAAGGCTTAATTACCTGTTCAATAGATAGCTGATATTTTTGGGCAAATTCATAATCCCGCTGATCATGGGCAGGCACTCCCATAACTGCGCCAGACCCATAATCCATCAATACATAATTGCCGATCCAGACAGGAATATTTTCTCCGGTTAGTGGGTGTATAGCGTCGATACCTGTTGCTACACCGGCTTTTTCAATAGTTGCCATTTCAGCTTCTGATACTTGCTGTGATTGGCAATTTTCAATGAATTTAGCCAATTTTGGATTGGATTTTGCAAGTTCCAACGCAATGGGATGTTGCGGGGCTAAGCTAAGATAGGTAACCCCCATTAACGTATCGGGTCTAGTGGTATAGACGTCAAAACTACGGTGTTTATCAATGGCTTCATGTAATCGGAAGCTCATATTGATACCGCGACTTTTACCAATCCAGTTACGCTGCATGGTTTTTACTTGCTCAGGCCAGTGCTCTAGTTGATCTAAGTCGCCAAGTAATTGATCTGCATAGTCGGTAATTCGAATAAACCACTGTGGTATTTCTTTGCGCTCAACTATAGTTCCACAACGCCAGCAACCGCTATCAATAACCTGTTCATTGGCTAAAACAGTCTCATCATGTGGGCACCAGTTTACTGCGCTAGTTTTTTTATAGACCAAGCCTTTTTCATACAGTCGCGTGAAGAACCATTGCTCCCACTTGTAGTAATCTGGCTGGCAGGTTGCGAGCTCTCTAGACCAGTCGATACCAAAGCCCAGGGATTTAAGCTGGGTTTTCATATAATCTATATTTTCAAGGGTCCATTTAGCGGGAGCCGTTTTATTTTGGATAGCTGCATTTTCAGCGGGAAGACCGAAGGCATCCCAACCCATAGGATGAAGAACATTTTTACCCTGCATTTTTTGATAGCGAGCAATAACATCAGTGATCGTATAGTTGCGAACATGCCCCATATGAAGCTTGCCGCTTGGATAAGGGAACATAGCAAGACAGTAAAACTTTTCTTTATCGGGATCTTCACAGACTTCAAACGTTTTATTTTCAGACCAAAACGTCTGGGCCTCTTGCTCAACTAAAGCCGGATCATATTGTTGTTCTTGGGTCATTGGGCTCACTGTTTTAAAAAATTAATTTTCAGTGGCGAATTATAGGCCAAGCTTCGTCGCTCTAACAGCGATTAAGTAAAGCGATGTGATTTTAACCTCTATATTTTAACCGGCTGAAGAAGATGAAATTTTAGGGATGCCCAGTTTTTCGAAGTTGGCCATCATATCCTCAGCAGAGGTTGCTGCATTGATATTCTGATCTATCATCAAAATTTTGCCTTCCTTACTGATGTAAATAGTATGTCTTTTAGAAAAAAGATTAAGTGTTAACACATCATATGCTTTAGCCACCTCCTTTGAGGGGTCACTTAGCAAAGGAAAGTCAGCATTGGTGGATTCGGCAAAAGCAATATTTTTCTCAAGTGGATCGACGCTAGCCATAAAGTAAGTAACATCAAATTGTTTTAGAAGGGTGCTATTTTCGGCCAATGACTTACACTCAATGGTGCAACCTGAGGTGAAGGCTCGTGGATACCAAGCTATTACAATAGCCTGTTTTCCTTTGAATTGCTGGAGGCTATAGGTCTTTCCATCCGATGCTTGCAAAGAAAAATCTGGGGCTTTATCCCCAACTTCAAGGGCAAGAGAAGCGCCAGAAAAAAGAAGGGCTAAAGTTGCGATGCTTTGAGTGATAATTTTCATTTAAGTCTCCTAAAATTTTGTGCGCAATCGATTTAATCCAAGCATTGAAATTACTAGCAGGCAAAATATTACTACAGGCCAGCTTGCAAACTTAGAGAATGGCGTCTCTCCAGTTCGAGGGCTAATTTTTCCAGTTAATACCCCAGTAGTAAATTGCTCTAATTGATGGGTAATTTTTCCCCTATGATCGACCAACCCAGTGATTCCATTATTAGTGCCACGCATCACAGGTTTGGCATTTTCAATAGCTCGCATTCTTGCCATCTGCATATGCTGAGCGGGGGCAACAGAATCTCCAAACCACGCGTCATTGCTGACAGTTAATAGCATATTTGTATTACGAGTATTTCTTGCAACCAGATCTGGATAAGCAATCTCATAACAGATGGCAGTTGAAATATTAACCTCCGCGGCTATTAGAGGTTTTTGCTCTTCACTGCCTAGTGAAAATGATGACATTGGTAAGTCAAAGAAGTTATTAAGACCCCGAATTAGGGTTTCAAAGGGCACATATTCGCCAAAGGGTACTAATCGAGTTTTATTATAGATCCCTTGACCCTTACCCAATGCAATCATTGAATTATAGTAGGGCCCCTCCGGCTTGGTATTAAAGGGTAGGCCTGTAATTAGTGCCGTATTATGATTGAGCGCTTGCTGGTGAGCTATATCCAAAAAATCAGTAATCTGGGTGTAGAGAGATGGAATAGCACCTTCAGGCCATATAATAATTTCACTACCCCAATAATCCTGTGTTTGATTAAGTAGTTTTTGTAAAATCTCATTGCGCATCGAAAATGACCATTTGTCATTTTGGTTCACATTAGGTTGAATTAAAGCCACAGAAATTTGTTTTTCAGCGGGCTGAGTCCAGTGAATTTTTTGCAGCGCAAAACCGCTTAAAAAGATCATAGCAATCAAGGCATAACCTGCCAGTGGTAAGGGTAAGTTTTTGTGGAATCGACTCTGAGCCAGAACCATTGCTGCAAGGGCGGTAAAATAACTCAGTAAAAAAACACCACCTATAGGCGCCCATCCACTTATCCATGTATCAGTATGACTGTAGCCGGCATAAAGCCATGGGAAGCCGGTTAATATCCAACTTCTACTCCATTCGCTGAGCACCCAAATTGCCGGAAGCGCCAAAAGCCATAGATTATTTCTCTGGGGAATAAGGGTACAAAGTGAAAAAGGGACTGCAAAAACTACCGCATTAAAAAAGCAGAACAAAAATGTCCCCATCAGGGCTAATAAAAATGAAATATCGCCAAAAAAATACATACTGACAAAAACCCAGCTAACCCCCGTACCAAACATTCCTAAACCAAAGATTGTTGAGCGTTTAAAGGCCTCTTTAGCAGATTGTTGCGGCAGGTTTAGAAAAAGGGCTGCCATACTAATTACGGCAACAGGCCAATAGGAAAGGGGCGCCAAGGAAAGAGGAAATAATGCCCCTGCAATCAAAAGGCCTAGATAAATTAAAAGCGTTTTAGTACGCATAATGGCAGGCTAAATTTACAAGTCTTTGATGACTTCGATAAGTGTGATCTTTCGATTGTCGCAGTTCAGTACTTTGAAATCGAATGGTGATATTTTAGTATTTTCACCAATATTTGGCAGATGACCAAAGGCATTGATTACCAGGCCGCCAACCGTATCAAATTCATCATCGGGAAAACCGACATCGAAAAACTCATTAAAGTCATCAATGGTGGTTATCGCTTCAACGCTGTAACAGTTTTCAGAAATTTGGATGATTTGTTCTGGCTCGTGTTCATCGGTTTCATCCTCAATTTCACCAACAATTTCTTCTAATACATCCTCAATGGTCAGAAGACCCGATACTCCGCCATATTCATCAACGATAATTGCCATATGGTATCGCTGCTCACGAAACTCTTGGAGTAATACGTTGAGCCGCTTACTTTCCGGGATAATAGTAGCAGGCCTAAGCATACGCTGAAGGTCAAAGGATTCTTTGCCCGACAAGACCAGAGGCAACAGCTCTTTTGCTAGTAAAATGCCTTTAATATCGTCAGAGGATTCACCAATAACGGGAAAGCGAGAGTGCTGGGATTGAATAACGACCTGTAAAATCTGCTCTAGCGTAAAATCTTCTTCAATCACCATCATTTGAGATTTTGGCACCATAATCTCTCGTGCCTGTAGATCAGATACTTTTAGCGCGCCCTCCATAATTTGCAGCGCACCAGGATCAATAATGGACTGATCCTCAGCGTCGCGCAAAATCTCAATAACATCATCGCTACTTGATGGTGCAGGCGAAAAGGTCTCCCATAGTTTTTGAAGAAGTGTTTTTTCTTGCGGGCTGTTATCTATTTCATCATTCATTATTCTATTCTTATTCACATGCATAGGGTGGGGGAAAACCCAAATCTAGCATAATGTCCGTTTCAAGTGTCTCCATCGTTGCCGCTTCTGAATCATTTTGATGATCATGGCCTAGCAAATGTAGCACACCATGGATAATCATGTGAGCCCAATGTGCTTTGAGGTCTTTATTTTGTTGTTTAGCCTCTCTAGCAACAACCGGTGCGCAGATAACGATATCGCCAATTAATGGCAATGGTTCTGGAATTTCTGCATCAAATGGAAATGACAGTACATTAGTTGGGCCGCAAGCGCCACGGTATGTTTCGTTTAAAGTTTTACCTTCTAGTTCATCGACAATACGAATACTTAGCTCAGTATCACCAATTTTTGAGCCTACAGCAGCGCTTACCCAGCGCTTAATACTTTGTTCGTCAGGCGCATCTACAGAGGATGAAGCCTTCTGAATATCCAATATAATAGTCATTATGCAAAAAATTATCTTTTAAGATTTGGCTTCGTGATCATCATAGGCATCAACAATGCTTTGAACCACTGGATGGCGCACCACATCTCTAGAAATAAAATTAGTAAAGCTTATATCTTCAACTGATTTTAAAACTTCTTGAGCATGAACCAACCCAGAACTTACGCCTTTAGGTAGATCAATTTGAGAGCAATCCCCAGTGATAACTGCGGTAGAGCCAAAACCTATTCTTGTAAGGAACATTTTCATTTGTTCTCGTGTTGTGTTTTGACTTTCATCGAGAATAATATAAGCAGAGTTTAAAGTTCTGCCTCGCATGTAAGCTAAGGGCGCAACTTCTATCACACCACGTTCTTGCAGTTTGGCGACAGCTTCAAAACCTAGCATTTCATGCAGAGCGTCATATAGTGGGCGCAGATATGGGTCTACTTTTTGAGCTAAATCTCCGGGCAGAAATCCAAGGCGCTCACCCGCTTCAACGGCAGGTCGAACCAAAAGAATTCGCTCCACTTCATCGCGAAGCAATGCCTCTACGGCACAGGCGACCGCGAGATATGTTTTGCCGGTGCCCGCAGGCCCAATTCCAAAATTGATATCATGAGTTTGAATAGCTCTTACATAGCGCTGTTGATTCATCCCTCGAGGCTTGATATTGCCCTTTTTGGTTCTTATTACCGAAAAATTTTCAATATTATCGGATGACTCGATGGTGCTTGCAGTTTGGGTCATAGGTTTTTCTCTCTCGGATTGTCGGAGGTTGAGATGGACTTCTTCAATAGGTAATTCAGGAAAGTGCGCGGTTTGTTGGTAGAGGTTTAGCAACACATCTAATGCGCCTTGGCAGGCTTTAGGTTCACCATAAATGGCAAAGAAATTATCCCGCGAGCGAATTTCAACCTCCAAGCGCTGTTCAATAAGACGCAGGTTTTCATCAAATTGGCCGCAAAGCGATGCTAGACGATGTACGTCATTAGGCTCAAGGTTAATACTGTGAGCAGATGATAATGATTCCAGTCGATTCACTGGTTATTTCTATACCTCTTAAAAAGTAGATGGACCTAGCATAACGCGAAATTAAACACAGGGTAAATACTTTTTGTGACTATTATTTGACGCCATAATTAAAATGGCATAGTAACTGAGAGTTTTAGCAAAGGGTGCCTCGCAGGCTATTTGGCAAGGCTTCAATTATTTCAGCCTCGACAAAATGCCCGATCAGTTCATGGTCATCAGTTGAAAAGTTAACCACGCGGTTATTTTCTGTGCGTCCTTGCAACTGACCTGGATCCTTTTTTGATACGCCAGTTACTAACAGAGTCTGCTGAGTGCCAACCATGCGTCGACTTATTTCAAAGGCATTTTGCAGAATCCGATCTTGAAGGATTTTTAGACGCTGTTTTTTAACGCCCTCATCTTCAGTATCCGCAAGATCTGCCGCGGGAGTGCCTGGTCGCGCGCTGTAAACAAAGCTAAAAGAGGTATCAAAACCAATATCTTCAATAAGCTTCATAGTGGCGGCAAAGTCTGCCTCGGATTCACCGGGAAACCCAACAATAAAGTCTGAAGAAATACTTATATCGGGTCGTATCGCTCGCAGGCGGCGTATTTTTGATTTATATTCAATGGCGGTGTGGCCGCGTTTCATAGCCATCAAGGTTCGGTCTGAGCCACTTTGAACTGGCAGATGGAGGTGGCTAACCAGCTCGGGAACCTTGGCATAGACATCTATTAATGCATCGGAAAATTCTACTGGATGAGAGGTAGTGAAGCGGATTCGATCAATACCGTCAATTTGAGCTGCATAGGTTATTAGTTCGGCTAAATCACAGATTGATTCATCCGGCATTTCGCCCCTATAAGCATTAACATTTTGACCTAAAAGATTGATTTCTCTCACACCCTGTTGAGATAGCGCACTAATTTCTGCTAGAACATCTGCTAGCGGCCGACTGACTTCCTCGCCTCGAGTGTAGGGGACTACGCAAAATGTACAATATTTAGAGCAACCCTCCATTATTGAAACGAAGGCGCTGACCCCGTCAGCCTCAGGGGCGGGCAACCGATCAAATTTTTCTATTTCAGGAAAGCTGATATCGACAGCAATTGTGCCATCCTGTTTTTGAGTTTCAATCATCTCAGGTAGGCGATGAAGTGTTTGCGGGCCAAAAATAACATCGACAAAAGGTGCTCGTTTGGCAATAGCTTCTCCCTCCTGGCTTGCCACACATCCGCCCACACCAATAACTAAATCAGGATTTTTTTCTTTTAATTTTCTCCAGCGCCCTAGCTGATGAAACACTTTTTCTTGCGCTTTTTCGCGAATTGAGCAGGTATTTAGGAGTAACACATCGGCCTCATCGGCATTTTCTGTAGTTACCATATTGTGGCTATCACCCAATAAATCTACCATGCGAGATGAGTCGTACTCATTCATTTGACAGCCATGGGTCACAATATGCAATTTTTTAACAGATTCAGTTGCCATTAGAGTAAAGCTTTCATTGATTGGTTAGTAAGATGTGCATTATAACTTTGCATCATTAATTGGCAATATTATCCCACTTGATTTGTGATACAATTTCCAACGTTTTTTATTGATATATATGTGATTTTTAATGATTAATGAACCTATTTACAGAATAACTTTCTTCAATCAGAGTCAGGTCTACGAGATATATGCTAGGCATGTTTTCCAAAGCGATCTTTGGGGTTTCTTGGAAGTAGAGCAATTTGTCTTTGGAGAGCGATCAAAAATGATTGTTGATCCAGCAGAAGAAAAATTAAAGAGTGAATTCTCGGCTGTTAAGCGCAGTTTTATCCCGATGCAGTCCATCGTGAGAATTGATGAAGTTGATAAGGAAGGGACTTGCAAGATAACAGAAGCTCCTAAGGGTGGAAATATTACTCCCTTTCCCTTTCCAAATGTGGCTGGCGTTAAGCCGGTAAAAGAATAGGATTACCCGCTAAACAAGTAATTTTATGGCGACAGATTTTATTCTTTGCAAATAATAGCTGAGTCGGCATTTAAATGGGTTATAAACATTATCCACGGTGTATACTTATTATAAGTGTATGGTAAGGTTTCCACATATTTTTGTTTAACTGTTTTTATTAAATGTAACTTTTAGAGTAGTCTTTATGTTGGAACAGCAAGCGCTAAAATTATTGCCCTTCGAATTTGCTCGAATTAATCGCGTTATGATTGATAATGAACAAGAGCAACTGCTAGTTGGCCCCAAGGCTCCCCTTTGGGCTGTCACTGAAGTAAGCCGTGTGACTAGGGCCAACTTGCCGGTGACACATTTAGCCGAAGCGGAATTTGATGCGCATCTTAGTCAAATCTACAGCGGCCGTTCAGGCACATCAGAGTCAGTGATGGAAGATATCAAAGACTTCGTTGATATGGAGTCTGCTGCAGCTGACCTTGAAGATGTTAGTGATTTGTTAGATGCCGAAAATGATGATGCGCCTATAGTAAGGCTTCTTAACGCTGTTCTTACAGAATCCCTCAAAGAAAATGCTTCAGATATTCATATAGAGCCCTACGAAAAAGAAGCCTTAGTGCGTTTTCGTCTAGATGGTGTTCTCAGAACAGTATTAACACCCTCGGTTCAAATTGCACCGTTGTTAATTTCGCGCATCAAAGTAATGTCAAAGTTAGATATTGCTGAAAAGCGCTTACCCCAAGATGGTCGTATGAGCGTTTTAATTGGCGGTCGCAATATCGATTTGCGGGTTTCTACCATGCCCTCAAGTCATGGTGAGCGCGTAGTAATGCGTTTACTTGATAAGGATGCAGGTAAGCTCAAAGCTCAGCAGCTTGGAATGCCTGAAGATACAAAAGAAGAGTTAGATCAGCTGATTTCAAGACCCCACGGAATTATTTTGGTAACCGGCCCTACAGGATCAGGTAAAACCACAACTCTTTATGCTGCATTGCAGCAAATGGATCGCCAGCAACGCAATATTATGACCGTGGAAGATCCAGTGGAATACGATCTTCCCGGTGTAAGCCAAACACAGATTAATCTTCGTGCTGGTATGACATTTGCCCGCGGGCTGCGTGCTATTTTGCGACAGGATCCCGATGTTATATTAATTGGTGAGATTCGTGATGGCGAAACCGCTGAAATTGCCACTCAGGCCAGTCTTACAGGTCACTTAGTTTTATCTACCCTTCATACCAATACAGCTGCCGGCGCTATTACCAGATTGCAGGATCTTGGGGTTGATAGCTTTTTATTGGCATCCACGGTCAGAGGCATTATTTCCCAGCGACTGATGCGTAAACTATGCACCCATTGTCGCAAAGAGGTACCAGCGGACGAATACCATCGCAACCTGCTAGGCCTTCCAAAGGGAGCTACCATCTTTGAGTCACAGGGTTGTGAACATTGTAATAATACCGGCTTTGTCGGCCGTCAGGCGCTATTTGAATTAGTCACTGTCAGCGCGGAACTTCAATCGTTGATTCACGAAAATGCTGGTGAAATTGAACTTGAGCAGTCCATACGACAGCACGTCCCAAGTATTCGTGAAGCTGGATTTAATCTTGTGCGAGAAGGGACGACTACAGTAGAAGAAGTACTACGAGTAACGAGTGTGTAATCCCTTATGCCTACTTTTGATTATGCAGCGTATGATGTCTCCGGAAAGCTCGTAGACGGCGTTGTTTCAGCTGATTCTGAGCGTCATGCTCGAAGGATCCTTAAAGAAAAGAAACTTCTGCCATCAAAGCTTTCTGAAGTTGCAAGTTCGGCCCCTAAGTCGAGGTTTGGACGAAGTTCTAAGGTCAATGAGTTTGATCTTTCCCTGGTTTTGCAGCAGCAGGCCATATTAATACAGTCAGGCCTGCCCCTAGAAGACGCAATGCGGATGACCATCGAGCAAGCTGAAACTGATCGCCAAAAAAGAATGGTAGAAAGCTGGCGTTCAGAGATTATTGAAGGGCGCAGTTTTTCTGAAGCCATGCGCCGCTCACCCTATAAAATTCCAGAAAGCGTTTTAGCGGGTGTTGGTGTTGGCGAAGAAAGCGGCCACCTTCATACGGTTTTGATGCGACTCGCCGAAGATATAGAAACCAGTGCTGAAAATAAGAAAACAGTCACTAGGGCGATGATTTATCCAGCGACATTGTTAGGTGCTTCAATGTTGGTGGTGGCGATGATGATGGTTTGGGTAGTGCCTAAAATTACGGCCATTTTTATAAGTTCAAATCGCGAACTACCCACCATTACCAAAATTATTATCGCTATTAGTGATTTTACTCAGCAATATGGCCTATATGTTTTGCTTGTTGGAATTATTTTAGTTGGGTTCTCGTCATGGTTTTTGCGTGATACCGAGCGCAGAAGACGCTGGCACCAAGTGGTCCTGAGTATGCCAGGACTAGGGCGCTGGACTACCATGGCCAATGTGGCTGACTGGTCGCGAAGTCTGGGAGTATTGCTGAGTAACGGCGTGCCGGCACTAGCGGCACTTAAAATATCATCGGCAGTGGTCAGCAACCTTTATATGCGTAGCAAGATGGAAAAGGTCACTGAGAGTATGCGTCGAGGCACTTCGCTTCAAAAAGCGCTAGAAGAAAATCAGGTAGGCAGTGGATTCTTGATCCATATGGTAGGCAGTGGCGAGGCGTCAAGTGAGCTAGATAAGATGTTAATGCGGGTATCCGAATATTACTCGCTGCGCCTATCCAATGCAGTTGAGGTATTTCTTAAATTAATCAATCCAATACTTATTATTTTCATGGGAGGCATTATTTTGTCGGTTGTTGCCGCTGTAATGTTGCCCATTATGGATATGGGTAATATGGTTTAATCCTGCTAGGCTCATTGGTCTAGCGGTTACAAAGGTAATAAAGGGGAAAGTTAATGAAAGCGCGAAATAAAAGAAAACAAGCAGGTTTTACTCTGATTGAAATGATGGTTGTTGTTGCAGTCATCGGATTGCTTATTGCCATGGTTGGCCCCAGAGTTTTTAATCAAGTTGAGAAAGCAGAGCGAACCCGAGTGGCGCAGGATATTAGAGTGGTAGAAAATGCGCTTAAGTTTTATCGTTTAGATAATTTCAGATACCCCACTCAAGCACAGGGTATAGAGGCTCTTGTGACAGCACCATCTGGCGCTGATAATTGGAATGGTCCCTACTTAGATGCTGTTCCCAATGATCCATGGAAAACCCCTTACTTGTATGCAAATCCAGGGACAAAGGGTAAAGATATTGATGTATTTACCTACGGGGCTGACGGCGTGTCTGGCGGTGAGGGCTCGAATAAAGACTGGGGCAATTGGAATGTTCAGTAAATAACACTGATCAATTAATAATTGCTGAGGATAAGCTGTGATTTCTAGTCGTCGTCACCAAAAAGGCTATACCCTTATAGAAATTATGGTGGTGATTGCTGTTATTGTTCTAATAGCAGCAGTGGCAGCGACGTCTATTAATCAAACACTGAATAGGCGCTATTCTAGTGAAGCAGAAAAATTATCTATTTGGCTTAACCAGCTCGCTGATTTTGCCATCATGCAGGGGGCTGCATTTGGCGTACTATCTAAAACTGATAAAAAAACAAAAAAGACAACCCAGCTGAGTGCTGTTATGTATTACAGGAATCAGTGGGTAGAAGTTTCTTTCCCTGAGCCTTATGAGTTTGGTGAGGGTGCAAGCATTGCCTGGTTAGCGGATGATTCTGATAAAAAGCCACTGGTCTACCAACAAGCTGCACTACCAACAAGAGAGGAGATAGAGGAAGGTCTTGAAGTTAAGGACGAGGATGACTTTTTACAGCCATCCATGGCCTTCTTGCCCGACGGATATATAGAGCCTGAAGGAGTGATTGAATTGAACTACGAGAGCAATGAAATAAGCTATAGTTATAATTGGGACAGTGAAGAATTGCGTATCAAAATGGAGAAAAATAAGAAGTGAAGTATGCTGGGCGTGGAACAGGCTTCACCCTAATAGAAGTTGTGGTAGCACTGGGAATTCTGGGTCTAGTTCTGGGTGGTGCGATTTCTACCGTACATCAATATGCCGATCAGCGAAGTCATCTCAGTAAAAAGACCTTTAGCTCTCAAGTAGCATGGAATGTTTTATTAGAGCAGTATCGATATGCAGAGGGATGGGTGTCTGGTTCTGAAAGCTCTAGTAGAAATAAAAAAGGCGACCAAACACAGTATGCCTTCGATTGGAAATGGGAATTAGAGGTTGAGCCTGCAGTAGGCAAAGATTTATATCGCTACGAAGCAAAAGTCAGCGCCGATGGAAGCGATAGAATAACAAGCTCCCTATCCCTCTATATTATAGAGGACTAACAATGCTATTTTTTAAATCCTCACAGCATATTAAACAGTTTTCAAATAATCGCGGTTTCACTTTAATTGAAACCCTTATTGCCCTGTCATTATTAGCACTGATTTCGTTGATGTCCTATCAAGCAATAGAGGTAGTTATAGGTGCTGATGAGCGCAGTCGTGCCAAACAGGTTGGTGAGAAAGAGATTCAAAGAGCCTGGCAAATTATTCATCGAGATCTAATGCATTTGAGGAATCGATCCTTTAAAGATGGTCTCGGTCGAACTAACAAACCTTATTTTACTGACAGTAGTGATTTCGGTGTTTTTTTTACCCGCGGTAGTGGGCCTATGGTTACACCTAATCCCAGTGGTATAAGAAGAGTCTATTATAATATCAATGATGACCAGCAACTGATTCGTCAGTCATGGGGAATTACAGAATCTATTCGATATAGTGAGGGCGTTACTCTGGTTCTTTTGGACTCTGTTGATGAGATTTTATTTGAACATTTAGGCCCAGATAATATATTCACACCTGACTGGCCGCCGCCAAAGGCCAGAAGTTCGGATCCTTTACCAAAAATGATTCGAGTGACTATTACACTGGAAAATGGTGTTGAAACTTCAAGGTTATTTTTGGGGGTAAGCCCCTCATGAAACCGTTTTTCTCTCGCCAATCCGGTGTCGCCCTTATCGCAGCCTTGCTATTAATGACTAGTATCGTGTTTATTTTGGGTAATATTTTTTATCGCCATCAAATAAATGTTGCTCAATCAACCCTTGCTATACATCAGGATCAGGCTTTTCTTTTGGCATTGAGTGCAGAGAGCTGGGCCAGACAATTACTGGATGATGATGATAAAAATTACGACCATTTTCAAGAATTATGGGCCCAAGCAATTCCAGCTATGCCAGTTGATGGCGGCATGATCAATGGCTGTATTTCAGATTTACAGAGCAAATTTAATTTAAATAATTTTACCGTTGGCTACACCACACCAACAGATCTCAGTACGGCCCTTAGTGGTGTTAGTAGTAGCACTGCTAAAACATGGAATAATTTACTGCGTTATCTAGAAATGCCAGTTTTTCCTGGCCGAGTGGAAGCAATCATTGATTGGGTAGATAAAGGCGCTGCAAAAATTGGCCCAGATGGCGCCGAACTGGAAGAATATGCATCTGCTATACCTCCGCGAATGATAGCGGATGAGCCTATGACCGAGCCCACTGAGTTAGCGTCAGTAGTGGGATATGAAATTTTCGAAGTACAGAAATTAATGCCTTGGATAAGCGCTTTGCCTTTATCTCTGCCTTCTTCTCCTTCCTCTTCTAGGTCGGGGAGTTCCAAAAGTCCAATCAGTAATAGTGTGCCGGTCAGTATTAATGTAAATACTGCCTCAGAAGAATTGCTGCTGGCTTTGGGCGATAGATATGATATGCAATTTAGGGATGCGATTTTAATGAATCGGCCTTTCGAGACATTACCTGATTTACATAATCAATTAAATCTCGATACAGGGTTATCGATTAAAGATATACAAATCCGTTGGCCTGAAAGTTTGGTAAATATTAGGTCGGAATATTTTCAGTTGTATATCGAGGTTATGCTGGGGGAGGCAAGAATTGAGGTAAGAAGCATTATAATGCGCAGATTTGGCACAGATTCGGTTATAATATCTCGAGAATTAACCACCGTACCCGCGAGTGTCGATAAAAACAGTACTTCAGTGCTGTTGGAAAAGCTATTGGCCGGGTCTAATTCTGATAAAGAATCGGAAGATATAATTGATGACCAGCAAGTACTTCCAGCTTGCTTGATGATTGGGGCTTGAGATGACACTGCCAGTGGACCATATACATAATCTTGATAGCTATATCACCAATGAGGGTGAGGCTTTTGAGACGGCAGCAGATTCTGAAATGGTTACTATGGATCTTTGGGTGCCCTCTGAATTTGTCACCATGCATTCAATTGATCCTCCCTCTGCTCCCAAACGCAAATGGGCAGAACTTATCCCTTGGATACTTGAAGATAGACTGCTACAACCTATTGAAGAAGTACATTTTGTGATTTGTGGTCAGAATACCGACGGCCAGTTGCAGATTTTGGTGGCCAGTCAGTCAGATATTCAAAATTGGCAACGGGTTGCAAAAAATTCAGGCGTTGCGGCCCAGTCGATGTATCCCGACTATATGGCACTGCCCTATGAAGAAGGAAGAATTAGTGTTGGTTGGCGTGATGGAAGCTTTATAGCGCGCTTTGGCGCGGTTGACGGTTTTGCTGCCAGTCCAGATTTAGCATGGACAATGATTGAATCATTGCTCGAAGAAGATCAAGGACTAAGACTATCGCTGTCAATTCCCGATACTGCAATTGTGCCTGAGCATATAGTTGAATTAGCTGATATCAATAATTCGGAGCTAGATTGGCAGTTTTCCCAATTGCCTAGTCAGTGTAATCTTTTGAGCGGAGAGCACAAGGCAGTATCAAATATTGCCTTGCTAGCATGGCTACCAGCAACGCTTTTGGGTGTGATTTCTGTGCTTCTATCGGTTATTTATTTACAAATCGCTAGCGCAAATATTTCAGGAGAAATAAGTCAGCTAGAAAATCGTCTGTCCCAGGGTTACTCGCGCTTATTTGACGGCCGAAGACCAGCGCCTAAAGATGTAAAAATAGAAGTAGATAGTCGTATTTCAACGTTATTTTCTCAGCGCAACAGCCTTAAGTCAGAGCCCATAGCTGGATTGATAGCACTCAACCAATTAATGAAAGGGTGCGGCTGTCAGTTAAGTGGACTACGCCTTATTGACGGCACTCTAGTCATGCAGATTGAAAACGGCGCACAACTTAAGAAGCGCAGGCTCAATATACCTGGTTACCGAGTCGGCATTACCCAGCAAGAGGGTGATGACGAAAATGCTATAGAACTTCGATTAACCCCCAATAAAAAGGGAGCGGATCAATGACAGATTTTATGGCAGTGATAACAGATTTCTTGGCTGGTCTACAACCGCGAGAAAGGTTGTTTATTAAAGTTGGTGCAGTCGCGTTGGCAATTGCATTGCTTATTATGATGTTATTGCCAAAGTGGGAATCTTATTCTCAGATTAAAGGTCAAAGAGATACTTTAGCAGCAGATTTTATTTGGCTCCAAGAAAAGCGTGAAATGGTCGCAGGATTAGCCAATAACTGCCCCAGTGTACGTCAGAAAAAAGAAAATTTTAAAGCTGATCTCAGTCATTTGGTTAGGCGCAACCAACTTGAGGTTAATGCCATGACAGAAACAGATAATGCTATCTCTCTAACTATCAGTGGTAGCAAGAGCAACCAGTTCTTGAAATTAATGCATCAAATTGCCTGCCGAGGCTATCTTTTCAGTAAGGTTATAGTTGAAACAGAAGTTGATGATCTTTCAAAGATAAAAGCAATGTTTGAGGTAAGTCGTGTTAACTAAGCTTCTTAATAAAGTTGGTATGCCAGTGGCGCAGTTGCTAACCTTATTAGTGTTGGCTTTGATAAGTCTGACATTGCTTATTGCTGTGCTTTTAGAAAAAATG
>CENU01033697.1_pt1 | contig 35230 bp, 32 predicted proteins | sample 361331 | NCBI WGS metagenome assembly CENU01 (sample SAMEA2619766, study PRJEB7988) | marine metagenome | isolation source: saline water (ENVO:00002010), including | reverse complement strand
GCCGTTACCGACCATGAAGCAAGCGACGCGGCCGGCGATCTGCTCGGCGCAGAAGAGAACTCGTTTTGGCGCGATCACAAATCGTCGAAAGTGAACGCGATCAGAACCAAGACGCATCTTGAGAATTGCGACATCGCGATCATCCGGTTTGGAGAAAAATTCAAGCAGTGGAATGCTGCCTTTGATGCCGGATACTGCGCCGCGAAAGGCAAACCCTATATAACGCTACATGACGAAGAGATCGTCCACGCGCTAAAAGAAGTTGATGCCGCAGCAATGGCCTGGGCAAAAACAACTGATCAGGTGATTCAGATATTGAAGTACGTTACACGGACTTAAGATGCCGTCTAAACAGAATCATCGATGCACAACTGAAGCGTCCTCGCTAATCCCGCTTCTTTTCCGAGAATAACTCTCCGCCCTGTCCCCAGTCGGATTGCTCCACGTCGGTCAAGATCACATCCACGGCGTCGTGTGTGCTGCCTGCCGTCTCGACAAACGCATCGGTTAGTGCGCGCACCAGGTCCCGCTTTTGCTGAGGTGTACGACCGACAAACATCTGTACCTGAATCAAAGGCATATGGTTTCTCCTCGATAAAGTAAGAATCGACAAAAATCGTTACGACTTGAGCTTATCTACGACTTTTTAATCATCGTTTGCGGCTCGCCCCATCTTGGCTTCGTAGCGGGCTAGAGTCTTCCCTGCGCCCCAGTCATTGCCCTTCAGCGCGCGCTGAATCGCAATCAGGTTATCGTCTCGTATGCGTTCGAGTTCCCGCGGATTCAAGCCTGCGGCCTGCTTTTCACATTGGTCACCCACATCATTGACGAAGTCATCGGTCAACTCGGGCACATCCATCAACTTGGTCCAGGGCCACTTAAGACACGGGCCGAACATCGCCAACATCGCCCGCATGCCTCCTTCGCCGCCCGCCAGGTGGAATGTCTGCATCGTGCCCATCTGCGCCCAGCGCAATCCAGGACCGTACGCAATAGCTGCATCGATCTCGTCGGCCGTGGCCACCTTGTCATGAAGCAACCACAATGCCTCTCGCCACAGGGCCTCCTGCAGGCGATCGGACAGAAACCCTGCTATCTCAACCCGACAATGCAGCGGATGCATTCCAATGTCCGCAAAAAATGTTTTGCCCCAGTCTATGTATTTATTGTCGGTCTGCGTGCCGGCCACAAGCTCCACCAGCGGCAGCAGATACACCGGATTAAAGGGGTGCGCGACCATCAGTCGCTCTGGATGACTCATCTCGGCCTGCAACTCACTCGGCATGATGCCGGAAGTAGATGAGGTGATGATCGCATCGTCAGCAGCAGTGGTTTCAATTTCAGCATAGACTGCGCGCTTGATGTCGGGGCGTTCCGGCACTGATTCAATAATCAGCTGGGAACCCTGGGCCGCTTGGGCAGCAGTATCGTGCCAGGTCACTGAGCCTTTGGTGCCGCGGGGTGCATCAGTCAGGCTGGCATAGGCCCGGTCCGCATTGGCGAGCACTGCATCAAACTTATCCTTAGCATCAGACGCCGGGTCAAAGACGCGAACGTCAATACCGTTCTCAATAAGACGAGCGGCCCAGCCGCCGCCAATCACCCCCCCACCGATAATCGCAACTGTTTCGATCCTGTTCATCTCTCTACCTTTTCGGACTTAGACTTAGACGGTTTGGGGCATACGCTTTTGCAGCTGGAGTTTTTCGCGTACTTCTGCCGGTGTCATCAGCGAGCATCCCATATTGGTCACAATCGTTCCTGCCTTTTCGACAAGTTGGGCATTGGTGGCGAGTTCGCCCTTTTTCAGCCACAGATTGTCTTCGAGACCGACTCGGATATTGGCGCCGGCAAGTACCGATGCTGCCGCATAGGGCATCTCATTGCGTCCGAGTGCAAAAGCCGACACCGTCCAGCCTGCCGGTACGTTATTAGTCATTGCCATAAAGGTGTTGAGATCATCGGGTGCGCCCCACGGAACGCCCATGCACATCTGAATCATCACCGGTTCCGGGATGATCCCCTCCTGAACCAACTGTTTAGCGAACCACAGGTGGCCAGTATCAAATGCCTCGATCTCAATGCGGACCCCAAGATCCGTCATCATCTTCGCCATCGCGCGAAGGATCCCTGGCGTATTTGTCATCACGTAGTCGGCTTCCGCGAAGTTCATCGTTCCACAATCAAGAGTGCAGATCTCCGGCAGACACTCTGCCACATGAGCCACACGTTCCGTTGCGCCCGCCATGTCAGTACCGTCTTCATTCAGAGGCAATGGACTCTCGACATCCCCAAAAACCATATCACCGCCCATTCCGGCAGTCAGGTTAATCACCACATCGGTGTCGGCATCACGGATACGGTCCACCACTTCACGAAAAAGTTCTTTTTGCCGGCCAGGCTTTCCGGTCTCGGGATCGCGCACGTGACAATGCACAATCGCGGCACCCGCCTTGGCCGCATCGATAGCGCTGGCCGCGATCTGTTCTGGCGAGCGCGGCACGTGTGGCGACCGGTCTTGTGTTCCTCCAGAACCTGTCACGGCACAGGTAATAAACGGCTTAAGATTCATCGCTAAAGGCATGTCGCACCTCCTAAGTGGACGAAAGATATTGTCATAATTGATACTCGTCCAATTGTAAAAAAACGCACAATACTTAACGATTTGCGATCGCAAATCTATTAACTCAAAATCTGACACACTTGGTGGCTCATCCCACTTCACGCAGAAATTGGCTACCCACAGCCATTCAAGATTAATATCCCGCCCTGTCAGATAAAAGTTAACTTTTGAGGTTTTTGGTGATAACTGAACGAACTCTCTCCCGTGATCTCATGGATGCGGAGATTCTTGCCCTGTGGCCCGACTTACCTTTGGTGCATAGGTTCCTGCTAGCAACTGGACAGCCGCTCAAAGATATAGTCGAAATGGACTGGCCTGACATCGATGAAGAGACCGGGGTGTGGAGGAGAACCAAAAAACAATCTTCAACGGCCTGGGATCTGACCATTCCTGAGTGGGTGTTAACGTGGCTTCCTAAATCAACCCTGGGGAGCGGCGTCTTTCTTGACGCGAATGGCAAACTCTTGACGCCAAACACTGTCTCTATACAACTTGACCAACATGTGTCTTCTATTGGTATCGAGGCTGTCACAGCCGAGGATATAAGGAGCTATGTCCGGGAGCAGATGACGGAGCTTGGCAATAACGAACTTGCCGCACAGGTCGTGGATCAGGCTGAAGCTATTCCCACAAGTCGTGTCTCTTTAAAAGACCAGGTGGTAGCCCAGGCCACGCTGATGGAGCGCTGGAGTTATCGCCTGCAGGAAATCGTTCTAGAGGGGGGCACTACATTGGGTGACACTCCGCTCAGTAATTCCCACTAGCGGTGCTGCCTGAAAAGTGGACTAAAGGAGACAAGGTAAGGATGGCAACAAAGCGCTATCAGGCGATTTGGGATCGAATATGCCGAGGCGAGCGAATTCTGCTGGATGGCGCTACCGGTACCGAGTGTGAACGCCGAGGCGTGCCTCAGGTCGTGAACACCTGGAACAGCGGCGCTGCCCTCTCTCACCCCGAGATCGTCCGGGCGATCCACGAAGAGTACATCGAATGCGGCGCCGAGATCATTATCACCAACACCTTCAGCTCATCACGTCATTGCCTTCGTTCAGCTGGAATTGAAGATCGATTTGATACGCTCACCAAAGCTGCTGTCCAGCTTGCCAATGAGGCAAGGAGTACTTCCGGCCAGTCCGGGCTGTTGGTTGCAGGAGGAATTACGCATTGGATATGGACTAAGGACATACCGTCGATAGAAGAGCTCGAAACCAATACCCGTGATCAGGCCATGCTGATGGCCAGCGGGGGATGTGATCTCATCATGCTTGAGATGCTGAGCCATATCGACCGCTTGCTTGCCTGTGTTGACGGAGCCAAAGCAAGTGGATTGCCAGTCTGGGGAGGTGTGTCGGCAAAACCCATAGATGGACGGATGTGCCTTTTGGGCGGCGAACCTTTAGAAGATGCGCTTACCGCGCTTAAAGAAAAAGACGTCCCTCTTGTCAGTATCATGCACACTGAAGTCGACCATATAGACGCGTGTCTGGAAATCCTGAAGACTCACTGGCAGGGTGCAGTCGGGATATATGCGCACGTCTGCCAATTTAGTGAAGACAATACGACGGCGATATTCGACGACATGATCTCTCCCTCAGACTATGCCCGAGCATCCAAACGCTGGATGGATCAAGGTGTGCAACTGATTGGCGGCTGCTGCGGCGTTCGCAAGGAACACATCTGCGAACTGCGACAGGTCGTCTGAACACTGATAGCACACCGACACCTTAGGGTTGCGTTCAGTCCAGTAAAAATGATCCATGTTTAGACTGAGCACACAACAAAAAAAGGATTTTGATCGAGATGGATTCCTCATCGTCGAACGGTTGATCGATGACGATACCGTCGAGAGATTAAGAGACAGCTTCGAGGCGCTTTTTCGGGGCGAGTTTGAAACCGGGGTATGCCCTGATGAGGTCAATTGGCAGGAAGGCACCGGAGACCCCTCCCTGACTCGACAGATCTGCAATGGCTGGAAAGCGAATATCGCTATCGCCAGCGTGATTACCCGCCCGGATATTGGTGAGGCTATCGCATCGCTTGGCAACTGGCCCGGCACCCGGGTGATGTCAGACAACGTCCTTTGGAAACCTCCACAAAGCCGACCGCTTGGATATCATCAGGATAATTCGTTCCTCAGCTGGTATAACCCCTCTGAGCTCCTAAGCTGCTGGATTGCCTTGGATGAAACCACCTGGGAAGGCGGTACGGTTGAATTCATACGCGGCTCCCACCGTTGGCATCACACCGAACCCGAGGGGGAATTCCACGGACCAGAGGATTACCGACGCTATATGGAGATGGCTGCTGACCGACAAGAAGTTGAGCCCGAGATCGTTTATGTCGAGGTACCGAAAGGCGGCGGCTCATTTCACCATGGGTGGACCTGGCACGGCTCAGGGTTCAATCACTCCCAAAACTCCAGGCGCTCTTTGGTCATGCACGGCATGCGGAGCGATGCGACCTACGACCCTGCGCATTTCCACGAAGGCACGGGGCCTATTTATAGCCGCTACAAAAAGCTTGGAGACAACACCATGGACGAAAATTACTTTCCCATCACCTGGCGGGCGGATGGCTACCGAACTCCAACAATCGCAGATTTTTTAACTGAGCAATCCGCCTGACATTGATCCGTTAAGCCGCTGGAACTCCTGGCTCAGTTAGAATTCTCAATATCGATTCTTTGCTGGAGCTGCTTTCGAAAAAGCTTTGCTCCGGCATCAAGACGAAGATCGATATTCGGTGTGTGTCGGTCACGCATGCCTTTATGCACCTCGGTCAACACGGCCCTGTCTTCCTCAAAAGCCATACGCGCACCATCATTCATGAATTTGGATACGGACTCATCATTAGGATCAGTATTGCGGTGCTGAAACCAGAAATAGCGAGTCAGGCCATCATCGACTGGCGTCATGAAGTTATACGACACGTTGATATAAGTTTTGTCCACGGCAGGCCTATCCGGCCCGCCGGTGCCAACAGGCGTGTAGACAGATTTATTGATCGCGATGCTGGGAATACGAAGTTCATAGTGCTGAAGGCGGTCGCACTGCCCTTCAAATTTCACGAGACCAGAGTAGTACGGCGACGGCAGTTGTCCGTAAATCCAGCGCGAGACAGTGACTCCAGATTCGGTCCGGTGTAGATCCAATTGGCCGTCATCCGTGCCTGCACCGGCGAATGAGGATACGTGCACCCAGGCCACATGACTGGGATCCAGCAGATTGTCACAAATCCAGAGATAGTTGCATTCCATCTCCATTGTGCCGCCTTCGGTGCAGCCCCAATTGGGGTTATCAAAGTTCTCGATGTGAACAATATCATTCGGATCAGCCAGTTCCGGTTCGCCCATCCAGATCCAAAGCAGACGATATCGATCAACCACCGGATAACTTCTGACCCTGGCTTTTTCAGGAATCTGCTCCGGCTGCGTTGGTGCCGCAACACATTTTCCCGATCCATCAAAAGTGAGTCCGTGGTACCCGCACTCAATAACATCATTCTTTAAGCTGCCTTTGGACAAAGGCAATTTCCGATGCGGACAGGCGTCTTCCAGGGCCACTGGTGTGCCGTCCTGCTTTCGATAAAGCACCACACACTCATTCAGGAGTCTTTGCGCTACGAGTTTCTGCCCGTATTCTTTGCTCCAACCGGCCACATACCAAGCATTTTTCAGAAACATATCGACGCGCCTCTTCGCCTTAAGATCCTGTCCTGACGCCAGCCATTCTCATCACGGTTTCCGACATAAAGGGGGCGCCAGATCGATCGCCGGATTACGCTCAAAAAAGCCAAAGGGCTTCAGCATAAATCCAGTGTACTCAACGGGCATTACCGGAAAATCTTCAGGCCTTGGCAGATGCAGTACGCCCACGGTATGCCAAAGGACGACGTCTGCATCTACAAGGTTGCGGTCTTTTTCGATCCACTGCGGCAAGCCAGGCCCACATTCACTCTGGTTAACGTATTGACCAGGAGCATGCAGTTCATCGGGATCGTAAGCGGTGACCCATAAATCGTGTTCTACAAAACCCGCTCTTCGCATAAAAGGCGACCCTGGCTGATGCATCGGAGCAACATTAGGACCTGGCATCAATTTGTATGCAGGATGCCAACCGAGCCGGTTCGAACGGCTCCGATTCTCAATCTTCCAGAAACGGCTGTCCTTAGGCGCAGCATTGCGCGCTCCTTCGCTCTCTGATGTGATCACGCTCTCGCTGACGCCATGGGCATTGCCGTGGGGATTGTCTGGGCCTGACGGCACGCGATCGGCCTGCATTTCAACAACTGTATTGGCATCGCCATCCACGCTCATATCCAGTCGGATATTGAAGTAATGCTCATGAACCATGCCATTTACTCCAGGCGCAACAAGCGACCCATAAGGCGTCGGCTCTCCTTCTGTGATTGCCCTTAAGTAAAGCGTGCCCGTCAGCTTCGCTTCAAATTCAATCGTGCCATCCAGATACAGATACCAGAAAATACCGTAATCGTAATTGCCAATCGTAAAGAATGAAGAGACCACCAGTCTTCGGGATCTTCTTACTTCACTTCTTTGGGTATGCGCATCGGTATGCTTCCAGAGAACGCCATAATCCTCTTCGTGCATGCATACAATCTGACTAAGATCCAGAGGATTACCCAACTCGTCTACCTGATCGAAATCAAAATAATAAATCTCGCCGAGACAGTCACAGCCGAGCTTGAGCGAATTAACCTGTTTGCCAAAGATCGTCTCACCCAGATCAAAGGAATGGTTCATGTAGTGGTCCCCCGCCGTATCACCGTAGGGCACTACCAGTTCACTTAGAGATGCTCGATAGACAACGGGCCGATCGATCTCGCCATCATGGAAAGACAGGGTGTGCAGCACTAAACCTTCCTTGGGCGTAAAACCGACATGAAAGCGCCAGTTCAGCCACTCGACCGCGTAGCCATTGACCCGAAAGTCCGGTCCATCAGGCTGAGTAATCTCAAGGGGGGCCAAAGGTGGCCGGGTATCCAATCGATCTGAACGATAGTCGCCCCGGTCAGGCGGCAAGGGCACAACGCCATTATCTTCGATGCGTAGGACTTTGCGGTTATTGAGGTCAACCACAGGCACAAGACCTTCGATCGGTCGTGCGTAGGCATTGTCCTCGGGATGCTCACGGAAAAAGCAATGCGCACGAGTATGTCGCAGATGTTTTTCATCGGACTCGGCGAGGTTTGCTACCGCAAAGCCCTCCACAAGCACCTGCTCGGGGTCAGAGATTCCTCGACGCTCAAGCGCCGCCAGAAAATCGGGGTGCTCGCAGATGATCTTTCGAAACTCCGCACTCTCCTCACTCAGGAAAGATATACGAACGCCAGGAATAAGCTCGCGCGACGTTATCTTGTTTTCATCCAAAGACACGACGATTTCGCAGACCTCGTCTGCAGAACGATCCAGCACAACCGCGAACGCCTCCCGGGTGATGTCGGATGGATTTCCTGAGTTGAAAGCATTGACGGCCGATTTGCACGGCTCCTTGAGTCTGACCTGCTCAAAGAGAGCGTCGGGCGGAAGATTCATCTGGTCCCGGATAATTTGGACCGCACGGTCGAGTTCTTCTCGACCCAAGGGATCTAAAGGATGCATTTCTGGTTCATGAGGCACACGATCAGCAGCAAATTATAGACTTTTTGGATCTTGCCAAGGTTTAACCATCGCCCTTCAAAAGAAAGGGTTTGCGTAAAATTCCCCCTCTTAAGCAAGGGTAAGCAGGCTATAGAATCTCCTCATTATCGGTCGACGTTGTGCGATGGTTCCAGTAACCCAGAGACCTGTCCCCATGAGCAAAGTCAAAGACTATTCATTTCCCAAAGGACTGCATCTGCTTACCCGGTGGCAGGCTGGAGATGACGCCGCACGCAAGGAGATGACGGCTTTCTTTGACGATGCAATCGCCGGCAACTTCGACGCTGATTTCTTGACACTCACCTCCCCTAGTTGTGTCCACTCAACGGCATCTGTCCACATGCTGGGGCTTTCGGTGCTGCACGACCTTTACGGCATAGAGTCCTGGGCTTACTACAACACGGATCCCTACCGTTACGTCCGGACCAATCTGGCGGTCAGTCGGCTTTTGGGCATTCATAAGTTCTATATGACCTGGGCCCTTTATGCCTTTACCTGCGAGCCGCTTGGACAACAGATGATGTATCCGGACCGGTTTCCCCCTGGTGCCGATCCGGACGCATTTCTCATCAACAAAAACAACTGGCAGGACCTCAAGACCCCCGACTTTACAACCGGGATTCCGAAAACCATTGACGGCATTCTTAGCGCGACACAGGAACTCACCGGCGTGCCACCGCTGCTGCAAATCTCTGCACCTTACAGCCTCGCTGCGGATATCTACGGGCAGGAACCGCTTCTTGCTGATGTGGTCAGCGACCCTAATACGGTCAACGCGCTGCTGGATCACCTGGGTGATGAGGTCCTTGGCCCCTGGATGGATCATCACTTTGAGACCTTTCCCGACGGCTGGGTCGAACTCTCAGACGCATCCGGATCTCCCTTCTTCATAGGGCCGGACAACTGCATGCAGATGTCGATCCGGTCCATTCGACATATGCTGCGTGACAAACCTTATGCCGATAGAGTGTTTGACAACAACTTTCGCGGAGACTTTGTCGCTGGCGCCAAAAAGAAAGATCGCAGATCCCGTCGGGAGGTCCAAACTGCTGAAGACGCCAGTCAGGAAAAACTTCTGGAACTCACTGATGCAAAGGTAAGCGTGAATCCTGTCTTCATCATGCGCCTCGAGGCCGACAAGGTAAATGTTACCTTCTACGAGCAGGAGGCAATCAAACGCAACTTGCCACTGACCTGCGGAATCGGATCACCACAAATTGACCGAAACAGCATAGAAGACATTGACGCAACGAGAATCAGTATCCGCGAAGATGCCCGGTCCTTCGTGGAATCGATCAAGCGGGTTTGCGAAAGCGTAGATCTCCCCCAAGACAATCATATTGGCGCGCCCTGGCCGAGCCATGTCTATTTTGAAGACATCAATGGCCAGTCCCACTTCGAATTGGTAGAGATCATCCTGGATGAGCTTTACAAGGTCGATTCGATCAATTGGCCCAAGTTGGCGGATAGCTGAAACCTGATTCCAACTTTTCATGCCTGGTGCTTACGGAATACCTATCTGATGCCAAATCAACCGGTCGACAACGACAATCTTAAAAAGCTAGAGCGGGTTTTCGGCAAACTGTCTGGTCCTTTCACCCCCACGGAGGATGAGCAGAGGCTCAGAGATGCCGTTAATTTCAAACTGACAGATGATCTCAGTTTTGAGGTTGACCAGAAAATCGTATCGCTGGTCGAGGCTTGTTGGAAAAGCGGGATTTTTGTTCTGCAGTCGGATGCCTGGAGCAATGCGGGGACTGTAAGGTTGCACTTTCCGTCTACGACATTCGCCGACCAGTTTTTGGCAAATGTTTTCTCCGATGGAGATCTCTTCTGGAACTCCGGTCAAAAATCCTCCATCCTGAGCAACTGGACACCTCTTGAGACTTTCGTCCAAATCACACCAGAGGATTGGCAATGGGAGATGAATTTTGAATTTATGTTCGGCAATTTGGAAAATCCTGACCTCGTAGAGTCGGCCTTGGCTTACCTCGGGATGACCTCTCAAAAAATTGCTGATGAAATGACCAACGAACCTTCCGTTATCGTACGCTTTCCTTATGAGTTCAGTCATGTCATAACGGAACGGCTGCAGGGTAAAGAGAGCGACCGACCCCAACCTGAGGGAAAAATCTGGGAAGTGCTGCCCGATCTATCGTGCTTTGATCCGGGTTACTTTTTCTGAGCAAAGCATCGTGAAAGGACATCCTGGCGGCTAAATCACACTGCAGATTCTTTTGGAAAACACTTTCGGCATTTCATAAGCAACGCTGACCAGAATGCATGCTCAGGGAGTTGACTTTTGTGCAACGACATCAGGCCTCGCCGCTCGAAGATTAATCCACGTTACCCCAAAGAGAATCAGAGTCCCGCCGAAAATAAGCCCCAGTGTCAACACGTCATCAAGGAACAGAATTCCTCCTATGACGGCAAAAATCGGCGAAAGCAGGCCAAATGGCGTAACCAGAATCACGGGGTAGCGCTGCAACAGAAAATAAAGACCGGAATTAGCGATCACCGAACTCATCACCGCGGTATAAACGAGCGCCAACCAGCCAGACCATGTAGCGGTCTGAATAACAGCAAAGTGATCGCTTTCAAAAGCCAATGACGTCAGTAGCAGTATGGGCGCGCTGACCACGGAGATCCAGGCAACGATACTGAGCGGATGGATCTTGCCAAGCCGGCGTATTTGAATAAATCCATATGCCGAGAACCCGCACGACACGGACATCCAGAATAACGCGGGCAGATCATCGAAAGCCGCGGGGTCAAACGTAATGATCGCGGCCCCAATCATTGCAATGCACACCCCCGCAATGCGCGCCACATCCATTCTCTCTCCAAGCAGCAAGACGCCCAAAATCAACGCAAAAGGCACCTCTAGCTTGCTGAATACCGCAATGGATGCCGTGTTCTCGGCGAGAGCAATGGAAAGGTACAGGGTCAGGTACATGCCAGCCCCCATCACCAGTCCGATCCTGACGAGCGGTGCTATCAGCCGCCTTGGCACCCGTAAAAACGCGAACAGCAAGACCGCCAGCAAGGCGAAGCGAATCCCTGTAAAGAGAATCGGAGGAAACTCCCGCAACCCGATCACGGCAGCGATAAACATCGAACCCCACAGCAGGTTAATCAGCACAGCGATGGTGGTGTGCCAAAGAGTCATACCGTGCGCCCTGATCCTGCCTGTCGATCCAGTCTGAAGAGTCCTTGATTCTGCCTCAACTGAATGAGCCGATGTCCATTTCCCAGCACAGAGCACACTATTTCCGAGATAATAATTAGGAGATCCCCGGCAAAGGCGAACTTCGGGTGACAGCGAAGGACTATCTGATTTTTGAGACCCTCAGAGGGGGTGGGTTCTGGCCGCCCGCCGATCGGAATAAGGATGCAATGGAACTTGATATCAGGCGCGAGTTGGTCAGTTCCGATCGCGCCAGAACCGACTATGGTGTGAATCTATGATTAATGCCCGACCTCATCTTGAGCGTATTGCCGGCTATGCTCTCGCCGATCTTGGAGAATCGGATCTTATTTCCCTTGCCCAAAACGAAAGCGCATTCGAGGCAAGCCCCAGCGCGATAGATGAAGGCAAGGCTGCCTGTTCAAGCCCTGAGCGCTACCCTGATACTGAGTGGTCTGACTTGCGCTCGGCCATCGGCGACGTCCATCAACTGGATTCCTCTCGTATTCTGTGTGGAGCGGGATCGATGGAGCTCATCAACGTCATCATCCGTACTTTTGCCGGCCCGGCGGATGAGGTAGTGGGCACTGAATACGGTTACGGATACGTCCGTACTGCCGCGTCCCTGACAGATGCCCAATATCACAAGGCGAAAGAAATCGATTGCACCGTCTGTGTTCATGAGATTCTCAACACCGTAACGCCTTCAACGAAGATTGTCTTCGTGTGCAACCCAGGCAATCCTACCGGCACAATGATCAGTCATGACGAAGTCAGTAGACTGCGACGCACTCTTTCAGAGGACGTGCTTTTGGTGATTGATCAGGCGTATGGCGAATTTGCCGACGACTACAACGATCCCGTCCGCACGTTTGAGTTGGTGGATCAGGGTAACACCGTGGTCACGCGCAGTCTTTCGAAGGCTTACGGATTGGCAGGCATCCGGGTTGGATGGGGTTATTTTCCAAAAGAAATCGCTACGCAGATGCGCAAGGTCCTAAACCCGAACAATATCTCCGTACCGGCGCAGGTGATGGCAGCTGCCGCTATGCGCGACCAGAAACACATGCGCTCTATCGTGCATCGGACAATAGAGATCCGCGAGCGATTCGCTGGTGAATGCCGGGCCTTGGGTCTTGATGTGCCCCAGAGTCATACCAATTTTGTCTTGATCCGATTCCCCTCTTCTGAAATCGCAGCCGACGCGGATAGGCAGTTGCGGGCCCATAAACTTGCCCTGCGCGGGATGGGGCCTTACGGTCTTGCCGAATGCCTTAGGGCAACAGTCTGCCATCAGGAAACTATGGACCGGTGTCTCAAGGTGCTAAAGGAGGTGATGCGGTGACCCCAAAGATCATGGAGGTGTACGGATTGGTGCCGTTCACCAATACAAACCTTGGGCCTGGCATGGTGATGATACGTCCGAGAGGCTCAACGCCGCACTTTCACCGACTGGGCAACTACAACGCAGATAAGATTCCCGCAGCCGAACAAATGGCGGGTCTTGGCGCTTCCGATATCAGCGGAGCTGAGCGCCCCGCAGAGATGACCCAGGAAGCTTATGAGATGGGTCGGACCTTTTCTGAAGGCCTTTAGTCCAGGCTCATCACACTCCAACCGAAGTTTCAGATTCGGATGACTCAGGCCGCAACAGGTCGGCATCTTCCCCTCGCGGGATTCTTTTTCGTAGCCACGATCGCGCGTGCCGTACTGCTGTCCATTCTGCCGCTTAAGGCACTTGCGCTACTCGGCAGCGCGCAACACGTCAGCGTCCTTTTTTTCACCGTTAGTATCTTTGGGATCGGAATCAGTTTAGGCGTCTATTCGATCCTGCGTCATGTCAGCCTGTATGCTGGGTTTTTGGTGAGTCTCCTGGTCATGACGTTTTCTATTTTTCTGCTCTCTGCGGAGAGCCTCTTTGCCTTTTCTCTCGGAATGGTATTTCACATTTTCGGTATCACCACAATGGAGGTGATTCTCAATCTCTATGTGATGCAACGTGTTCCAAGGGGGCAGCTTTCACAGTTTGAACCCTGGCGGATGATTGCCGCCGTCGCAGCGCTGTCTATTGGTCCGTGGCTCGGTGTCTATCTTCAGACAAGTTATGGTGCCTGGGTGCCCTTTGTCGTCGCGCTATTCGGTTCGGTCATGACCCTGATTTATTTCCGAGGCTTGGGACTGCATCATCTTGATATTCGCAGACATCCAGTCGGTTCCAACCTGATAAAGAACATTAAGCGGTTTCTGGAGCAGCCCCGTCTGCGGTTGGCCTGGATTCTTACCCTCGCAAGATCGGGATGGTGGCAGCTATTCATCATCTATACCCCGATATATGCGGTGCACACAGGGCTCGGCGAACTTTGGGGATCAGCGATTGTCTCCATTGGCTCAGCTTGGACCTTGACCGTTCCCTTCTGGGGCTGGATCGCGCGACGCTATTCGCTGCGCTTGTTGATGCGTACAGGATTTGTAATGACCAGTCTTGCCACCACCGCTGTCTTTGCCTTCGCGGGGTCTCCTTCACTCGCAGTTACCCTGCTGATACTGGCAGCCCTTGGCGCAACGATGCTGGATGGATCTGGCCACGTACTGTTTTTGCGGGCGGTTCGGCCACGCGAACGCACCGAAATGGCTGGGGTTTATCAAACGTACCGGGATACAGCCAACCTGGCGGTACCGGGAATCTTTGCAGTACTGTTGAAGTTCTTTTCCCTGCCGGTGGTCTTCGCCGGCGGCGCCGTCTGGATGATGGCAGCAGGAGTCACTTCACGTCACATACCCAAACGGATGTGATTGCGCTTTCAAGGGCTGCCACTTTCACGGTGCAGCCAGTTTTCGCCAGCGCAGGAAATTAAATCGGGGAGCTCAGATCGCGAACCCTTCTGGAAACGGATCGTTGGAGTCGACATAGATCGTGTTGAGTCCGGTGATGTGTGCAGAGCCGGAAATACCCGGGATGATCGCCTCATATTCCCCCACGGTCGTCTCTTCTTCCACCGTGCCGGTAAATGTGCTGCCGATGAAGCTCTCATGGACAAAGGGCTCGCCGATGCCAAGGAGCCCTCTGGCAGCCCGCTGGGCAAGACGTGCCGAGGTCCCGGTGCCACACGGCGAGCGGTCGATCATCTCACCCGCTATCACGCATCCCCGAGCGTCGCTTCCTGCATCCATCGCCTCACCTGTCCACATACAGTGACGCAAGCCTGAGATACTGGGGTCAAGTGGATGGACTATCTCGCAGGCCTCTTCAATCGCTTCTCGCAACCGGATACCCATCTGAATCAAAGACGGCGCATCATGCTCCTTGATGTCTTTGAAGTACTCCTGGCGCTCAATAATCGGATAAAAATTTCCGCCATAGGCGATATCGACCTTAAGCGGACCGAGATCCGGTGATTCGATCTCCATATCCCGATACATCAGAAATGATGGCACGTTGATCAGTTTAGCGCTTGTGACCTTTTCCCCTTCCCGAACATACTGAACGTCAACACGCCCCGCGGGGGTTTCGAGCCGAAGCAGTCCTTGTGTTTTAGGTGTCACCAAGCCACGCTCGAGTGCAAATGTTGCGGTCCCGATGGTTCCGTGTCCGCACATCGGCAAACTGCCAGTGGTCTCAATGTAGATCACACCCATGTCGAAGTCATCACTCGACGGCGGATAGATAATGCTTCCCGACATGGCGGAATGTCCGCGAGGTTCAAACATCAGCGCCCGTCGAATCCAATCGAATTCCTGAATGAAGTGCTGACGCCGTTCGCTCTGATCAGCGCCCTGTAGCTTCGGTGCGCCACTCACCACCATCCGCACAGGCATACCTGCCGTATGGCCATCAACACATTCAAAAGATGCTTTCATTAAACAGCCTCTGCAAAAAGGGTCTCGTAAAAAGCCAAATTTCAGGCCTTGGCCTGTTGCTCGAAAAAGGATGCCCCCGTAGGCATCTCAGGAAACGCCATTTCATAGTTGCTGCAGCGCACCCTGCCCGTTGCCTTACCGCGCACTACTTCGTACATGTACTTGCTGGGAATATGGTTCGCATGCAGAGGATAACTGTCTTCCGCAAGATATTCACAGATGAAAAGCGTACGGGGCGCGTTTGAAAGATTAGGTGCTGAGCCATGCAAGACTCTGGTATGCATGAGACAGGCGGAGCCCGCAGAGCCATAGCAAGCAACGGCCTTGGACGCCATCTTGGCGGCAATGGCGTCACTTACCGCTCCCGTAAACACCCCATCGTGCCAATGCTCATAAAGCGGACCTTTATGACTGCCCGGCACCACTTCCAGCGGCCCGTTTTCTTCCGTCACATCATCAAGAAAAAACAGCACCGTCACCATGTCATCATTGGTGTGCGCTTCAAAGAGAAAATCTTGATGAAACTTGACCTCGGTAGCCGCGCCCGGCAACTTGGAGTTGATCTTGGCATTTTCAAACTTGATATTGGGGCCCAGAAGGTCTTCTAAGGCATCCAACGCCCGATTGTTCCGCATTACCTCCAGATAAATATCTGAGATCTCAATGGGTGATGCGATCCGCCTCAACGCTGGCGTTTCAAAACTGTGTACCGGCTCAACGTCAAAGCGGCATCGCCCATCGAAAGTATCGCCATAGGGTGCACTGTGATGCCTGCTCTCTTCTTTCCATTTTTCAAAGTCCTGCCGCAGACCCTGAAGCTGCCCATTGGTTAATGCCTCTTCAAGGAAGAGGTAACCGTTTTTACTAAACTGCGCAATCTGATGAGTGGAGAGCGTTGGCATCTCGCGTTCTCGTCGGGCATGAACAACCGGATTATCGATGATCAGATAGGAGGATGCACTTATCAAGTTTGGCGGTTCTGGATATGGATCTGTGCGCCGGCAGGGTCACCGCCTTGAATATTGCCGATCGTCGAGCGACATGCAGAAAACACCATAAAAAGATCACATTCAGCATTGAGTTCCACGTAATCGCCAGCTTTCGCACTGGTTGATCCGTCATGGATCAACCCATCCTCATCAACGAACGAATTCTCAAAAAGATTCCAAGGGGGTGGCGTAATCTGAAAGGCGATACCGGCATCATGAAGAGTTTTTTGCAGATTATCTTCGCAGTTTGGATACTGTCGGTCACTGCCAAAATGCGCGTAACTCTGCGCTGAACAGGCTGCGTGAAAAGAGTCATGAAGCCCGTCTGTGGTGTCTTCAATAAAGCGGAGCAGTTTCATGAACCGGTTACTGACCAGCACATGGCCCGCTTGAAACCGAGTGGTGTAGTGCGCAGTCCGATTGTGTGCCATCGACAGATACTCAGTCGGATCTGATTCAACAAACGCCCACAGATCCACGACCTGATGTCCCTTGGGATTCACCACGCGCACCGTTGTGCCTGTGGTGACAGAGCATCCCACTGACTCTCCCGGCGCGAGTGTATAGACAGTTTCGATGGTTAACCCCCTGCCTGAGTTTTTGGCACGATTACGGCTTAAGTGATATTGGCAACAGGAAAAGTCTTTTGCCAAAGGTCTTTTTGATAGGTACCGTAGTGAAAAGGCTCGACCGAATCAATGTCTCCGATCAGTGGTGCAATCGTGACCTCAGCACTGGGGTTAACAAAAAGAGGAATGGAATAACGATCCTGGCCGCCACAGTTAATGACCCGATGCGGCGTCGAGGAAAAGAAGCCATTGCTCCAGGTTTCCATGATGTTGCCGATGTTAATAACAAAAGTATCTTCAATAGGCGGCGCACCGACCCATTCGCTGTTTTTATTCTGCACCTCGAGCCCGCCGATTTCGTCCTGCCAGAGAATTGTGAACCCCCCTGAATCAGTGTGAGGCACTACACCGAGGTTGTCCTCTCGGACGGGGCTGCGCTGAGGGGGATAGTGATTAACCTTAAGACGGCTGAGAGGTGCTTTGAAGTACCGTGACAAGTGATCGGACTCAAGGCCAAGGGCCAGCGAAAATCCGCGAAGCAGTACATTGGCAAGACGCTCTGTCTCATCAAAGTAGCGCAGCATGGTCGACTTCAACGAAGGATATTGTTCTGGCCACCGATTGGGGCCATCCAAAGGAGACTGAGCCGATTCGGGTCGATCATGCCCGATCCAGAAGCCCTCCTGATGACTGGTACCTGCTCTGTCTTCTCCCTCATAACTTCGATAAGCAAGAGGCAGGTAGCCCTTAATCTGCGGCGTAATCGCCAGCGCCATCTTTTCTTCATCGGGCGCACAGAAGAATGCTTCTGCCGCGGCTCGGACCTCCTGGATTAGGGAGAAGGGAATCTGATGATTCCGGACATAGAAAAAACCGACTTCGCTGCAGGCTGTACGCAATGCGTCAATGCATGGCTCCGACTGCTCTTGATGGATCAGCGGTCCGATATCAATCACCGGAATCTCGGTGAAATCCAGTCGCCTTGAAGGGCTAATCATAGATGGATGAGCTCCATAGATTCACATCTGTCGGAGCCAATTGTAGACTGACCGCTTTGCCGAGCAAAAGTCATCAAAGTATGTAACTGCAACGGCATAATGAGAACCCATGAGCCTCGATAATCTTTTCGATCCAAAACTCTACCGGGAAGTCCGAAAACCTTTAAGCGCGGCAAGTACGCTGCCCGGTTGGTGCTATACCGACCCTGCCTTTTACGCACGCGAAGTCGACCAGATTTTTCATGGATGCTGGCATTTCGTGGGTCGCAAGGATGAGATTCCTGAGTGCGGCGACTATCTGACTTTTGACGGAATTCCGGGGTCAGTCATTGTGATGCGATCTCAGTCTGGTGAAATCAACGCATTTCAAAACGCCTGCCGGCATCGGGGCACAAGATTGCTCAGCGGCAGTGGATCCTGCCGACAGGTTGTCTGCCCTTATCACAGTTGGGTCTACGCCTGCGATGGAGCACTGCTGCGGGCGCCTGGGATGGACTGCGCTATCGACTTTGACATCAAAAGCTATTCGCTGTCGCCAGTCACACTTTCCTCATGGGCGGGATTTTTATTCGTTCGGTTCAGCGACGATGGCCCCTCTTTACAGGAGTGGCTTGGCAATATGCCGAGTTTTTTTAAGGACTATGAGCCGGCAGATCTCAAATGCGTCAGGCGGGTCTCTTTCGATGTCGGCGCCAACTGGAAGTTCCTTATGGAAAATGCTCTGGAGACCTATCACACCGGCACCGTGCACCGGGAAACACTGGGTCGTCAGCAATCCGAACCTGTTGCCACAGAGGGACACTGGTCGTGCCTTCGCGTCTTCGTTGCCGGCAAACAGACTCTCTCGGTATTAAGTGAACAGGAAGGTGCCCTTCCCGTTAACCCACATATTCCTCGTGAGCGAACAACGAGCACCTACTTCACCAATATCTATCCCTGTACACAGTTTGTGTTTGCCCCGGACAGCATGTGGTGGCTAGCGGTTCGACCGCAGTCCGTTAACCAATCGCGTCTTGAAGTCGGCTCCTGCTTTACTAAGGACGTTATCTCAAGAGACGATTTTGAAGAAAAAGTTCAGGCCTATTTTGAGAGATGGGATACCGCAACCCCCGAAGACAATGCCATCTGCGAAGCGCAGCAGTCAGGCAGTCACACGGCCTCCTTTGCGCAGGGTCGTTTTGGCCAAGAAGAGGTACTGGTCCACGCGCTCGCCAACTGGATGCTGGATCAAATCCTGAAAGGCGAGCCGCAGGTCTGCCAAGAATGAGAAATACCAAGGAGTTCATCACGCCATGAGCAATTTACCGTCACGAGTGATCCCGATGAGCTACATGGGGGTGCCTTTTTCCCAAGATCCCTCCGGCAGTCGTGCCGCCATACTGGGTATTCCCTTCGATTGCGGCACACATCCGACCCGGATTGGGGCACGTCAGGGACCCGACGCGATCCGTGTGCAATCCTCGCTGGTACGCCCTTACTATCCACCGGACTTCGACTTTAACCCGCTGGAACTCTTGAACCTCGTGGATTGCGGGAACGTTGCCTGTGTGGCGGGTGAAGTTGAGAGCGCATTGAGCATGATTGAAACTGCTGTCTCCGAGATCTGCCAGACCGGTGCGGTGCCAGTCACGATGGGGGGTGATGGACTGGTCAGCCTTCCGCAGTTACGGGCTCTCAGCAAGGTGCACAACGACCTTGTGTTTATCCACATCGATGCGCATACCGATACTTATCCCAGCAGCGGCAGCCGAACGAATGATCTTTACAACACGGCTACGACGTTTACTCGAGCCGCTGAAGAACAACTGATCGATACGACTCGTTCCTTTCATATCGGGGCCCGGGGTACCGTAACGGTTCCCGGCGTCTTCGATCACACTCGCAAACAGGGATACCAACTCATTGACGGTGACACTCTGAATGCCCGGGGGATTGCCGATGTGTTGGCAGAACTTCATGACCAAGTCGCAGGCAGGCCGGTGTATCTTTGTTTTGATATGGATTTCTTTGATCCTTCGTGTGCGCCCGGCGTCTGTACGCCCACTTTCGGTGGCGCATCTGCCCGCGAAGGATTGACTTTGATCAGCGGTCTTCGGGAGCTCAACATCGTTGCCGTTGACGTCAACACCGTGAGCCCACCTCATGACGTAGGCGGAATGACTGCGTTTCTCGCCGCCACCGTTATGCTCTATGGCTTGGCGCTTGTGGCCGACCCAACAAGATAGTCAAGCGCTTCGGCTTTTAGCACTTGTTTGCGAGATAAGCGTAGCGGAGTAATTTTTGCTCTGAATAGATCTCGACGAGCTTTTTGAGATAAGCCTGCTCGTGTTCGAACGCGGCTTCGCCAAACTCACCCACCAACTCTTTTTTGTATCTTTCTCTCGCCTGCCAGCGGCCACTGCAGATTGCGATTAGGCCATCACTGTGTTTTTCTTTTTTCTCGAGCGTAAATCCGGCTGAGGCAAGCGCTGATTCGTTAAATCCTTCAGGAACGAAATGGCTAAGACCGTAGTGGCTACGTATCCGGATGTCCTCGTCCGACAAGACCCCATTGACAATACAAGCATCCGTAAACAGCAAACGTCCGCCCGGTTTGAGTACCCGCCACAACTTGGCTAAGCTGTCTTGTCGATCAGGAAGATGCATCACCACATCAATACTGATCACGTGACTGAAACCCTCATTCGCAAAGGGTAGCTCTGCGTTGCCACTCACATCATGAAGTGCGATGCGGTCGCTTAGCCCCATGGCAGTAACCCGCTTTTGCGCAGACGTTAGCGCTGCAGCATTGATATCAACACCTGCAGCCGTTACCTCGCTGTGGGTCACAAGGTAGGTCAGCGGACCGGCCGGCCCACAACCGAAATCGAGTACTTGATCGGCACGAGACAACGAGAGCCAGTTCAGATATTCACGCAACTCGTTTGCGACAAGCCATGAGTGCTGGCCGATGTCTTCCTCGAAAGCCTCGGAGCGGACTTTCTGAATCAGCGGTGAGTCAAATTGGGAGTAGACCGCCGCGTATCCGCGGCTGAGGTGTTTTTCACGGCTTGTCATCACTTTCTTTCCTTAGCATACCGTCAATAACCCGTTGAAAGGCGGAGTCCTGGGCCTCGTTCACCGTTGAAGCTTCACACCGGCAACCTCCCGATCCCAAGTTCCCTCTGACAGGCCTAAATCCCGCACCAAATATTTTTGAATCTTGCCCGTCGACGTCTTTGGAAGGGCATCGGCAAAACGGATATATCGCGGGATCATGAAGTACGGAAGACGCGGCTCCAGAAATCGAATCAGAGACTCGGGATTTATCTGTGCTTCAGGCTGCACTACGATCACAGCCAGTACCTCCTGCTCGGTATCTGTAGAGGCAACCGGCACGACTGCACACTCAAGCACGTCGCCGTGAGCGTTGATTTCATTTTCGACCTCCATCGACGAGATGTTTTCACCACGTCTTCGGATAGCATCCTTTGTTCTGTCTACGAAATACAGGTTGCCATGTTGGTCTTTCGAAAGCATATCCCCCGTGTGAATCCATTGATTTTTAAGCAACGCTGCCGTCCACTCGGGATGTTGCCAATAGCCATTGGTCGCAATCCAGGGAACTTTCGTTCTCACCAGCGCCTCCCCCGGGGTGCCGTCCGGCACCTCATGGTCAAATTCATCCACAATCCTAACTTCGTACCGGTCTTCAACAACCCGACCACAGGTCTTGTTATCAGCCAAAACAAACCCTGACTGCGTCGGGCAGTTCATCTCGGTACCGCCCCAAGTGGTTGAAACTCTGCAGCCAAAACGGTTCTTGAACGTCTCCACCTCAGGTATCAACGGCACCATCAGCACCCGCTCCAGACTATTGTCGCTGTCCTGCTCTGTCAGCGGTTGCTTGTAGATGAAGTTGGCCATCGCACCGAGCAGAAACGTGGTTGTCACGTGGTATTTCTCGACATCCTGCCAGAAGCGCTCGACGCTGAAGGGTCCAACAATGACCGTTGATGCGCCAACGATGCCGGCGGCATAAACGGTCGCCAGCAAGCCCGCAATGTGAAAGAGCGGCAGAGCTGAGCAATAGACATCGGATTCCCGCAGTTCCAGCATCTCCGTCACACCACGCGCATATTCAAAAGCATGGGCGTGAGTCATCGTGACTCCCTTGGAAGGCCCTGTCGTGCCAGAGGTGTAAAAAACGCCCATCAGGTCTCGATAACCTGGAGGTTTGCCTTCAAATATTGTCTCGTCCAGCAGGTCGAGATATTGATAAACCTCATAGCGACTTGAAACCTGCTCCCATACCTGCTCTGGGCTCTCTTCTTCCCCTATGATGAGAATCACCCGCTTAAGATGCAGCAAATCATCAGCCACATCGACGAGTTGCTGCAGAAATTCCGGCTCAATCGCGATTGTCTCGGCACGCGAATCGTTAATCAGGTAGGCAAATATATTGCCTCGGTAGTGGGTATTGACGGGGACCAGTGGCACGCCACATTTGGACAGCGCGCACCAGAGAAAAACCTGCTCGACACGATTTTGTGACATGCAGAGTACGGTGTCCCCAGATGTGAGACCAATTCGGCTGAGGCCCTGAGCAAGCCTGCCTGACAGCGCATCGACTTGCTGATAACTGAATGCCTGATCCCCTGTAAGAATCCAGGGCCTGTCGGGACGATGTTGCGCCTGATAACTGAGAACGGTTGGCAGATCATGATGACGCTGGTCATCAAGAAACCCCATCGCTAGCGCCCTTTAAACTTTGGCTTTCGTTTCTCTGAAAACGCCTGCACTGCCTCACCGTAATCCTCGGAGTAAACTAAGGTGGCAATAGTCTGCTTCTCAAGATTTAGCGCAGTTTCAAAGTCAGCTTCGGTGGATTGCGTTACCATTCTTTTATGGTGAATCACCGCCATCGGTGCGCGAGACATAACCACACGGGCCAGCCGCTCTGCTTCTTTTTCTTCTTCGCCCACAGGGACCAACTTATTCACGAGGCCAATCCGGTACGCTTCATCGGCATCTATGAACTCCCCTGTTAGCATCAGCTCTCTTGCCTTGTTCAAGCCCACAATCATCGGCAAGAGCTTGGTCGCTCCACCTGTAATCGTCATGCCAGCATTGCTCTCTGGAAAACCAAAGACTGCATCCTTTGCAGCAACAATCATGTCGGAATCTATTGAGATTTCGAACCCAGCGCCCACGGCATAGCCACGCACCGCTGCGATCACCACTTTTGGGGCGCGACGAATGATTCTGGGGATCTCCTGCAGATTCTCGGTAATATCCTCAACAATATCGAGAATCGGATGAATCTCGCCGGATTGAATTTGAGGATACTCCTCAAGCGCAGCCTTCAGGTCATCTCCCGCCGAAAATGCTGGCCCCACACTGGAAAGAATAATGGCCTTAACAGCCTTATCCTCAGCGGCCTCCTTCAGGGTTTTGACAAAATGCCGACATTCGTCGGCATCGAAGGCGTTCAGGATCTCGGGTTTATTGAACCTAATCCACGCGATTCCGTCTTTCACCTCATACAAGAGCGCACTCATGATCCCTCTCCCTTAACGATTGCGTTATCTAACTAATATGGCAACCCATATCGTACTGGATTGCTAGGCACGTCCGCTGGCTTGTAGGCTCATTTATTAACTCGGCATGAGTCTGTGACCCTCAATTTACCCTTCAATTAAGAATGTCATGACTACATTTTTACGATGTCTTGGTGCCTACAAAAGCCGAAGGATAGCCAAACAAGGATGCCGATCCTCCGGTATGGAGAAACACGATACGCTCGCCTTTCTTATATTGGCCCTTTCGAATCAGATCAATCATCCCCGCTGCCCCCTTCGCGGAATACACAGGATCGAGCAGGATTCCTTCGAGTTTCGCAAACATTTCAATTGCCTCGATGCCGGCGTCGGTCGGAATCCCATAACCATCGCCCACGTAATCTGAGTTGGCGACAATATCTGCCCCACTGACGATCCCGTGGCAGCCGATAAGATCCGCTGTGCCTTCAGCGAGCTTCAGAACATTTTTTTCCTGAGTCTCTTTTTCGGCCCGGACTGAAATCCCATAGACAGGAATCTGTGCATTCAGCGCCTTCAATCCCGTGACAAGGCCCGCCTGGGTCCCCGTGCTGCCAGTTGCGTGGACGATATGATCGATGACGAGGTCCCGATCATTCGCTTGCCCGACCAACTCCAGGGCGCAATTGGCGTAACCCAACGCACCCGTTGTATTGGAGCCCCCTCCGGGGATGGTATAGACCTTCCTCCCCTGCTCCCGAAACGCCTGGGCAACCGCCTCCATCTCTGCATTCATGTCAAGCCCAGGGCCGCGCCGCTCATAAGTCGCCCCGTGCAAAACATCAAGCAACACGTTGCCGTTATGGTTGTAGCTCTCTTCTTTGTAACCGGTACGGTCTTCCAGCAAAAGGTGGCAGTCCATTCCCAACTTGGCGGAAAAAGCAGCAGTCTGGCGTGCATGGTTTGATTGGGTGGCGCCCTGGGTGATAACAAGGTCTGCCCCCCAGGCCTTGGCCTCTGCCATCAGGAATTCTAGTTTTCGAGTCTTATTTCCTCCAGTCGAAAGACCCGTACAGTCATCACGCTTAATCCAGATCTCTGGCCCGCCCAGTGCTTCGGTGAGGCGATCCATTCGCTCTAGAGGCGTGGGAAGATGCGCAAGAAAAATACGGGGGAAACGGGCTAGGTGCATTGAAAAATCTCCTCAAATTATGAAAAACGAGTATTAGACAGGGTTCCCAGGATTTCAAATGCAAATTAGGGCCTAAAATATGCGCTAAAAGCAACTTAGAGAAATAGAGAAATCATGAGACTCGACTGGCTCGAAGACATATTAGCGGTGATCGAGACCGGCTCCTTCGTGGAAGCTGCCAAGCGTCGTTTCTTATCCCAGCCGGCCTTCTCTCGGCGTATCCGAATGATCGAGCAGTACGTAGGGAGTGAGCTTTTTGATCGAACCAAAAAGCCCGTTCAGCTTAAGTCTGCGGTCTACGGCCAACAGTCAGAAATCCGCGAACTCGTTGTCAAACTTCACGAGCTTCGTAACAACCTGGGAAATCAGCATCAGGATCGAGACAATCAGATCATCATCGCGAGCCAACACGCAATCACCACTTCAGTAGCTCCCACCCTCATCAAGAATCTAGCAACAATAAACGGCTTAACTACTCTTCTCCGATCTGCAAACCGGGATGAATGCTATGCCCTGCTGATAAAAAAACAGGTCGAACTGATTTTGATTTATCATTCCGAAAGTGATGAATTACCCGAGCAGCAAGATTTCTTCCAGAAACATGAGCTCGCGAGAGAACGGTTAATTCCGGTTTGCTTGAAGTCTGAGCGAGCATTAATCGCTCAGCAGCAACAACGCAAAGGATGGATTCCGGTTGTAAGCTATCCTTCCGACTCTTTTCTTGGTCAGGTTTTAGAGCGAGAGATTTTTTTTCGGCTACGGTCAGAACTATCTATTCACCGGGTTGCGGAAACGTCGTTGACACTTGCGATCTTACCGATGACCCTTGCAGGCGTTGGCGTTGGATGGTTACCCGACACGCTGGTTGCGCCGGAGCTAAAGAGTGGGGCATTAGTTGACCTGAGCGAAGAGTTTCCCTGTTGTGAGCTCAGAGTAATGGCGATCGGTCTCAAGAGTACCGAATCAGCGCGTAGCCTATCTGCTTGGGAAACCGTCGTGGCCTCTGCTCAAAGCTAGCTCAGAACGGCTTTAGTCAAACTGAATCTTCTTTTATAAACTCGCGTATAAGCCTATTCACGAGTTTCGGGTTCTCCATGTGCACATTATGTGCGCATTCCTCGACCACTTCGATCTTGACGTCCGGAATCCCCTCAAGAAACTGTTGCTGCTGATTCCAGTCATACGAGCGATCCTCACGAGCCCAGATCACCAACGTTGGAGCGCGAATCCTGCCGAGTTGTTCTCGACCATCCCATTTTTCCCAGGCATCTAGGCTCGCCAAAGCGGCCTCACGCGTCGCCTTGGCGCCCTCGGAAAGAGATAACAACAACCCTTCTGCCGAATCCGGATTGACAAACCAGGTTCGCGCAATTCCTTTTCGCACACTCTCAAGACCCTCGCTCATGATCTTCTGTCTCGATTCGCTTATCGGTTCAAACCGATTCGGCAACACTCCTATGGGCCCCGTGCCTAAACAAATAAGTTTCCTTACTCGCTCCGGCCTGGTCGCAGCCATTTCTTGAACCACCATACCGCCCATAGAGTGGCCGAGCAGATTAACCTCTTCAATTCCCAGATGATCCAATAAGTTACAAATATTTTCGACGTTCCCAGGTATTGATGAGGAAGGTTTGATCGCCGCACTTTCTCCATAGCCGGCAAGAGAAGGCATGATGAGATCAAAAGAATTTTGGAGTTCCTCCTGGAATCGCCACATCAGTTGCCCGCCAAGATATCCGTGGACAAGTACCAATGGCACCCCATGACCAATTCTTTTGTACGATAGGAGATCCATACCAAATTGCTACTGACTCACGTGTTTGCTGCTAAACACGCTTTTTCCCTTGAATGACCCTGTCGAGTATCAGGGCACAGAATAGGATCGCGATCCCGGCCAGGATTCCCTGACCCACGTTCGCATACTGAAGCGCTTCCAGCACATCCTGACCGAGACCTTTGGCGCCAATAAGTGACGCGACTACAACCATCGCCAGGCTCAGCATGACGGTTTGATTGACCCCCGCAAGAATAGTTGGCATCGCAAGGGGGAGGTCCACTTTTGTCAAAAGAAACCATTTGGACGCACCATAAGCGATCGCTGCCTCGCGAATTGTCTCAGGTACTCCCTTTAGTCCAAGCACCGTTAGGCGCACCACCGGCGTCCCTCCAAAAATCATGGTGATGATGACGGCCGCCACTTTACCCGTCCCGAAAAATGCGATTACCGGAATCATAAAAACGAAAGCCGGCATCGTCTGCATGAAGTCCATAATGGGTCGTATGAACGCGTAGAACCTGGGCCGAGTCGAGCAATAAATGCCCAGAGGTATACCTATCGTAATACTCAAGATGGCTGCCGTTCCCAGCAGCGCCAAAGTTGTCATTGCCTTGATCCAGAATCCCAGCAAGCCCATGTATGCAAGAAACGCGACCGAATAAATTGCGGCTCTTGGGCCAGCCGAAAGACCTGTCATCACCGCAATTGCGCCAATAACAACAATCCATGGCGTCTTCACAAAAAGCATCTCCAAAGAGTCCAGGACACTTCTGATCCCAATTGTGATGGCCGTAAAAATGGCATCGCCTTTTACCACCGCATAGTCAAACCCATTCTCGACCCCGTCTATCGACAAGAGGCGAATATCGGGATGGGTTGGAAAATCTGCAAAAAGCGCTACTAGATTGGGGAAACTGTAATGAATGGTCGATAACACGATTATGGTGATCGCAAAAACCGTACTCGACACAAAATTGAGCATCATCATTCCAGGACTGATGGATCTATCAGAAACCCATTCAGAGAATCGTTTTTCCAAGATCGTATTCGCTGATACCCCCTGAAAGATTCTTATTGCTAGAAAGAGAACGATACCCCCAACAGCAATCCACAACCCAAGTGCCTCAATGCGCTGCGCCTCTTGCAGATAGCCCGCAATAGAATCTTCCAAGGACTTGATAGTTCTTTCGAATACATCGACTTTGTCTGAATTGGATTCGATTGCTGCCTCGAGTTGTTTTTGCCGAAAGTCAATGGTCGACTGAATCTGGTCAATCTTTTGGTATGCCTCCGCACTGATATTGCCGAACAGCCCCCTTATCACCTGAACAATGGCAAAGGTTTCAATCAGTAGAAATGCGAGTGCCCAATTCCAGATATTTCGAATCCCAAACCAGATTGATCCAAAAAGCAGCGCAGCCAGGTTTAGAGAAAATACGAAACGGGTGCTATTGTTGATCTTCTGAAATTCTCTGACGTAATAATCAGGGCGAGTCTTGACGAACTCGTGAATTTGATCGGGATCGATAAAGTCGTTGTCAGTCATCACGATTTTCAACAATTGAGGCAAGGACATCGTGCTGACTGACTACGCCAACAGTCTGACCCCCTCCATCCACGATCACTACGGGCTGTTTGCTAGAAACAAGACTATCCACGAGTCGACTCAGAACATCGTCTTCTCTCATGCGGACACAATTTTGCGGGATCGGCCCATTAAGGCTCTTAAACATATTAATGGGCGTCATGATAGAGCCCGCTTTCACGACCTCTAGTCTTGAAATTCCCTTCACAAAATCCGCAACATAGTCGTCTTCCGGATCCATAATAATTTCTTCCGGAGTCCCCACCTGGATCACCTTCCCATCGCGCATAATGGCGATACGATGGCCAACCTTGACCGCTTCATCAAGGTCATGCGTGATAAAGACGGTCGTCTTTTTCAACTGCCGAGACAACTTAATGAACTCTACCTGAAGCTGCCTTCGGATTAGAGGATCCAGCGCGCTGAACGGCTCATCCATCAACAATATCTCTGGATCTGCGGCGAGGGCTCTGGCTAGACCCACTCTTTGCTGCATACCCCCGGAGAGTTCATGGGCAAATTTGCTACCCCATCCGCCGAGTTCGACGATATTAAGAATATCGTTTGCTTTTTTATACCGTTGATTCTTATTTATGCCTCTGATTTCGAGAGGCAGAGCGATATTGTCGATGACAGATCGATGAGGCATTAGAGCGAAGTTCTGGAACACCATCCCGATCTTTTTGTTGCGAAATGTCTGTAACGCCTCACGCTCAAGCGCCATGACATCCTGCCCGTCGACCAGAATCTTTCCGAGCGTTGGCTCGAGAAGACGGTTTATGTGTCGGACGAGGGTTGACTTGCCACTCCCCGACAGACCCATGACACAGAATATTTCACCGGGATTAACATTAAATGAAACATCGAAAACCCCAATAACGGCGTTATATCTCTCGAGCGCCTCCTGCTTGGAAATTTTCTGCTTCGTTACTGCGTCGAGCACCTCGGCAGAAGTATTTCCAAATATCTTTGAGACGTTTTGAATCTCAATAAAACTACCGGAGCTTTCTAATGACATTTGCACGTAAAAAAACCGGCGCCAATTGACGCCGGTTCAATTATAGGAGTGCCTTTGTTACAGGCCTAGCCAGCCGTCTACAGTCTTTGGATTCTGTGCCATCCAATCTCGTGCGACCTCCGCCGGATCCCGTTTATTCACCGAGACCTCATAAGCAAGCCATGAGACATCATCCGACGTCAGTTGGAAGTTATTAAAGAACTCCACGATAGCGGGAGACTTTGACTCGAGAGAAGTGCCCCAACCGATCTGGATTTGCTTTAATGCATCTTTTGAGGCTACGTAGGATTTTGTGTACCAGTCAGGATCCGCTTTTGGCTGAATCATTTTATATTTTTCAGGATCGTATGCCGGCTCACTTAGCATCACGATATCAGCCATACCCCAGATCGCATGAGGTTTGTAGCAGTAAAACGCGTACCCTTCGCCCTTTTTTATTGAATCCAGCACCCGAGCATTTTTAACCGCCTCAGCAGCACGAATAGGCTCGATACCAGAATCATATAACTTGTAGTCTCTGAGTTTGACCTGATTGACGTTCGCCGACGCCCAGCCGTCTGCACCGATCCAAAATTCGCCTTTATCATTCCCATCGCTGTCCATAGCCGCGACAACTTCAGGCCGGCCAAGGTCAAAGATAGAAGTAATGTTCATCTTTTTCGCAAAATCCTGTGACACACAGTAGCCCTGGTTTCCCTCATAACTCTTTTTGCTTAGCTTGAGAGTACCTTTTGGGACAAGGTCATTGGTGTAGGCTTCCTGGTTGGGCAACCAGATATCCGGGTGGACTTCAATCTCACCTTTGCTTCGATCGATTGCTGCATAGATAGATGTGTTATTGCCCGGGATAATGTCGGCTTCCCCACCCATCTTATCGGTCACTACCGCTGCCAACAGATTTGCAATAGCGGTCGCGCCTGTCCAGCCTGGATCTCCAATATTGACCTGCTCCGCATAGCTTGCCGTTGAGGCGGAGAAAACCAGAGCTGCACCTATGGCGGTTTTCTTCAAATACTTCATATCTCACTCCTTAACTTAGGTTGTCTTGAACCGTAGAGGCTCTGTTACTCACGATTAGTAGTGGAAAGTAACTGAAATGAGTATTAAATACCTTTTAGGGGATTTCAAATGCAAATTCGTCCCCTTTATATGCGCGTTTTGCATTTTTACTGATTTGAAACAGAGGCATCCAAAAGTGGCGCTAATTTCATTGTCTGCTGTCCTGACACAAATACACTCCTCAATGCCTCGATCCAGAGATTGTCTAGACAAATACTCGGAGGAGTATGGCTCTCTATATTCGGGACCTTTTCATGAGTCGCCTCTAACCGGAGGGAGGATTTCACCAGAATAGGGCCGCTTTTACTATTATTAGCACCATAAGGCTTGCTATAAGTTGAGCCCCTGATAACTGCTATAGCGAATTTTTTAAGGAATCAAAACATGGCGAATAACGTTTTTCGATTGATGCCGGACGGAGACCCTGTAACAGGCATGGGGCCGTCCGATATGATCGACACCTCTGCATTTACAACCTCCGACCACAATGAGACCAACCACACTTTTTTTCAGACGGATGACAATTCCATCCTGAGCGGTGTGTGGGAGTGTGCGCCCTGCCGTGAAGATATCGAGGCTTATCCTGTACATGAAATGATGACCGTGATCTCAGGCTCCGTGACCATGACCAATGCAGATGGTTCGTCGGACACCTTTACTGCTGGAGACACGTTCTTTATCGCCAAAGGGACCCAATGTGTTTGGGAAGTGACCGAGACTCTTCGAAAGTTCTACATGATCGCTGAATAACGTAGATGACCTTCCCTCAGTTTCTTGTTGTCGTGAGCGGCCTACTGATGTTCTGGGGGGGTTATGGCTATCTGCGTGATACCCTTGCAGGCAGGACGAAGCCCAACCGGATATCCTGGTCACTCTGGGCTTTGGCCCCTCTGATCAGTCTTGGTGCAGCGTTTGATGCGGATGCCGATGTTTGGGCTTCGATCAGGGTATTGATCGGTGGAGTGGTTCCCGGCGTCATCTTTCTTGCTTCTTTTATAAACAAGAAGAGTTACTGGCGTCTGGGACGCTTCGACTGGTTCTGTGGCGGACTTTCCCTGGCAGCACTGGTTTTCTGGCAGCTGGCCGACTCTCCCCTGCTCGCAGTTCTGCTCGCGACGACCGCCAATACACTGGCAACTGTCCCGACGTTTTGGAAAGCGTGGAACTATCCCGAAACTGAATCCCGCCTGATTTTTATAACGAGCTTTTTAAGCGCCATCCTGATCATTCCAGCCATCCCGGTCTGGACAATCGCCAATTCTGCTTTTCAGATCGGGCTGATGGCGACTACCGGGGCGCTACTGGTCGCGATTTACCGAAAGGACCTTGGTATACGGCAAACGATTTAATCTCAACCTGACCGCAATCTTGCTCTCGATTACTGCCCATTGGGAAAAAGCACTCGCTTACGTACGCTCCGGGATATCGACTCGCTTGCCCCTTGGAATCTCGGCGTCAGGATCGTAAAAAGGAAGAGAGGCGAGCGTGCCTTCATGCAGTTCGCCATCAACACATCCTACCCGCACAGCGGCCCCTTCCTTTGAGTCAGGATCATCCATCAGGGCATATCCGATCCCATGCTTTAGAAAGGGTGAAAACGCACCCGCAGTAATGACACCACAGGGTTGACCTGACAACTCCACCTCAGCACCAATGTGAGGTTCTGCTGAAGGACAGATAATGCCGAACAGGCGGGTCTCGCGAGAAGCATTGACTAGCGCCTCCTTGCCCATGAAATCGGCTTTCTCAAGATCCACAAAACGCCCGAGGCCGACGTCAAACGGTGTCGTGAATCGGTCAAAATCTGATCCTGCGTTCAGAATTCCCGCCTCGATTCGACGAATGTGCATCGAATCAAGTCCATGCAGGCTGATTCCGTAGGGCGCGCCTTTGATCTGAAGATGGTGCCATAACGCTTGAGCATCATGATGGGGCTCCGTATAGAACTCCCACCCCAGCTCGTTGGTATAACCGGTTCGTGAAATGACCACCTCTTGATTGCCAAAAGTGGCCCGGGCGATCCCAAAATATCCGAAGGGCTTGGGCATACCGTCATCCGAAGCGGCCTCAAGCACTTTCATTGAAAGCGGGCCCTGCACCTGAGAGACATAGATGTCAGGATCAGAAATCGTGACATCCATTCCACGAGCATGCGATCGCGCCCAGCTATAAAAGTCCCCATCCGCCTGGGCATACCAGAAGAGATCGTTCGCCAGGCGAAGCACCACCCCATCTGTAATCATCCCGCCGTCTTCGTAGCAAGAAATGCCGTAGCCGCATCGACCCGGTTTCAGCTTTGTGAAGTCTTTGGTGAAAAGCAGATCAAGAAGACGCTCCGCATCCGGACCCTCGAACTGTAGGGGATATTCGCCCGTGTTCAGCACCGCTGCCTTCTGGCGCAGCAGCCAGTAACCCTCCTCGGTATCAATCTTGTCAAACTCACAAGCCATCAAGCGCCGGTTGTAAACCGTATAACGCGGTCCAAAAGGCCTTTCGATTTCGTGATAAGGATGCCGGTCTAGACCAAAATCCCAACCGGCGCCCGGTATCGTGCTTACGAGGTCCCGGCTCCTGCCGTCACTGGATGCCATCACGCTGTCCTGAAGTAATGTTTAAGTTCCGGAGGAAGTGTAATCCGGCGCGCTCTGACTGCACAACAAAGGGCCTGGCAAACTGTTTCACATAATCCTCTGATTCAGGACCGTACGTGTCCTATGTTTGCCGGCTATTTCAGATAAACTGCTTTGATCCGCTGATGGTTTAGACCCTTCACCCAATTCTGCAGCTGAGAATGTTCGGATCCATGCTGTGACTTTGTCGGTAATGTTTCTTGTCCTGGTGGCGGCGCTGCTGCATGCCTCCTGGAACGCCTTTGTAAAAGCGGGCAACGACAAACTGCTGAGTATCGGCCTCATGCATGCCTGCTCCGGGCTGCTGGGTCTTTGCCTTCTGCCCTTTTTTCCCTTGCCTGATCCGGCCTCTTGGCCCTATATCGCACTTTCGGTGGCGTTACATTGGGGTTATTACCTCTTTCTCATTAACGGCTATAAACATGGGGATCTTGGAGTGGTTTATCCGTTGGCCCGGGGCAGCGCGCCTCTGCTGATCGCCGTATCCGGGACACTGGTCGCCGGTGAGCACTTTCCCCCACTCGCGATGGCAGGCCTTGCCGTGGCCAGCGTTGGCATCGTCAGTCTCAGTTTTGAAGACGGCCTGCCGCGCCAAGGCGCGCTCAAACCGATCTTCTTTGCTTTTGGAACCGCACTTTGGATCACGGCCTTCACCCTGTCCGATGGCTTAGGCGTCCGCCAGGCAGGCACGGAACTCAGTTACATTCTTTGGCTGTTCGTGCTGGAGGCGGCAACCTTCTGTCCGCTCGTCATCGTTATGCGAAGAACCACATGGAGACCCTACTACCTGGCACATTGGCGTGGCCTCTGGTTCAGTGGCCTGGTTTCTGCAATGGCCTATGGACTGGTGATCTATGTCATGAGTACGCATCCCCTGGCCTGGGTGTCAGCACTACGCGAGACTAGCGTGGTCATCGCCGTCCTCATTGGGGCATTTTTCCTGAAAGAGCGCCACCTGCTCTATCGGGTGACGGCGGCCCTGATCGTCGTTGGCGGAATCGTCCTGATGAGTGCATCGATGTAAGGGAGGCTCAGGATCGAGATCCGGCGCCCTGGCCCGAAACGGCTTCGCCTCTGCGGTTGATTTTTCACGGAACTCAGGCGTAACCTCTCTGTCGTAGAAGAACCACCATTCCCGTTTTCTTACAGTGGCGTTCTAAGTTCACAAGTTTCGCGCAGTAGATCAGGAGTCATTCATGGCCAGTGTTCCCGAGAAAGCAAATGTCGTCATTATCGGTATCGGCGGCATCGTTGGCTCGTCCGTCGCCCACCACCTGATTGCCAAGGGCTGGACGGACATTGTCGGGATAGACAAATCCTCGGTACCCACCGACATCGGGTCCACCTCTCATGCGTCGGATTTCTGTTACATGACGGCCCATGACAACATGACCTGCTACACCACACGCTATAGCGTGGAGTTCTATGACGCGATGGGTCACTACAGCCGCGTCGGCGGCCTTGAAGTCGCCCGGCATGATGACGATGAACGAATGGCCGAACTCAAGCGCAAAGTCAGTTCAGGAAGGGCCTTTGGCACCAACGTGAAAATGATCAGCGCTGAAGAAACCAAAGAGAAGATGCCGCTTATCGAACAGGACATGGTTCAGGGCGCCATGTGGGATCCGGATGCCGGTCTGGTCATTCCCCGCTCACAGACGGTTGCCGGCAAACTGGTCGATCAGGCAGAGGCGAGCGGCGAATTGAAGGTCTTTCAGAACACCGAGGCCACTGGCCTCAAGATCGCTGAAGGCCGCATCCAGGCAGTAGAAACCAGTCGCGGTACGATTGCTGCCGACGCCGTTGTCGTCTGCGCAGGTCTGTGGGGTCGACTGGTTGCACAGATGGCGGGAGAAGACCTTCCGATCATGCCTGTTGACCATCCACTTTCTTTTTTTGGTCCCTACGAAGAGTTCGCCGGCACCGGCAAGGAGATCGGATACCCGCTTTTACGTGATCAGGGCAATTCCGCGTACCTGCGTGACACCGGCGACCCCACCACAGCTGAAGGCGGGCAGATCGAATGGGGTTATTACGAAGAAAAAGATCCGAGACTGGTTCACCCCAAAGATCTCCTCGAAAAAGGCGAATCCCATTGGTCGCCCTCGCAACGTGACCTCGAGCTTGAGCAGATCATCGAACCTTTGGAGCGGGCGATGGAACTGACGCCCATCCTTGGCGAACTTGGCTGGAACGAAAGACATTCCTTTAACGGCCTGCTGCAGGTTACTGCCGATGGCGGCCCTTCGATCGGCGAGTCACCGAAAACTCGGGGGCTCTGGTACGCCGAAGCGGTATGGGTCAAGGATGGCCCAGGTGTCGCCAAGGTCCTCGTCGATATGATGACGGACGGGGTTGCCGAGATGGACATCAACAGCATCGACATAGCGCGCTATTACGCGATGCAGAAAACGCCCGAATACATTCGGGGGCGCTGTTACGAAAGCGCTTTCAAAATCTATAACCCTGCAGTTCATAACCGCGAACCCTATACGCAGGGCCGTGGCCTGCGCCGCAGCCCCTTCTGGCAGCGCGAACAGGAACTGGGTGGCTACTTTATGGAACTC
>CENU01136473.1_pt1 | contig 35361 bp, 38 predicted proteins | sample 361331 | NCBI WGS metagenome assembly CENU01 (sample SAMEA2619766, study PRJEB7988) | marine metagenome | isolation source: saline water (ENVO:00002010), including | reverse complement strand
ATGTAAGTTTAGTGGGGTCACAAATAGAAAACGGAATTTGGATGCCTGTATAACGCGAGTCACAGTGGCAGTTAATGTTGAAAAGGTAGAGATACTGGTGAAATCCACGGTGTTTTAAGTGGAATGGTCTTTCTCTGATAATGTTTTAAATTAAAAGCTATTTAAAATTCTTAGCTTTGACATTACTTGTCATGTGATTACTCACCAGCACCTTATGGTAGGTGCGTGAATTATCCGGAGTGCTGATTGTATCTAGTTGTTTTAACGAATAAAATAGGTCTATGAGAAAATTTTTAGTAATCATCTTACTTTGTTCTTCTTGTAAGTCTTACGCTCTTACCTGGGTAGGAATCGACGACACTGAGGTTCAAATTACCAATTATCTTGATATTGATAGTGTTAAAAAGGGTGGAGAATTTGTCTTCTATACGAGGTTAGAAAACGTTGCTACTATGGGCTTGAATTCCATAGTCATTAGAAATAAAGTGGATTGTAAAAGAGAAAAGATAATTGAGCTAAATATCAGTTATTATGGACAGCCGATGGGCCAAGGAACTCTTATCGAGAAAAAAAAGAATGCTACAAAAGAGATATTACCAAAACCGAATACTAGTAGATATAATGCGATGAAACTAGCATGCAGCCTCGCAAAATAAATTTTAAGATGTATTTAATTATTAATGAACGATGATTATGCAGATTTATAAAGATTCTGAAGAATTATTGGATAGGAGTAAAAATAATTAAAGATTATCAGGATAGATTAAAATCAAAATAGTTGCTTAAAGAAAGTTATCTAGAAGAAGTTTGAAAATAAAGTTTGGTGGAATTCAAAATATGAAAGTGAATCCAGCATGATTTTTAAAATGTTTGAAAGTAAAAATAATGAAAATTATAATTTTATTATTCTTAATAATATATTCCGTACCGTGTATTTCCGTAGAGCTTTTTTGCTCTTTTAAAAAGAAAGCTGAGGTAATTTCTTTTATCGAATCCCTTGAAATTGAAAATAACGAATTTGAAGAGAATCAGCTGATACTACAAATGATAAAGCAACCGCTGACTATGAAAATATATGACGATAGCGTCACTCATATAATTGAAAATTCGGGCAGAAAAATCATAATAGAGTATGCGGCAATAAAAAAAAATACTAATCTTATTTTTGGCCTCAGTGAAGACGTTAAGTTTGCATTCAAATTCTTTTTTAAAACTGGCCAACTACTTTTCCTTGAGTTTCATGATGGTAATCATCTTTCGACTTACTTTTACCAGTGTGAAAACATTAGTTGATGTTTTAGGTTCTCTACACATCAAAGTACTCTAGATCTAGTTTCCCTGCCGTGGGAATATCGTTTACGCTTAACTCTATTTTCGTTTCGTGAGTTTTTTTTGCGTCCCTTAGGTTTATTGTTCTCCGAGTCAGCTATTTGTATATTTGAAACATTATAAAGTTTATCAATTAACACCCACTTCTTTTTCTGTTCTGGAGTGACATAACAAACTGTCTCACCTTCTGCGCCAGCTCTTCCAGTGCGACCTATTCGGTGTATATAGTCTTCTGGACATTGAGGCAAATCATAATTAATCACGTGTTCTATGTGAGGAATATCTAATCCTCTGGCAGCGACGTCAGTTGCAACTAGAATTTTATATTTTTTGTTACGAAAGTTTTCTAATATCCGATTACGCTGACTTTGTCGCAAATCACCGTGTATTGCAGATACCTTGTGACCGATATTTTTTAGTTTGATCGCCATTCTTTCGGTACTCGCTTTCGTTTTCATAAATACGATTATCGACCCTTCTCTGTTTTGAAGCTGAAGTAAAAAATCGTCGAATTTCTGATTTTCCTTCATAAAAAGAATTCCCTGTTTAATTTTATTTGCATTAAATATTTCTTCATCGATAGTGATTTTCAGAGGGTTATTTAAAAATTTTCTTGAGAGTTTCTCTATCACCTTTGGAATTGTCGCAGAGTAGAGCATTGTTTGCCGATGTAAAGGGAGATACTTGATGATTTGATCTAGCTGGTCAGAGAATCCCATATCTAACATACGATCAGTTTCATCAAGAACAAAATGGCTAATATTATTAAGTAGTAAATTTCCAGAAGTTAAGTGATCAATGACTCTTCCAGGAGTGCCAATAATAAATCTTGGCCTTTGTTTTAGTTGTCGAATTTGTTTTGAAATATGTTCTCCTCCAACCAAAAGTGCTAGTCTATTAATACTTTTAAATCCAGCAAGGACTTTTGAAATATTATCGGTAACTTGTCCAGCAAGTTCCCTAGTTGGTGTGAGAATAAGCGATGATTTGTTATTGTTACTCAACATTGATTCAATCATTGGGATTGTGTAAGCTAGTGTTTTTCCAGTTCCCGTTTGTGCTGATCCTATGATATCTCTTCTATCAAGAGCAACTGGAATTGCCTTAGACTGAATGGGAGTTGGGGTATTAATACCCATTTGATTTAATCTGTTACATAATGGTAACGATACGCCAAGCGATTCAAAAGTTTTCAATCTCTTTCCTTTAAGATAGTTTTATAAGATTCAAAACCGGTCGCTACAGGCACTTAAAGTTTCATCAGTGTAGAGAAAGATGTTCGAAGACTTATATGGATAAACAAGTAATTTGCCTAATTCTCATATAAGTAAACAAATAGAGTATTAGATGAACTATATGGTAACTGAAAATGATAATTTTTCAAGTAAAAACAGTAAAATTACTGTAATCATAGATGATTAACGGTAAGACTTACTATCAAATTCTTGGTGTCACACCAGATGCCGAGGATGTAGTCATTAGGGCAGCGTTCAAGGCCCTAACGCAAAGATATCATCCAGATAAATTTAAAAGCTCGGCTGATAGAACTCATTTAAAAATGGTTGAGATAAATACAGCATATGAAATCCTTTCTTCAAAGGAAAAAAGGAGGATTTATGATCAGGAAATAGAGGAAAATGGTAAGGCCAGAGAGTTATTAGAACTTGAGTTGGAAAAAGATTACTCTTCTGACTACTTTTCGAATGACGATGAGTCATGGACAACTGCTCTAGAGTATTTTCCAGCTGTTGAAACTTATTTTTATGCACTGAAAAAAATAAATAACTCTCTCGCATTTAGTTATAGAGAAATAATTCTTTCTACAAAGACATTTGAGAAAGCGGAAAGCTTATATTGGAAATTAAAAACTGAGTTTTTAAGCAGGTATTTTGGAGAAAATATTAAAATCAGAGAGTTGGCGGCTTCTTACATAGACTTGGGAGTTAAAGAAGCCGTAAGGGAAATTAATAAAACTGTCAGAGTGCTTGGAGATTCCATCGATGCAGACATATTAGAGGTAAAACTGAAAGAAAAATATAATATTCCTCAAAGCGAGACTAGATTGAATGAATTAAAACAACTAAAAATAAATCTTGATAAAAATAAATCTATAACGGCAGCAAAAGAAGCCTTAACTTTACTTGGATATAGAATACATGAACAGAGGATGCTGAGTCTTGGAAGTTTTGAAATTAGCTTAGATGGGTTCACGCTCGGAATTGTCAGCCTCAAAGAGATGCTTTCTTTTGCAAAAAAAAAATTGAGAGAAGAGATTAACAGGGAGGCATTAAGGGAGATCAAAAAACTTTGACAAAAAAAGGGTTCATAATTTCAGGGGGATGATATTTATTTACTGAGTTACCGAAATTTATATCTTGCAGTAGCAGCTTTGACTACTGCATGGCCATTCTAATGATTGATCTGGTTAAGACTATCTTGATTTCTAACCATCGTCACTTAGGTTCAAAGAGTTATAGCTTTTGGCAAATATTCATCAGGCATTGATCTATAAATCTTTGTTGACTTTACTTTTTTTTAATAAAAATCATTTAGGATAAAAATAAGAATAAAAATGCATAAAAAAAAAGGTTATAAATTAGTGAAAATGTTATACCATTTAACAGAGCAAAGCATGCTGTAGCTTATCGTTGCATTGGGAGGCCAAGCAGTGAAGAAGGGCTACACACTATGCAATTTTCGGGGTTTGTAGGGTGCTTAGGTTAATTGTGAAAAGTTTGTTAGTTTCGGCTATCGGTTGTTTCTTGTCTAGCTGTTCCCCATTTCGAGTCATCGATTTGGTGGTATCCAAGCACGGGTACGCAGTCGACAAGAATGTAGTGTACGGACACCATAACAATAAACTTGATGTTTATCAGCCTATTGGTGATACAAAGCAGAGGGCTGTTCTAGTATTTGTTTATGGTGGTTCATGGAGGAGCGGTAGGCCTTTTTCTGGTAAGAAGGAATATTATAGATTTGTGGGAAGAACTTTTGCTTTAAGAGGATATACTACGGTTATTCCGGATTACAGAGTTTACCCTGAGGTAAAATTCCCAACTTTTATTGAGGACTTAGCTCAGTCTGTTAAATGGGCCCATGATAATCTCAAAGAGAGAGAGGATTCCAAGATTATATTGATTGGGCATTCTGCTGGAGCTCACATAACTGCATTACTTGCCTTAAATAGTAATTATCTGGAAGGAGTTGGTCTTTCAAAAAAATCTTTGGGTGGTTGGATTGGAATTAGTGGTCCTTACGCTTTTAACCCACTGAAAATTAGTTACATTAAAAATATTTTTGAAACAGTTGAAGATGAAGTTGATCAGGCAAGGCCTATTACGTTTGTTAATTCAGACATAGCTCCTGGTTTTTTATTACATGGGAGTAATGATAGAATCGTAGCGCCAAGGAATTCTACAGAGTTACTAAAGGCACTAAAAGCGGTGGGAGCTCCTATAAGCTACCAATCATTTGATTTAGGGCATTTTGATATTGTTCTCTCATTGGGGGTTGCTAACGTTGGAGATATAGGTGTTCAGAATGCTATTTTAGATTTTATAGAGAATTTATGAGTAACGTTTCTTTTATGGGTATTATTTAATATGATTGTTAATGTTAAGGATGTAAAAAAAATGTTAGATGATTTAAGTGATAAATTTGAAGACACTGATGTTGGTGTGGGTGTAGCAATCGACTTTGCAGGGGATAAGCAAATTCAAAATATTAAGATGATATCTTTTGATGAGCACCATCAAAAAGTTTTGTTTGTTATTGATGATCCGAATTTAGTCATCTCTTTGTAATATGAGGTTTGCTTTACTTTTGGTTATTGTTGGGGTGATTATTCTTTTTATTGTTTAAAAACTCGGTTCGGTGTTTTCTTGTGAAAGCAAATATGTAAAAATTTAGACGATATGATTTGTCAGATAACCTATCTTACAGTATGATAACGAAGCTTAGTAGTTTGCACCCAAATTGTGCGCCTTGTTCTTGTAGGTTATTAAGTGTGCAATGCGCACAAGAACATTTTACTTTAGGTTAATTCCATGTATACAAGCCGTGTCGATTTCCTAAAGTTTTAAGTATATTAAATTATGTTCGGTAGTAGAATATAGATTCTTGATTTTTGGACAACTTAAATGAAGTCATCTTATTCTAAAAATAAGTATACTCGTTCGGTGGACGAAATGTTTGGTAGGTCCCCTGTAAGTATGAATCCCAAAAAATTTTGTCGGGACTATTGGAACTGGTTTTCTAGTCAATCGATAAATGAGTTGGAAAATGCAAGTAATGATGCGGTGCTACTTTTTAAAAAGTTTGGGATAACTTTTAATGTCTATGGTGATGATGAAGAACCTAATGCAACAACAGTTGACAGAATAATTCCTTTTGATTTGATCCCGCGGATTATTTCGCATGTGGAATGGGATTTTCTAGAGAATGGCCTGATTCAGCGGGTGAGGGCTTTGAATGCTTTTCTATCGGATGTGTATCATGAGGGAAAGATCTTTTCCTCTGGTTTAATACCCCCTGAGATTATTTATGGCAACAGTCAATATAGATTTCAAATTCAAGGAGTTCATTTTCCAAATGATATTTATGCTCATGTCAGCGGGGTAGATTTAGTGAGGACAAGCAATAATGATTTTTATGTCCTTGAGGATAATATGAGAGTGCCTTCCGGTGTTTCATATATGATTGAAAATCGCAAAGTTATGATGCGGTTATTTCCTGAAATTTTTGAAAAAATAACAGTTTCACCAATAGAACATTACCCAGATTTATTGCTAAAGCATCTGAAATCTGCGGCAAAAGCGAGGTCAGATGACCCTTGCGTCGTTCTGCTTACCCCTGGAATATTCAATAGTGCTTACTTCGAGCATGCTTATCTCGCTCAACAAATGGGCGTAGAGCTTGTTGAGGGTAGTGATTTATTCGTATTTGAAGATAAAGTATTTATGAAAACTACGGCAGGCTCAGTACGAGTGGATGTTATCTACAGACGTATTGATGATGATTATATCGACCCATTGTTTTTCAGGCACGATTCTAGTTTGGGAGTCCCAGGAATTTTGTCCGTCATTAGGAGTGGAGGAGTTACAATTTGTAATGCTTTGGGAACTGGAATCGCAGATGATAAGTCAGTTTACGCGTTCGTACCACTGATGATAAAGTATTATTTAGGTGAAGAGCCAATTTTAAAAAATATCAAAACATATTCTTGCAGGAACAAGCGACATAAAAGTTACGTATTAGCAAACTTAAATAAATTGGTTGTAAAAGAAGTACATGGTGCAGGGGGTGTAGGAATGTTAATAGGACCTTTAGCAACTAAAAAGGAATTGTCTTCTTTCAAAGATAAGATTTCTGCTGAGCCAGAGGGATTTATTGCGCAGTCAATGCTGTCTTTGTCGACCAGTCCCATTTTTGTGAAGAATGGGGTGGCTCCAAGGCATGTTGACCTAAGGCCTTTTGTTTTGCACGGAGATGATTCAGTTGTCATACAAGGTGGCTTAACTCGGGTTGCCTTACGAGAAGGGTCTGTTGTAGTTAATTCCTCTCAAGGTGGTGGTACAAAGGATACTTGGGTGGTTCGGGAAAAAAATGCTTAGTAGGAGTGCTGATAATTTATACTGGATGGCCCGTCATATGGAGAGGGCAGAGAATACAGCTAGATTGTTGAAAGCCCAGCATCAGGCCTTCATACTTTCACAACCTGAGCTGTCGTCACAGCAACAATGGAGTGCTGTAATTGAATTGTTTGAACTTGAGGCTCATTACAAAAGCTCCAGAAAAATTTTTGGGCAAGCAAATGTTTTAGAGTTTATGGTGGTGGATGATACGAATGAGTCTAGTATTTATAGTTGTTTAAAGCGTGCGAGAGAAAATGCTAGGGCTAACAGAAGTAGTATTCCGACTGAACTTTGGGAGATGATTAATACTGCATGGTTAGATTTTGGTAATATATTTAAAACAAAAAACTGGATAAGAGATCTAGACAATTCCTTAGAATGGGTCAAGCAGCAATCACATTTATTTAGAGGTGTATTAGAGGGAACTATGCCTAGAAATGAATCTCTCTATTTCACAAAGATAGGAATGTTTTTAGAGCGAGCAGATAATACAGCGCGGATATTAGATATCAATTTTCTACTCAACTATACAACCGCGAATAAAATCAATGATGGGACTAGCGGAAATATGAGTCTTTTTCGAGAGTTAAGTGATTTCCGAGATAGTCTTTCAAAAGATAAATCAAAAGATGATTATTATTTTTGGGTTTCTGTTTTGCGGTCTCTTTCAGCTTTTGAAATTTATCGACAGGTTTACCGGGATGAAATTACCCCTTTGAAAGTTGCAGAATTACTTATCTATAGGGGCGACATGCCCAGGTCTTTATTTGTTTGTGTCAGAAATATTCAAAAAAACTTAGAAAGAGTCTCGAGTATTGAGAATTATGAAAGTTCAAGGATTGTCGGTAAACTCTGTGCTGAAATACAATATGAGTCTATAAATAATAATTTTGTCATACACATCCACGAATTCCTGACATCGTTTCTTGAGCGCATAAATTACTTGGGTTTGATGATAAGCAATGAATTTCTTGTTCCAATTGCTACGGTAGAGGGTGGTTTGAATTCTTCTTATAGGGTTGTAGATGAATAAAAAAATTCGGCGTATGCGGGTTAAGCACGAAACTACTTACACCTATGAGCATGATATAAGATATGCCATTCAAAGATTTTATTTGACACCAAGGGCGAATAAAAAAGTGCAAGTTTTAAATTGGGAAGTTAGAGCAAATTTTGAACTTAGTAGTCAAACAGATTTTTTTGGCAACACTATGCACTTACTTGTTGTTAATAAACCCTGCAGAAAGATTTCAATAAGTGTGTTTGGTCTTATTGATATAAGTTCACATATTGATAAAAGTAGCAAACGAGGTAAGTCAAAATTTAGTTTTGACGAGGTATCTACAATCTTGTTCAAGCGCCCCACTCACCTCACTCTAGCAAACGAAGAAATTCAAAGCGTAGCCAGAAGAGTATATAACAAGAAAACCCAACAACAGAGTTTACTTGAGCTAGCTGAGGTAATAGAAAAGAGGATTGTTTACTCCAAAGGCGTTACAGGTGTTAGAACAACTGCAGTTGATGCATGGCAAAGGGGAGCAGGCGTTTGTCAAGACCATGCTCATGTGATGTTAGCTGCATGTAGATCACAAGGCTTATCAGCCAGATATGTTAGCGGTTACCTTCATGGTGGCACGAGTGCGAGTGAAGCTACCCATGCTTGGGTTGAGGTCTGGATTGGAAAGTGGCTGGGTATTGATGTAACGCATAAGAAGGTTGTCGATAATAATTTTTTAAGTCTCGCAGTTGGAAAAGATTATCTTTCAGTTTCTCCTGTGCGTGGGGTCAGAAATGGTGGTGGGGAAGAAAGAATGTCAGTTAATGTTGCAGTTACGGGGTAAAGGCTTATGACATATTGTATTGCCAGTAAATTAAACTCAGGGCTAGTTTTTTTGAGTGACTCTAGGACAAACGCCGGTGTTGATGATATTGCTACACATAGGAAAATGACAGTGCTCAGAAAGGATAAGAGAACATTTATTCTTTTGAGTGCTGGTAATCTGGCGATTACGCAAAGTGTGAGAGCACAATTGAACGATAGTAAAGTCAGTAAGCAGCTTTGGGGAGTAGGAAGCATGTATCAGGCAGCGGAAATAATAGGTAGATGCATAAGAAGTGTAAAAAAAAGAGATGGTCAAGCTTTAGATAGGGAGGGTGTTGAATTTAACTGTTCTTTCATTTTAGGAGGACAAATTTTAGGTGAGGATATTAGGTTATTTAAGATTTATTCTGCTGGAAACTTCATTGAGGCCGAAGGAGATTCGATTTACTTTCAAATCGGCGAGACAAAGTATGGCAAACCAATTCTAGATAGAGTTTTGAGTCCAGAAATATCTTTAGACGCAGCTGCAAAATGTATGTTGCTATCCATGGATTCCACATTAATGTCTAATCTGTCTGTTGGCTTACCTTTGGACTTACTTGTTTATGAAGAGTCTTATCCCGGCCAAATTAGATATAGATATCTCGACGAGAATGATGCTTATTTTTCTCAGTTAAAAGAGAACTGGAGCCTTCATTTGAAACGAGGTTTTGATCAACTAGACAGATTTGACTGGGACAAGGCAAAAAAAATTGATATTAAAAGAATTGAGTGCTGAATACTCCATGGAAGCTTTAATTGATTTTCCATATTTATAAAAATAATATGGAGCCATTAAAAAATATTTTTTTTTTATATATTCATTAAATAAAATTCTATTTACACTTCATGAATAAGATATTTGATTACATAATCGTTGGGGCAGGCACAGCAGGTTGTGTGCTCGCTAATAGACTTTCTGCTGACCCAAAAAAGAATATTTTGCTGCTTGAGGCAGGAAAGAAAGATGATTACTTTTGGATTGACATTCCCGTTGGTTACTTATATACAATTGGAAATCCTAAGACTGATTGGTGTTATCAGATTGAACCCGATTCTGGTTTAAAAGGACGATCTATCGGCTATGCAAGAGGCAAAGTTCTTGGAGGATGTTCCTCAATTAATGCAATGATCTACATGAGGGGACAAAAACTCGATTATGATTACTGGGAATCGCTGGGTAATCGGGGGTGGAGCTGGGATCGTGTTTTACCTCTATTTAAAAAATCAGAGGACTATCAGCATGGGGCAGATGAATTCCACGGTGTGGGAGGAGAACTAAGAGTGGAGGAGCGAAGAGTTCATTGGGAAATTTTGGACGCTTGGCGTGATGCTGCAGAAGAACTTGGCATAAAAAAAATTGATGAGTTTAATCGAGGAGATAATTTTGGAAACGCTTACTTCCAGGTTAATCAGTCAAAAGGTACTCGTTGGAATGCAACCAAGGCTTTTTTGCGTCCGATAGAGCATCGTAAGAATCTAACTATCTTGACAGATGCACACGTAATGCAACTTAAAACCGCAGTAATTAATGAACAAAAAACTGCGACCGGGGTTGACATTCTACTTTCGGGTAAAAGTAAACATTCGTTTTATGCGAAAAATGAAGTTCTCCTCGCAGCCGGGTCTATTGGCTCTCCCCAGATACTCCAATTGTCAGGTATCGGCCCTTCTTGGTTATCAAAATTAAATATTCCTATTGTTCATGAACTTCCTGGCGTTGGAGAGAATCTTCATGATCACTTGCAGATTCGCAGTGTTTATAAGGTCGATAACACTGTCACTTTAAATGAGAGAATAAATTCAATAACAGGTAAAATTTTGATGGGATTAGAATATTTACTTTTCAAAACTGGCCCGTTAACTATGCCTCCATCGCAGTTAGGAGCTTTTGCCAAAAGTGACCCTTCCTTGGATTCTCCAAATCTAGAATGGCATGTGCAACCCCTATCACTTGACAAGTTTGGAGAGCCGTTGCACTCATTTAATGCAATAACGCCGGCTGTTTGTAATCTTCAACCAACAAGTCGGGGAAATGTCCGGATTAAAAGTTCTAATTTTAAGGATGACCCATTAATTACCCTTAACTACTTATCGACTAATGCAGACGAGGAAGTGGCAGTTGCTGGATTGAAATACACGAGAAGGATCATGGCCGCAAAAGCACTGGAAAAATTTAATCCTTCTGAGTTATTACCTGGGAAGAATATTCAATCAGACAAGGATCTCTTGGACGCTTCTCGAAATTTAGGCACTACGATTTTTCATCCAGTTGGAACCTGTAAGATGGGTCCTGACGTCATGGCAGTGGTCAATGATAAACTGCAGGTTTATGGAGTAAAAAACCTACGAGTAGTTGATGCTTCTATTATGCCGAGGATTACCTCGGGTAATACCAATGCTCCGACGACGATGATAGCTGAAAAAGCTGCTGAATTAATAATAAATTCATAAATCGATGTGTGATTCGGCGCTGGTACTTTTTTCTGGTGGACAAGATTCTACCACCTGCTTGGCTTGGGCGTTGGAACATTACGATGCAGTTGAGACCGTTGGATTTGATTACAGACAAAGGCATAAAATTGAACTTTCTCGTAGGGAGATTATTAGAAATAAATTGTGTAAAATTAAATCTGATTGGTTGAGTAAGCTTGGCAAAGATCATCTTATTGATTTAAGTTTGATTTCTCAGCTTGGTGATACTGCACTTACTACTGAGAGTGAAATTAAAATTTTGTCTAATGGGTTACCGTCAACATTCGTACCTGGTAGAAACTTATTCTTTTTTATTACTGCTGCAAGCATTGCTTATAGAAGAAATATTTCGACCTTGGTTGGTGGCATGTGTGAAACAGATTATTCGGGATATCCAGACTGTAGAAACAATACTTTGACCACATTACAATCAGCTCTAAACCAAGGTTTAGACAAAAAAATAAATATTAAAACTCCCCTTATGTGGCTAACTAAAGAGAAAATTTGGCAGTTATCTAATGAATTGGGCGGATCTGATTTTATAGAGATAATTATAAACGATACCCACTCATGCTATCGTGGTGAGAGAAGGAGAAAGTGGGAGTGGGGATATGGTTGTAATGATTGTCCTGCTTGTGAATTGAGGATGCAGGGTTTTGTGAAGTTTAAAAAAGTTTATAAAAGATGAGAAAATTTCACAAAAGCATCGTTGCATCTTCGTATTTTAATGCTGCTAGATCTCTTAAGAATTTACCAGACGGGCACAAAGCTAGAAATTTGCATGGACATACCTTTGGTACCATTATTATGACAGATTTTGAAGGTAGTAGCTTTAACAGCGGTGTTGAACATCTAGAACTGAGTGAAAATCTAGTGGCGACCACAAGTCAACTTGATTATGCTCATTTAAATAAATATATAACAATTCCATCGGATCCATATTTGGCAAAATGGATACTCAACAATCTAAGTAAAAAGGGTAAAGTTAGATCCATTCTATTGCAAAGTTCAAAAGATAGAGGCGTTCAATTGCAATGTGATCAATTTATTCATTTGTGGCAAAGCTTTAGATTCGAAGCTGCTCACCAATTGCCTTTCGTAGAGCCAAATCATAAGTGTGGCAGGATGCACGGTCACAGTTTTCAGGTTCTTCTTAATGTACGTAAAAAATTTGATGATGCAAAAATTAATGCTAGTTATGATTTATTAGAAAAAATTTGGGATCCTTTTAATAGATTGCTTAATTATAATTGTTTGAATAATATAGAAGGGCTAGAAAATCCTACAAGCGAGTTGATAGCAAAATGGCTATGGGAGAAGATTTCAAAAATCTTACCCGAACTATTTCGTGTTTCAGTTTACGAGACAGGGTCTTGCGGGGCACATTATGACGGTAAAGATTTTTCTGTTTGGAAAGATTTTACTTTTGATAGTGCGGTTAAATTTGGAGATAGAGAAGTAAACTTTTGTCAACCGAACAAAGTATACGATACTATTCACGGGCATACCTTTTTATTAAGGATTAGTGTAAAAGCCCATCTCGACCCTTTGAGAGGCTGGACGAAAGATTTCGGTGAAATAAAGAAATTATTAAAACCAATATTAAGGCAACTTGATCATCACCCTATTCATGAGAATGAGGAAATAAATGAGGCGTCCCTTTCGAACATTTCAGAATGGATACTGAGGAAGGTCGTACTAAAAGTTCCTGAGATTAGTGGACTTGAGTTATATGAGATAGAGAGAGGTGGTATTGTTCACGAGGAAGGTGCTGATTCTAAATTATTACCTTTATCTCGATAGCAATTACTATGTCTTACAATATCAAGGAGATTTATTACACACTGCAGGGGGAAGGTCAGCATACTGGCCGTCCGGCTGTTTTTTGTAGGTTCAGCGGTTGTAATCTCTGGTCAGGTAGAGAGAAAGATAGGGAAAATGCTGTGTGTAAATTTTGTGATACTGATTTTTTAGGAACTGACGGAAATTTAGGAAAGAAATATTTATCCTCGGTGGAATTGGTGAAGGCTATAGTCTCAGTATGGCCCAGACAAATCAAAGGAAAGCGATTTGTTGTTTTGACCGGGGGTGAGCCTTTGTTACAAGCTAATACAGAATTAATTCAATGTCTTCAATCATTCAAATTTGAAGTAGCAATTGAAACTAATGGAACAATTAAATGTCCGGAGTTGATCGATTGGATTTGTGTTAGCCCAAAGTATGGAGCTAATCTTATACAAAAGTCTGGCGACGAGTTAAAGCTTATTTTTCCGCAAAAAGGTATACAACCGGAGCAATTTGTTCACATGAATTTTAAGTATTTTTTTCTTCAACCAATGGATAACAAGCAAAAACAGGCTAATACGCTAGCGGCAATTGACTATTGCCTTAAACATCCTCTTTGGAGATTATCTGTTCAAACCCACAAGCTAATAAACCTACCTTAGTATTTTAAAAGAGGTATACATTTTATATAGATTATTTGCAGAAATCGGTGATCGCTAGTGTTGATTATATGTATTAAATATCCATGATTTACCATTTTTCTCTAGTAACAAAACATTGTATGGATCTTTTCTACCGTAGTATTTTTTAGTAGCCATACTAGGAATTCCTGCTGGTATTACTGGAATAGCCAATCCTACAGCGCTTGTTTGTTGCTTAACAATATCTTAATATCTGAGGCAGGCACATGCGTTCGACTGCATAACTATCTACTAAAGATTTATGACAAAAAGAATATTTTTGATCAACTTGCAGGGTTTAGCAGACTAGAACATTACCTGTATTGTATGATTTAGTATTGAACCTATTATTTTGAAGGTGCTCTATGCATTTATCACGACAAGTACTGGTGGGACTCTTTCAAACCTCTATGAGTAACAATTTTTCAGCGAAGGGCTGGGGGAAATAAGAATAGAATAGAGGAAAAGAAGACAGATTTGAGTAAGCGTATACGTCTAATTTTGAGGAGTTGCGCATAGCAGGAAATGTTCAATAAAATGTTGTATATCAAACCATGAGTGACGCAAACAATTTAATATTATTAGCCGGGGCAACGGGTTATATTGGGCGGAAGGTCCTACAGTGTTTGTGCCTTCAGGGTTATTCTATAGTCTGTATTGGTCGCAATATTGAGTCTCTAAAAAAAGTAGAGATGTTTAAGACTACGAATGTTATTTTTTATTACGTAGCATCAGATTTCAATTTAGAAAATAAGTTTTTTAAAGAAAAAGGAAAAGAGTTTTCCGCTATTATTTCTTGTCTAGGAAGTAGATCAGGATCGGCTGAAGAATCATGGAGTATTGACTATGAAGCGAATAAAAATCTACTCGTGTTCGCTCAGAAATATCAAATTAAAAAATTTGTTTTTCTATCTGCGATTTGTTTACAAAAACCAAAATTAGAATTTCAGTTCGCCAAACTTTCATTTGAGAAACTTTTGATAAAGTCGGGTTTGAACTACAGTATCATTCGACCTACCGCTTTTTTTAAGTCCCTAGCAGGCCAGTTTGATAGATTAAAAAAAAGTAAGGCTTTCATTCTTTTTGACTCAGGGGAGAAAACTTGTTGCAAACCTATTTCTGCGACTGACTTGGCTAATTTCATTTGTGATTGTCTAAGATTTTCAAAATATGAGAGAAAAATTTTACCAGTAGGGGGACCGGGTCCGGCACTCACACCCAGACAACAAGGAGCATTACTTTTTAAAGTTATTGGTAAGAAAGAAAAATATCTATATGTGCCGAGTAGGATATTTAGAATTTTACGATTTTTACTTGTTCCAGCTTCCGTTTTTTCTAAAAATATAAAAAATTATCTAGAGTTTCTGAATATTGGATATTACTATGCAACAGAGTCAATGGTTGTTTGGAACCAGGAAACAAACAAGTATACGCCAGAGAATACCCCAGAATATGGCAAAGAAACTCTAGAAGATTTTTATCAAGCGCTTGAGCAGCGTGGCTCGAAAGGAGAGATAGTCTCTAAAGGAAGACTTTTTTAAAATAGGACTGATTAAATTAGCACAAGGTTTTTACTCTTTTTTAGATTTCTTTTTTTGCTTTCTTCAAGAAAACTAATTTTTGCAAAGTTAAAGAACATTTAATTAAAAATTAGTTGGGATTATGTGATGCAGGAGACATTTTCATATTTTTTATGAGGATAGAAAGCGCAGCTACAGATTTGAACCAATACTTTAATCACTGAGAAAAAACTAGACTTATTGAGCATCAAGGAATTAGCATTTGGAGAAACTAGTTTTAAGATATTCACAGAGTTTTTTACTGCTTAAGTTTTATGTAAGTGATTCTGATACTATGGACGACTCAATTAAATTAGTTCAGTGAAATATTATTTTGCTTACAGATGCATTGGTCAAACTTTTAGAAAAACTGAATTCCTCAGCTGGCAGTTACCTCATTGGAAGGCCACTTGCCTTTTTTTTCCATTAATACAGAATCTTTAGGACAAATCGGAGGCCCTACCTTTAAAAAACGCATGCTCAATGTTACGGTAAAACCACATATGGGACATTCGGCTTTTGGATTGATTCTTGTTTGTTTGGAAGTATTAGCAATTGGAAAACTCATAGCTCCGTGTGGATACTTTCCGTTTAATTTTTCAATTTTTCTTGCTATATATTCAAGTCTTTTCTTCAATTTTGGCCCGGCAGTGGCGTTAATCATTTTTCCCTCCAGCCCAACCGATAAGGCAATTTTTTTAAACTCTTTACCATGTTTATGTTTACAATCATCGATTGCGTGTACCAATTCGTGAACAAGAGTATCTAAGACGTCTAATGGCTTGTCGAATATTGGCGTAACAAATATCTCGTTAACTCCATCGGCTGAAAAGGAACTTCCCCAACATTGTCCAACAGCGCTACCCCGTCTCGAGGTGCTGGGAAAGCCACAGGAAACTCTAACTTTCGGTATAGAAAAACCTCTTTCTTGAAAAATAGGGCGGATATGACCAACAGCCACTTGCAACCAATGTTCTCTAGTTACGATTTTAGACATGGCTTAAAACTACTAATTGAGGAAACTCAAAACCATCACTTGACTTACGGTTTTTTAAATTTAAGAGTCATTCTGTCACTTTCTCCAATTTTTGCATACTCTACTTTTTCTTGACCCTTGAGTCCTCTTTGAATTGGTAATAAAGTCCATACACCACTAGCGTGTTTTGTGGTGTCTCTTGGATTTTTATTGATTTCAGAACTTCCCTCAAATCTAAATCCGGCTTTTTTTGCCAGATTCTTTACAACATTTTCTGTCATATAACCAGTTTCAATTTGTTTTAGCAGTGGAGTACCTGGTTTTGCTCGATGCTCAACAACACCCAATGTACCGCCTCTTTTCAACGAATTAAAAAAGCTTGCAAAAATAATTTCGGCTGTCTGTGCTTTCGACCAGTTATGAATATTTCTAAAAGTCAAAACTACATCAATTTTTTCTTTTAAGTCAAAAATAGGATTTTTAGGATTAAATGTTACGTAGTTAATTTCTGAATAGATTTTAGGATTACTTTTTAACTTATCTCTGTAACTTGAATCTACTCTTTTCAACAATGAAATGTATCGTTTGCTAAAATGTTGCGAGGGTATAACATTTTCCAAACTATAATTTGCAACATAGAAAACTCCTTCTTTCGAAATTAAGGGAGCTAGAATTTCTGTATACCAACCCATTCCAGGTGTAATTTCTAAAACAGTTTCATTTCCCCTGACACCAAAAAATTCCAAAGTTTCTTGTGGGTTTCTAAATTTATCCCTCATTTTATTTTTTGAGCTCCGATGGTCAGCTTTTAAAATTTCTTTAAACGATAGGATTGGATCGGCTGTTAGGGGTTGAAATGATTGGATCAACAGCGCTAGAAAGATGAGATAACCGAGAAATATTTTAGCTTTGTATTTATTGTTCATCATTATTTTATAGTCATAGGGAAAAGAAAATTTTATTTTCATTTATTATAAAAATATAATAGTATGATGGCGAGAGTTAGGCAAATAAAAATTACCAGTAACTTTTCAGGGATATCCAAAGCATGTCTTTGACTGACTCGCAAATCAACACAAGTCTGCTAAGCGGTAATAATAGTATAGACAGTCTAATTTTTGATCCAAATCAGATAACTAACTGGAATTGGAAGATAGACGATAGCATAGTTCGATATTCTTTTGACATAATAAACGATTCTGCTGTAAGTGGTGTACGAAATGTAACTAAGTTTTTGGATGTACAACAAGAGCATGTGAAAACAGCTTTGGCGTATATTGATAGAATTACAGGTCTTACTCACGTGGAAGAATTTAATTCAAATAATGCAGATATATTTTTTTATAATGCTGACATTATCTCCGAAAATACTATTGGTCTTGCCATTTCTTCTTTTTCATATTCTTTCAATACTGAAACAGGAGAGTTAACAGAATCAGATATTCAACAATTAATATATATAGACACAGATACTCAGTCACCAACGGATATTACACCCGGTACCCGAGGTTATGAAACTCTGCTGCACGAATTAGGACACAGCCTTGGTCTTTTAGATGTAGAACTATCGACGGTGAGGCTTGACTCTTCCCTGGATAATACTTCAAACACATTAATGTCTTACAACGAACAAGGAGGTTTTCATTCTGAGTTTCAGCCATTAGATATTCAAGCTTTACAATTTATTTATGGTGGAGACGGAATTGCCGGGACTTTTGGAGCTTATAGTCAAATGTCCCCATTAGCTAATTCGCCAAATCCTTCTTACGCAATTTTCGCTGGGTTAGAACATTTATATCCAGAAACAAGCGCCTTGGCAAGTAAAATTGGAATGTCTTCCTCCAACATAAATTCAAGTAGTAACGAGTTTTTTCAGTCCTCGTCTGAGGCAACTACATTTATGGTGCCGGCAAATTTTAATGATTTAACAGTTAATCGTTTAAATCCAAGTGCTGAAGTATGGGTGCTCAGTTCAGGGGAATTTGGATTTGACACCATAAAAGATTACAACAGAATTTCATTGGCTGACGGAATTTTAGCAATTGATATCGATCAGGGTGAGGTCGCCGGCCAAGCGTATCGATTATATCAAGCTGCTTTTGCAAGAACTCCAGATATTGCAGGAGTAGCCTTTCATATGAATGATATAGAAACGAATGGTTTGTCTATTACAGAAGTAGCAAATAATTTTTTGGCATCGCCAGAGTTTAAAGGAAAATACGGAGATGGCCTGAGTGATGAGGATTATATAAATGCTTTGTATACCAACGTATTAAGTCGTAGTCCCGCAGACTTTGAGGTTGAGTATTATGTTGATCGATTTAATAACGGCACAACGGATAAAGCCACCACGCTAGTTTTCTTTGCGGAGTCACCAGAAAATGTTACTCTTGTCGGATCACAAATTGAGAACGGAATTTTTTTTCCGGCCTAGTGGAAAGCTGTTTAGTGATTAAAACTAATTTTAATGATTGAAGGAACAATGCAAGAGTTCAAGATATTCAAACAAAGTATAGAAATGATTTCCATTTACTATGGTACATTTCTAGTTCTGTGGGGAGTTGTCATCACTTTTATTAGTGGAAGCCAGTCTGTTACGGCCTTAATACCGTCATTCTTTGGTTTACTTCTAATAATATTTGCAGTACTTTCTATCATATTCAGAAATAAACAAAAATTATTCATGCATTTAGTTGCTACCGTGGGGTTGTTAGTTTTTTTGGGGGGCGCAGATTTTTTTCGTACTCTGATTATGGGTCAAGATCCTTTTTCCAATATTTTTGCAGCAATTTCAAAATTAATGTTATTTTCAACAGGATTCTTTTTTGTGTTTTTGTGTGTTCAATCTTTTCGCTTTGCAAGAAAACAAAAAGCGGATAGAACTTGATATATTAGCTGCGAAGATGGCTCTGTTTTAATTAAGTGCCCCTTTTCATGTAAGAAAAACTAAAGTTTTATAGAAAGGATCCGATACGCTACTTGTAAGGTCGGTTTTTATGAATAGGCTTAATTATGGATTTTTCGATATCAAATATAAGTAGCACTTCCTCTAATAGCGCTCAGTTTGCTAGGAAAGGACCCGTCCAAACTATTCATAGCAAAGTTATTCATGAATTTGGCAAAGGTCTCACTAATGAAAAGAGGGACTCTATTTTAAATACCATTGACTCAATGAACAAGAACGGCGAAACCTTCCAGGATATCCAGTATGTTGTCGATGGCTTTTTGGAAGAAAATGGGATAATACCTCCCAGTCAGTATAAAGAAAATGGTTTGGACGCTCCTAACATTGAGAATAGGGGAGTTTTAGCAAAACTTTCGGGCAAGCAACTCTTTTCCGTGATTGAAGAAATTAAAGACTTGAAGACTTTAGGGCTAGATCCTGACGAAATACGAGATAAACTTTCCCAATATTTGTCTGAAAACGGAATTTCTAGTCCAAGGAACGGAGGACTACTAATCGATGTTTTTGCTTAATGAAATGTTATTTGAATAAATCAGCTTGATACCTCTAAAATTGCCAAATAAATCATAAGGCACTCTCAAAAAAAAGGGCTAGTTTAATCTAGCCCCATTGAACGTCACTGGAGTCCAATAATTAAGATTCTTTTTCTTTCTCCTCTTCTTTTGGCTTGTCGGCGTGCATATCGGCATCCCCGCAGTGAGCATGTGCCAGCGAAGAACCAATAATAGCGCTTAAGGAAAGAATTATTGAGAACAAAACTGATTTCATAAACACCTCCATAAATGAAAAGAGAGGCAAAAATTGAGCAAAAGTTCCTCTTTTGAGTAGATTATGATAAAAAGCTTGGTAATGCTTGTATTATTTTATACCATTAGGTGTAGCTCTTTTGATTCGAGGTTATTATGAAAACTGCTCAAGGCGCGCTGGACAATGCAAATAAAAAGGTTCCAAAAATCTCTGTTCAAGGCGCTATAGAAAATCATGGTAGTGAAGATGTGATTTTTATAGATGTTAGGGACGGATTGGATATTGTTGCAACGGGAACTATTAAAGGGGCATTGAGGATTCCCCGAGGCTTTATCGAATTTGCTGCTGATCCAAACACACCTTTTCATCATAAATCTTTGGATAGAGAAAAAAATATTTATCTGGTTTGTGCCGCTGGCGGCATGGCAGCACTGACTGGAGAAACTTTAATAGACATGGGATACTCTAAAGTGTTTAATGTCGGGGGGTTTAGCGATTGGAAGGAGGCTGGGGGACCAGTGGAGGATTAAAATTGATCACCACATGCATTTTTTTGAAATTTTTTTAAAATGATCGAGAATTTATAGCTTAGCTAGCTAATTATGAAAGTCGAGGTCTTCGGCGATATTTAAATAGAAAGGGCATTGCGTGTACAAGAACTTGACTTTGGATCACCAACTTTGTTTTGCTATTTACTCGGCTAGTAACTTTGTCATCAGACAATATCAAAGAGAATTAAAAAAATTTGGAATTACATACCTTCAATATCTAATTCTATTGGTGTTATGGGAGCGGCCTGATGTCCCACTTAATTTTCTTGCAAAGCGTCTTAAGCAAGATCCTGGTAGCTTATCTCCTATTTTAAAGAGGATGCAAAATGCGGGTCTAATTTTAAAAGTTCGTAAAGAAAGTGATGAGAGGTCTATAACAATAAGGCCTACAAAAAAAGCCAAGGAGCTAATGCCTGAAATTTCGAAAGTTCAAAATTCTGTAAGTTGTAGTACTGGTCTAACAGAGGAGGAGTATGCAATGCTGCGTAATGCCGCATTAGGATTGACACTTAAGTTAGAAAAAAATTCTAATGCTAATAAAAAAGTTGCCTAGGTAAACTACGCTAGCTCTTAGTTTTACTAATTTATTTTCGACGCTTCATTAACAACTCTTAGTCATTCTCACGCATTCATTAAATATAAAAGTCAAACTTATATCCCGAATATGTCTCGCTTAATAAAAGTTTTTTATTAAAAAAATAGTCTCGATTATTCAGTGGCTCATCACCAAAGTATAGTTGTGTTGTGAGTAATTTGTTTTTTGTTCTTATCTTGACGTGTATATGTTTTGTTCTACCAAAGTATGACCCTGGCATATGAGTAGTGAGGTGATAAAATCCAAAGTTATCAGTAAACTGACGACCCCTATATAAAAATCCTTGATTATCGTAGACCCCTTGAGGAGAGGTATGCCAAAACTCAACTAATGCTTCTTTAACAGGCTCACAGTAAATATTTAAAACTCGACCGGAAATGTTGATGGTTTTCTCTAATTCACCTGAAAGAGAGAGATTATTAGCCAAAGGGGAGTTTGGTCGATAAAAGGGACCCTCTACCTGATGCAGTGTTGGCTCTGCACATCTTGTCGACCAACCTCGTATATGCTGACCAAGCAACATTACACCACTAGTTCCTAATATTAAAGATTTCCTCCGATTCATAATTTTTTAACGCAAATTTATTTATGTTACCTTGAATATTCTATTCTGCCTGCTTCAGTTGAATTAATTGTCCTTTTCTGTGATCTGTGATGATATAAATAAATCCATCTGGACCAATTTTTACATCCCGAATCCTTCCAAATTTATTTTTAAAAATTAATTGCTCTCGAAGTACTCTTTTATTTTTTAATTCCAACATCACAAGTGAATTAAATTTTAAGCTGCCTAATAAAATATTATTCCGCCATTTTTTAAAGTGATCTCCGGTGACAAATACCATTCCAGAGGAAGCGATTGATGGAATCCACTTGTAGACAGGGTCTTTCATACCTTCTTTTGATGTACCTTCTCCAATTTTCGTACCTATCCCGTAGTTGACTCCAAAAGTCACAATTGGCCAACCATAATTACTTCCCATTTCTATTAGATTTAATTCATCCCCACCTTGTGGTCCATGCTCATGGGCCCATATTTCACCAGTATCGGGGTTCTTTGCGATGCCCTGAATATTTCTATGTCCGAGAGTTATGATTTCTTTTTTGCTGGTTTCGCTGTAAAAAAATGGGTTGTCCTTTGGAATATTTCCAACTAAATTTAATCGAATTATCGAGCCAGCGTGGTCATTGGTTTTTTGGGCTCTATTTCTGTCACCTCTATCGCCTGTTGTTAATAATATGTTATTCCCTGCATCAAAAAGAATTCTTCCCCCAAAATGATGATTTGAGGTGGATTTTGGTTCTAGCTTGAAAAGGATTCTAATTTCTGAAAGCCTATCATTTATGAGTTTGGCCCTTGCTAACTCTGTGCCCCATTTACCATTATTAACTCCATTGAAAGAAAAAAAGATAATTTTATTATTTTTAAAGTTTGGGTGTAACGCCACGTCAAAAAGGCCCCCTTGGCCCCCAACTTTTATATTCGGTAAACCACTAATCACAGAGATTTGTCCATTTTTCAAGTTAACTCTTTTGATCGTTCCAGACCGTTCTGTAACTAAAACCTCTCCTGCGGATAGGAAAGAAATACACCAAGGATGATTTAGTTCCGTAGCAATAACCGTAGAATCTAATTTATAGTATGATTCAGGTGTATAAATATCCTTACAAGCAGCTTTAGTTTGCCAAAGCACAAGAAAAAGAATACTTAAGCTTAACTGCTTCACAAATTGATATTTCAATCAAATTTCCAAATGGTTAATTAAAAAAGATGCTTCTATAATAACTCAATTAGTCATCTTTTTTAGAAGTCACAAAATGATGTTTCAAGTTTAAAAATTTATTTGAAAAGCGTCACCTTGGGAGTATATAGCAATCAAAAATTTAGGGTACCCCTATCGAGGGTTATGCAGGGAAGAGTTGTATATTGTTACATAAACTAAGACTTCTAAATAGAGGTAGGGGTTGGTCACTGATGACCCTAACAATTTCAAACTTAACTAATTAGTTAAATCTATCAGCCGGATCAATTGCTTTAAATGAATTTTTATACAATGTCAAATTTCACACAGTTTTACACACAAGAGAATCCCACAGTTAAAAGAGTATTTAGGAGAAAAACCCTCTTTCCTTATCGACAACAGATTTAATACCAGAATTCAAACCGTATTGTACGACATCGTTTATTATAAAATATAAAAATTATCGAAGATTAGATAAGGAACAGTTTGATTCAAAAAATTTGATTTTCGGCAATTGTTAGAATTAAGCCAAGACCTCCTCCGATGATTCCCCCCCATATAACTAACCACCCAAGTTGGGTTTTTATCATATCCTCAACGATTCTCTTTACTTGTTCTGGGGTTAATTGATCTAAACGACCATCAATAATTTCACCCACTGATTCCTTTAGTTTTTTTACAATTTCGTCCTGTTGGCCAGAATTATCTTTAGATCTAGAATGTTCTAGTAGTTTGTCTTTCAATTTGTTTATCATAGGTTCCCTCAATGGCTCAAGAGCTTCTTTGCCACCAATCATTGCTAACATCGTGCTGAGTTTTGATTTAACTATGGCCTCCATCAACCCATCAAATAGTTTGTTAAAATTTATGAGTTCAAAGAGTTTGTCTTTTTCGTTATTTTCACTCTTGCTTAAAACCGCAGTTATATTTTCCTCTGTGAAAAATTCTGTAAGAAATAGAGTTTTTATAGCAGATTTGAATTCCTGAAACTTATTTGGAATCACTCCTGACCCATACATAAGTGGTATTTTTTCAAATAGCATGTGTACAGCAAGCCAGTTAGTCATACCACCCAGAAGCGCGAACATTCCAATAGTAAAGATAGCTTTGTTATGTACAGGTAGAATAGTGGAAAGCAAACAGATAGAAAGAGCAATTAAATTCGTAATTAATGATTTATTCATAATTATATATTTTATTCAATTATGTCAGTGTATACGAAACCGATAAATAGTCTAAGTAATTTAAAAAAAAAAAAATGAGTAAAAAATCGAAAAAATTTGAAAATTTAAATGCTATTAAGACAAGTTCAACTGAAGATATCCTCATGAATGAATATATTGAGGGCTTAAATTCACGGCTGAGCTATATAGAAAAACACTTTCCCATTTCATGGAAGCATTTTTTTTCAGTGGAAGTTGCTAAGAAGTTTGAAAGAAAAACTATCGAGAATGACCGATCAAAAAAAGCTGTAAGAATAATAAAAATAATATTTGATAATCTAGGGATTATGGAAGAAAGTTCTGATCTGGAGGAAATCGAAAGACTCAAAGCGCAATTAAACATAAAAGCACTAGCTAAAAGCTTTGATACGTCCGTATTGGGTGATAATTGCATTGAGTTAGAAGACTTAGCAAAATTAGCGGCTATTTACTTGCGGAACGAACGTCAAAAAGCCAACCTCACTAAGTTTTTAGCTCCTGCAGGCTTTGCGAATTTATTCAAATTTAAGTCTCTTGTAGAAGACTTGAATAAAGATGACGGATTTCTTGAGACTCAAAGAAATACAATAAGCTATCCACAGACCAAGTTAGCTCAAAAAAAATACTTGAAAAATGGTGGATCTAAACCGGTATACTTTTATTTATATTACTCCGATTACCTTACTTTCTGTTATAAGTTTATGAGAGCTAAAGGTTTTAAGGGAGCTTCAGAGACCTTACTGATAATAAATAATGGAATTGAAAGCCAAAGAGAAATAGCAGTTAATAATGATATTTTATACTCTAGCTTTTTAACTTATATTGCTCTTGAGGAATTACTGGAAGTTACAGCTCAGTTTGAAAAAGAGTATTTTGGGATGAAAAAGAGGAGATTAGCTGAGTTTGGTTCTTCCGTATCAAAATATTTGGAATTTTTTATAGATTTTTCATTAGCAGACAGACTGCGAACCGTAATACGTGAAATACAGATGGAAACTCCGTTTCGGGTAAAAGATGAATTTAATCATTCTCTTCTCCAATTATTTTTAGATGGAAAGTCAGATAGTGTTCTAATTCCACTTATCGTTTTTAGACATATTTATATTACCGGGCAATGTACACAAAATGATTTTATGCAGACAACGGTACAGGATAGAAATCAACAAAGGCTGGAGATTGCATTCTTGATGACTCGTAAAATATTAGCTTGGTGTGAGCAAAAATTCGTTCAAAGTATGAAGTATTTTTTAAATGATATAGGCCCATAAGATACTTAATTTTTTGGGTCTGCATTTGGAAAAAAAAGTTGTTGTCCTGAAACTTTATATGACGCAATTAGACTTTGCCCTGTGCTAGATAGGAGCCAATCAATGAACAATTTTCCATTCTCTTTTTTTGTATGGGGATGTTTCTGAGGGTTTACTAACAAAATGCCGTATTGATTTTTTAGTGCTTTATCACCTTCTAAAATAATTTTAGTATTATACTTATTTTTAAAAGTAACCCAGCTTGCTCTATCTGAAAGTGTGTAAGCATTTTTTGCAACCGTAGTATTTATAGTTGCACCCATCCCCGACCCGGTGGAGAGATACCAGGAATATTGTTTAGGTGAATTAAATTCAACGAGGTCCCAAATGAGGTTTTCTTTAACGTGAGTTCCACTGTTGTCACCCCTGGAAACAAATATAGATTTACTAGAAATTACTTTTTCAAATGCTGTAACAATTGAGTCACTATTTTTAATTTTAGCGGGGTTATTCGCAGGACCAAGTAAAACAAAGTCGTTGTACATAAGATTATTACGCCTCGTGAAGTAGCCGTCAGCAACATACTTTTTTTCTAATTCCTCTGCGTGTACTAATACTAAGTCAACATCTCCCTTTTTCCCAGTCTCTAACGCTTGTCCTGTACCTCTTATTATGACTCTTATTTCAATTCCAAAATTTTCTTCAAACCGGGGCAAGAGATAATTAAGCAGTCCAGAATTAGCGGTTGAGGTTGTTACTGCGATGGTTAGGAAGTCGTTAGGTTTTGCGTAACCCTGACCAATTACTAAAAATGGACTAATTAAAAAAAAGAAAAAAAGCAGCAAAGAAACCTGACTTTTATTTATATTCATCTGAGTAATCTTTAAGCGATATTTTGATATCTCGAGCGAAAATCTTAGTTTCTAAATTTAGAAATTTACCAAGTATTTAGTTTACCATTTGATAACAATGTTTGGATTTCTAGTTATGGTAAAATAAAAAATGAAAAAAAAATCGACATGCTATTACATTGGAGATAAAACATCTGCTAAGGATATTTATGGCGAGGGACTTTTTCCTGACCTGGAGGACTTATTCAATTGTTGGACAAATTCGCCGAAGCTAAGTATTAAAAATACCGATTATTTGCCGGTATACGCCGAAGTTTTGGGAAAGCTTAGAGGCACTGCCTGCACGATCATTGAAGTTGGAGTGCTTGATGGAGGCTCTTTGTTCATGTGGAGGAGTTGGTTAGGAGAAAAGGCTCGCATAATTGGCGTTGACTTAAACCCTCAGGCAAATCAATGGAAGGATCATGGATTTGAGATATTCATTGGTGATCAATCTGACCCTAAATTTTGGGCAGGTGTATATCGGGATGTTAGGGATTTCGATGCTGTTATAGATGATGGTGGTCACGAGTCCTTTCAACAAATAGTGACTGTATTGATGGCATTGCATTTTGCATCAAAGAAGTCGGTCATATTGATCGAGGATACCCAAACAAGTTTGATGAAAAGCTTTTCCTCTCATGGTGAGTATTCTTTTCTCCAATATGCAAAGGATGCAAGTGATATCTTAAATGCTAGGCATAAAGCAGAAAGGGACGGGGAGTTTCCTGGGCCAGTAAATAAAAAAGCTCTCAAGATATTTCAGAATGTAAATAGCATCCAATTTTATGCTGGAATCGTTTGCTTTAAAGTTGATCCTACTCTTATTAATCGTGGATATTCAATTAGAAATATTGCATCTGAAGCAGAGAATAAAGATTTCAGACATCATGGATATCGGGCAGCAATGGTAAATTGGCCTTTGGCATTTGAAGAGAAAGAGGTTTGCGTAGCGGGCAAGTCTCAGGAAGATATAATCAAGATGTTGTCTGATAAGGGCTGAAATATTCTACGGTACTGATAATTCTAATTATTGGAAAGAATAGCTATGGCTAATAGGCGCTTTTCGATTTCATTGTCCTTTAAATTATTATATTTTGAGTGGCCATTCATTCTTTTTGGTTTGTTAATGTCTTTCTGGTCCTCTTTTGGGCAGACTTTTTTTATTTCATTGTTTAGCGCTGAAATTCGAAACGAATTAAATTTAACTCATGGAACTTTTGGTACTCTCTACGCTGTTGCAACTTTGACAAGCGCTATGTGTTTATTTTGGCTGGGTAAATCGATAGATAGGTTTGCAATTCAATCGATTTCTGTTTTTACTTTAGCAGCAACAAGTCTTTCAGCTTTTTACTTTTCGTTCGTATGGTCTGCATCAATGTTATTGATTGGCCTTTTCTTTTTGCGCCTATCTGGGCAGGGTATGATGTATCTGGTTTATTCTACTGCTATTGCAAAAAGGTATGCGTTTGTAAGAGGAAAGGCTCTAGCGCTGTCGGGGTTTGGTCTTAACATTGCGGAAGCATTTTTCCCGTTGATTGTAGTAGCTACACTGACTTCCACCAACTGGAAATATATTTGGTTAATTTTGTCAATTTTTTCATTTTTAAGTTTCGCTCCGTTTATTTCTTCGTTGACTGGAAAGCCTTCTAGAGAAAAAGAGTTTTTCAAAGTTCCTTGTGAATTGGATAAGCAGCCCAAACCTCAGATCTCAAGAGGGGCAGTAATCAGAGACTATGGATTTTGGATTGTCATAGTTTGGCTCACCATAATTCCAGCCTTCACTGTGACTGGAATTTTCTTTCATCAAATCTTGATTAGCGAATTAAAAAATATTGAATTGATAGATTGGGCTGGCTTTTATTTATGGTACGCTGTAGCAGCATTAACTGGAGGTATATTATCTGGAATTGTTGTTGATAGGTATACAGCTCAATTAAGTGCATTTGTAACTCAAGTGCCGATGGTTTTGGCCTGTTACTTTCTTATTTATGGAGAAAATACTTTTTCTACATTTCTATTTTTCATTTTTTTTGGACTAGCCAGCGGGACGCTGCAACCTATGATTAATTCCCTACTAGCTGAAAGGTATGGAGTGAGGTGGCTAGGAGACATAAAGTCTTTAATAATGCCATTAAATGTTGTCGCATCAGCACTTTCTCCAGTTATAATGGGATTAATGATAGATTATGGAGCTTCATTAAAACAGCTTATAGGATTGCTTTTGTTTGCTAGTGGTTATAGTTTGCTTTCATCGTTTATTTTTTTTAATATTTTTCAAAGACTAAAACCATCTTATGCTTTTTTGAAGTAAAACAGATCTTTAATTAAATATCCCGCTAATGCCCATATTTATTATTCTTGATATTTTCAATATCGCAATTCCCAATGTCTAAAAAAAATGTTTCTGGACAATTGCTCTCGGGAGAAAATTTGTCTCGATCTGATATTTATCAAGACTGGGAAAGTGATAACCAGGCCTGGTGGGACTGGTATGTGTCGTTGGCTAAGAATGAAGCTCCGCAGTTAATGAAAAACTTGAAAATTGAAACTCTCAAAGTTGATAAACAATTCTGGCCAAAGATCTTTTTAGAATTATCAGAGCCTTATACTGTGTCTGCAAGAGAAGTAGCATACTTTCAAGAAAATGGTTTTATTAAAATTAAGAATGTACTTTCGGGTAATGCTATTTATGCTCTAAGGGAGACGTTATTAATGTTATTGAAGGAATCGTTTGATAACGTCCACAAAAAGCCAAGTTTTAGAAGTATGGAACTTGTTTGGCTACGTAATAAATTTGTTAAAGAGTATGTTTTGAGTCAGAGGATAGCGGGAATCGCCGGGCAATTGTTAAAGGTTAAAAGATTGAGGCTGTATCATGATAATGTATTGTCAAAGGAGCCAGGTTGTGGCAGAACCCCTTGGCATTATGACGCTCACCATTTTCCGCTCAGAACTAATAATGTGGTTACAGCATGGATACCCGCACAACCAATAATACTTGAAATGGGGCCTCTTGCCTTTGCGACTCCAATATCCACTTATAAGTTGGTTGAAAGCATTTCTTTCGATAAATTTTCTGTAAGTTATGATGACGCGATTTCTGAATGTTTCAAGAAAAACAATGTCGACATCGTGAATAAACCTTTTGATTTAGGCGAAATTAGTTTTCACCATAATTTAAGTTGTCACACTGCAGGCAGAAATAATACAAATGTTAGTAGGGTAGTTCTTGCAAACACATTTTATGAGGATGGAACGTACATTGTAGAAAATCCTACGATGGTGTCTGGAGACTGGAAAAAGTTTTTTCCAGGTTTAGAGGCTGGGCAGTTAGCAAAGACAGACTTAAATCCAATTTGTTGGGAAAGGGGAAAGAATGTCTGATACTTTTACTAATAGTTGTAAACATTGGAGCAGTGAATATTTGGCTGAGATGAATAGTTTTTATCACTTCGCTAAATTAGATTATAAGTATCTTGCAGAATGTTTCAAATGGGACAACTTTTTTGCTAGTATTCAGGCTAATGTTGGCGGAAGGTCGCTTAGATTGCTAGATGTAGCTTGTGGATCAGGAAAGTTTCCCGAGGCGCTTATTTCTGATTTTGAGAAAAGAAATGTGAACATTGATTCAATTGAAATTTCTCTATTAGACCCCTCAAGTTTTTCTCTTGATCAGGCCACTGCGGTTTTAAAACCACCTTTTAATAAAACTTCAAGCTTTGAAATGAAGATTCAAGATTTTAGTTTTGAAGCGAGATATTTTGATATTCTTTGGGCTGTACATGCTTTGTATGCAGTCCCCAAAACCGACCTAAGAATAGCTCTTCAGAGCTGTCTTGATGTTTTAGGGAGTGTTGGATTTATTGCTCATGCGTCTAAGGCCTCTCACTACATATCTTATTATGATCTTTTTTTGAAGGGGTTTAACAGTAGTGATCTTCCGCGTTTCGTTTGTGCTGAGGATATTCTTTCAATGTTGAAAGAATTAAAGGTTAATACCAGAAGTTTCTCGATCAATTATAGCCATAGAGCACTCCCAACAGAGCTGTCAAAAGTAGAAGGATACTTACAAAGATGTGTTTTTGACGATCAAATCTCAATGGACAAAATGCTTGAAAACGAATATACGGGAAAATATTTGAAGGACGATTGCAAGGCCAATGACGGATCATGGGTTTTTACTCAGGAAGTTATCCTCATTTTTTTTGGGGATTTATCGGAAATAACTTTTGATTCTTTTGTTGGCGAGCGTAAATTATGAAGAGCCAAACTGGTATAAAAACATCATGGACTGATGTTGTCTCGTTAGGAGGTGTGCCGAATAGTGATAAGTTAAAAAATCATTTACTTGAAATTCATAAATTAAATGCTGGTTTTACTGAAAATTGTTCACAACTATCTAGAGACTCAGAGGGCAGGAATACTTATGAGTGGTTAGCTGAAGTAATTGATAGAAAAAAACATCATAAAATTGTGGATTTAGGTTGCGGAAGCGGTTTTCTTTTGAATTTATGTAATAAAAAGTTTCACGCTGGGCTGTCGCTCACAGGTGTTGATATGAGTAGTGAAGAGTTAGCTTTAGCCCGAGAAAAACTACCACCCTCAGTTAAGCTTTACAAGGGATTAGCCCAAGATTTAAATTTTATAAAGAATGAGTTTGTAGATGTTATTCTTTGTCACTGGGCTTTAACGCTGATGGATTCCGTTGAATTGGTGCTCTCCGAAATTAAAAGAGTTTTAAAAACTAAAGGGGTTTTTGCTGCAATAGTTGATGGAGATAGTTCTGAGTCTGAGCAGTACTGCGAAATTAATGAGATTATTTACAGAAGTGTGGAAAAAAAGTGTTCAAACTATCGGTCAGTAGAGTTAGGAGATATCAGAATTCGATCAAAAAAAAGTTTGATGGATCTCTTATCTAACTTTTTCCCAATTTCCAATATAAAAATACAAAGCCAAGTTTTTAAGTTATATGGAGAACCTGAATACTTAGCAAAAGAGGTAATGGGCTTTTATTACGCTTGTTTTCTTCTCCCCGAAGACGAATATTTGGAGTTGCTGGTCGAGTTAGCAGTATATTTTAAAAATAATAGGGGGGAAAAGACTCCGGTGTTCTGTATGCCCGTCAATCGGGTTCTCATTTCAGCAACTTAGGTTAAATAAGTGTCGAAAATTTTTGGATCATCAAGAGATGGAAAGAGAAAATTATTGTTTCTGCTATTTTTAGCTGCTGCAGTGTTTGTCTATTTTTACTTCAATTATTTAAAAATTTTAGGAGCTCTTTTATTTGTAATGCCGCTGCATTACTTTGATGATAAGAGAATTCCAGACCCATACCATTATGTTTCGTTAACCAGTTGGGCGGCTCATCCAAAGAATTTAGATTTGATAACTTTTTTGCCAAAGTCTATTCCTAAGTCAGCTAATAGAGATAGCGTCGTAGTTTTTTTCGTACACCCAACTACATTCATCGATAGGTCAGCATGGAATCAACCAAAAAATGATGAGAGAGCAAACAATATTTTAAAAAGAAGAGGTTTGATTAATCAGGCCAGTATTTTTTCAGCTTGTTGTGAAGTGTACGTTCCAAAATACAGGCAAGCGACTCTTTACAGTTTTATTGACCTGAGTGATAACGGTAGCAAAGCTTTCGATGTCGCTTATGAAGATATAAAAAGAAGTTTTCTGTACTTTGATAAGCATATTAGGAAAGGGAGGCCTTATTTCATTGCATCTCATTCTCAGGGAACTATGCACTCTGTGAGACTACTGCAGGAACTCCAACAGGAAAATACCACATTCAACGAGATGATTGCTGCTTTTTTGGTTGGGTATAGGTTAACTGAAAGTGATATCGGTTCTTTTGAAGTTTGTGATGGTCCCAAGTCAATTAACTGCATATTAGCATGGAATAGTGTCGAGAAAGATGGCTTCGTAACCTTCAAAAGTAAAGAAAACCTTATTTGTGTGAACCCGTTATCTTGGCAAAAAGATGGTACCTTTATGGGCAAATCATCATATATGGGAGGAGTTGGATTTGAAATTTGGAATTATAAAGATAGTCAAAAGATCACAAAATCAGAATTAGAGTTTGATAAGAGTATAGAGGGGGTACGTTGTAAAAATGGAAATTTGGAAATTATTGGACTAGCTTCCGACAACTATCCAGTTAGATTGTTTTCGTTACATGCGTATGACTACGGTCTTTTTTTCTTAAACATTTTGCATAATTTAGCTATCCGTGTGGAAGCATATCATCAGGTGAATGACAAAGGAAATTTATAAGTTTAAAGGGATGAAAAAAATTACGGTAGTGTGCGGACTAATTTTCGATTCGAAGGGTCTCATTTTAATAACCAGAAGGAGTGGCGGAACCCATCCAGGAGAATGGGAATTTCCTGGAGGTAAATTAGAAGATGGAGAGAGTGAAAAAGATTGCCTTCATCGAGAAATCCATGAGGAGTTATCAATTTCAATTGCTAACGAAACGCGTTATTTTGAATTAATGCATAACCTGCCAGAATTTACGGCGCATCTGATTTTTTATACATGTGACTATCTGGCAGGTGAAATTTTTCTACAAGTTCATGATTTGTACAGGTGGGTTGAAATAAAAGATTTACTAAACTATGACTTTTTAAAATCAGATGTTGATATTATTAAAAAACTTACCGTTGATTTTAAGAAAAATGACATAAACTGAGGAGAAGGCTATGGGTTCATTCATGGATGATGATCCAAAAGATAATGATTTAAGTAGTAATATTCATTCCATTTACACGAATGTTTGTTTGACATTAATTTCAATTTGCTTGGTTATTATAGCTGTGTCCAGTGTAATTGAACTTACTCTTAATACTGTAGGAGATGCTGCTGGAATTTCAAAGATGGCGCTTTGTGACCCTGATACCGGGAGATGCGTTAAAGTCAATGCTGGTAGAAGGCTTGAGACTACTAATTGAGCATACCCCTGCAATATGAAGAACATTCAAAATGTGTTAACTTTTTACTCACCTAAAGTTAAGCATTAAACTAATAAATATGATAAGTAAACAAGCAGTAGTCTGGGTTCATTAGTCTACTAGGTTATAGAGTATTGGGTTCTTCAATAGATAGTTGGCTTAGTGCCACGAAGTGACAGCAATTACTTATCTATCTGATGTTACTGCTTGAATCGCAAAATTTATTATGTCTCTAGTAACGTATCGCTAGTTTCAAATAAATCTTCTAAGGATAATTCTGGGAAGAAAATGCCACTAATAAAAAAATAAACGATAAAGAGTAAAACTAACCAGAAAACAAAATATAGAAAAAATTGTTTTGGAGACTTTAAGAACTCCCTTAGCAATGGAAGATAAAAAAGAATTATCAATGAAAGTCCTGCAATAGTTAAACCAATATTTACAAAACTAAATGTCATGATTAGAGCTTTCTTCAAACACTACCTTTTTCGGTAGTATTAATGAGTAATTTAATGACGTTATAATATCATTTTTTATGTCCTGGATTAGTATTCAGATTAGAACCAAAATAGTGTAGGTTGTTGAGTGTCTTTATTATGTGGGTTTGTAGTAATTAGCACTCATATAAGGGGGAGTTTATAAAAACGATTATGGACATGTATTTACTAACTATTCCACATTTTAAAAAGACGTTGTCTTCAGTTGCAAAGTTGTTAAAAAAAACGACCAGGCAGATGGAACAAAAAAAAATCAAACCTGAATTCATTTTAAAAGCGAGCTTGGCTCCCGATATGCTCGACTTTACGCACCAGATACAGTTGGCTACTGACTTTATGAAAAATGGAGCTGGTAGATTAGCAGGAAAAGATTTATTGATCATGGAGGATACCGAGACTTCATTTGAAGAATTGCAAACTAGAATAATTCGAACTCTTGCCTATTTGGATTCAATCAAGCCTGATCACATGTGCGGGGCTGAGTCACGGGAGATAATTTTTTCGGTTGAACACAGTCTAATGGGTACCATTGAGTTTCAATTTAAAGGGTTTGAATTCCTACAAGCATTTGTGACACCCAATGTGTATTTTCACATAACCACCGCTTATGCAATCCTCCGTCATCATGGAATAGAACTTGGCAAATCGGATTTTTTGGGAACAATGGGGCAGAAGATCAAAGAATAGTTTTATTTAACAATTATTTCAATGATAGATACTAAAGCACTAAAAACTTTTTTAGACATTTTTACAAGTTTTTGAACATACAGTATTGATTAATTTTACCCATCAAATAACGCCTGAGGCATTAGCTTTTAGAGGGCTTGTAGTGATTGCTCAAATTCGTGCAGGTGTTGTTTGCTACATAATCATGAGTGAACTGAAAAAGAGTTTCAAGAAATAATTTCATTTTTTAGTTTACATTAAACGAAAAGCTTAACTTGTGCCGGTATAATCAATTTTTGGATCTGCTGAATTGTTCTGTTTCATAGGTTTTTGATGAGTTAATTTCAATGGCTACTTTATTAAATAAATGTCCTCTGTACTTTATCCTTTTTTCTCTCTTTGCCTTTTATCTCGAAAAAAGCTTCGCCTCATATCAGAGCTATGGGGCCACCTCAGATACTGAGTATTATTTAGTTCCAGAAACTCATATCTGGAGAGAATATCCGAGAATTTGGACTGTCAAAAGTTTTTCAAATTATACGAGCAAGTTTACCCTTATTTATTCTTTGCAAGAGGGTAATTGCAAGACGAATAAACTTAGATTTTTGAGACAAACGTGGGTGTTGAGAGACCCTGACATTGGTGGTCGATTATCGGTTGACAAAAAGTCTCGGAACTGGAGAGATATAGATGAGAGGCAGTTTGAGCTAGATTTATTAACGTATATGTGCACGGTTAAAAAGGAAGAGACTGACTAAAGTTTTTCGTTACCCCCTTTCCTTTTAACCTTAAAGCATTTCCGAAGTAAGAAATGAATAGCGTTTACCCAGATGAAATACATTTTAAGAAACATATCCATAAGTTTATTACACTTAAGAAAACCACTCTAGCAAAAAAGCTTTTCATCTTTCGATTTTCTTTAGTGTGCAATATTAGGCATACTTTTCATACCGCTGCTAGTCTCAAATTGGGTTACAATATCAGTTTTTCGTCTGTTAT
>CENU01131557.1_pt1 | contig 35430 bp, 37 predicted proteins | sample 361331 | NCBI WGS metagenome assembly CENU01 (sample SAMEA2619766, study PRJEB7988) | marine metagenome | isolation source: saline water (ENVO:00002010), including | reverse complement strand
TTAATGTAACGAACAGCAGCCTGACCTGCTTTCTTATGTATGTCTGCAACATCTGCAGGGTGATCGTTAACACCTCTTATAGGACCATTCTCGTCCCAATCTGTTACAGGGCCTTCATCAAAGCAATTATGCTTTTCCATACTTTTTGTTTGATAGTCTACTAATCGTGTTACATATGGCGGTGTCTTGCCTCCAATGTAAACTGTAGGTGGTGGATTGCCGTTATAAAAACTTTGTATGCTTCGTCCTTTGCCTTGTAAATCTACAATAGTAGCTCCTACTTCTTTTATAAATGTCATATATTTTGCAAAATGTTCGTTTGGTGTTAGATACATTTTACGCGATACATTTAATCTGTAGCCTTGTTTGCCAGTCATTGCTTCGTATAGTTTTTGCCAGTTAAAACAATCTCTATATGTAAATGCAATAGGCGTGTCTGGCAATTCTAATGTTGCCAGTGCAAGTACAGGTAAGTTTATATTTGCTTGATCTTTCCAATATTTAATATGTTTTTCGTTGTTGTACGGACACATTAGTCTTACACTACGCATCCAATATGCAAGTTGTCTGTCATGCTTGTAAACAAAGTTTTCTATATCGTTAAGTTTGTATCCTGTATATAGTACACCATTTATGCCGTGTGCTTGTGCAGACTTAACATCGCTTTTTTCGTTGTCGCCATAATGATTTGCAATGTTATAGGTTTCAATTATACTATCCCAAATCCATCCTTTCTTCTTGCCATCTGCTGTAACAACTATTTTTACATCTGCAGTTAAGCCAACGTTTCTAAGCATTTTCATTATGAAGTCTGCTGGCAAGTACATATCGCTTATCAATAGATCTCCGTCTTTAACCTTCATAATATTTTCATATATTGGAAAGTTATGTTCAAATTCTACATCTAGTTCTATCTGCGGATCGTACTCGTGTAGTATATCATATATGTCATTATAAGTTTTATCTACGCATGTTTTTTTAACTTGCTTCCATGCTGATATACGTTTTTCTTTGAAACTTGAATCACCTATACGACTGCCTACTTCGTCGAATATAGAGTGCGGGTGATAATGTAATCTTCCTATTAGAGTATCAAATACGTCCCATGAATTCATTTCTTCACTATCCGTTTGAAATGCAATCTTGGCCCCTTGTCAATTACAATTACACTATCATAAAAACTTACGCCTTGTATATCGTTAAATGGTTTTACAAACTTTTTAGGCACGTGAGGACCATCTATTGGTCCGTGGCCAATAGCATTGCTAGTGTGATGATGACTTAGCACATCTACTACATTTTTAACATATGTGGTAAAACTATTAGGACTGCCGTATCCGCCGCCTTCTCTATTTGGATAATAGCTAGTGTGAGTATCCTCGCACCAATACACTCCTCTATCTTTTAACAAACCATAAAATAGCTTTAATGTTGTTATTTGATCAGGATTTTCATGACTTCCATCATCTATTATAATATCAAAATCTCTAATTTGATGCGCTTTAATTTCTCTTTCAACAAATACAGGATCTGTTGCATCACCTATAGTTACATGTATATCATTCGCCGGATCTTCATGTGCCTTACATTTTGGATCAATATCAATACCATGAACATATGTACCTTCACCAAAGTATTTTTTCCACATCTGTAAACTTCCGCCGCCACGTACTCCAATTTCTAATATGCGAGGACTTTTCCCAACATACTGGTTAAAATGTTTTTCGTATAGTGGGAAGTAGTGTTCAAACTTGTCACATCTTTTAGTCAATGTAGTAAAAATTTCTCGTAACATTATTAATCCTTAAAGTAAACTTCTTTTAAATGTGCCCAGCACTCGCCTGTCTGGACATCTTGTTTGTTCCACATTGCATATGCAATTTTATTTTTCCATTCTTGTAGATCTATATCATAATTTAAGTTTTCAATTTGTGAAAGCTCTTTATGTGCAACTGGCCATGCCATACTGCCGCCGTCTAATGCAAATACTGGAATACCTCTAACTACAGCTTCAACACCGCTTAAACTATTATATGTAACAACACAATAAGCTTCTTGCAAATCTTTATCTAGGCCTTCACCGCCTTGTGATCCGCCCCTTGTTAAATTAGGACTCATTGAAACATCTTTCATATCTAATTCTGCAAGAAGTCTAGTTACAATTTTTGCGCCTCTATCTAAGTTACGCGGATGTGGCCTAATTACGATAGGACGATCTGTAAATCTACGTATTACTCTGCACTGATCAGCAATGTAGTCATACACACTTGCATACCCTGCTTTGTAAATATTTACAAGACTACTATCGCCTTCTTTCTGACCCATTATCAATATGTTCTTGCCTGGGCTATGCCAGTCAGTAAATTTTATTCCTGTTAGATTTTCAAATCTATTCCATCTCTCGGGGCCTACATTCTCATTATTCCAGTTTGCATCACACCATCTGTAACTGTTCCATCCAAACCGTAACCATCCAAGACATTCACGAAAAGGTTCACTTTCACTTACAATATAAGGCTTGCCTGCTTCCTGTATATGTAGCAAATACTTGCCATGCCAGTCTGCTCTGCCACCATGTAAAAACTTAGGTTTTAATTCGTTTGTTTGATAATAACAGTCGGCATCTCGTACAATGTTGCTATCTAAGTCATCACTTACTATATATTTGTCTCCAAGTTTCTCCATACCTTTAGCCCAATGGAAGTAAGGTTTTGAAGCCGGAGGAGGAAACCCCACCATCTTTATCATACGTAATCCCTCATATGTGCCCATGCTTCGCCTGAACTTAATTCATCAAAGTTCCAATGGCACATAGCAAGTTTCTCTACCCATTCTTGTCTATCAAATGTTTGCGGAGTTTCTATTGTAGAAAGATCTGTGTTTGCTACTGCATACGCCTGACTTATCTTAGGATTGGGGTCTGTAACGTATGTAGGTATACCTTCAATAGCACTTGCAACACTAGGACTACTGTTATATGTTATAGTGCAATGTGCGTTAAGTAAGTCTTGTGTAAGACTAGGGGCTGTACTTACTTGCCATTCTTTACTTTTTAAATACTTAGGAGCATGTTTGTCACCGGGATGTCCTCTAACTACGATAGGTCTATCTGTATGTTTCCTAACCTCTTTGATTGTGTTTTTCAACCAAGTAACAACATCGAGGCCTCCCATACTCCAGCCTCCGTTGCGTTGTGTGCAAATTAACACATGAACACCCGATTGCCTCCAATCTTTCATTTTTATTCCAAGATGTTTTTGTATTTGCTTCCATCTTTTAGGATTTACAGTATCACTAAAATAATTTCCTGTTGTAGGGAAAACTCCGTCCATACTATATCTTAAATATTGCATGTTGTGCATTTTACCTACAGCATAATTAAAAAGGTTACTATCAGCAATAAAACTATGCTTGCCTTTGTTTATGTTTTGCTCGTGAGCACGTTTACGTAACACTAGATGTGGACTAGAAGGACTACCTGCATGCACCCAACCTTGTATTAAGTTAACATCACTATCAATTATATTATTACCATAATGTAATATACCTTTGTCGCCATGTTTCTGTACACCGTCAATATATCTTTTTAGTATATCAACTTTATGTTGGTTTTTATGAGGGTTTGGTATACCCAATGCATATCCTACTACTGTTTTCATAATGACTTTATTACCCGCCAATGATTATTGTTTGCGTCTCTACATTCTTGTAATGCTTCAGGATATGTTTGAACACTATCTAATAGGTATTCATAATTATCTTGTGGATTAATAAATGTAACTCTGTGTTTTAGTGTATGGAATTTACTACTCCATGGTCCTGCAACAATTACTTTTTTACCTAAGAGTGTGCCCCAATATGCACCGTGATAACTGTTGGTAATAATAGTATTGGCACTACCTAATAACTCAATAGTTTGTTCCATATTAGAGCCGCTATTGATGTATCTTGGTATAGGCGTGTTTCCAAAATGTGTAGATTTTATTAATTGTTTTTTATGTTCATACCAAATAATATCATTTTTTATTCTGTATGTTTTATCAAATGCTGTATCTAAACAACTTGCACAAGGCACCCATTCAAATGGCTGACCATAATCTCTTACACCAATTAGATCAAAGTTAGATAGCCAATCTGGCCATTCAGGCCGCTTTACTCTTTTAGTTGTATCTTCGTTATGTCCAGCACCCCAAACTATACGTGGTGCTGTACTTTTATCTAACTTATCTATGTATTCTTTGATTAGTGGTTGTAATTTACGCAAAAACTCGTCACGTACTGAAACGTTGTTATGATTTACTACGCTCCAAGATTCTTTCCATAATGACATTAATGCATTTTGATCACTATTATTGAGAGCATACATTAGATCACTTCCTAAAAAATCGTTTGCTATAAGCCCGCCACCGCCAGCTATCAATGGTACATCGCTAGGATAACTTGCTGTTCCAATATCTAAGATATCTACTACTTGGTATTCGTGTTGCGGTAAAAAATACTGCAACGGATTACTTGACATATCACCAATATTATTTTTATCAGCTCTATGAACTACTACGTACTTAATTGCCATAAAGTTCCTCCATTATCATGTTATGAGCTGTTCCATTTTTCATTTCGTTGATATGAAACTGACCATACGCTAGGTGGCATGCCCAACTGTATATATACTCTTTGTCGTATCGCTCTGGTTTTTCTAAATTATACAAATACTTATTAGCAACCGGGTCTGCGGCTGTGGGAGCGAGTGTAAATGCTGGAACGCCATACAGTACACTTTCCACAGCCGCAATACTTTGATAGGTAACTAATGCATACGCATCATCTAAATCTTGGTAAATTGTTCTTTGTAAACGCACATGTCTTGGTTGTTTTTCTCTTACAATGATAGGACGATCAGTATGCATTTTTATTTGATCAATTGTATCTTTTTTCCATTTCTCTGCGTCAATGCCATAGTATTTACATGGCTTATCGCTTGGCATAACAAGTAATATATTCTTACCAGTCTTTTTTCTTTTTTCAATCTTAACTCCTAATTTTTCCCATCTATCACTAGGACGTTCAATAATCTTTTCATGTTGTAGGCCATTTTTGACTATACGATGAAATAGTTTCCATCCCATAGGATTAATAGGACTTTTGTAGTTACCTAAGTAACCACTGTCCATATAATAGAAATCTCTTTTATTCTCTAAACATTTCCAAATTAACTTACGCTTTGCAAGACTGCGAATTAGTATTGGTGCTTTTTTATTTTCGTGCTCATAATCGTAATCATGTATAGGTAATCCTGCACCTTTAGCATACATGTTTATATATTCGTCTGTTTTATTTTTACTTAAACATATCATAAAGTTCTTGTTTCCATAATTCATTAAATTCACAATCACGATAGTTTTCAAACCAAGGACCGCCTTCTGTGTAATGAATTAATTTAGGTTTTGCAATATCATTATACACACCTACTAGATAATTCCATGTATGGTCCAACGATCCAATTTCCTCGTCTTTGAGCCAACTGAATCTATGAAAGTATGCACCATTTAATTCTGTACTGTTAACTTGATCTTGTGTAACAACTTTATTACTAGGGTGTTCACAGTTCCAAAGTACAACACTTGACCAATTTTTGCGTGGGTATATAGTTTGTTTTTGTCCGTCCATCTTTATGCCTTCTTTAGGTGCATAATCGTGTTGCACACACATGACAGCATATTGGTCGTCTGCTTGATCGAATAGTTCTTTAATATCTGTTGTTAGGATCATATCGCAATCCATAAACAGTGCCCAACCTCTATAGTTAGCAAGTTCTGGTACAAGAAAACGTGTAAATGTAAACTCAGTTGATGCTAACTTATCTTCAGGTCGTTTGTACCAACCTGCTTGTCTTAATTCTTTTTGTATTAATGGGCGTACATCTGCGTCCGGTTGATATTTAAGTATACTATGTTTACATACCTGATAAGCCATATCTTCTCTAGGTTCGTAGCCTATAAAAACTTTCATTAATCTCTTCTTTCTATATCTTCTTCAACACACTTTTCTCCAAATTGTACTTCAATTACGTGTGCAGGCACATCTTGATTATTCATTGCTTTGTGCCATATATTTGATCCTATATTATAACTATTAACTAGTGCAGGCAATTCAAAACCTGTAACAGGATCATCGTCAATTTGAATAGACATTGTTACTTGGCCTTGTGTTACATACCACATTTCTGACCTGTGTTTATGTCTTTGGTCGCTTAAACTTTTACCTGGTAGTATAACTAGCTCTTTAACTTTGTATCCTTTTTCAGGCTGGTCATCAAGTACCCTGTACCAACCCCAATCCCTAATAGTTTTTGGATTTTTCCATTCTTCTAACAACCAGCTACTAGAATTCTTTTTGTCTTCACCGCCAACTCCGTATACAAAATCAACATAAGGCAAGTCACCGTATGTTCTATATTCGGGTGTAGTTGTGTCTGTTCTATCTCCGCCATTGGCAAAAATAATTTTTGAAGAGCCATGTATTGCAAGTGTTTTGTAGATTGCACCACATGCTGTATCATCTGCATCGTCAAACGAAATGACTTTATCTACACATGACAATTCTTCTATTATTGCAATACGCTCATTAAACGGCATAAACGGTCGACCTTTTTTACGAGTCAACCAATCGTCCGAATTAACACCAACAACTAGTTTGGTGCCAAGTTTTTTTGCTGATTTAAAATAGGCTATATGCCCAGAGTGCAGTGGATCGAATCCACCTGTGACTAATACAATGCGTTCCATATAGATATTTATGTACGCACTTAACGCAATGCTACAAAATTAGATTCATATCCTTTTGGGTCTTCATAACGTCTTGCATCTGCTGTACGGTATACAAATTCGTCTTTTGATAATACATTTAGGTGTTTGTCGTGTACTGTGAAACCGTAGTTACGTAGTTGATTGTACACTTGGTCAGTACTATATAAGTAATCCTTTGTGTGTATTTCGTTACATTCAAAGTAAATTACTTTTGTTGATTTTACTGTAAACGATGCACCTTGTAGTGCAAGTAATTCTGCACCTTCTACATCAAGTTTAATAAAGTATGGTTCTAAATAAAAACTGTCTAATGTCTTACTAGGTAACTTTAAGGTTTCAAAATTTTCCATGTAGGAGTGTTTTCTCAGTCCACTCCATCCTAATCTATCTGTGTCTTTATAAAAAGTTGCGGTGTTACAGTTGTTACTAATGATATAATTATGTACTGTTACGTTGCTATGCTTGCGAAATCTATTTACACATCTTTCATATTGTTCAGGTAGTGCTTCGAAACAATGAAAAGTAGCATTAGGAAATTCTGTGACAAATGATTTACACCATTTGCCGGTGCGTGAGCCAACATCTAACATTAACATGTTATCTGGTGCTGTATCACAAATGTATTCGTAAATTAGTTTATCGTCGTCTTTTTTAAAGGCTGGCATCTTCCATTCCAGCCACACGTAGTTTGACTACGTTTGTAATTTGCCATTGCTTTTGATCAAGTGCTTTAAGAACACCTAGCCATTTATTTCGCATCAATGCAAATTCGTTGATAATTTTTTCATAGTCAACAACATCTGCTTCACCGTCTACGTATTTTTCTACGTCACGACTTGATAAAGCCCGTTGATAATTTTCAAGATATTTTTTAAAATACGAGCTACGCAATCTACGTAGCTCGATATTTAAGTAGTTTAGAATTGCTTCAATTTCTTGAAGTTGATTGAAACGGTGTTCAACAATACCCGGCATAGCAGCTGCAGCTTTTTCAACATTGCCTATCAGTTTACACTCTTTTTTTGCTTCAAGAATTTCAGCTTCAAAGTGTGCAACCGCATCAGGAATCTTACCAATATCTCTCGATACTTCGCTATACCAACCCATTCTTATTCCCACTCTTCCTCTTCGTCTGTGAAATCGTCTACATTATCTATTTCTAAATAGTAACCGATTGCTTCATCGAGATGAGAATCGTTACCAAGAAGCTCTTTCATTTGATGATCGTCAATACCATAATCTGCTAACATATCAACGAACTTCTCGGCAACTAATTCTATTTGCTTTTTATCAACATACTCTTTGAATAAGTTCCAAACGTCTATCGCTTGTTCTAAATCCATATTTACTCCTCTGTAACAGCTTCGTCTATAAGTTCGTCTGTTTCAGAGGTATTTACCACAGTTGACTCTTTTAGTGCGTAATCAGACATTACTCTGTCTAATAACTCACCCGTCCAGTTTTTGCGATACTCTAGGATCTCTTCTCCTTCAGATGTAACATACTTTAGTCTGTTACCCTGTTTTTCAATAACGCCTTTCTTTTCAAAAAGTTCTACAATGCCACTGTAAGGATTCATTCCTGTTTCATAAGGGATCTTTACTTGTACACCTTCAAACGGTTTTGCATAACGTGTTTTCATTACTTTACAGCCTGCACGGATACCCATAACTTCGCTGATCTTGTTGCCGTCTGCATCCTCTTTGAGCTTTAACTTTTTCATTGCTACAACAATGCTAGAAGCGTATATAAAGCCCTGTCCGCCACTTATTTTATCATCTGGATCAAACATATCCTGCGATGCGTATGTGTGGTTAGTACAAACAAGCCCTACGTTATGAGCACCAATCATGTTAACAGTATTTCTAACAAGTGCTGTTAGTGCTTTGGGCTTACGACCCATATCACCTTTCATATCACCTTTATTAAACTGATCAACATCTGTTGGTGTTAGTAGCATACCTAAACTGTCAATTACAAACAATACTTTAGGACGATCTTCTTCGTCCATTGCTTTGTAATCTGCCATAAATGTTGAAATAGTTTTTGCAACATCGTCGATCATACTCATACTTAATTTAAGTAGTTTTGATTCGTCACAGTCAACACCTAGTGCTTCTAACCATGCTTGGTCAAGTGCATTTTCTGAGTCAATTAAGACTACATAGATGCCTTGTTCTTGTGCGTGTCTTACAATATTACCTGCCGCAAAATAACTTTTACCTGCGCCTGACTCTCCTGCAAACACTGTTACCTTACCAAGTGGAACACCTTTATTAAAGTCGCCACTAATAAGATAGTTAAGAGCATAAGAGCCTGTGCTTACCCAATCTGTAGGATCGTTGAAGCCACTACTCATGCCCTGAATAGACTTTGTCAAGTCTTTTCTAAATTTACTTACGTCAAATGATTTAGCCATTATATCTCCTGTTAAGCATTAAGTGGGGGACTAATCCCCCACTGTATATGTTACTGACCTTGCCTTGCACGAATCATTGCTAGAATGTCGCTTGCATTACCTTCTGGTGCTGCTGCTGGTGCCGCTTCAGTTGCTGGTGCCGCTGGCGCTTCTGGTGCCGCTTCAGTTGCTGGTGCCGCTTCAGGAGTTGACTCTGGTGAGCGAGATGTTGCTGTTGCCGCTGGGCTTGCCGCTACTTGCGGATCACCTGTACGTGCTTGCATGCCTGCAGGACGGAAGTAATTACTCCAACGCTCTGCATCATATGCTTCACCATCAACAGATGCTTCGAACATCTCTTGCATAACTTTGACAGCTGTCTCATCTGGCTTCTTAGGTAAGAAGTCATTTAGATTAAACAAGCCATGTGTATTTACAGCATTCATTTCAGCATCGCCCAATGGACGCTCTCTACGTGCCCATGTTGATGTGGAATAATCTGCGTAACCGCCTTTGCTAGTTTTGTTAAGACGGAAGTCTACACCTGCTGTGTAATCTGTTGGCAACTCTTCCATGTCTGGATCCATCAATGCTTGTTTGATGATTTGGAAAATTTGTGGTCCAATAATAAAACGTCTGATTGGATTTTCAGGTGCTTCATCGTCTGCAATTGGGTTATCAGTTACAAAGCCTTGGAATACGTATGAACGCTTTTTCCAATACTTTCTACCCATATCTTCTAGACTTGAGTCTTTAAACCAACCACGTACTTCGTTAAGAATGTTACAGGTTTCGCCGTACATTTCCATACATGGAATTTGTACTTGAACAGGACGTGAATCTGTTTCGCCTTTTACACCGGCAAATGGAAGTTTGATCATCAAACGTTCTGCCCAGAAAAATGTGTTGTCTGGGTTACCGTCAGGAAGGAAACGTAGAGTTGAACTCTCGCCTTCTTTCATATTCCAAAATGGGTAAATTGGGTTTGGACCGCTTGGGCCTCTGTTTCCGCCAGTATTGGCTTCTTGTTGTTTGAGCTTTGCTCGGATTTCTGCTAATGATGCCATAATTTATGCCTCCTATATGCCTTTATGGTTATTTTATGTGCCTAAAAAGTATAACACATGTATTACATGTTACACTCATATATTTATAAAGTCAAGTGTTTTCTTGCCTTTATTTTGAAATAATTAACGGAGTCCCGCTAATTCTCTCATTCTATCATACTCTGAGTCTGTTTCCATTTGCTGAGGGTTAGCTCTCATTTGGAATTCTTCAAAAGTTTGATTGACTCTTTCGATGAAAGTTTTTGCTGGTTCAATAAACTCTTCACCGTAATCTTTTTCTACCATAGTTAATACTGCTGTTTCACCTTTTGGAAATTCGCCTGTTTCTCTATCGTAGTATGAAAGGATAAACTCGCCTAATGGTGTCTTTTCGTCCTTTTCAAGTGTTATTTCGTCGCCGTCTGGTCCGTCTATCTTGTCGCCTTTTTTCTTACCGTCTTTCTTTGCTTGACGTACAGCGTTAGCATATGCATTGCCTTCATCCATATTATCGATCATTTGTTCAATAACACCTTGGACAATCTCATCTCTATCGTCATCAGAGTGTAAGCCGTGGTCCATGCCGTACTCGTTAATTTCTTGGTCTAATTCTTCTATGCTTAAACCCATTGCTTTTGCTAATCCTTCTTCACCACCTTTTTCATATGCTGTCATTAATTCGTCTGCCATCACATCTTTCTTGCTTGGCTCCATAGCTGGATCAAAACTTTCATCTGCAAACTGTCCCATCATTTCTTCAAAACCATTTTCTAAATCTACTTCTTCTTTTGTCTTTAGATATTTGTCTTTGATTGCGCCCTTTTCTTCTTCACTTGCGCCTTCACGTCCTGCTTTTTGTAATGCTTCGAAGCCTTTCTTGCCGTACTTCTTAATACCTGTATAACGCTGTAAGCCTGATTCTTCCATTTCTTCGCCAACGTAGTTCCACATGTAATTTCCTGCTCCCATGTAATCACCACGCTCGTAACCAGCAAGTTCCATTGCTTCATCACTGTCAATACCTTTTTCTTTTGCCCATTGATATACGTAGTATGAACGCTGGCTGTCAGCTATATCAGCAAACTTTGCTACAACTTTAGGATCTGCTTTTGCTTCTTTTACTAAATCTTCTGGTGTTATAGTTTGTGCTTTAGTTGCTTCGCTTACTAGTTTGTAAATGTAAGGAAATACATCTTTTAATTCTTCGTTAAATTGTTTAATAGTAAGTTGCTCTACCCAATTATCTGCTACGTCACTTGGAACTTCCTCTAGTACAGTTGTTTCAAATGAGTCAATTGCTTCTTTGTAGTAGTTAGGCTTTTGCAATCCTTCTATTGTTTTCTTTACTGTTGTAACACGACTTTTTACAACGTCCATATATTCACTTAGACTTTCTGCCATTACACTAGAGCGACCCATGTAATTTTTGAATTTTCTAAGTTTTGCTAATTCTTCACTTAGGCTAGTAATATGCTTACCAAAATCATCATAAGCATTGCCGCCTTCTGCAACGTGACGAGCCATTGCTCTTGCACCGCTTAAATGTTTGTATGGATACAAAAAGCGTTCACCTTGTGGTGATTCTACATATATTTTTCCAATACTTCTATTACGTCCTGTAGGTGAAGTTTGATCAATGCTTTCATTATGTTTTATAATTAGTCTGGCTTCTCCAACATCTTGATAACTTATCTTTGATGTGCCATATAATTTTGATTCTGTCATGTTGCTATCTCCGGATCGCTGTGCAAGATATTTATAGTCTCTTTTCTCTAAGTTAGACTTCGTTATGTCCCTAGTTGTAAAATTTAATAAACGTTTTTTACTAAACTGTCTTAATTCTTTTAAGAAATCATACCATGTGCTTTTATCTACATTATTTTCTGCTACGTCTTTGTTATGCATCACAACTACACCATCTTCTTCTGATAATGATATGCTAACTTTGCCTACATCGGCGTTTGCTTCTCTAAAAGGAAATTCAAAAAATCTTGCTTCCTTAGGTTCTTGTGTAACATTGCCTTCGTCGTTACCAATTGTTACCCCAGGAAATCTACCTCTGATTTTTGAAAATAATTCTTCCGCTATGATATCTATATTCTGCATATTGTATTTATCAATAAGAGCTACTTACGAAGATTGGCATTGGTGGTTCGTAATCGTCTAAATCCTCTGCTTGATTAAATGTATTATAGATTCTAGGATCCCAGTCTTTAAGTACAGCCATCATTCTTATAGCAAGCAATGTTGCTGATATTAAATCATCGTGATGTCCTATTTTCGCTTGAAAACTACTACCTGTAGCAACATATGCTTTTAGCTCTGATAATAATGGTTTACTGTACAAGTACATTTTATCATTTTCAACCATAGTTTTTAGTCTACTACATGCTGTAATCTTTGTTCCATGGGTAGTATTAAAGCCTTTTCTAAATTTACGCACATGTCCTTTTCTAATAGGTTCAGATACAAATAGTCCTGGAATGTTTTCTTCTCCAAAATCGTTTATAACTATTAGTGCAGCTTCGCCAATACCGTTATTTTCTACACTCCAGTATATTCCATTTGTGTTATTTGTTTGTTGTTCAATATACTTACAAATGTCTGCAAGTACTCTTATTTGTCCAGGTATTGCTGTAGTGTTATGTTGCCATTCTGCTACCTGTGTGTAGCTAGGTAGTTCAAATACTTGAATTGCAGCATAGTCGCCTCCGGTGCCCATACTAGGGTCAAGTGCTATACAATATGTAAATTCACTTGTAGGTTTTTTATACCAACGTGTTTGCCCCATATTTAATATAGGACTTATACCTTCCATTGATGCAAGATGTATACTAGATATAAGTGTTTCGTCAAATACTAAAAACTCGCAACCATACTCTCGACGGAATTTTTCTTCACCAATACGTCCAATTTCTGCAGCTTTCCATTCTTCATCGCGATCTGGATGTTCGTCCCAAAACGACCTAAATGCATGAAATCCGTTTACGCCTATTTCTTGTTCGTTGCCATGCTCATCAAATTTATCTTCTGCCTGCTTCCAAATAGAAGCAAATGTATCTTCATCTGAGTTTGGCGTACTGGTAAGAATAGCTCGACCACCTGTTGCTAGGGTAGGTGATATTGAAGTCCAAAATTCTTCAGCAATGTTAGGTTGCACAAATGCAAACTCATCACAGTATAGTAATGATATACTCATACCACGTCCTGTGTTGCCTGTTGTAGTTTGACTAACTATTCTACTTCCGTTTTCAAATTCTATGCTACCTTTGTTGTAACTTGTAACACCTGCTCTAATATGATCAGGACACATTTCATATACATAGCGTATACGTTGCATAATTTCCTGGGCGCCTGTGTATTTGTGTGCAGCAATTAGCACCGTTTGGTCTGGCACAAACATAGCATACCATGCCAGATATATACTTGCACACGTAGTCTTACCTGTTTGTCTTGGCATCATGTTTATATTAAAACGGTAATTGTGATAACTGTGCATCAAACCTAATTGATACTCATAAGGGTCAAATAACAACTTGCCTTTTACAGGGTGTTGAATGTATGCAAACTTTTTAGCAAAATATAGGTAACCTACGTCTTGATCCATACACTTGACAAGATCTTCGATCTGAGCTTCAGTGAACGTTTCTTTTTGATTTGCTTTCTTGGTGAGAACACCGTCTAAACTTTTACTTGCCATATTAATATTTAGTGAAAAAAATAGGCTCCTAAGAGCCTATTGAGTTTTTAGAGAGCTTATAGTTTTTTTATTAACCGCAATTTGATGCGTATAACTTTTCGAACTTTTCTCTTCCGCAATTATATTGTGCGTTAATTTTTTTATACATAGCTTCTTTTGTGCAGCCGCTTGCATAAAGTTTTTTCATTTCGTTTGCACAGCCCATTTCGTCCATTTTGCCTGGGTCTGCAGATTCTTTCATTCCCTTCATGCAATCGTCGATCATGTCTTTTAGCTTTCCTTGATCGCAGTTTGGATGCATTTTGCAAATTTCAGCTTTTGTTTTTCCGTCTTTGCACATTTTCATAATATGTGCTTTTGAAGGCATTTTAGCGTCTGCTTTGTCATCTTCACTAACTGCCTTTTTCTTTTTATCTTTTAGAGCTTTCTTCATAGGCTCTTTCTTGTCGCCATCCTTATCAAAATCTAAATAGTCCGGTTTGTTTTTCTTTTCAGCTAGTAAGTTATAAAGATGCTCTTTAATATTTTCCATGGCCATTGCATTGTCGCCTGGTTGTGCTGCCTTGTACTGTTTCTTGCTACGGTTAATACCACCACTTAAATCTTTTGTCATATGGTGATGATCTTTGTAGTCTGGATCACCTTCTGAACCTTCTGGTGAATTGGCCCATTCTTCAACTTCGTCGTCGCAGCCACATGGTGATTCGCCGCACTCCTCACATGGTGCTTCTTCCATTTCTAAATCTTCGTCTTTGCCAGGCATATCCATAATACCTTTTAATCGCTCCATATCTAAACGTGGTGAAAGTGTTTTTGCACTTACTTCTTCAGCATCGCCTAAACCTGCATTTTTCATCATATCTAGTAAGTCTGCTACATGCTCTTTACCACTAGCATTCATACTTACATTTATTGAAACAGGATTGCCTTGGTCCATTGCTGGAGCACTCATTGGAGCACTCATTGGCGGCATGCCTGCTTCGTTTTCATTTAGTTGTTGTTTTTCAGCTTCTAAATTTGTCATACGCTGAATCATATCTTTCATATTCATAGTTAGCTCCCTATTGCGCTTTTTGTGTTTTCGCTGTTGTCGATATCACTTGATTCACCAACTGGTCCGTCGACAGTATCAAAACCACGCTCTTTACGAGCTGTTTCTAATTCTTTTAACAAGTCCATTACTCTATTGCCTGCAACTTCGTTTTGGCCGTCTACGCTTTCTAGTTCTTTGGTAGTTAGTTTTGCAACATACTCACCATCTTGTGTTTCTTCTTGATATTGCTCTTGTGGTTCCATTGGGTTTCTAACAATAATGTAAGATTGATCTATACCACAGCATTGACCTAAGTACTCTTGAAGTACTTGAGATGTTGTTGGATAATTAAGTTCTGTTTCAAAATATGTAACTTCCATATTTTGTAGTTGTGGAAAATCTAATGGACGTTCTTGTATTGGTGTTTTTTTGCCTGCGCTAATGTTATTCACGCCATACTTTTCAAGACATGTTTTCATCATGTCTTCACAACCTTCGGGAAGCTCACCAGCTATACCAATTTTAAAAGGATATACCTTTTTTGCTTCTGCTAAAAATTTTTCAAACGCCATTATATTATTTCCTATATATATTATTTATCTGATTGGACGCTTTTTAGTTTCTCTAATAGACTGTTGCGATCTGTCACAACATAGCCTTCTCCGTTGACCATACTGTCATCACCGGTACTATTGTCCTTATCAATTTTCTCTTTTTTCAGTTGTAAATCAACCATTTTTAGTTTTTTATCTAGTTTTGCTATTTTAGCATCAAGGCCTGTTTTTAACATTCCTCCTGCTACTTCAAAAACCCTACCACTATAACGAGATTCAACATTCATGCCAAGATCCATTAAATCTTCATAAGCAGATAATGCTCTATCTGCTATATCGTTAAGTTCTCTATCAGCCATTTCACCTAAGCCTTTTACAGCTGGCAATGCAGAACTAATTTTATCAAATTCTGCAATATCACGCAATGTTTCTTTGTGTTGCACAGTAGGTGCAGACTCTTTAGCCTTAGCTTCTTTTATTATTTCTTTAGATTCTGGTAAATCTAGCATTTCTTCTAATTTTTTCGTCATAGTGTTTCCTATTAACTACTAGTATTATTTATCTTCTTTTACCTTTGTGAAATATATCGTCTTCATTAACGATTCTAAAAAAGATACCTTTTTGTTTGCACCACGACTGTGCTGCACCCCACTTGGCTTGATTTACTACCCAAGCTGCTTGGTTTGTTTTTGATCTGCCTACTTTTTCTTTTATTGTTTGATTTGCTGGTTTTACTTCTATAAGTTCAACTTTTTGTTTGCCTTTTTTGTCAACGTACACTATAAAGAAATCAGGTACATATATTGTATGCTTTCCTGTAAAAGGATGTCTATATGGAATTTTTATTGCTTCACTTGCCCACTGTGCAACACTAGGGTGTTCGTCGCAGAAACGCATGAATGCAAATTCCCAACTACTTCTGTATGTAGGGGTTTTGTTGCCTGCGTATTTGTCAGGATTTTTTAGATTAAATTTACCCTGAGCGAATCTGCCCATTTTTAGTCCTCAAAAACTTCTATATTTCTGGACTCTATAATATTAGTTTCAACAGGTACTTGAAAACCTAAGCTACTTGTTTTTCCTCGAGAATAGTTTATTATTTCTGCAACTAATGCACTAAGTTGACTATCATTCAAACCTTTTAATGTGTCTAGTAATTTAAATACTTTTACTCCGTCGATTTTTGCTTGTTGTAATAATATACTTGCAACACTTGCACTTGCTCTTTCTTCGAACCCACGTTTTTCAAAATACGCTAAAACTGCATCTACCTCATTACTAGGAAACTCTAACTTTTGCTGATAATAGGTATCAAAAAATTCTCTAACAGGTTCGTCACTTGTATTATAACCTCTTTGTGGTAAATTACCTTGTGCCATTATGTTCCTCCACTATCTACAGTTACAGGTACGCCAGCAGCAGCCTGTGCCTGGGCTACTTTTGATGCACTTAGGTTTGGATTATTTGTTGAGCTATTAGTAGTTGCACTAGTAGTTTGCTCTGATCCGCCATTGCCATTTGATTTAGGCACTAGTATTCCTGGCAATCCACCTTGGCCTTTTTTGCCCGCATTAACAATAGCACCTGTAAGTATACTTAGGCCTTCGTTTTTTAAACTATCTTTACTTAAACTCTTTGCATTTTTTACTGTGTTAGCAAGCGTTATCACACTTCCTAAACCAAAATTGCCACTTGTTATATCACCTAATACACTAGAAGCGCCGTCCAATATGCCGCCGCCGCCGAACAAGTTGCCTACGCCGCCACCAGCTACACTTAATGGACTAGGTGTTGTGTCGTAATGATCTGTTGCAAATGTTGCAGGACTATCTTCACCAACAATTCCTCTACTGTACAATACAGATTCATAATTGATTGTCATTTTATTTTCTGCTATCCCTGTACCGTCTGTTTGATCCATAGTATCATGGCCCCAACTTTCGATTATAGGATTAACAAGGGTATATTCTGTATACTCATGCCTACTAAATTGATATAGTTTTATATTTTTAAAGAACGGAACCATTTTGTCATTGTCTAAACCAAATCTATATGTTCTACCGTTTGCTTCTTTGTACGTTGATCTAGGGTCATAGCTTGCTGTAATATCTGATATGTTACTATCTCTATAATAGTATCTGTAATATGCTTCCATAAGCATAGTCGTTAAGCCATGATTATCGTCATGCATTGTAAGACTAACAGGAGTATAGTCTATACGTGTTTGAATATTTTTCTTTCTGTTGTATGCATTTTTTACATCAACTGCTGACCTGTATTGTGGAAGATCAACACTTTTTACAAGCATGTTAAGTTCTGCTCTATGTCTATTTTGCATTTTTGGAAAGCCTGCTAAAACATCATGTTTATCATCTTTATAAAAGTTAAAATTAACAAAATAAAGAAACTTGACTTTAGGAGCAAGTCTAAATGCGTTGTCGACATACAATCTAGCGGCGTGTTGAAAATCTCCTAGGTTTCCCTTAGGATTAGTAACACCGCTAAAAAAGTTGTCTAAGAATCCGTTTAACTTATTTGCCATACTAATATTTATCCGAAAAGATTAAGTGCGTATATAAAAAAAAGGAAGCTGTCTCCAACTTCCTTTTTCTATCTGAATAGCAATCTAGTTAGCGTTTATTATACGCCGCCGCCTGTTACTAGCGAGTTGACGGTTCTTCCAACTGCTGTACCAACTCCTTGTCCTACTGGAGTTTGAATTGCGTTATCATATCTAATTGATAGTGCAATAGTAGCTGCGTCACTTGTTGCATAGTTTAATGTATTATAGTTAGCGTTGTTTAGGAAACAGCCATAAAGTTCAAATGTCTCTAGTACACCTACTTCATTTGCACCGTTACCACCGTCTAATACTTCAATACGTGTTAAGAATTTGTAGTCGATACCACTTGCTGCACTTGACTGTTCAAAGAAGTCAAACTGTTTCTGTAGTTGCTCGCCTACTTGTTTTTGTACGTTATTGTTGACGTCATCACGTACATTCAATGTAATTGGTTCCCAAGTATGCTTACCTGCTAAGTAACTTCTGGAGTTATACACGTCTAGTGTAATTTCTTCAAATGTTATGTTAGGTCTAGTAACGTCAATAACTTGTTTTGTTAGTTCTGTTGTTGCGTTTGTTACACCAAAATTTTCCAATGTCACTCTAAAGCGATACTGTAGTTTTGGCATTAAAAGTCCCTGATTGCTTGCGCTTGTATCGCTCGCTAAAGGAACTGTAATTTTTGATAATGTTGAGATTGCCATTCTTTTTTCTCCTGTTGCTAGTATTTATCAAAGTGTTGACCCCATATTTCAGGGGTCTAATCACCTAATTAAAGTCCTGCAATTTCTCCTGTATTCTTAAGTCTAAGTGGAATGTAGATAAATTCTACAGCCTTAACTGGTTCAATTGCAATGTCAAGATATAGTTCATTACGATCTATTCTACTTGGTGTGTTGTTTGATTCATCACATACAACTAGGAAATCATAAAGTGCTCGTTGTCCAACTAGTTCTAACATTAAACTTTCTGCTGCACCTTTAATTTCATCTCTTGTAATTTTATCATTTGGTTCAAACAAGTATGGTTTTGCAAGTTTGTTAAGTTGACTACGTAAGTAAACAACTAAACGTGCTACATTGATTCTATCCAATGCACTTGCATTTCTTGCTCTTGTTTTCTGTCCAAATACTACCAATCCGCTTCCGCTTAGGAATGTAACTGGGTTAATTGCTTGTGCGTAAAGTGTATCTCTTTGACCTTCGTTAAGTGCTACACTTACAAATTCACCTTCACTGTTAATATGACCTGCTGCTGTTGCGTTTGTAACACCACCACGTCTTGTACCTGCTGGTGCAAACCATGGAAATGATACCTGATCACTTAGTGCAATAGTTCTTAACGCCATGTGTGATGCTGGAACAACAATGTTATTGCCTGCGTTATCACTTGTAAATCCTGCTGGATAGTATATGCCTAGATATTCATCAAAACTTACTAGTCCGTCATCATTATCTTCTACAGCCTTACGAACGTTTGTTGCCCACTCATTTAGTGAAGTAGCATCTGGTGCTAATCTCATTGGGCTATCACCAACAATAAATGCACTTAAACCTCTATCATAGTTTAGTGATACCATTTCGCCGATTAGTTCTGGATACGCTGGTGTTGCCATAACATTAAATAGTCTTGACTCATCATCTCTAATATCGTCATTACTATTAAGCATTGCCTGTAACGCTTGTACAACAACTTTACGCTGTGCAATACGTCCAAAGCTACCTGAGCCATCAGCTTGGTTGCCTGATTCTGTTACCCATCTGTGTGGATAGTAACCAGCCATTGATTCATCATTGTTAAATCTACCATTTGTACCGTTAATATCTACATAGTTACGTTCAAAACGCTTTACGTTAAATCCGCTTCTACGTAGGTTCCATAACAACATACCTTTTGGATATAGTGCTGGATCTGGAGCATCTGGGTCTAAGTAGTTATTTGTTAGTAAGTCTACAATTGAGCCTGCTTCGTCACTATTTGCACCTGCTGTGTTATAACGTGCATCAGCAAATAGTACACCATTTTCTGTTGTTTGATCTGTTGTGTCTACTAGTGTCCATGCTAGGTTAACACCATCATATCTATAAACTAATGGATAGTTTTCTAAATCTGCTGTGCTTACCCAAAGATCGCCGTCAACTAGTGCCGTTGCATCTGTTTGTTGCGTTGGCTCAGTTGCGGAAACAATTGGACCTGTTGGGTTAGTATTTGCATACGCAGAGCTAAAGTTCTGATAACCTACCCATGTAGTACCATTGTGAATCATCATGTCTACTTCATCAACAACACTGTTGTACCATAGTGCGCCTTGTGCAGCTAATGCACCTGGAGCATCATCACTTGCTGTAAAGACTGCTTTCTTCCAGTTACTTGCTGTAAGCACACTGTTTCTGTTGTATAAATTAGTAGTTGTTGCAGGATTTCCTACTACAAATGCTACAAAACCTGCTGCTGAAAAAGCACCGTCTGTGTCTGCGATTGTAAAGTCGCCGCCTTGTGTATGCTTTACAACTAACTTGTTGTCTGATGTTACTTCTGCTTGAATATTTTCTAAAGAAGAACTATTAATGGCTCCTGCTATTAAGTCTGCATCACCTGTTGCTCCTGATGCTGTAAAGTTAATAGTTACAGCACTCTGTAACGCTGTTTTACCTGCGTCTGTTTCAGCAATATTAAATGCATATGATTGAGCTGTAAATGTGCTTGCTGTAATAGCACTACCTGTGATAATAGTTGCGCCTGTGTTAGCACGACTGAAGATTGTAAATGAACCTTCTGTTTGTGTAAGGTCTTCTGCATTTGATTTTACAAAAGTTGTGCCTGCTGGTAAGTTAACTCCGCCGCCGCTTCTGTCTTCCCAGTATAGAGCCGCTGCTGCTGAACCATAAATTGGTGCTGAAACATTGTCAAATAATTGTGTATTAGCATTATAACGCTTGTACTTCCAATTTGCACCCTGATTAGGTTCAGTTGTTTTTAACCAAACACTTCCTGTTGGACGTGGTGTTGTATCACCTGACTTAAATTCAGGTACACTAGTGTGAGCACTGATTTGTAGTTTAGGTGCATCAAATGTTCCTGCTGTTAAACCTAGTTTTCCTAGTAAGCCGTCTGTGTCAGCAATAGTAATTCTTTCGTCTGTTGACCCGTCATTAAAAATGCTAAACTTGCCGTCTATTGCAACAAAACTTATTCCTGCTGATTGGAAACTTGCATCTGCGTTTGCTGTTGTAATTGTATCTGCTAAGTCAGTGCCTTCTGCTACTGTAATAGCTGAACCAGAGCCTACAGCAATAGTTAAGTTTGTAGCTGCACCCAATGTTGGGTTTGATACTGTACCTTGTGCTACATAGTGTGAATTGATCCACGCTGTTGAGCCAACTTTAACCCAACTACCTGTGTAGTTTCTGTAGTAAACTCTTATGACATCGGTTGTTGCTTTAATTGCATAATCACCTATATTTCCAACTGACTCTTTAGGATCTCCGTTGCCATCTAATTTAGTTGTGTCTGTAATAACAATAGGTGCTCTTACGCTAAATGATTGACCGCCTGTAACGCTCTTTGGTGAACTGTTCCATTCAAAAATACCATATGAACTATCATTGGTATCAAACCAATTTGTTCCGTCTGCTGGACTATCTTTTGGTTCAGTTGCTGTTGGTGTTAATACACCTAAGTCAATATCTGCACGAGTAACATAAACTCTATTGCTAACGCCTAGTAACGAGTAAGCAGCTTGTAAACCGTATTCATTAAGCTCTCCGCCGTGTACTGGGTTGTTATTTGAATCTGTATAAAAAACTGGATCGCCGAATGTTTCAGCTAATTCCCTTTGTGAAGTAAGCAAGTAAGGTTTGCCAGCGTTTGCTTTTAGCGTTCCTTGTGCTGTTCCTGTGCCACTTCCGTTTGTTTTGTTTTCTGCGGAAGCAACAAAAATCATTGGTACGGTGCCTGGTTCTGCTGGGGTATAAAAACTTTCGTCTATTACCGTAACGTCAACACCTGGTGATGATAATGCCATTTTTTTCTCCTATGAGTAGTTGTTATAGTTATTTAGCATAGTTTTGGAAATAACGTGTGTAAAACACCTATAAAAAGGGACCAAAAAGGGCAGGTAAATACTAGTATGAGACCACTATGTAAAAATTGCAACAAAAAACCGTGTGCTATAAACTATTACAAAAAAGGTAAGCCTTTTTATAGGAGCAAGTGTGAAAGTTGTGTTAGATACAGCGGGCCAGGCAAAGGTACGCCTCGTTGGCAACAATATGGATATGTGAAAAAAACTGAATGTGAAAAATGTGGCTACAAATCTAAACATGCAGAACAGTTTGATGTTTATCACATTGATGGAAGACTTGATAATTGTCGCCCAACAAATCTAAAGACGGTATGTGCTAACTGTCAACGAATTCTTTCAAAAACTGGCCAACGTTGGAAGCAAGGAGATCTTGTACCTGATTTTTAAAAACTTATTCAGTATTTCTTAAAATGGTATTAATTAGAATATCTACATTCTTTTCTAAGCGAGTTAAATCACCATTATTATCTATTGTATAATCACACATCCATTGTTCGATGCTCATTGAGCTAGGATCTTCTAAAGGCAAATGGTCTGCTCTATCTACCCAGATAGCATAATCAAAAATTTCTTCATTTTGCATTGCAAAGAATTCACGCTTATTGCGTAAGCCACAATAGATAAGATGCTGTGAGAACAAATTACGGCCTAACCGTGCCAAATCGTCTTTACAGTAATCATGTATCATATTATACCATTCTGTACGACGATTGTGTCTGTCTGCGTAGCATTCTTCTTCGTCTGCGTAGCCGTACTTTTCTTTTAGATCATTAAAGATAAAAAGCTCTGAACAAAATTTAGAAGAAGATTGAAATGTATAACCGTATTTGTTTAATAGTTCACAGACAGTGTCTTTACCGTGCCGACCATGCCCGACAATAAGTAATTTTGGCAACAAAATGATGACTCCTTAATTTTATACATTAAGTATAGCGTCATTATATATGTTTGTCAAGAACTTTTTATTACCCGATTAAGAATCCGTAGCCTACACCACCTGCAACTTGTAATGACAACTCTTGTTCTAATTTGTCCATTTCTTGTTGCGCTTCAGCTTTTAGTGCATCACCGTTTAGTGACGTACCGCCTTGTGGGCCTGCTACTGTTGCAAATTTACTACGTGCTTCACCTAACATATATTTGCATGAAGCTAGTGTGTAATCTTTAATCCATTGATTTGCTAGATAATCTTGTAATAGTTGATCGTCTGGTCTATAATTGTATGCATAAATTAACACTTCTTCTTCGCCTCTAGGACGTTGTAATATTGTTAATTTTTTAGTAGGGGAATTCCATTTGAATTCAATAAATGATCCAAACATACGTCCTACTAGTTCCTGATATCCTGCAAACATATCATACGTTGCTAGTCCACCCATTTGTGTTGAACCACTTAGTAAGTAGGTGTTTGTAAATGCTAAATTGAAGGGTTCAAATAAAGAGGTGCCGCCTGCATTACCACTTCTTGAACCTATTGATCTACGAAATAGCTTTCTTACTTCAATAATTTCATTTGGTAATATGTATTCGTTTTGATCTTCTATAAGAGTAAGAAACAAGTACGACTCTTCTACAGCATGATCTGTTCTTTGTCTATACTTGGTAAGTGCTTTTGTTAATGCAGATTCATAATGTATCGGATCAAGCTCAACATCAATCATGCCTCCGCCTAAAAATGCGTTTACATAATCAAATATTTCTTGTTTTTGTGTTGTTATACCTGTAGCCATATGTCTTGTTCTCCAATAGTATTTATCGTATCGATAAATATGTATATGCCGAGACTATCATTATATAAACCAGAAAAGGGCAACGATTACAAATTTATGGATCAGCGCATCTATGAAATGTTTACCATTGGCGGTACAGACATTAATATACACAAATATGTAGGTACAGACGATGGAGAAGTTGTTAAAGACAATACACAGATTCAAGATATTCTGTTTTTAGAAAATAGAGACAGAAAATATGATGACGATATCTATACTATTAGAGGCATATACAATGTTCAAGATATTGATTTCGATCTAAGCCAGTTTGGTTTATTTTTAACAAACGATACATTGTTTATGACTATACATATAACATCTAGTGTAACCACACTAGGTAGAAAAATTATGTCAGGCGATGTAATAGAACTTCCGCACTTAAAAGACGACTATGCAGAAAATGATTTTGCTACTAGTCTTAAAAGATATTATGTTGTAGAAGACGTAAACAGAGCTGCTGAAGGATTTAGTCCAACGTGGTATCCACATTTATATAGGATTAAATTAAAACAAATTGTTGATAGTCAAGAGTTTGCAGATATATTAGAAACCCCAGAGGATGAAGATATTTTTATGGGTGATTACAGCACTACAATTACTTATGAAATTGGTCAAGTTGTAAAATACAAAGGCAAACTATATCAGGCAACAGCACAGACTGTAGGAAATACACCTACAGATGTTTTTAACTGGTCAGTGTATACAGAGAACACTCTAAGAGATTTATTAAGCACATACGATAAAGAAAAATCAATTAATGACGCTGTACTTGCGGAAGCAGAAGCAGACGCACCAAAGTCAGGTTATGACACAGGACATTACTATACACTAGATACTGACGACTCTGGTAAAACTAGAGTGACTACAGTTGATGATAAAGATGCCGGCAAACCTTCAAGAAGCGGTTATGCAGGTTATTTGGTAGAAGATGGACAACCTCCTAATGGGGCTGCATTTGGTAGCGGCACAAGTTTTCCTGCTGTCAATGAGCCTGGTGATTATTTTTTACGAACAGACTTTTTACCTAACAGGCTATTTAAATTTGATGGTTCAAGATGGCTCAAAGTACAAGACAATGTTAGAATGACAATGACAAATACTAATGATAGAAAAACACAAATTGGTACATTTATTAATAACACAAATACTGATGTTATTGGTGATGAAACTGTTAGTGAAAGACAAGCTCTTAGTAAAGCTCTTAGACCTAAAGCGGATGATGTATAATGCAATTTTTTTATGACGCACAAATAAGACGATATATTACGCAATTAATTAGAATGGTTAGCAACTTTAGTGTTCAAGATGCACACGGTAATGAAAAACAAGTCCCTGTTATGTACGGTGATTTAACTAGGCAGGTTGCTAACATAATACGTGATAATAGCGAAAATAAAATACCTACAGCACCACGAATGGCTGTGTATGTTACTGGTTTAGAAATGGATCGGGATAGAACAGCCGACTCAAGTCTAATAAGTAAACGTCATATACGTGAACGAACATATGATAGTGCTACTGGGCAATATCTAAATACACAAGGTAAAAATTATACAGTTGAAAGACACATGCCTGCGCCGTATACACTTAAAGTAAGTGTAGATATTTGGGCATCTAACACAGAACAAAAATTGCAGATATTAGAACAAATATTAGTTTTGTTTAATCCTAGTTTTGAAATACAGACCACAGACAACTATTTAGATTGGACTAGTTTGACTGTTGTTAATATGGAAGGTATAACGTTTAGTTCTCGCTCTATTCCAGTTGGTGTAGATAGTGAAATTGATGTTGCTAATCTTCAATTTAGCACACCTATATACTTAACACCGCCTGCTAAAGTAAAACGTTTAGGTGTTACAACTAGCATTATATCTAACATATTTAATGAACAGCAAGGCGATATTAATTTAGGTGCTACAGTTGCAGGACAAATTGATGGCACTGAGCCTACATTTATAACTAGAGTTAACACAGGGCCTATTGATAGTATTGATGACGGTAGTACTAATACAGTAGACGACGGAGTGTTTCCGAATCAGGGTACTGGGCTCATGGACTTTGATACAAAGCGTCTATTTGATAAAACAAGTGTTAGCAGTACATATCAAAATTACGGATTACATGTTGAAAATGATGTTGCTCAATTAGTGTATAAAAATAAAATTGGTGATGTTAGTTGGAATGAACTTGTAGAAGCATACCCAGGAACTTATCAAGCAGGCGTTAGTAGAATATTACTCAAATCAAACGATAATGACACATATGTTACTGGAACATTTACAATTAATCCACTGGATGAAACAAAAATTGTTATAAACTTTGACAGTGATACATTGCCAGATGATACAGTAATTGCAGGCCCTGCAAGAAGTGCAAATAGTTTAACTACTATCGATTATATAATAGACCCATTAAGATTTAATCCTGATCAAATAAAAGACCCGGGAGTACGCTTGCTCATATTAGGTGACATAGGCAACAGCGAAAATGCCGATGGTCCTGATGCATGGAAAAATACAGACGGATCAGATTTTATAGCAAACGAATCAGATATACTAGAATGGGACGGCACTAATTGGCATGTTATATTTGATGCAAGTGGTGCAGATGACGGTAGTACAGGATCACCAGCTACGTATATAAGTAATTTAAATACAGGCATTCAATACAAATGGAATGGTGAATTTTGGATTAAGAGCTACGAAGGAGAATACTCAGGAGCGACCTGGACCATACTACTTGATGCATAATTATTAGTATGAAAGAGATTGTTTGTAGCGGAGCCTTATTTTACTCCTTAGCCACTGAGAGATTTTTATTTTTACACAGAACAGGAAACAAGTCAAACGTTTCTTGGGGGCTTGTAGGCGGCACAAATGAGCTTAAAGAAACACCGTGGGAAGGACTCAAGCGTGAAATACAAGAAGAAATTGGAAATGTAGAGTACAAAAAAGTCGTTCCTTTAGAAAGTTTTGTTAGTAATGATAATCACTTTTTCTTCCATACTTATCTTATTGTAGTTGATAATGAATTTATACCTACTCTAAATAATGAACATGATGGCTATGCATGGGTAAGTTCAGCAAAATGGCCTAAACCTTTGCACCACGGCTTGCGCAACACTTTACAAAACAAAACAATTCAAAACAAACTGTCAACTATTGTTGAAGTACTGAAGGTAATAGATATTAATGAGTGATGTAAACAAACAAGAATGGGGACATGAGCTTACTATTGCTAGGACCAATGATTATTGCACAAAAATACTAGCATTTACAGGCCCTGGTAGTAGAACAGACTTTTCCTTTAATCTTAAAAAAGAAAAAACTTGGTTCGTGAATACAGGTAATTTTAAATTGAGGTGGATAGATACAGATACCGGTAAATTATTTGAAACTGTATTACAGGAAGGGCAGACACATCATGTGCCGCCTCTGATACCATGTTGTTTAGAAGCAATAAAAGCGGATAGTTCTATCACTGAGTCTAGTAATGGTGATTATGATAATGACACATTTATTGTATTGCCTTCAAAGAATATAGGATAAACAATGTTTCCAAAATTAACAACTTCTGAAAAATGGCTTAAAGATATGCAGAGATATAAACTTGCATATGACAATTTACAAGATGGGCCTACAAAAATAAAATTAGAATCTTATATAAAAACTTTTGAAGGTCTTAGCAATGACATTGATGTTGGTCATCAAAGTGGTAGTGGTGGATACATTAAACCAAGACAACTTATTGATATAAAACATAATCTATTTTCTACAAAAGAAAAAATAGAAAGAATTCTTAAACAATTAAATTACTGATATACGTTTTATAGTTATCGCCCCTACCATTGCAGGGTGTAGTGTACACTGGTACCTATAGTTTCCTGAAATAGTTTCAGGAACTTCCCAGTACAATGTTCCGCCATCTTTACCTTGTGCATTAACACCAGTTGTTACATTACCTATAATATCAACATGGTATAGCCCATTATTATAAGCTGTACCTGTAGGATCTTGTATTTCAAATGGGTGTCCAGCAACTTGATCTAAGTCAAAGGCTATAGTCATTCCGCCAATTGCATAAAACGTTGGATTATTTCCTGTATACCCGTGACTGTCGCAGCTATAAGCTGTATTACCTACATTGTTTAGTCTTAACATAGCAAAGGCTGGCATATAACTTTTATCTATTGTTCTGCCTGTTCTTACAACTTCTTCTAGGTCATCATATTTGCTAACACCTAGTGTTGCAGGCATATCAATACGTACATTATTTCCTGAAACTGTAGTATTGATATTTGTGCCTCCCTGTACAGTAAAACTTGATGTGGTAGTCGAAGCTGTCAATGATCCAGCATCACCAAAGATTGTTGTAAATACATTTTGATCAGGGTCGCCACCACCACCACTTACTGTATCAGGACCCCATGAATCACCATCCCAAACTAGTGCTTGTCCTGTTGCTGGCACAGTTGCATCTACATTTGCTAAAGCTGACAAGTTAGAACTTGTGCTTAATGCATCTGTAATTCCATAACCTGCTATTGTAGTTGGGGTTGTGCCTAAGTCTGCAAAGTCTTCTACAGCATCTGTTATTCCATAACCTGCTATTGTAGTAGGTACATTTGATAAGTTTAAAAATGATCCATCAAATGCATCTGTTATTCCATAACCTGCTATTGTAGTTGGTTTATTTGCTAGATCTGCAAAGTCGCCACTAAACAATAAACTTGTAGTATCAGTAAGATCACTTATGTCTGCTGGTATTGTTGGTGTGTTAATAAAATTATTATAATTTAAGAAATATACACTATCTTGGCCATCTAGTGTATCTGCATCAGTTCCGCCGCCTCCAGTTGTCGAGTCTAATCCAGGTGCCCATTTGTTACCATCCCACTTTAATACATTACCTGCTACAGGAGTTGTGTTGACTGTATCTACATCTGTTAAGTCATTTATACTAAGTGTTGGAGTTGTACCGTTTATTGTTAGAGTTGATCCTGCAATCTGTGTGGTAATATTTGTACCACCTGCAAAAGTTACAGTATCAGTTGTTGTAGCGGCTGTAACTGAACCAGCATCTGCATCAATTTGTGTGAACACATTTTGATCTGGGTCGCCAACAGTACCATTAAAATTAATAGTAACTTCGTCGCCTACTATAGCTGTAGCAATTCCTGTTCCTCCTGAAATAGCAAATGAATCATTTTCAGTATCAGCTGTAGTTGTACCACTATCGGCTGTAAATGTTTTGAATACATCTGGTTGTTCAGCAGAGATGCCTCCCCCGGAAACTACATTCCAAGAAGTACCGTCCCATGTCCATGTTGTTGTACCATCTGTAAATGTTTCATCTACTGCTGGTGCTGATGGAAAATTTAAAGCCATTAAGAACCTCCACTAATATTTATCGTTCCTGCAAGTGCCCATGTAGTAGGTGAACCGTATCTGCTATACAGCATTCTATTTGGACTGCCCATTAAACTATTAATATAATCGTCGTAATCTGTATCTAACCCTGTAGTGCTTATTACAGCTTTTGCATCGTTGATAATTTTATCTTGTAATTGTGCAGGAGTTAAATCAGGCTGTACTTGTAAATGCTGTGCGCATACTCCAGCAACTTGCGGTGATGCCATTGATGTGCCGCCAATACTCATAATTTTGTATAAACTATTTGCAGGATAATCAAGTAGAGTGTAATTAGAATCAGCAAGCACACTTGATGTACTCATTATATTATCACCAGGAGCATATATATTAACACCTGGTCCTCTATTAGTACTAGCTGCTGTCCTATCAACTCCGCTGTTAACTTCTGAATCAATATTACCTACCATAAATGCTTCTTCACTGTAAGGAGAACTACCTCTATGATAGTTATATGTTGCGCCACCAAATACCACGTCATTATTGTAGTCTAACCCTGTTGGTATATCAATCTTACTAAATCTGTTACCTGCCGCTATACAGATATGAATACCGGCGTCTATCATATCTTCAACTTCTGCATCTACTGACGGCACTCTTACAGGTATAACTATGCTACCAAAAAATAATCTACTTACTCCTGTGGCAGCCCAAAGTCCTCCTCGGGTTGTATAATCTACACCGTACGTCCAAGCGGTACCCCTATATGTACCGCTAGTAGGATCTGCAGTTTGCTCACTACCATAACCCCAACTCATATTTACAACAGTGGGTCTACTATTTGTTTTTGCATTATGCCACAATCTAATAGCATCAAACGCATCACTAATTGGAGTTCCTGTACCATCTGATCCGGATAGTGTTTCCAATCCTTCTAATTTTTGGGAGTATATATTTGCACCCTTTGCCCAACCATATGTTTTACCTGCTGCAATGCCTGCACAATGCGTTCCATGGCCGTCTGCATCTCTATAGTAATTTGTGCTTTGTGTTCCAGGTAATCCACTTTCTGTATACCAGTTAATTTGTTGTAGTCTTGACACTCCGTTTTTATCTTGCCATTCGGGATGATTTGGATCAATTCCGCTATCTTGTATAACAATATCAACACCTGTTCCATCTAATGCATAGTTATAGTCGCCTGCAACAGTGTTGTTGCTATCATATACATTTGTTGTTTCTATACAGCGTCTTAGCCCCCAGTTTACAAAGGTAGAGGTTGTTAGTGCTGATCCAGATATTGATCTATAAAATACACCAGTTTGTGATGCATTTCTAATTAATTGTATATCGTCTCTTTGTTCTGGAGGAATTTCAACAGATAAAACTCTTGGGTCATTTTGTAATTGTTGTGCTTCTTCGTCTGTGAGCATCCAATGAGTCATACGCTTTGACCCTGGTCTAGGATTAGCCACATCTACACTTCTGTTGGGGATTGGACCTGCACCCGAAGATGATTTAAGGTCTGCATCAAATGCTTCTAAATCTATTCCTCTGTGTACTACTACAATATATTCTTTTTCCATTAATTACGCCTTAAAAATGTAAACAGCGCCACTGCCTTGGCTTTCTGCCGGTACGCCTACTACCATGTAATCATTATTAGCTCTTATAGTATGGCCAAATCTGTCGTTAGTGCTTGTAGTATATTTATTTGGATTTGTTATAGTGGTCTGCAAACTCCAATCACTTGTGCTAAAAATATAAACTGCACCACTTTGTGTACCTTCGTCGTCATCTTCTTCTAATGCACCTACAGCAAGATAATTGTCTGTTAATGCAATTGATTCCCCAAACCTATCGTCATTTGCTGTGTTGTATCCATTTGGATTTGATATTGTTGTAACTAAACTACCTGTTGATGGATTATAAACATATACTCTACCACTGTTTGTACCATCGCTATCATCTCCTGGACAGCCAATTGCAGCATAGTTTTCATTTATGTCTACAGCGTATCCAAATCTGTCATCTAAATCAAGTGCATCGTCTTTTGGGTTGTAAATTGATTGATCTGTAGCACCCGTTGAATTATTGAATAAAAAGAACGCACCGCTATCGCCTTCCCCTAATGCTCCTGGTTCATTTTCTCTCCAGTTGCCTACTATAGTCCACGTATCTGTAATTGCAAGAGTATTAATTTTTTCACCAATTTGATCTCCTGGATATTCATCCTCGGTATCTAGATTTGGGTTTTCTATCGAATGTAAAATATTTCCATTCGATAGATCAAATATGTATGTCCAACCTGTGTCGTCACCGCTTCCAACAGCATCTTCTCTATATGCTGATACACTAGCATAGTCTTCGGTAAGTGCTACAGTACTACCAAATGCATCTCCGTTAGGAGTTACTTCTGTTGTGTTCGGATTAGGGTCATTAAATGTATACACTAGACTTCCGTCTGTTATATCAAACACATATGCTTTACCGTTGTTATCGGTTGCGTCATTTTCTCCTGGTGCTCCAACAAGCACATATCCTGTATTTACAGCAACACTTGTGCCAAATTGATCGCCATCGCCTGCATTTATTGGTGCTACCGGATTAGGATTATTAATAGTTCTCAAGTATTGTCCAGTTGAAGTATATATGTATACGTTACCTTGCGATGGTGTACCTGAAGCATCTTGTTCTCCTGGAGCTCCTACAGCGATATGATTTGGACCTATGCCAACGCTAGTACCAAACGCATCTGATTGAGCAATGCCTTCTGGATTAGGATTTTCTAAATATGCAAGTAACTTGAAAGGTTTGAGCAAGGGTTGGAAATATTGTAATGAGCTTACTGAACTATATCTTGGCATTGCTATTATCCATAATTTACGTAACTACCTAAAATGTTCCAAGAACCTCCTACACGTAGCATGGATAAAGTTATTACATCAGTTTTGTTTGCATTACCAGTAGGAGCAACATTGTCTATCCATTTTATAGTTTGTGTTACACCATCAATCTGTATTACAGTAGGAACATACGGTGTCACTCCTTGTGTGATAATGATTGCTGTATTTGTTGCTCTGTTATTTGTAGTTGGAATATTTGTAATGTCTGCTGTCCAGTTAGCCGCAGGAGATGTCACATTAAATACAGGACCTGCACCGTAGTTAAAAGTGACAGTTCCAGTTGCTCCGGTAATGTTTGTTAAAACTTCGTTTGTTTTTAAGATATTTTCTAGTCTAATTCCATCTGGAGCATTAAAATCTATTGTACTTGCACTAGTAAAAGTTGGATTACCTACTCCTGTGTTTTGTATAGTTGCCCCGTTTATAATATCTGCTGTCAATGTTCCTGTAGCAGTTATGTTATCAAATGTAACATCGTCGGTGGTGTTTAAGTTTTGATCATATGAACTTCCGCCGCCTCCAGAACTATTAATTGTAATTGTATTTGTTACAGTGTCTAGTGCTAAGGTAATATTTTCGCCAGGCGCAAAATTTAAAGTGTCTGTATTTCCGCTTGCAATTATTGTATTAGCATCGCCAGTTACAGTAATATTTTTAAACGTGTTGACAGCTGGTAAAGGACTGGTTGGTTGTACCCATTGACTACTATCAACGTCTGTAATATATACAAATATTTTACCCGTTGAACTATCAAACCATATATTGCCTTGTGTAGGAGTTGCTGGTGCTGTGTCTGATACATCAACGCTTGCTCCTCCGTTAGTACTTCCTGTTCCGGGATCTGCTACATTAATAGTATTACCCTGTCCAGTATGGAAGTGACACCAATAATACAAAATGTCAGGAGCAGATGATTGTACTGTCCAAATAACTTTCCTAGATGTTGCACCAGTAAATCCACTTACGTATTCAGCCATAGTTACTGGATCGTCGTCTAACAAATAAACAACGCCACTATTATAATGGCCGCCGCCTACTAGTTCTCCGTCTAACGTTGTACTGAACATTAGAGGATGGTATACGCTTGCATATGATCGATTAGTTTCACCCGATTGATCAAAAACGTATGTATAACCTCTAATTACATTGAGCACTGGTTTTTCGATACCATCGATATAAAAGACACCAGATGCTTGACCTAAATCAGTATCTACACCGACACTAACAGTTCTTTGTAAAACAGCAACACCTGCATCTGCAATTTCTTGTGTCAAGTTTTCTGCTGTAAGAAGTGTAGTTCCGCCAGCTTGTTTACCACTGTAAACTCTTAAAGAATTTGCTTGCTTGTCAAAGAAAACTTCACCACTTGACCCTACATTACGATCTAAAAAATCGTCAGGTCTTGGAATAATCCGTATTCTATCTACTACTGGTGCCGAGTTTGATGCCATATTATTGTCCTAATCTACATTGTATTTATCTGTAGTTTAGTATATGACTCGCTTGTAATGCTTCCATGTGTCTATAAAATAGTCAAATGCTTCTTTGTCGTTCATAGTTACATAAGTTTTGCAGTGACTAATTTTAATTCTAAATCCTGCCATACGTCTATGTTGTACAGAATAACCTAGCCAGTTTGCATGTGCATTATTGCCAAACTTTTGATCTTTATCCATATATGTGCAAATTTCTACTTTGTGAAAACTACTCATGCCATTTAACTTCCTTTAATGGTTTGTAATCTACAATAAACTTGTTGTCCAATATTGTAGATCTTAGGCGTAGATTTTTTATATCTTTATCCTCCACATCTCGTATCTCGTAATCAATTTTTTCTTTTTTTACTAACATATACATTGCCAAAGGTGTTCCTGCTGGAATCTTTGTTGCCCCATTAAGCTCGTGCCAATATAATTGCACGTTTAAAAAGTTAGGACCTTCGTCACCGTCAATGATACCAGTAGCAGCAGTAAAATTATGATTGTCTGGATAGGGTATAGGCATACACAATAAATTGTAACCTTTAGGAATATACACTATCCAAGGCGATTGCACCTTAATTACTGTATTTAATGTGTTTCTTTTATCTGTTTGTCCAAATGTTAATTCAGTATGATGTGATATGTAGTCCCATTTCCAAATATGATCTGCGTCCATAGTTTTCTGTGAAACTGGTGTTGCCCATTGATAACTTTTACCATCACCGTTTGTTTCTATTATAAAATCGCACCAACTACGCATCACCCAACCCTCACGCATAATTTTATGTATGCCAGGACATCTTGCAATATGTGTTAATTTTGAAGTGGTATTCTCCTGTTGTTTTTTAAAATCTTCAACTGCTGGTTTAATCCAATTAAATTTAATTTTATTAGCAGGAACTATAGGCATAATTTTTTGTATCTCTGGAAACAAAGATACAAATTCTATCTTAGGACGCTTTTTGAACCAATTAAACACGCACAGTGCCCTTAAAAATGTCAGATATCTGATTCATCATTGTATTTGTAACTGTCCAACAAATAACATCATCTATATGCACTACATGTATTTGTCCATCTGGTTTAGAATAAAATACAATGTGCTGTATTTCTTCAACGTCATCGCCGTGTATATTTTCTATTGTGATTGGTGGTTCTGGTAACGGTTCAACTCCGACACCTGTTTTTGAAGCAATTATCTGTGCGCTTTCTGCACCTTTATAAGTAATTACAATATCTTTTTGACTAAGAACAGTATTAAACCAACCTACATGCTTTATTCTATCTTTTTGAACTTTACGTGCTGTGTATTGATCTTTAGCTTCTCTTAGAGTTTGCGTATATGTTACAAACTCATCTGTGTTCATTTCTCCGAGTGGCATTTTTATCTCCTAAAGTGTTTTCTATACATGCGTTTAAGCAATGAATTGTTGTGATTAAAAGAATGTGTTTTCCAAAATATTCTTTTTCTAAAAAATCTCCAATCTGCTTCGGTCATATCTCTTATAACATGTTCATACTTTTCTTCTGTAAGAGGAATAATATGTGCAATTGGAGTTCCTGCTGTAAGTTTACGTTCACCATTTGGAATGTTCCAATAACCTTGAATATTTAATTCTGTGTTAATTGCAGGGTCTAACACTCCAATAGTGGATTCAAACTCATAACTATCACTATAAGCTACCGGCGTTATAAGTAGCTTAACATTTTTTGGT
>CENU01042101.1_pt1 | contig 35956 bp, 34 predicted proteins | sample 361331 | NCBI WGS metagenome assembly CENU01 (sample SAMEA2619766, study PRJEB7988) | marine metagenome | isolation source: saline water (ENVO:00002010), including | reverse complement strand
TACCATGATGCTTGGACATGTTATGAAGGAGGGTTAAAGCCATGTTTGAAATGCAGCGCTTGCTTGGAGCGTAAAGGCGCATTTGAATTTAATAATGCAATTGATCCACTCAAATAAATGTCTTACAGAATAAAAGAAATTTACTTTACCCAACAAGGTGAGGGTAGAAACACTGGTATGGATGCAGTATTTATACGTTTTTCAGGCTGTAATCTTTGGAGCGGGAAAGAAAAGCATAGAGCCAAGGCAATCTGTAGCTTTTGTGATACCGATTTCAATGGTATTGATGGTGTTAATGGTGGTGAATACACAAAAGAATCTCTCTTGAGCAAGATAGAGTCCTTATGGCTATCTGAAAATAAAACAATTAATGTTGTTTTAACAGGAGGTGAACCACTGTTACAGGCTGATCAGACTTTAGTAGATCATTTGAAATCTAGCAATATCTACATCGCTATTGAAACAAACGGCACCATTAAGGCGCCATCAGGAATAGATTGGGTATGCGTTAGCCCTAAGCCCAATACTAAAATACTCCAAGATCATGGACATGAATTAAAATTTATCTACCCTCAAGATTCTTTGCATCCTGATGAGTTTGAGAGTCTCGCATACGATAACTTATTTATTCAACCAATGGATTCAGTAAATTATATTGAAAACTTGAACTTAGCCTTGGAGTACTGCATGGCTAAACCAAAGTGGCAGCTTAGTTTGCAGACACATAAAATTCTTGGAATAAGATAAAAACTCCAAAAGTGCCTGCTATCCAAGAGCCAAAGGCATGTGGTTCTCTAAGTTTCTGTGTCAAAATTATTTTAATTAAAAGAGATGCTGAAGCGATAGTTATTAGATATAAGAAATCAGGAAAACCTAGATAAAGAGAAATGGAAAAAAGGAGGATAATATCTGCTAAACCAAGACCTTCAAGCCTTCTTACTTTAAGAAAGAAAAGATAGAGAAGTATTAAAGCAAAAGCAAGATATAAGGCTGGAAGAAAATTGTTTTCGATTAACTCATACCCAAAAGTTATCACCCATGAAAATAACGCTAAATTTACCCATATTGGAATTTCTTTGTACTTTTCATCATTAAAGATAATAAAAATTATCAAAAAACCTAAGATTGATATTTCTAAAGTATTTGTTAGGTAGCCTACTGCAAAAATTAGAGCACCAAAGGATTCAAAAATTATGTATTTCTTTGATAGTTTTGTGCTGCAGCAAGATGTTTTGCCCCCAAGGAAAATATAGGAAAGAACAGGGACTAAATTAGAATAACTAACATGTTCTTGACAATAATCGCATTTAGATCGTACTGATAATCTCTTGAGCACACTGGTATATCTTTGACCATAATTATCAAACTCATAAATCATCCAGCTTGCCAATGAAGCTCCTAGCAAGCTAAAAAGCATTAAATGTAAGAGATACAAGCTATCCATATTGGAAACACCTCAAGTGATGTTATATACTATATTATGGAAAAGGTTCTGAAAGAAGCTCTTACATTCGACGACGTTTTGGTAATACCTAGGCATTCTGATGTCTTACCAAAGAGTGTAAAACTTGAAACTAAGCTAACAAAAAATATAAAACTAAATTTACCATTTTGTTCTGCTGCTATGGATACGGTGACTGAGTCAAAGATGGCTATCGCGCTTGCAGCTTTGGGCGGAATAGGCATTATTCATAAAAATAATTCACCACAAGAGCAGGCCGATGAAGTTAGAAAAGTAAAAAAATTTGAAAGTGGCATAGTTAGAGACCCGATAACAATCAAATCCACCAATAGTGTTGGCGACTTAATCCAATTGACGTCGGAATTAAATATTTCAGGAATGCCTGTGGTTGATGATGATAAGCTAAAAGGCATTGTCACTGGAAGAGATTTTAGGTACGCAAGAGATATGGATCAAACTGTGGCTACAATAATGACTAAAAAAGAGGACCTAATTACTGTGCAAGAGGGTGAAGAGCAAGAAGTGGTAAAGTCATTGATGCATAAACATAGAATTGAAAAAGTTCTGGTACTTGATAAAGCAAAAAAGTTAGTAGGCTTGATAACAATGAAAGACATTGAAAAATCCATAGATTACCCGCTAGCATCTCGTGATAGCGAAGGCAGATTAATTGTTGGTGCAGCCTTGGGTGTAGGGTCGGATCTTGAGGACAGAGCCAAAAAATTAATTACCGCAGGCGTTGACGTTCTAGTAATCGATAGTGCTCATGGAGATTCCAAGGGCGTTGTAGATGTACTGACTTACCTCAAAAAGACATATAGCAATGTAGATGTTATCGCTGGCAATGTTGCCACAGCTGATGGCGCAAAATTGCTTATTGAAGCAGGCGCAGATGCAATAAAAGTTGGAGTAGGGCCAGGGTCAATTTGCACCACTAGAATAATCGCAGGAGTGGGCGTTCCTCAGCTTACTGCAGTCATGAATGTAGTATCAGCAGCAAAAGGTGTACCTGTAATTTCCGATGGCGGCATAAGGTTTTCAGGCGATATTGTTAAGGCACTCGGAGCAGGAGCAAATTCAGTCATGTTAGGCAGTGCTTTTGCTGGGACAGAAGAAGCACCAGGTGAGATAGAGCTTTATCAGGGTAGAAGTTTTAAGACTTATAGAGGCATGGGCTCTATGGGAGCTATGTCTAAAAGGACGGATGGCAATCGATACATGCAAGGAGAAAACATTGATGCTAACAAAATGGTTCCAGAAGGTATTGAAGGCAGAGTCCCATTTAGAGGCTGGCTAAAAGATGTAGTTTTTCAAATGGAAGGGGGTTTACGTCAAGGAATGGGCTATACAGGATCAAATACAATAGAAGATCTTAAAACCAATATACAATTTCAGAAAATCACGGCATCAGGCGTTAAAGAGAGCCACGTGCATGATGTCAGCATTACCAAAGAAGCACCAAATTATAGAGCAGACTAATGCAAAAGATCTTGGTTGTAGATTTTGGATCTCAGTACACACAACTTATAGCTCGCCGGCTCAGAGAGCTTAAAATTTACTCTGAAGTTTGCCCTTGGGATGAAATTACTGACATTGAGAATGTTGAAGGTTTTATATTATCCGGAGGTCCAGAGTCATCAAATATTGAAGGTAATCCTAATATTGATTCAAAGATTTTTGATTCAGGCAAACCTATTTTAGGAGTTTGTTATGGCATGCAAGTGCTGGCATTCCAAGAAGGAGGACAGATTGTCAACGAGGGCAAGAAAGAGTTTGGTCATACGCAAATTAAGATGGAAAGTAAATCTTCAATCTTTGCTAAGACAGATAACGATTTTAGTGTTTGGATGTCTCATGGCGATAAAGTTGAATCATTGCCTGAGGGTTATGAAGTAATAGCATCATCTGATAATTCCCCAATTGCTGCTTTTCAGAATCAGTTAAAAAGTTATTATGGTTTACAATTTCACCCCGAAGTTACACACACCCAGCACGGCACTCAGGTCATCAAAAATTTTTTAAAGAGTTGTAATGTAAAACCTAATTGGGACGCAGCAGACATTCTTCATCAGATAGATAATGATGTAAAAGAAAGTGTTGGCAATGACAGAGTATTGCTTGCTTTAAGTGGTGGAGTTGATTCAACGGTTTTAGCTGCAGTTTTGTATAAAATTATTGGAAAAAACCTTACCTGTGTAATGGTTGATCATGGCTTATTGAGAAAAGACGAAGCAAAAAATGTAATTGCTAATTTATACGAAAAAATAGGTTTGGAAGTCAATCTGGTAAATGCACAAGAGCTATTTCTCGGCAAATTAGCGGGAGTAACAGATCCGGAAACCAAAAGAAAAATAATTGGCAACACCTTTATTGAGGTTTTTGAAGAGGAAAGTAAGAAGCTCGATGGTATAGCTTGGCTTGCACAAGGCACAATTTATCCAGATGTTATTGAATCTGCAGGAAATTCAAAATCAAAAGCCAAAGTAATTAAATCTCACCATAATGTAGGCGGCTTACCGGAAAGGATGAATCTGAAACTGTTGGAACCTTTTAGAATGTTATTTAAAGATGAAGTCAGAAAAATTGGCAAAGAGCTAGGCTTGCCACATGTGATTGTTGAAAGGCACCCGTTCCCTGGTCCGGGTTTGGGTATTAGAGTTATAGGTGAAGTAAATAAAGAAAGATTAGAGCGACTTAGAGAAGCCGATCATATTTTTTTATCTGAATTAAAAAATTATGATCTATATTATTCTGCCAATCAGGCATATGCATTTTATATGCCTATCAAGTCAGTTGGGGTAGTGGGGGATAATCGTATTTATGCAGATGTTATTGGATTAAGATCCGTTAATACAACTGACTTTATGACTGCTAAAGCAACGAACTTGCCCCACGATTTCATCGAGCACGTATCAACAAGAATAGTAAATGAAATCGATGGCATCAGCAGAGTGGTCTATGACATCACTTCAAAACCACCAGCTACTATTGAATGGGAGTAGATTTAACTTTTCTTTGATAACACAAGTAAGCCTGCGAGAATAGCAAGGTTTTTTACAAAGTTCTGAGTTTCATGGTCTTGATTGAGCTCACCTGACATATTCCAAAAATCATGAATATATAAATTTATCAGCAAAGTTACTACAGCTAAAATAATTGCGCTTAATTGTATGTATTTACCTAACATCAAGAATAACCCTAAAACAACTTGGCATATTGCCACAAGAGTTAATGAAATAGTTGGTAAAGGGACCTCTCTAAGGATTACGACATCTAAATTCTCTTGGAACAAGAAGACTTTTGCTAAGCCAGGCAGTAAAAAATACAGCCCGAGCAGAAATCTGCCCAGGCTATATAAATTATTAGTTATGCTATCTATCAAGGTGCTGAGCCAGACATTGATCCTGGCCAAGTCATAGGAATTTGTTGTTGTGGATTAAATAACCTTTTTGGGCCGGCAGCTGGATAAGCATTGGCTGCGGCATTAATCTCATCACTTGTTACAAATTCACTAGGAAGGAGCTTAAATACATCTAAACCTCTTGCAATTTCTGTTCCATATAAAGTGCCCTCATAAAAATATACTGACCAATAACCACCAGTTACAAGCTCATCTTCAAGAACTGGACCTCTATCAAAGTATGCAATTTCAATTGGGTTGCTTGAATCTGTAAAGTCCATCAGTGATATACCACCTTGGTACCAAGCTTGAGCAAAAATGTCTCGACCTGGAATTGGAACTATTGAGCCGTTATGGGCAACACAATTTTCTGATTCAAGTTGTGGAGCAGGCATTTTATAATGACTCTTAAATTCCAAGTTGTTTTCGACAATATCATAAATTGCATTTGCTCCCCAGCTCAGTGGATCCCATGCACGGCATCTTGGCCTTCCGCCACCACCCCATTCATCAGTAAAGACAACTTTTGTGCCATCGTTATTGAAAGTAGCTGAATGCCAATAAGCAAAGCCAATGTCTGTTACAACATCAAGTCTTTTTGGGTTGTATGGATCTGTTATATCAAACAAAATGCCATTGCCTGAACAGGCACCTGCAGCAATATTTTTTGTTGGGAATACGGTAATATCATGGCATTGATTTGTAATTCTGGTGGTTTGTGTCTCATAAGGATCTCCATGATCGCCGCCGCGCCACAAGCCAGCAAGCTCACCGGTCTCTTCATCAGCGAATACCGCTGGGCTTGAAACTATTCTTGAGGCTGATGGGTTATTAATTGGAATTTCAATCACATCTATTCTAAATAGAGCTGTTCTGGTATCGCCTGGAGAATCGATACAACTTTCCATCTCTTTTTGATCTCTAATTCTGCCTGTACCGGAGTTGTAAACGATAATTTTTTCATCATCCGTTGGGCCTGCAACTACAGAGTGAGTATGCGAGCCTCGGCATGTTTGCACTACTCCCACTTGCACAGGATTCTTGCGATCAGCAATATTAAATATTCTTATTCCTCTAAATCGATCGAAGCTTGCTTCGGTTCCAACTCCTTCTAAACCACAATCTAGCCTACCTCTTGTTTCTTCAACTGACATTATCAGCAGATCGCCAACTATTGAAACATCACCTTGTCCTCCAGGACAAACAACTGAGGTAATTAAGCTTGGCATTCCAGTTTCATCAAGCTCATACATATTGAAACCGTGATAACTGCCAGCTACTAAAAGATCATCACTAAATGCCATGTCAGTGTTTGAAAAACTAAACATAGGAGATCTTAATTTTCTTGATTTGTCCTCTAGTGACAATTCTTCTTCATCCTCACTTTTGGTATCAGTTTCAGAACCACGTAGTGCTGGATTTTTAGGGTCGTAAAAGCCCGTTGGTTTATCTAAAGAAGCTAATAGCTCAAGATTAAGTATTGCTTCTTCAGCTATTTTTAATCCACCTTTAAGACCTGATCTAGGATCATCTGACAACCCAATCAAGAGGCCATTCATTCTTTCAATTTCAACGCCCTGATCATTGTATAAGTCTGTGACAAATTCATTTAAGACAGGATCATATGCAGAACCCGATTGTTTTCTTAATTCATTCACCATTTTGATCGCTCCGTCATGATGGTTGATCATCAAATTTAAAAAAAGTCTGTCAAAGTCCTTACCTTTTGAATTTTCCAGTGCATCTAATTGTTGTGGTGTTGCCATACCAGCCATCTTCATATGCATATGATTGTGGTTGTTATCACTCTGCTGCTCGTCACGTGCATATAGCCAGTCTTCCATGAACGAGATTTCGTCCTCTTGTGAAACCTCTATACGTCCAGCCAAGTCAATTATAGATTTGTTATTTGTTCTTTCCGGAGCAAGTTCTGACATAACCAAAGCTTGATCATGATGGACTATCATTCCTGTTAAAAAATCTACATCAGCCCTTGTATAAGAGGTATTTGCTATAGCAATGGCGGTCTCAGCATCAAGAACATTAGATGGTTTGCCTGGTGCACCAGGTTGAATTATTTTTGCATCTTTGTCAATTTCTGCATTGATTGTAGGGGCTAAGAGGATTAGAAATAATAAATTAATTGTCCATATTTTTTTCATTGTTTCTCCATTATTGACGACCTTAAATACTAGAACATACCTTCAAAATTTACAATCAGCTGTTAAGTCGCAAAATTGAGTTACGTTAACCTAAAAGTTATAATTCAAATTGTGAAAAAATATAAAAATATAAAAAAATTTTATCCATATTATTTAAGCGAGCATGAGGATAAACATACTAAGTTATTACATTTTATTGGTACGGGCTTATCCATATATTTCTTAATTCAACTTCTTACTACTTTTAATCCAATATATTTTTTGTTTGCTCTACTGTCTGGTTATGGGTTTGCTTGGGTCAGTCACTTCTTCATTGAAAAGAATAAACCAGCAACTTTCACATATCCTCTTTTCAGCTTAGTGAGTGATTACATTATGTTTTTTGAGATCCTAAGAGGAAAGCATAAGATTTTCTAAGAAACTAATTCTAAATCCAAATCTAGCACTACTGGACAGTGGTCTGATGGTTTTTCCATCGCTCTAAGTTCATGATCAATATCTGACCCAAGATAAGCTTCTTCAAGCTGCTTAGAAATAAGAAAATGGTCAATGCGTAATCCTCTTTTTGGGTCTTGATCAAAGCCACGTGACCGATAATCAAACCAAGAGCACTTTGTTGAATCTGGATTATTTTCTCGCCAAAAATCATGTAGCCCAAGATCGGTTAGCATTTTGTACCATTCGATTTCTTCAGGTAAAAAAGCAGTATGCCCCTCTCTTAACCATCTTTTTACACCATCATCGTTCATGCCTATATCCTCTCTTAGGGGGGCAATATTAAAATCACCAGTAAGAATGAGATTGTTTTTTATTGAGGCAATGTGTTTTGTGATTCGAGAGTAGTACCTCTCTTTATAGGGGAATTTGTCTGGATGTTTTCTATTTTCTCCTTGAGGAAAGTACGAATTGCAAATGGATATGACTCCTTTATCAGTTTTATAATCGCATTGTATGTACCTTTTTTGAACCTCATCTTCACCACCATTCAGACCTTTAACAACTCCAATAGGCTCTGATTTTGAAAAGATGGCAACGCCATGAAACCCTTTTTGACCATAGTTAAAAAATTTAAAGCCTAAATCTGTTGGGATATGTTCAGGGAAATCTTCATCACTAACTTTTATCTCTTGAATAGCAATAATATCTGGGTCGTATTTTTCTTTTAATTTTTCCAGTTGATGAGGTCTTGCCCTTAAGCCATTTATATTAAATGTAATAACTTTCACTAAGCCTCCACTAATTCCAAAAGTATGTTGATGGATTGATCTATTTCAGCATCCAAAGCAAATTCATCTTCTTCTTCAAATTCTATGTATTCTTCGTAAGTTTGAAACTGCTTTAAATTTGAAATCTCTCTTCTTAGGTTAATGAGTTTAAGTGAATCAGTTCTACTTCGTTCTCTCTCCCTCACTCTTTTCTCATAATTGAGGTTAATTTCTAAGTTTGCTTCCTTTTCTTTAATCTCATTAAGCAAACTAAAATACGCTGAAGCAGAAAGAGCTTGCTTATGAATTTCTTCAATATTGTCGTCAACAAGTGGATTATTTACAAAATAAATTGCTGAATTGATTGCTGATGGTTTTATGGCATTTTCATACCTTTTTTCACCATAATCATCGTTATTAATTAAGTTAGGAATTAGCAGATTTGGTGTGACTCCATAGATCTGAGTTGGTTGCCCAGAAACTCTGTAATACAGTGAGTCAGTAAATTTTATTTGTCCATTAAGAGTATCGGTAAATCTTTGCACGCTCCCTTTGCCAAAGGTTTCTTGCCCCATTATGACTGCTCTGTTGTAGTCTTGAAGAGCTCCAGCAAAAATTTCAGATGCAGAAGCTGAAAATTTATTTACCAAAACAACCACTGGTTTACTCCAGGTTCTATTAGTTCGCCATGTTGTATAGACATTGATATTGTCATTGGAATCCTTAATTTGGACAGTAGGTCCAGAGTCAATGAAAAGCCTAGTTAGATAATCTGCTTCATGCAGAAAGCCCCCACCATTATTCCTTAAGTCAAACACAAGACCTTCAACATCTTGCAGCTTAAAGTCTCTTAATATTTTTTGGACATCGTTTGCAGCGCTTTTGCATGAATACATGCTTAGCCTCATACATTCGGAATCACTATAGAAAGAGGGCAGATTTATGTAGCCAACTTTTGTATTCTCTCGAGTAATAATTTCTGAGAAAGCATCACTTTCTTCGAGCACAACCTTACCTCTTGTTAGCTCGATGATTTCTTTGCCAGATTGATTTTCTATTTCCAGTCTAACTATAGAGCCATCTGCGCCTCTAATCTTTTCAACAATGTCATCAAGCCTCCATCCTCTGACGTTTATCATTCTCCCGGTTCTACCTTGACCAACTTTCAGAACTTTGTCTCCAACATTAATTTTTTTTGACTTAATAGCAGGACCACCCGGCATTAGTTCTTCAATTTTTGCCACTTCATTCTCATAACCTAGTATTGCCCCAATCCCCTCGAATGAAAGGTTCATTCTTAAATTCCAATTTTCTAAGTCTCGAGCTGAAAAGTATGAAGAGTGAGGATCAATGAGAGATAAGAAGTTGTTGGCAAGAATGCCAAATTTATCCTCATCTCTCACCTTAGAAAGAGATGAAAGTCTGTCACGATAGTTGGTTTTAAGCTCAGCTATCGCTTCATTTTGCGCTTTGCCGTCAAGCATCTGAATAATGATTTCATTCTTAACTAACTTCCTAAGGTAAGTGGTTTTTTCATGACTGGATGTAAAAAACCTTTCGCGATCGTTTAATTTTATTGATTCATCGATATTTAAATCAAAATTATGATTAGTAAGCAATTCTCTTCTTTTCTTAAGCGATTCCTCGTACCTTTGATAGAAAATATCAATCACTGCTTTTAAGTTCTGGTAAATGTTTCCTCTAGAAATTTGCGAATCTTCAAAGCTAGCTAAATCCTCTTCAAGGAAATGTATTTTTTGACCATCAAGCCTGCTCACAAAATTCAAAAAGAGCGTATTGTTTATATACTCATCGGCATTAAGATCTAATATAGATGAGTTATCAAAAGTAGTAAGAATAGATTGAAATTCTTGATTGTAGTCAATAGGATCTTCAGGCTGGTAAGAGCAGCCAACCAAAACAATTAACAGCAGGGCTTTAGAAAACTGATTTAATGCCATATTTTTCTTTCTCACTTTCAATAATTTGATCTTTCTCTTCCCAAACTCCCTCAAGAAAAGATTTTAGTTTTCCTCTTAGCTCATCATTGTTGCTGTAGTCTTTCCCTCTTAATTCTTCTGGTATTTTGTAGGTATTGATTGTGACGCTTGCTTCATTGAGTTCTCCGCATAGAAAAGCCCAGAAACTTCTTTTTGGAGATTTATAAACAAGTGTTATATCAGTTAGATGATCTATGTAAGGCATAACTTCTAGGGTGTAACCCATGCCTCCGATTTTTGGTGGCATTAAATTTTTAAATTTGCTACCAGATTTTTCATATTTTGCTTTGTCAATTCTAGTGCCTTCAATAAATCCCGTAACATTGGTTGGGTAAAGTTCATATATTCTGCATGATCTTTTTGTTGCTTCCTTATCTGTTTTTGCTAACTCAGGATTAGCCATTATCTCTTCTCTAGATCTTCTTACTACAAACGGCATTGCAAGGCCTAGGTTTGCTGCCCAGGTAAGAGGTAACCACCATAGCTGTGATTTCATAAAAATCCTGGGAACTCCCGTTTTAAAATTAGTGAAATAAGTAAATAAAAAGATATCAGCCCAGCTAAGATGATTTATGGTAGTAAATTGCCAAATATTTTTTTTCAATTTTTCATCACCAGCACATTTATATTTAGCACCATGCATGACTTCCTGAATGACCTTATTAATATGCAGCCATATTTCTGCAAGCTTCTCATTAATTTTTAAAATTATTATTTGAAAGGGCTTGAATGGGATTAAGCGCAACAAACCTATTGGAGTGACAGCGACTATAATCCACATAGCATTAAATAAAATTAAAAAAAAAGTAATTATGCCTTTAATTTGTTTCATTTTTTGCTCTTATCCAAAGATTTTCGAGCTCCTCTAGGTTAAGAGAGTTTAATGTATCATTTTTTTCTTTTGCAATCTTTTCCATCGCTCTAAATCTACTTTCAAATTTATTATTTGATTTTTTAACAATATCTTCCGGTTCGTAACCAAGATGTCGACAAAGGTTCACAAGAGTAAAAAAGATATCCCCTATCTCTTCTTGAACTTTGTTTTCGTCTTTTGAGACAAGCTCAGCTTTGAGTTCTGCAATTTCCTCATCTATTTTTGCTATTACCTTATTTTCATCTTTCCAATCAAACCCTACGGTGCCTGCTCTTTTTTGAAGTTTTTTTGCTCTTGCTAAAGAGGGAAGGTTCCGTGGCACATCATCCAATAAAGAAGACATATTTTTCTTTTTACGCTCTTCTGCTTTAACTTGTTCCCATAACATTAAACTTTCTTCTGGAGTGTTGGCGACCTTATCTCCAAATATATGGGGATGGCGCCGAGTAAGTTTTGAATTAATTTCTTCAATGACATCTTGTAAATCAAATTTTCCACTTTCCTCTGCCATGCCTGCATGAAAAACAATTTGAAATAAGAGGTCACCAAGTTCAGACTTAAGGTCTTCATAATTTTCTCTGTCTATTGCATCTACCACCTCATAAGCCTCCTCCAAAGTGCAGTCTGCAATTGATTTGAAATCTTGTTCTCTATCCCATGGACATCCATCATTGGGATCCCTGAGGCGTTGGAATGTTTCCAGTAATTTGTTTAGTGAGTCACTTAATTTTTTCATAAATACTATCTAGGTCATCATAGATTACTAAATCTGCAATTGCATCAAGTGGTGTAGGTTCTCTATTAATTATAACTAAATTGACATCTCTGGCTTTTGCTTTTTGGGGAAATTGATTAGCTGGAGAAACTTTCAAGGAAGTACCTAAACAAATAAATAAGTCACACCGCCTAGATGCTAAAGTTGCTTTTTTTATCTGTTGCTCATCCAATTTTTGCCCAAAAGAAATGGTTGAAGTTTTAACATAACCATCATTACAAGATGTACAACTTGTAGAACCTAATTCTTTGACTTTGGATTTATAGAAAGTTGCTGGATCATATTTTTTAAGACAATTTAAACAAGATGCATTAAACACCGAACCGTGCAGTTCGATTATCTGTGATTTAATTTCCTCTAGATAATGCAAACCATCAATATTCTGTGTTATGTGAGTATTCAATTTATTCTTCCTTAGAAGCTCAACTATGTATCCATGCATTAAACTAGGCTTTTTATCTTTTATCGAAGCTCTTATAGCATGGTTATTTTGCCAGGATTTGATACGTGCAGATTTTGATTGCACAAACTCACCAAAGTGAACAGGTTTATTTTTTTTCCAAAAACCTTGATCATCTGTCCTAAAATCAGGCAAACCAGATGCTGTACTTAAGCCAGCGCCCGATAAAATAGTTATAATTGAAGAACTATTTAAGTATTTTTTTAATTGAGTTATTTTTTTATTCAATGGTTAAGTTTAGTAAAGCATTAGTGGTTGCATTCCACAAAGAGAAATCAAAACCTATATTACAAGAGGTTAAAGACCTCTTGTCAAAAAATAGCTTTAATTTTGCATTGTATGATGAAGAAAAAGACCTTCCTGCGAATGACTTTGACATTGTGTTAGTTATTGGAGGAGATGGCTCAATGCTATCAGCAGCAAAAAAATTTAGTTTTCTAAAATGTCACTTTCTTGGTATCAATCTCGGAAGGGTTGGTTTTATGGCAGATCTTGAACCCAGTAAAATAAAAGAAAATCTTTTAGATATTCTACAAGGCAACAATGAGATTGAAGAAAAAGATGTCATAGAGTGTAGCTACAACGGCAACAGATACTATGCATTCAATGAAGCAGTCTTGCATACTGAAAAAAGCTATAAATTAATAGATTTTGAAGTAAAAATAGAAGATTCTCTAGCATATAGTAAAAGTTCTGATGGCCTTATTATTTCAACCGTAACCGGTTCAACCGCTTATTCTCTTTCCGCAGGTGGTCCTATTTTGTCACCTGAGATAGAGGGTTTTGTGGTAACGCCTTTGAATCCACTATCTCTTTCAGCACGTCCATTGATTGTTTCTAATAAAAAGGTTATTGAGGTCAATGTGTTAAAGATTCCTTCAGGACTTAAGTCTCTCATTATTCTTGATGGTAATCAGGAAATAATGTTAGAGAATAGTAATTTATCTTTTAGTGTGAGGAGTGCAGATAGGAAATTTAAGTTGGTACACCCTAAAGGGTATGATTTTTATCAAATATGTAGATCCAAGCTTAATTGGAGTCTAAATAAAGAACCTGAAAATTAGATGATAGCCCCCACTTTTTGTATAATCATCCGACCATGAACATCAAGAAAGCAGTATTTCCTGTAGCTGGTTTTGGAACGAGGTTTCTTCCAGCAACTAAAGCTACACCAAAAGAAATGTTGCCAATTATTGATAAGCCTATTATCCAATATGCTGTCGAAGAGGCTTTAGAAGCAGGAATAAATGAATTTATTTTTGTTACTCATCACGCAAAAAGGGCAATAGAAGATCACTTTGACGAAAACTTAGACTTAAAACAAAGACTCAAGAATGATGGAAAAGATGATTTATTGAAATTGATATCAAAAGTAGGCGGGAAAGATTCTAAATTTACATTTGTTAGGCAAGATGAGCCTAAAGGGTTGGGACATGCAATTAGCTGCGCTCAACACCTAATGGAAAAGAATGAATATTTTGCAGTGATACTGGCAGATGATTTAATAATTAGTGAAGGCAAAAATGTTACCTCTCAGCTTATCGATCGAGTGCAACAAGAAGATAGGCAAGCATTAGCATTGGAAACAGTGCCCACACATGATATTTCAAAATTTGGGGTTATTTCATTCAGTGAGCAGCAGGAGGATGTGTTTCAGCTAAGTGGTATCGTTGAAAAACCCGACCCCTCTGAGGCTCCATCTGATTTAGCTGTTGTAGGAAGATACATTTTTAATCAATCTATATTCAATTCAATTGATGAAAAAACCCCAGGGAAAAATGGTGAAATTCAAATCACAGACGCTATCGAAAAACAGATATCTGATTTTGTTGGCATAAAGTTTCAAGGGCAGCGCTACGATTGTGGAAGCAAAATAGGCTATTTGAAAGCAAATATTGAATTAGGTCTTAAGCACCCCGAAATTTCTGAAGATTTAAAGAATTTATTAAAGGAATATTGCAATTTATAGACTACTAAGAACATTTCTATTTCTTCTGCCACCAGAATTTGTACACAGCCTTTCACATTTATATTTAAAATTATTTTCTAGAGCTTACAGATTTAATTCTCATACAAATCAAGTTATTAAAGGGCTTAGAGTGGGCAATAAAATAGGTTTGGCAGCTGGATTTGATAAAAATGGCCAGCTGATTCCAGAGCTTGAGGATATAGGCTTTGGTTTAATTGAGATTGGTACCGTTACACCAAAAGCACAACCTGGCAATCCTAAACCAAGGTTACACCGTTTAGAAAAACATGAATCTCTAATTAATAGTTTAGGTTTCAACAACCATGGTATGGAAGCTATGTTGTCAAATCTAAAAAGCTTGAGGAGAAGAGGGGCCTTAGGCATAAATATAGGGCCAAACAAAAATACAAAATTTGAAAATATTCTTGAAGAATATTTAATTTTATATAGAGCATTTAGCAGTCATGCAGACTACATCACAATTAATATTTCTTCTCCAAACACTCCTGGTTTAAGAAATATGCATGATCCTCACTGCTTTAAAGATTTAATACGCCAAATTTCAGCAGAAAGATCCACAAGCAATGATAAGCCAAAAATCTTGATTAAATTTTCTCCTGATGAGAATCATGACACATATATTAAGTTGATTGAGATACTTAATAATTCTGATCTCGATGGAGTTATAATTTCCAACACTACAGTTGATAATGATCTTAAAATTAAATCTGGAGCAACAAGTATTAATGGTGGCATCTCAGGAAAATTGCTCCAAGATAAATCAAACGAACTTCTTGCTTTTTTTAAAAAAAATCTAAATCCTAAAAAAATTATTGTTGCAGTTGGTGGTGTTTTTGATGTAGATTCTTATAACAAAAAGTTAGACCTTGGCGCTGATTTAGTTCAAATCTATACAGGTTTTGTTTACGAAGGCCCAAGCTTAGTTAAGAGAATCGTACAGAATGGCAAGTAAAACACTAGTAATTGTTGAGTCACCTTCAAAAGCCAAAACAATCAATAAATATCTTGGTTCCGAGTATGTTGTTAAATCTAGTGTTGGCCATGTAAGACGTCTTCCTAAAGGAGCTAAAGCCATTGATCTAAATAATTGGGACGTTAGTTATGAAATAGATCCCAAGAAAGAAAAAGTTGTTAAAGATTTAAAAACATCTGCTAAAAAAGTCGAAAATATTTTTCTGGCAACTGACTTAGACAGAGAAGGAGAAGCCATTGCTTGGCACTTAAAAGAAATACTTGGCAAAAAATTTAATTATAAAAGAGTTAGATTCAATGAAATCACAAAACCTGCTATTGAAAGAGCATTCGAAAACCCAAGTGAACTAGATGATGGTTTAATTAATGCACAAAAAACCCGAAGAATTTTAGATAGAATAGTCGGCTACGATCTGTCAGCAATCCTTTGGCAAAAAATTGGCAGTTATGGGAAATTATCTGCTGGTAGAGTTCAATCTGTAGCTGTGAAGTTAGTAGTTGAGCGAGAAAAAGAGATTAAATCCTTTGATCCTAAAGAATATTGGGAAATTGAAATAACCATCAAACATAAAGATAGGAATATTGTTTTTAAATTAAATGCAAAAAAATCTGAATTGAATTTAAGCAATGAACAGCAAGCAAATGAGCTGATAGAGAAACTGCTTAAAGCAGAGCTTTTAATACTCAAGAATGAAACAACAAAACGAAAAATCCCTGTTAAGCCACCTTTTATTACCTCAACTCTCCAACAAACATCAAGTTCATTTCTAGGGTTTAGTCTTTCCAAAACCATGAAATTAGCTCAAGATCTTTATACAGGTGGATACATCTCATATATGAGAACCGATTCCCCAAATTTAAGTGCTCTATCTCAGAGTAATTGCAAACAATTTTTATTGGATGAATATGGTGAGAAGTACAGCACGCCTCGTAACTTTTCTTCGAAAGCAAGTAATTCACAAGAAGCCCATGAGGCTATTAGGCCTACAGATGTAAACTTAAAATTTAATGATATTGCTCTTAGTGAAGATCATAAAAAACTCTATAAGCTAATATGGGATAGGTTTGTTGCATCACAAATGCCACAACCAGAGATAGTTGTTAATAGCATTAAAGCATCAGCAGAAAATTGTTTTTTTGATACTTCAGTAAGCTCTATAAGTTTTGATGGTTTTTATAAAGTTATGCCTCCTGGGAAGAATTCTGGCTATGTTGAATACAATTTAGCAGAACTTTCTGAGGGCACATCTTTAGGTATACCAAAAGCTGATAAATATCAGCATTTTACCAAACCCCCTTCAAGATATTCAGAGGCAAGCCTTGTAAAGGAATTAGAAAAGAGAGGAATTGGACGACCATCCACTTATCAAGAGATTATTACCAATATTCAAGAAAGAGGGTATGTAAAGAGCGAATCAAAAAGATTATATGCAACAAAAATTGCAAATCTGGTCTCAAATAGGCTCGAGCAATCCTTTGAAAAAATAATGGACTATGGTTTTACAGCAGGGATGGAGCAAAACCTGGACGAAATAGCTGAAGGAACAAAGGAATGGCAGGTTATTTTATCTGAATTTTATCAAGAATTTCAGAACGCAAAGTCAGATGCAGATCAAAAAATGGAAAGAAACCCTCCTATTGATACGGAATTAAGTTGTGATTTATGTGATAAGAATAGGAAAATGCAATTAAAGACAAATCAATCAGGCCAGTTCTTGGGTTGCGAAGGGTACACAGATGAAGATGACCAATGCAAAAATACCAAATCATTATTATCTGTAGATTTATTTTCGGAAAACGATGATAAGGAAGCTGAAAGTATATTTAATAAAGAGAAATGCAGTTTGTGTGGATCATCTATGGACGGATTTATCATTGATGAGAAAACTAAGCTTGATATTTGTTCTAATTCTCCTATTTGTCCTGGTACGAAATTAAAGCATGGAGAATTCATTAAGCCAAAAAATGAAGACGAGGAATTAATTAATTGCCATAAGTGCGACTCACAAATGGAGCTTAAACTTGGCAGGTTTGGTAAGTACTTTGCTTGCCGAAATGAATCTTGTCCTGCGACTAGGCAGTTATTAAAAAACGGCGATCTAAAGCCAGTTTTTATGGACCCAATAAAATTAGAAAATATTCGATGTCAGAAGTGTGATGATTTCTATTTGTTGAGAGACAGTATGAAAGGGCTTTTTTTAGCAGCATCACAATTTCCAAAAAATAGGGAAACTAGGGCACCTTTGTTATCTGAAATCAAGGATGTTGTAAATGAATTGCCAAAGAAGTATGAGCATTTTGCCGATGCACCAACTGAGGATTTAGAGGGCGATAGCTTAGTTATTAGATTTAACAGAAAAGGAGGCACTCATTATCTATCAGCGGAAAAAGATAATAAGAAAAAGAAATACTTTTTTGTCTATGAGAAAGGTTCTTGGAAAGAAAAGAAAAGAGATTAACTCAAACCCCTTTATTAATTATTAAAAGAACCCAATAATAAACTTATGTCCAAATATCTTGAGCTAGTAGAAATTTCTGAAGGAGTTGTTGTTCTTAGGAGATCAGATGCTAAAGACTCCCCCCTAGTTAAAATTGAATTCTCAAAAGATGTAAAAGCTCTTTTAAATGGCATGGAATTCGATGTGGCTAAGGAAATGATCAAAGCAGGAATTGAAACTTTAAACGCTGATATTGATTTGGAGACCTTCGACGAAGAACTAATGGAAACGTTCTTCAAAAAAGATAACGACAACAGGGTCGTTCACTAATTTAAATTCTCTCTTACAATTCCTACAGCCAGCCCCTCGATGGCAAAAAATTGCTGTTCATTAACTAAGATGTCTTTATAGTTATTGTTTTCAGCAACGAGCCTTATGCCTTTGCTGTCTTTGTAAAATCTTTTCAAGGTAACATCCTCATCTATTCTTGCAACGACTATTTGCCCGTTCTCAGCAACTTTTGAATGTTTTACGCCAACCAAGTCATTTTCAAGAATGCCAGCACTTATCATGCTATCTCCCTCAACACGCAGAAAGTAATCAACAAGTTTATTCAAAGGATTTACTGGAATTGTTTTTTCAATATTCTCTATAGCTGTTATTGGAGACCCTGCAGCAACTCTCCCTATCAAAGGAATTCCTGTTGTTTCTTCAACAAGCTTTATGCCTCTAGATGAACCTGGGACCTTTTCAATAGCTCCTTTTTTCACTAGAGCTTTAATATGCGACTCAGCAGCATTGACTGATTTAAAATTTAGAATTTTTGCTATTTCTGCTCGCGTTGGCGGGAATCCATTCACAACAACATGGTCTTTAATTACTTCAAATACTTTGATCTGTTGATTGGTTAGGTTTATCATATACTGTGATTATATACAGTAAATTATATTTTTTTCAAACTAAATGACAATTCTTAAGGTAGGAATCAGTTCTAGAGCTCTATTTGACATGAATGAGAGCCATAAAGTCTTTAAAGAAAAAGGCATAGAAAAATATGCTAAGTTTCAAAAAAAACATGAAAAAAACATCCTTGAGAAAGGGGTAGCATTCCCGTTAGTTGAAAAGCTACTCAGCATGAACACAAAAAAAGAAAAAATCGTAGAGGTTATTTTATTGTCAAGAAATAGTTCGGATACTGGATTAAGAATTTTTAATGCTATAGAAAAATATCAGCTTGAAATAACCAGAGCAGTATTTTCAGGAGGTGAAAGCCCATTTCCTTACGTAGATGCATTGGACATTGATTTATTTTTATCTGCAGATGTTGAAGATGTAAAGAAAGCTATCGAAACCAATATTGCAGCTGCTCATATTTTCACTAATAAGGTAAATTTCTCTGAAAGAAAAGAATTAAGGATTGCTTTTGATGCGGATGCAGTAATTTTTTCAGATGAATCTGAAGTTATGTATAAAAAGAAGGGATTAAAGAAGTATCTGGCTGAAGAAGGTGAATCTGAAGAACCTATAACTCCTGGACCGTTCAATGGATTCCTCAAGAAATTAAATTTTATTCAGTCAAATTTTCCTGTAGATAATTGCCCTATAAGAATAGCTCTTGTTACAGCTAGAGCTGCACCTGCGCACAAGAGAGTGATCAAAACTCTCAGAAAAGAAAAAATTCGTATTGATGAAACATTTTTTCTTGGAGGGCTTGCAAAAGGCAAATTTTTAAAAGGGTTCAATGCTGATATATTTTTTGACGATTTAACAGAAAATTGCGCAGAGGCAACTAGTCATGTATCTACTGGTCATGTACCATACGGCATTAACAATACATGAAAATTCTCTGTACAGATTTAGAAGGTACCCTTGCTCCTGAAATTTGGCAAGAAATCGGGCTCAATTACAATATCTCAGAACTTAGCGCTACTACAAGAGAGATTCCTGATTTTGAAGATCTAATGAATATGCGAATGGAAGCCCTGCAAAATAATGCTATTAAGTACTCAGACCTAAAAAACTTTCTTAAGACTATTGACCCATATCAAGGCGCAAATGAATTTTTAAACTCTCTTAAAGACAAGTATCAAATTGTTATTGTTTCTGATACTTTCTATGAATTGGCTTTACCATTGATTGAAAAATTAGGAAATTACCCTATTCTTTGCCACCATCTTAATATCAAAGATGACTACATAGAGTCGTATAGTAAAAGACAAAACGACCCCAAACGAAATGTTGTAAAAGGTTTTAAATCAATGAATTATGAGTGTTTTTGTATGGGTGATTCTTACAATGATATTCAAATGATTGATGAGTCTGATGGAGCATTTATTTTTGCACCAAAAGAAATTAAGAGCTCAAGACCAGATATACTTAGCTTTGATAGTTATAACGATTTAAGAAATTATTTGCTGAAATGAATTTATATAATCTTGAAAATTTTGAAAGACCAAAACTTTCTATGCCAAATAGAGGTAAAAAATTGTTGATGCATAGTTGTTGTGCACCATGTGCTGGCGAAATAATGGAGGCAGTTGCAGCCTCAGGCATTGATACAACAATTTATTTCTACAATCCAAACATTCATCCAAGGGAAGAATACGAAATTAGAAAAGAAGAGAACATTAGATATGCAGAAAAGCTTGGTTTTGATTTTATTGATGCTGACTATGATAAAGATAATTGGTTTGAAAGAGTGAAGGGCTTGGAAGATGAGCCAGAAAGAGGTGAGAGATGCACAGTATGCTTTGACATGAGATTCGAGAGAAGTGCCTTATTTGCAAATGAAAATGGTTTTGATGTTTTTGCAACAACTCTTGGTATTTCTCGGTGGAAAGATCTTAACCAGATTAATGGCGCTGGCTTACGAGCAGCAAATAAGTATAATAACGTTACATTTTGGGATTTTAATTGGAGAAAACAGGGCGGCTCATCCCGAATGCTAGAAATCTCCAAACAAGAAAAATTCTATAAGCAAGAATATTGTGGTTGTGTTTTCAGCTTAAGAGATACTAATAGGTGGCGAAAGTCGAATGGCCGTGAAATTATAAAAAGAGGAATCAATTTTTACGAAATTAATTAATGAAGAAATTAGAGGGTGCAGGTTTAAGGGGTCAGTCTGCGGGACAAACATCACTTTCAACAGTAGAGCAAGAAGGTAGCCTTAGATATCTAGGTTACAGCATTGAGGACCTTGCTGAAAATGCTTCATTTGAAGAGGTTGCTTATTTATTGCTACTAGGCAAGCTGCCAACATCTTCCGAACTTGATGAGTTTGAAGAAGAATTATCATCTCAAAGGAAAATGCCTGACTCCCTCGTTAATGTTATTGAATCAATACCATCCTCAGCCCACCCTATGGAAGTATTCAGAACAATTATTTCTTATATGGGAGTTATTGAACCTGAAAAAACGTTTGAAGATCAATTGAAAGTTGCTAAAAGATTACTTGGAGTAACCACTACTGGAATTGTTTATTGGTATAACTTTTCCCATCATGGAGTAAGAATAAATCAAGACTCAAATGAGAGATCATTAGCTGGACATTTTCTAAAATTATTAAGACAGGAAGATATACCAGAGCTCGATAAGAAGACTTTGGATGTATCGTTAACTTTGTATGCTGAGCATGAATTTAATGCATCAACTTTCACCGGTAGAGTTTGTGCATCAACACTTTCAGACCTTCATTCATGTCTAACTGCAGCAGTTGGCAGTTTACGTGGCCCTTTGCATGGTGGAGCGAATGAAGAAGCAATGAAAATGTTACAACAAATTAATTCAGTTGATGAAGTGAAAAGCTTTGTTGATCAAAAGTTCGAAAATAAAGAAAAAATTATGGGGTTTGGTCATGCTGTTTACTCAATTAAAGATCCTAGAAGCAATATTATTAAGAAATTTTCTGAGAAACTTTCTCTTAACCATGATCATAAGTTGCTACACGATGCAGCTGTAGAAATGGAAGCCTACATGTGGGAGAAAAAGAAATTATTCCCAAATACAGATTTCTTTATGGCACCTGCATATCACTACATTGGTATACCAACTGATTTATTTACACCTCTCTTTGCCATTGCAAGAATTGTAGGCTGGTCAGCACATGCATTTGAGCAAAGAAGCAATAATAGAATTATTAGACCTAGCGCTGAGTATATTGGCCCAGAAGATAGAAACTGGATTGATATAGATTCAAGGTAATGTCCAAGTTTGACCCAGTAATTAGTAAGATTGCTGACTTTACCCAGGCTTACATTGCAGATGAGTCTTCACTGCAAGAAGCTAAGAGATGTTTTTTTGATAGCCTGGCCTGTGCATTTCTAGCACTTGAGCATGACAAGGTACAGAGTTTTTGTGCACTTCCATATATTTCTGATTCATCAGGTACAGTAGGAGTAATTGGCACCGATATTAAAACAAATGTTGTTGATGCCACTTTTTTAAATGGCTCACTGATAAGATGGCTTGACTTTAATGATACCTGGCTTGCTAAGGAGTGGGGGCATCCGTCTGATAATTTGGCAGCTATATTGGCTTTAACTGATTACTTAAAAAGCGCAAGGGGTAAAATATATAGCTTTAAAGATGTTTTAAATTTTATGGTCCTTGCACATGAAATCCAAGGCACTCTAGCAATAGAGAACAGTTTCAATAAAGAAGGTCTAGACCATGTTGTGTTAGTCAAAATCGCGTCAGCTGCCGTGGCATCGAAAATGTTAGGACATGATCATAATCAATTGAGCGCTGTGATTAGCAATGCATTCGTCGACGGACAAAGTTTAAGAGCCTATCGTCATTTTCCAAACACAGGGGCAAGAAAAAGTTGGGCTGCAGGAGATGCAAGTGCTAGAGGGGTTAAACTTGCTTTCATTACAGAAGTTAGTGATGAACGTTATCCGTCAGCTATTTCAGCACAGACATGGGGCTTTAATGATGTTTTGATGGGCGATAACCCAGTCGAGCTTAAGCGTGAACTAAATTCTTATGTTATGGATAATATTCTTTATAAAGTAAATTTTCCTGCTGAATTTCATGCTCAGACGGCTGCTGAAGCTGCAATAAAATTACATTCTCAAATCAATTATGAAGATATTGCAAGTATTGATATTCATACACAAGAGCCTGGTGTAAGGATTATTTCAAAGCAAGGACCATTGACAAATTATGCCGACAGAGACCACTGTATTGAATATATTGTGGCATGGTGTTTGTTGACTGGAAATTTAAATGCCAATTCCTACACCGACGAAGCTGCATCAGACTCAAGGATTGATATGCTGAGAGAAATTACTTTAACAACAGAAAATAATGAATACACCAGAAGGTATTACAACCTAGATGAAAGAGCTATCCCCAATAAAGTTATTGTAACTCTTAAAAATGGCGAAGTGCTTGAAGAAGAGGTAATTTATCCCTTGGGCCACAGGGAGAGAAGAGAGGAATCAAAACCTTACCTTAAACAAAAATTTGAAAATAGTCTTGCTCATTTGGGGCTTGATGAGGCTTATTTATGTGAAGCTTATAACTCAACAAAGATCTTAGATATTGAAATTTACGATATTCTAAAGAAAATATACAAATAATATGTCTGGAAACACATTCGGTACAATTTTTAAACTTACTACTTTTGGTGAAAGCCATGGTATCGCTCTTGGGGCAATAATTGATGGATGTCCGCCAAACATACCTCTCACAGCTGAGGATATTCAAGATGAATTAGATAGAAGAAAGCCTGGGCAATCACGGTATGTAACTCAAAGAAAAGAAGACGATGTTGTTGAAATCTTATCAGGTGTCTTTGAAGGTAAAACTACTGGGACTCCAATTGGCCTAATTATCAAAAATAAAGACCAAAAATCAAAAGATTATGAAAATATTAAAGATAAATTCCGTCCTGGTCATGCTGATTATACATATCAACAAAAATATGGAATAAGAGACTACCGAGGAGGTGGAAGGGCTAGCGCACGCGAAACAGCAATGCGTGTTGCAGGTGGAGCAATAGCAAAGAAAATTTTAACAGCACTTGGCATAAGTATCTCGGCAGGGGTTGTGCAAATTGGAAAAATCAGAGCCAATAATGTCTCTATCTTAGAGGCTTCTAAAAATGACTTTAATTTTGTAGATTTAGAAAAAATCAATGAACTTGAAACTTTCTTCCAAGCTCTCAACAAAGAACAAGATTCAGTTGGCGCAAAAATTTTGGTTAGAGTTGCTGGCCTAACGCCAGGTATAGGATCCCCAGTATTCTCAAAACTTGATGCAGAGCTTGCAAAAGCAATGATGAGTGTAAATGCTGTAAAGGCAGTAGAAATTGGTGCTGGCACTAGTGTTGTAGAAATGAAAGGCTCAGCAAATAGAGATCTAATGGTTAAAGCAGGGTTTCTTTCAAATAATTCTGGAGGAATTATTGGTGGTATTTCTAATGGAGAGGATATTGATCTATATGTATCACTAAAACCAACATCAAGCATCTCTCAAAAAACGACTACAGTAGACAAAGATAATGAAGAGGTTGATTTGCAAGTTAAAGGTAGACACGACCCCTGTGTGGGCTTAAGAGCTGTGCCAATTTTAGAGGCAATGGCAGCTTTAACAATTCTTGACCAATATTTACTGGATAAAGGACAATGTTTTAATATTGAAAGGCCCTAAATCCAAAGTTCTATTTTTATTTTTAATTGTTTCTAGCGCATACTCCGACTCTTGTAAAAACTTAACAGAGCAAGCATTCCCAAAGAATTTAGCAGATGTAAACGATATTTACTTTGAAATTGAGAATTGCATTGACCAATTAAATATTCAACAAGAATACTTAATTGGAGGCTTGATAGCTCTAATTATTTTTATTTTTGTACTTATAGCAGAGATTAAATCTAAAAGAGCAAATAAAAAAATAACAAGCACTAATGATTTAGGGAATCATGTTTTTGACAACCAAGATAATGAAATAAGCTCTGATCCAATAACACAAAAAATAGATTTATTAATTGCGTACATTAATATGGAAGAGTTTTCCAAGGCTAGGAAATTAGCAGCGCAGCTTGAAAAACAGAAACTAAATTCCACCCAGACAAAAACTATTACAAAACTCAAGAAAGGTTTAACTAAATGATTAGATATTTTGCTCAAGTTGAATATGAGGGAACGCAATATCACGGTTTTCAGAGCCAGAGAAATACAAAAAAAACTGTTCAATATCACTTAGAGGAGGCACTAGGTAAGGTTGGAAACGAAAAGATTGGCATTGTCTGTTCTGGGAGAACAGATACAGGAGTTCATGCCTTGAATCAAGTTATTCACTTCGATACCAAGTCTAAAAGATCTTCAGATTCATGGGTTAAAGGTGCGAATAGATATTTACCAAGAGATATAACTATAAAGAAAGTTTTTAAAGTTAATGATAGTTTTCATGCAAGGTTTTCGGCTATTTCAAGAACATATGTTTATCTAATTAGAAATAGTAAGACCCCTGGTGGTATTGATAGCATGAGATCTTTATGGTGCAGTGATTCTTTGGACGAAAAAAAAATGAATTCAGCTGCCAAGAAACTGCTGGGAGAGAAAGATTTTTCATCTTTTCGAGCTGCTGGATGTCAATCTAAGTCATCAAAAAGAAAGATTTCTTTTGCTGAAGTAACAAGAGCTAATAAGTATATAATTATACGCATAACAGCAAACGCCTTTATGTTAAATATGATGCGGATTATTGTTGGGACTTTAATAAATGTTGGTAAAAAAGAAATAAGTATTATGGATTTTACTCAAATAATAAAAGCCAAGAACCGAAGACTTGCTGGCAAGACAGTTTCACCCTCTGGCTTATATTTTATTGGTCCAAGATACGATGATGTAGAATACTTGCAAGACGATATGGAAATTATATGAACTGGATAAAAGACTTAATTCCGAATATTAAAAGGAACTTTTCACAAACACTTGGTGATAAAGATAGTAAAGTTCCTGAGGGCTTATGGCGTTCATGCGATAGATGTGGATCAATTCTGTATATTCCTGAGCTGAAAAAAAGCTCATATGTTTGCTCAAAATGTTCGCATCATTTCAAAATAAATGTTGAGCAACGTATCGAGGTAACATTTGATAAAGATAGTTATGTAGACCTTAACCAGCATGAAGAATTCAAGGATCTATTGGACTTCAAAGATACTAAGAGGTACAAAGACAGGTTTTCTGAAGCAAAAAAGAAAACCTCTTCAGATGAAGCTATATCAATTGGTCATGGAAAAATAAAAGGCAAGCACGTGGTTTCAGCTATTTTTGAGTTTGATTTTTTAGGGGGCTCGATGGGTGGTGTTGTGGGTAAGAGGTTTGCTCAGGCAATAGATTATGCAGTTGAGAATAAACTGCCTCTTATATGTTTTTCTACTAGTGGAGGAGCAAGAATGCAAGAATCAATGATTTCTTTATTTCAAATGGGAAAAACTGCAGCGGCAGTAAAAAAACTTAAAAAATCAAAATTACCATTTATTTCTGTTTTAGTTGATCCTTGTTATGGTGGTGTTACAGCAAGTCTTGCAATGCTTGGAGATCTAATTATTGCTGAACCAAAAGCTAGAATAGGCTTCTCTGGAAAAAGAGTGATACAAGATACTGTAAAAGAGGAACTGCCAAAAGATTTTCAAACGGCAGAAAAACAACTTGAGATGGGCTTTGTCGATAAAATTGTTGATAGAAAAGATATAAGAAAATTTTTCGAGAAGATGTTGATAATATTGGAGTGACTTTGAGAGAAACGGTCAAATATATTCTAGGGCTCTTAATCATTGCAACAATATCCTACGTAATCTTCGTTAGTTACAATGCTTACCAATTCTTTCAGACCGATCAAGCGCTTCTTTCTGAGAGTCTTTATAAAAAACAGGTAGAGGTATTTGAAAACGATTTATCTGCAATAGAATCCAAATTCAATGAAACTAACTACTATGATTCATCTAAAGCAATAAATCTAAATTTTGATGGAACACCAAAAACTTGGGTGGTCAAAATTACTGCGCTAAGCGATGAAGCAATGATTCAAATTAAAGACGTTCTGTTTAACCAAGGATTCTTAACCTTTTCAGAAGATGGTGCTCTATATATAGGGCCCTATATTGATAGATCGCAACTTGATTTTGCTCTTGAACTTCTTGGCACAGATTTTGATTTAGACGACTTGCAGATTCTTGAGTGGAAAATATGACTTTTAGTATTTTAGATATCCTTCTTGGCACAGGCTTTATTCTCCTTTTCTTCAGGGTTCAAAAAAATGGCTTGTTAAAAGAGTTGGTTTATCTCTCACTTCTTCTCGTTTTTATTTTTTTGGTAATTAACAACTTGGAAGTAGTTTACAATCACTTCGAAGATCAAGGTTTTGATTACGGGGACGATATATACAATCTCTTTCTCATAATCTTAGCATTTGCAGGAATGCCCCTACTAAATTTCTTTACATCATTGTACGTTCCAAAATTCAATGGAACATTTAGCATGATATCTGGAGTCTGTATTGGTTTTTTGAGGTATATGCTGCTGCTTTTCTTTGTGCTTCAAGTATATCCATCTATTTTTGATAGTTCGGTAGTATTGAATTCGTTTATCGTTAATATAATGCTTACATATTTTTTTGATATTTTTGTTTACTTGCTTTATTGATGTGTGGAATAGTAGGAATCGTCCAACAAGAGAATTGTTTTACAGAACTTTATGATGCATTGATAATGCTGCAGCATAGAGGACAAGATGCTGCAGGGATGACGGTATGTGAAAATGGTCATCTACATTCTAGAAAATCTAAAGGTCTAGTTAAAGAAGTATTTGGACAACAGCATTTCGAACGGCTGAAGGGCACTTACGGTGTTGGTCATGTAAGGTACCCGACGGCTGGAGGCAATTCAAAAGAATATGCCCAACCTATGTATGTAAATTCTCCTTATGGGATAGCACTGGCACATAATGGAAATTTATCGAATACCAAAGAATTAGCTAAGGAATTATTTCATAGTGATTTAAGGTATATTTCTACAGATTCAGATTCAGAAGTTCTTCTTAATATTTTGGCTCATGAAATCTCTAATTTTAGAGAAAAAGACCCTAGCCCAGAATTATTTTTTGATGCTGTTTCAAAAACTTTTGATAGGTGTGAGGGTAGTACAAATGTTATTTCAATAATTACTGACTACGGATTACTAGCATTCCGCGATAAGATGGGAATAAGGCCTTTGATTCTAGGTTCCAAATTAAATTCTAAAGGAAGTAAGGATTATATGGTTGCTTCTGAAAGTGCTGCTTTCTTTTCAAGTGGTTACGAAGTGGAAAGAGATCTATTGCCAGGTGAAGCTATTTTTATTTCATTCGAAGGCGATTTATTTTCAAGAATATGTTGCAAGCAAACAAAACTTACACCTTGTCTATTTGAGTATGTTTACTTTGCGAGACCAGATTCTGTAATTGATGGCGTGAATGTCTATGAAGCAAGGCAGTTGATGGGTGAAAAGTTGGCTGAAAAGATAAAGAATGAAATCCCAGATGAGGAAATTGATGTTGTAATTCCAATCCCTGAAAGTTCAATATCTAGTGGCACTAAGGTAGCAGAGGTTTTGAAAAAGGAGTTGGCCTATGGGTTTGTAAAAAATCGTTACGTAGGCAGAACGTTTATCATGCCTGATCAGCAACTAAGAAGAAAGTCAGTAAGAAGGAAGCTGAACCCAATCAAATCTGAATTTTCTGGCAAAAAAGTGCTTCTGGTGGACGATTCAATTGTTAGAGGAACAACTATGAAAGAGATTGTTCAAATGTGTTATGCAGCAGGAGCTTTAAAAGTTTCTGTAGCATCGGCAGCACCGGAGGTAAGATTCCCTAATGTTTATGGCATTGATATGGCTGCTCGGAGTGAGCTTGTGGCACATAATCGAACTCAGGAAGAGATAAAAAGTTTTTTGGGCTGCGACTACTTGGTTTATCAAAGTTTAGCAGATTTGGTTGCCTCGGTTATTGAGCTTAATCCAAAACTAGATGGACTAGAGAAATCAATTTTTGATGGGGTTTATCCAACCGATATTTCAGAAGAATATCTTCAGCATTTAGAGCAAACGAGACTGTTTAAGTTTTAACCTCTTCGATGCCGATATGAGAGATGTCCATCTCTCTAACTTTCTTAAGGTAGTCCTCAATCTCATTAAAATTCATATATCTAAAAATTTCTTCTGACATCGAATTCAAGTCTCCAGCATATTCAATATATTCTTGAACGCTTGGTATTTTCCCAAGAAGCGATGATATTGCAGTTACTTCAGAGGATGCTAAATAAACATTTGCACCATCACCCATTCTATTGGGGAAGTTTCTTGTAGAAGTTGACACAACTGTAGCATTATCTGCAGTTCTTGCTTGATTACCCATGCATAGCGAGCAGCCAGGGATTTCAACTTGAGCTTCAGAGTTCTCAAATATTTTGTAGTACCCCTCGGAAGTTAATTGATGCTCATCCATGCGAGTAGGGGGCACAATCCATAATTTTGATTTTGACTTACCGTATTTTTCAAGTAATTTTCCAGCCGCTCTAAAATGACCAATGTTTGTCATACATGAACCGATAAATCCTTCATCAACAATATCACCTGCTACTTCACTCAAAGGTTTGATATCATCGGGATCATTTGGGCAAGCTAAGAGTGGTTCGGAAATTTCATCTAAATTAATGTTAATTACAGCTGCATACTCAGCATCAGAATCAGCTTCAAGAAGAACTGGGTTTTTCATCCACTCTTCCATCTCTCTTGCTCTTCTTTCTAAAGTTTTTGGATCATGATAGCCCTCAGATATCATCCAACGCAGGAGTGTAATATTTGACTTAAGGTACTCTATGATTGGTTCTCTGTCTAATTTTACAGTGCAACCAGAAGCTGACCGTTCTGCGGATGCATCGGATAACTCGAAGGCTTGTTCGATTTTTAATTGCGGCAGCCCTTCGATCTCTAAACATCTTCCTGAAAAAATATTCTCCTTGCCCTTTTTGTCTAAAGTAAGTAGTCCTTGCTTTAATGCAAAATATGGAATTGCATGGACTAAATCTCTTATAGTGATTCCAGGTTGTAAGTTACCACTGAATTTAACCAAGACACTTTCAGGCATTTCTAGTGGCATCACACCCAGTGTAGCTGCAAATGCAACCATGCCTGATCCAGCAGGAAAGCTTATGCCAATCGGAAATCGAGTATGACTATCTCCACCTGTACCCACGGTATCTGGTAGCAACATTCTATTTAACCAAGAGTGAATAATGCCGTCTCCAGGCCTTAAAGAAACTCCCCCTCTATTTATAAAGAAATCTGGAAGTGTACGATGTGTATGTAAATCTATTGGCTTAGGATATGCAGCAGTATGACAAAATGACTGCATTACCAAGTCAGATGAGAATCCAAGACAAGCCAACTCTTTAAGTTCATCTCTAGTCATAGGTCCTGTGGTATCTTGTGACCCAACTGTAGTCATTCTTGGCTCGCAGTATTGTCCAGCTCTAACACCTTCGAGTCCACAAGCCTTGCCTACCATCTTTTGAGCTAGAGTAAAGCCTTTTTCTGAACTTGAACCTTCGCCATATCTTCGAAAAACATCGGATGTCTTCAGTCCTAATTTCTCTCTTGTTTTATCTGTTAATTGACGACCAATAATGAGATTGATCCTTCCACCAGCTTTTACTTCATCAAGCAAGACTTCTGATTTCAAAACGAATCTTGATACAACCTCTCCAGATTCTTTATCAGTAATTTCTCCGTCATATGGCTTAAGAATAATTTTTTGACCATGATTTAAGTTTTCAACGTCTAATTCGATAGGTAGCGCTCCTGAATCCTGTAGAGTGTTGTAAAAAATAGGTGCAATTTTATTTCCAAGACAAAACCCTCCGGTTTTCTTTGCAGGAACATTCGGTATATCGTCTCCCATATGCCATAGCATAGAGTTGACTGCAGATTTTCTTGATGATCCTGTACCCACAACGTCACCTACAAAAACTAAATTTGAGCCATCCTGTTTAAATGAATTTAGCTCTGCTAAGGGATCAGCAATATTTTCTGAGAATTTTAAAAATGCCTGTGCATGCAAAGGTATATCAGGTCTAGACCATGCTTCCTTGGCTGGAGAGAAGTCATCGGTGTTGGTTTCACCACTTACTTTAAAAATTTTGAGCTCAATTTCTTTTGCTAAATCAGGCTTTTTGGTAAACCATTCTGCTTCAGCCCATGAATCGATGACATCTTTTGCAAATTCATTTTCAGAAGACATGTCATAAACTTCGTTAAAAGCATCGTAAACTAAAATGGTGTGTTTCAGTGCTTCGGCTGCCTCTTTTTGGTAATTGCTTGATTTTAAAATAGATACAAGGGCTTCAACGGAATAACCTCCTAGCATGGTGCCCAGAAGCTTAATTGCATGTGAGGGTGATATCAGGTTTGAATGAGATTGCTCTAGAGCCAATTCTTTTAGATAGCCTGCTTTGACATAAGCAGCCTCATCTACTCCTGGAGACACCTCATCTTCAAGCAGAATAAGATGTTCTTGTTGAGCTTCTTCTTTTTCAAATAGTTTTATAAGCTCTTGTGTTTGTTCAGCGTTTAAAGGCAACGGTGGCAAGTCTTGCTCTTGCCTAGCTATTTTGTCCTTATTGTATGATTCAAACATATTAGTACTTATAATTTGCCACTAATTCTACAACTAAGTTATCTTAATAGAAATAATGAAAAATAATTATCTAGTAAAAACGCCTTGTATTGGAATCTGTTCTACAACTTATGGCGATGATATCTGTCGTGGCTGTAAGCGTTTCTCTCATGAAGTTACAGCTTGGATTAAGTATTCAGATGTTGAAAAAGATAATGTAAATTCAAGATTGCAAAAATTTAAAGTTCTAATTCTTTCTAATAAATTCTCCATTGTCGATGATCAAAAGCTATTTAATTTTATGAAAGATAATAAGATTATGTTTAATGATGAGCTCAATCCATTATGTTGGGTGTTTGATTTGCTACGTGCTTCATCTGATGACAAACTTAATCTTTCAGAATACGGCATTGAAGTTAAGAGCAGCTTTAAGGACTTAACTAATGTTGAGCTTAAAGATCTTATAAATAGAGAGTTTTTTGAACTCTCTGTTGCTCATTTTGACAGATACCTGAGAAGCTAGTTTTATTTTGCAATAGGTATTTCGTCTATCTTCGTGGTGTACCTTTTTGATTTCATATCCCTTTTCATTTTCCACGTATTTCTATAGCCTTGATTCCCAAAATAGAGCTTGCCCTTTTCTGTTAAGTTTAGAAAATCGACAACACTCATAAGTCTTTCTGACTTTTTGCTATCGCATGATTTTTCAAATAGATTCATTTGGTATCCAAGCCTGTCTGAGAAACTGCTTAATAGCACTCCAGCTTTAGAGTACTTATAGCCTTTTCTATATATTTTATCCAATATCTGATTAGCAGACTTGATGATTACTCTTGAGTCATCGGTTGGGTGTATTAATTCAATAAAATTTGAAGAATATATTTGCTTTACGTTTCTGTTAAAAGGGTTAGATCTAATAAAAACGGTTATTAAACTACATTTTTGATCTTCGAATCTTAGTTTTTCTGCTGCTCTTCCAGCATGAAAGCTAATGGCTTCATTGATAATTTTTTTTGAATCTATTGATTTCCCAAAACTTCTGCTAACCATGATTTGTTTTTTTGGTTCCAGTATATTGTTGGCACCTAAGCATGGCTGTCCTTTTAGCTCTCTTATTGTTCTTTCCAGAACAACACTAAAGTTATCTCTCATTAGGCGTGGTTCAGTCTGGCTAAGTTGTAAAGCATTTTTTATTCCTATCGCTTGCAGTCTCTTGGCTAGCCTTTTGCCTATTCCCCATATTTTTTCTATCTCCACCATCTTTAGAGAATGTTGAATTATTTTTTTATCTTGAAGAATAACTACACCATCAAATCTGTCATCGTCTTTAGCCATCTTGTTGGCAAGCTTTGCCAGTGTTTTTGTGGGAGCAATGCCTATGCTTACTGGAATGCCAATCCATTTTTTAATTTTTTCTTTTGACTCAAAAGCAAACCTAATTAGATCAATATTTTTTTCATATGTTTGTAAATTTAGAAATGCTTCATCAATGCTATAAATATCGATCTCAGGGCAAGATGCTGCCAATAGATTCATTACTCTATTTGAGATATCAGCATATAGCTCATAATTAGATGAAAAAACTACTCCACCCCTCCCAATATAGTCTTCTCTGATCTGATACCATGGCTGACCCATAGTTAAGCCCATTTTTTTTGCTTCTGGTGATCTTGCTATTACACAACCATCGTTATTGCTTAGTACGATGACTGGCTTATTTTTTAGGTCAGGTCGAAATATCTTTTCACAAGACGCATAAAAGCTATTGCAATCAACTAAGGCATACATCAGTAAATATTTATCGAAGAAGTGACAACTCCTAAAATCTCAAAATCTAAAATTAGATCTATATCTATGTAGCTATTTTTATGACAGGCAGTAGTAAGTATTTTTTTATTATTCATTATCAATTTGCGGCAAATAAAATTTCCATCTACTGAGGCCACGACTATATTCCCATTGGTCGCCTTTATGCTTCTATCAATTACCAGAATGGCATTATCTTTTATACCAGAAAACAGCATCTCATGGCCCTTAAATCTCATCAGGAATGTCGAGCTAGCTCTTTTTATGAGCAGTTCATTAATATTTATTGGATTCTCTACATAATCACCGGCAGGACTAGGAAAACCTGAGTGTTTTTGCTTTTTGTGAAGAAAATTATTCTCTGTCTTGCTTTCAAGATCCATCATAAAATACTGTATATATACACAGTATTTTATATGAAATATTTAAATAGAAAAAGACTTCAGATCAAAATGATCATGGTCATATTCGAAAACCCAACCTTCATCTTCCCAGCTTCCTAAAACAACTTTCATTGAGCCATTAGAAAGTTTTTTGATTTCAGGACGATGTGTATGTCCATGAATTAGTAAATCTAAATTATTATGCTTTATGCAGTGATCTATGGAATCCTTATTAGTATCCATAATATTTTCAGGCTTATTGCTGCTGGCATCCTTGCTTTTAGATCTCATGTCTTCTGCAATAGCAATTCTTTCACTAAGAGGCTGGCTAAGAAAATCATCAACCCATTTTTTTGATCTAATTCTTGATTTTAGATCTTGGTACTCATGATCATCGGTGCAGAAAACATCGCCATGAGAGAGCATAATTTTTTTACCTGAATGTGCCATGATGTATTGGTCTTTAATAATTTGAATGCTGCTATCTTTTGCAAACTTAGAGCCAATTAAAAAATCTCTATTTCCATGAATAAAATATATTTTATTCCCTTGGTTTGAATATTTTTTAAGAGACTTTTTTACTTGAACAGCTAGAGATAAATTGTCATCGTCGCCTACCCAATATTCAAATAAATCCCCTAAGATAAAGAGTGCTTCATATTTGATACAATTATTTGAAAGAAAATTTAAGAAAGCTTCTGTTCTCTTATTTTCATTGGGATCTAGATGTAAGTCAGAAATAAAACCAAGCATATCTATTGATGATAACGTGTTTAGAAATTATGGGAAAGGCAATAAAAAAAGTAGAATTAAAGAATGAAAAACTTATTAAAAGCAGTAAGCATATTTTTTTTAGGAAGCTGTGGGAGTGGAAGTGTGGTAGATGTTGAAGATCCATATCTATGGCTTGAGGAAGTAGAAGGCGAAGAAGCTCTGCAATGGGTTCAGTCGCAAAATGAGATTACACAAGCAAGGTATGAAGGCTCTGAAAGCTTTGATAACACATATCAATTTTTGCTTGATGAATATAATTCAGATGATCGCATACCATATGCTTATATTCAGAACGGTGAAATGTACAATTTTTGGCGTGATGAAAGCAATGTCAGAGGGGTGTGGCGAAAAACATCCATCGAATCCTACCAAACAGAGGAGATTGAATGGGAAAATATTCTGGATATAGATCAGTTGGCTCAACAAGAAGGGAGGAATTGGGTCTGGAGAGGAGCAAGTTGTTTAGCTCCTGATTATGAGAGGTGCTTGATTCGTTTATCCGATGGAGGCAAAGATGCCATTGTCATCAGAGAGTTTGATTTAATAAATAAGCAGTTTATTTCTGATGGATTTATTACAGCAGAATCAAAACAAAATTTTAGTTGGCTAAATAAAGATGAGCTACTAATAGCAACTAACTTTGGAACAGACTCCATGAACGAATCTGGCTATCCTCGACAAGTTAAAGTTTGGAATCGAAACCAAGATCTTGAGGATGCAAAGCTAATTTTTGATGGAGATTATAAGAAAATATTTAGCTTTCCATTTTCAAGCGTTAGACCCGATGGCAGCTATTTTGGAGTTTTAGAGGGGCCAACATTCTTTACCAAAGTGCTTTATTTATTTAAAGGGCTAGAGCTTGTTAAGCTTGATTTGCCACTCAAAATGGATGTTTATGGTACGTATGAGAACTTGCTAATTATTTCTCTTGCTGAAGATTGGCAAGGTTATGGGGTCGGAGATTTAATTGCAGTAAATATTGATGATGCGCTTGATAAAAATATCACCTCAGACTCTCTAATTCTACTTTTTGAACCCAGCGAAAAAAGTTTCCTTAGGGGTGTATCAATAGGGTATAAGCAGATTTTAGTAAGTATTCTTGATAATATTTCCGGCCAAGTTTTACAACTTCAGAAAGTAGGAGACACCTGGATTAAAAATCAAGTTCGTGGCTTCGAGGGAGGTATGTTATCGGTTTCAAGTGTAGATAGTTGGTCTGACCACACTTTTCTAAATTCTCAAGGATTCACAGAGCCAGCTAGTCTTTATTATTCTGATGGTGCAAAAGAGTTTAAAAAAATTAAATCTGTACCAAGTAAATTTAACCCAGAGCAGTACAAGGTAGAACAACTTTATGCAACTTCTAAGGATGGAGCTTCAATACCTTACTTTCAGATATCAAACATTGATATGGTAAAAGATTCAAAAAACCCAACACTTTTGTATGGTTATGGGGGATTTGAGATTTCACAAACACCTTCTTATTTAAGTGCGTTCTCTAGAGCTTGGCTTGATTCAGGAGGCGTATATGTGATTGCTAATATTCGCGGTGGAGGCGAGTTTGGACCTAATTGGCATCAAGCAGCACTCAAAGAGAAC
>CENU01066855.1_pt1 | contig 36000 bp, 32 predicted proteins | sample 361331 | NCBI WGS metagenome assembly CENU01 (sample SAMEA2619766, study PRJEB7988) | marine metagenome | isolation source: saline water (ENVO:00002010), including | reverse complement strand
GGAAGAAGTCACAGGTTCAAATCCTGTAGCGCCCACAAGGGTTTTTCGGTAATTGACCTACATATATATGTAAAAACCGCACAATAATATAAAAATCATTACCATAAAAATATGCTTATTAATGATCTAGACAAAAAGATACTTAACAAGATATTATTAGAAAAAGAATCTGAAATTAATCGAATACTAATAAATTATCCTGAAATATTACAGCTTATTACTGAAAACAAAGAGGACATTATATTTATCCACGATGAATTAAATATGAAGTTTACAGGCTATTCAGATATTAAAGATGCAAGTGGAAGATTAGATTTAATTTATGTGGACAGTTCAGCGACTCCTATCTTAATTGAATCAAAATTAAAAAAGAATCCAGAGATAAATAGAGAAGTTGTTGGTCAATTATTAGAATATAAAGCAACTTCTAAGATTTTGGTAAATACAGAGTGGGATAGTAATTTTTTTAATGAAAAAATATCTCAAAATGATACAAAACTTAATCTAAATAATCAAGAAAAGCTAGATAGAATTTTAAAAAATCAAAATATTACCATAGAAGACTTTTGGGATGAATTTTTGTATAAGTTTAAAAAAGGTTTTATAAAACTAGTTATCGCTTCTGATGAAATCCCTACAAGAACTAAAAGAGTTATTGAAGCTGAAAACGAGGAATCTACATACTCAGAATTCCTAGGTTTAGAAATTAATAAATATAAAGATGGAAAGAATACATTATTTTATCCAAAACTTATTGGAAGAACTGAAAAATCAAAAGTAGTTAAGAAGCATTCTGAAAGTGGTTTTAGCTATGACAAATTTAAAAATAACCTTTCCCATCTTGGAGTAGATACTGCTGAATTAATGGAGTCACTTGAAAAATGGCAACAAAATAACAAAAGTAACATTTACTTCGATTCGGGAAAAATAAATCCTGTATATTATTTAAATTCTGTCACGACTAATAAACAAGTAGGATTTCTTTACGTTATGACCAGACATAAGAAATTTAATTATCCATTTTTAGATATAAGACTTAGTAACTTTAAGAAAATTGAAGAAAAAAATAATAGTTTTTCAATAAATAAATTTAGAAAAGATTTTTCTCCCTTCCTAGATGAAGATAAATCTACAGAATATTTTATACATATTAAATTTAATAAATTTGATAACAGCTCAATAGTTAGTGACTTTGTAAAAGTTTTAACAAAATATTCTGAAATAATTTAACCGCACAAAAACCGCACATTTTGTAGAAAAACATAGGACAGTCGTAGATACACCTAGATACAGTCTGATATAGTCCAATAATCACCGAGGATAAGATTGGTATATGCAGAGATATAGTGGGATATATAAATCCTCTTTCCTTACAAGGAAGAAGTCACAGGTTCAAATCCTGTACTGCCCATTGGGGTTTTCAGAATATTCTGAGTATCTATTTTATTTGTACCACAAAATACCCACAAATTTCTAAAGTTATTAACATTATCTCTTAAGTTTGTATCTCTAAAGTAAGCAGTTGGGTTGTTTTAAAAAATTAGTTTTATAAAAAAATTAAAATTTGATTATATAATGTTAAAGTCTGAAATTTAGGTATTATTTTGAGCTTTTTATTGCCAGAACTTATATTAAAATATACACTCTTTTATTTCTTCCTTCATTATCTTGGAAGGTCTTTTGCAATTTTATTAAATAAGTTTATTAATGGGGATTATTCATTACCAAAAACAATATTGTATATAAAGTCACAGTTGCTTTTTCCTATTATTGGAATTTGCTTTCTAGGAAATCTTTTGATTTTACTTAATTATTTCTTACCTTTAAAAAGTCCAGTTATAGGTGTTATCTTATTTCTACTTTTACTTCCCAATGTATTAGCAAAAGAAATTTTATTATTAACGGAAAATAGAATAAGAAATTTATTTTATTTTATAGTTTTACCATCAATCTTGCTAATTAGTACTTATAACACTGGTTTTCATTACGATGCAGGATATTATCATTTACCTCATCAAAATTGGCTAAGAGAGTCTAATTTGATTTTAGGGATGGTTAATTTATTTTGGCCATTTGGAATGTCATCAGTATATGAATATTTTTCAGCAATATTATGGTTTGATAGTTCATTTGTTTTTTTACATTTTTTAACTATATTATTTATCCATTTCTTATACCTCTTTATAAGTGAAAATTTACTAAATCCAAATGAAAAAATTTTAAGGAATGTTTCTTTTATAATATTGATATTTTCTATTTTAGATAATCTTGGCTACGGAGGTGGGAGAAATGGATTTATCTACATTCAAGGTGTTAGCAAGCAGGATATCGCTGTTGGAGTCTTATTTTCAATAATAAGTTTAATTATTTTGTTATTTTTACAAAAAAATACGATCAAAGAATTGGATTTTTCAGTCTTAATCTTGCTCTCGTTCTTTATTTTTCAGATGAAAGTAAGTGGAGTATTCATTTTTTACTTACTTGGGATTTTTACAATATTAATGTTGAAAAATAAAATTATCACTTTTCCAAATCTTATAAAAATTAATTTACCAGTCTTGTTTTTTGCTTTCATTTGGTTTTTGAAAAGTTATCTTACTACTGGGTGTTTGATTTTCCCACTTTCACAAACATGTTTTAATTCATTTGATTGGTACTTAAGAGGGACAACTGAGATTTATGAGGTAATAACAAAGACGTCAAGTCTAGCTTTTATTGATTATTATCACTCTACACAAGAAACTTACCGTGATTGGATTATAGATTTTTTTGATTATGATTTCTATATGGCAGTAGTTGTTAACTATGTATTTTCAATTATTGTTATTTTCACTTTGAAGAAAATTATGTTCTTAAACAATAAGCCATCAAAACTAATTAGAAATTTATCTATTTCATATATATTTTTTAATGGAATTTATTTAATCTTTTATGGACCCATTCCAAGATACGCAATAGGAATACTCATGTTTACAGTGGGTTTTATAGCTTTTTATTCTGGAAGTTTGAAATACAATATAAAGCCTCTGATTTACTACTGTTTAGTTTTTATCTCTGTAGTATTCATTGTTCGTTCAACTTCGTATTTGGACATGCTTAATGGAGGAAGTTTAGACCTTTTTGATCCTAGGCTAGAAGCAGAATATATAAAAGTAAATGAGGACTGGGTGGTACCTGATGAAGGAGACCAATGTTGGATAAAACTAGATTGCTCTATGGAGTGGATTTATAATCCTAATTATATAATTTATACAGAAGATGAATCTTTCTTTGATATTGCATATAAAGTAAGAACAAAATAACAGTTTTTGATCCAATTGGATAATTTAATTTCTATATTTGTTTATAAGTAGGTTTCTATACTTAACTATAAAAATTTTTCTAATCTTGTAAATAAATATTTTTCTTTTCATAACATTTCTTTGTGCTTTACTAAGTTGAATATTAAAAGTGTTAAGTAATAATAATAAAGAATTAAGATAGCAGTAAAATAAAATTCTTTTTTCGGTTGATATTGTTATAGAATCTTTTCCTGCCCCACAAACTGCAAGTGTTTCATCAATATAATATACACTTTGACTTTTAAATAATGAATAATAATTCATAATTAAATCATTCCCAATTACTTTTTTAGAGCACTCATTATTTATAAGTGAAAAAGAGAAAGCTTCCTTTAAAACACTAGTCTTAATTAATGAAGCACTTGGTGAAACATTTATTGCTTTTCCTAATTGTAAAAAATAATTAATTACTTGATCTTGATTCATCCAACCCTGACTAACTTCAAAATAATTTTTCTTTGTATTATTTGAACCATCGTCCATGTAAATATCTATATTAGAGACAACAGTATCGGCATTTTGTTCTTTTATTATCTTTAAATAAGTTTCAATAGCATTTGGTTTAAGCCAGTCATCATCAAACACTATTTTTGAGTAAGTAGTGTCTATTTTATCAATTAATACAGACCAGTTGTCTGCTGGAGAAAGTGTAGTGTTTTGCTTTATATAATCAATAATAAATATTTCTGATTTTTGTCTCCATTTTTTTACTATTTCATAGGTATTATCAGTACAGTTGTTGTCTGAAATAACTACTTTAAACTTTGATATATTTTTTTGCTCATTTAGTGAATTAAGAGTTCTGTCTAGGAGGTTAGCTCTATTAAATGTTGGTATAACAACTGTAAAATCATTCATTTATGATGTTGAGATTTGCATAATTATTTTTTTTCTTCGTTTATGTATACATTAATTTTTTCGTATGGGTCTCGATAATAGTCTAAATTTTTATTACTCTTAATCATACTTGTATCTAACTGTAAATATTGTTTCTTATAATCTGCTATGTGACAATTATAGGGATCTGTTTTTGATGGAACACCTTTGATAATTAAAATAGGATTACATAAAAGAACCGTAGGTTCATCTTCTATAAGCTTACTTATATAACTTAATTCGTTAGTTTGAATCTTTTTTAAATCTATTAATTCGTTTACAATATAATCTTCGAAATGATTAGATGGATGAACTATGTATGAATTATTTGGCTTTTGTAAATAATAAAGAACTAATACATAATCTAAAGCTAAAACATCATAATTATTCGTAAAATTTCTGTCAATTTCTACAGAAAGTTGGTAAAGGGGATAATTTTGATAAATTTGATTTCTTTGGATTAAATTATTTGATGATATTTCAAAAGTATTTATAAGAATAGAAATTGATGCAAAAATAATAAATGAATTTATTAATGATATATGACTACTTTTTGTGATTTTAATAATTAAAAATGGAAGGAAGAATAGAAAATAAAACAGATGATGATAATAATTATGTCCTGCAATAAAGTAGAACGCAATCGCAAATATTAAATTCAAATTATCAAAATCACTTATCAATTCTTTCAAATTCTTATTAATAAGTATTTTCAGAAAATAATCTATTATTGAAAAGAAGATAACTACAATTATTGAAGAATATAAAAAATAGTTGTAATCAAAAAAACCTCTTAGCCATACCATTAATTCATATAGCGAGCTGTCATTAGAACTAATATAGCTTAAAGGAATTGATATATAATTTGCTAAATATATATTTGTTAAGTCTCTTGATGCATAAAGAAGTATAAAAAATATATGTGGAAAAATGAATCCAATTGAAAAATTTATTAATTTTTTAACCAGTTCACTTCTTTTTGTTTTGAGTATTAATAAAAACAGAAGCGGAAAGGTAAATAAAATAGTACCTTGGTTTATTAGAGTTGCCATTGATAGCAGGGCTCCATAAACAGGAGTGATATACTTTCCAAAATGATACTTTGAAAAAAGAAAGCTAACTAGAGATATAAATAATAAGCAATAAATTTCCGAATATTCACTTACGTACCAAACATTACTTACTAATGAAGAAAAAAACAAAGAACCTACTAAGGCTTTGAGTTTATTTGAATCAGTATGTATCAATATCTTAAAATACATTAAGCAAGTTATTAAAAATATTAAAACATCGTTATAAAGTCTAAAGTATAAATAATTTTTACCAGCAATTATAGAAACTGCGTTAAACAAATACATAAATAGAGGGCCTTTTGACTCCCATTGAGTTTCAAAAGGTAGATAGCCTTGATTTATTTCCTGAGAAGCAACAAGGTATGAAGCAACATCCCAAGTTATAGTCTCATAATTTAAATAGTAATTTTGAGTAATAATGATAAATACAAATAATAAAACTATGTTTAAAAAATTAATATAAAAATAGTTAAAGCCTAAATCAAAATTTTTTTTTGAAAAATTATTATTTAAACTAGCAAAACAAACAATTCCTACAAAGAGAATAAGACTTATAACACTTGCCTTATTATCTTGAACTAAATTAATTCCAAAAAAATAAGGTAAAAAAATTACCATTAATATTATGAAATATTTAAGAGGATTGCTAATTTTCATTGACCTTTCCATATTAATCTATATTCTTTTACAAAAAGACTATAAAATTCATTAAACTTATGTCTGTTAGAAAATGAAAAATCAATTAAATTTTTGGAGCAATGCTCTGCCTGACGGATACTACGATAAAGTGTTGAAAACTGATACCAAAAAAAAATCTGGAATGCAAGGAATGTGGCATCACTTAAGTTATAAGATTGTTTCTAAAAGTATTGATAAGAATGATAATCATTTAGATTACGCATGTGGCCCAGGATCCTTGATAGGCTTATATCTTGAATGTGTTTCAACAGGGTATGATTTTGCAAATAACCAAATTGAGTATGCTAAAAAGAATTATCCTGAAAATAAAAATTTCTTCACTAGTGACATAGCAGAGGTTGATAAAAATGCACCCTACAGCAAAATAACAATTATGGGGCTTCTTGAGTATCTAACAGATGAAGAAATTGAAAACCTCTTTGAATTTTTAAAAAGTAGATTAAGAGAAAATGGAAAGATTATCATTACAAGTCCAAACTATAGAAGTAGCTTGAAGTTTATAGAAATTGTTGCAAATAAAATTGGTGTGGTAGATTACTCTCCGGTAAACATTAACAAGTTAAATAAATTAAAATTACACAATTTGGCATCAAAGCACTTTGAAAATATAAAAATAACTAAGATCATTAATTTTGGTATTTTCTTTTCAATTATTAATCATGATTTAGGAACCAAGGTTGAAAAATTATTTAGTGAGTTATTTAATAATTTTTTTGGTTTTTTATTATTGGCAGAATTAAGTATTAAAAAACCTAGTTAAATATAAAGTATATAATTATTTCATGAAAGATACTCCTTTTTCATTAAGTGTTATCCTTCCAACACTAAACGAAGGAAGTAATTTAGAATATTTAGTCCCTGAAATTAATCAAGTTTTACGAAAATATTTTGTCAATGACTATGAAATTATCGTTGTTGATGACGGTTCTTCCGATGAAACCCACAATATTGTTAATGACCTTATATCAAGAAATAATAATATTAGTTTAATAATTAGAAAAGAAAACAACTCCCTCCCAAATTCGATATGGGAGGGTATAGAATCCTCTACAAAATCTCATGTAGCTTGGCTTGATGCTGATGGCTCAATGGATAGCCTGTCATTAGAGAAATTGATATTAAATCAGGTTAAAGATACCAAAAAAGTATTTATAGGATCTCGATTTGTTGAGGGAGGAGGATATAAAGGTCAATCTGAGGGTGGAGATAAGCGTATAAAAAAAACTATTTTTAACGTTTTAAATTCTGAAGATTCATTGCTGGCAATATATTTGTCAGTGATTTTTAATAGATTTTTAAAAATAATAATCAATGTTGACGTATTTGACTTAACGAGTGGATTTATAATTGGACAAAAACAATATTTTAAAAAAAATATTTTTATACAATCTAATTACGGAGAATATTTCATACTTCTAGTAGTTGACATCTTAAAAAATAATATACAAATAAGTGAAGTTGGTTATTTTTGTAAAACTCGTAATTTTGGAGAATCCAAAACAAGTACAAATATTTTTCGTCTATTAGGCCTGTCAAGACCTTATATTAGAATGGCTTTTAAAGCAAGGAAGCATTTAAAAGCTCAATAGAGCAGTAATTTTTCTATATAGTCTAATAATAAATTGTATTAGAGGAGCTAAAAATAATAAGGGGGAATCAACTATCCATTTACTTACTTTTGTATGAACAGAGTAAGTTATAATTTTATCAACCTTCTTATTATTTGAAATTTTATTTCTATGTTTTATTTTTTCTATATCAAAACTTTCAGCAAATGACCGAAAAGTAATTTTTTTTGTGTGTGTTGCATTTTCATCAAAGCCTATGTTTTTTATAAGATTTTTTTTAGGTATTATCCCTAAGCCATTATTTATCAACATGGTTGAATAAAATTGATAATCCCAAAAGTTTTTATTAATTACTTTATCAGCATTTCTAAACATCGATATGAGAATAGTTCTAGTAGAGTAGGAAACTCCTTTCAGTAAAAAAAATTTTTTAAAATAATCATTTTGCCAATAATTCAAGTCCTCATCATATTTATCCCAAACACTTTTCCAAGTAGCCCAACCCCAAGTTAATGGAACTCTTGAAAATAAATAACTTTTATTTCCGAAATACTTTGGCGGAACTATAGGTCCTCCATTATCTCCAGAAATTAACCATATATCTTTATCGAACTCATATTTCTCCAAGAGAGTATCAGAAAATAAAAAAAAGCTCGTTGTTGGAATACAGTCATCCTCTAAAATTATCCCCCTATCAACATTATTGAAAAACCATGAAATAGCTGATTTTGGACCATCGCCACATCCCAAATTTTTATCATTAGTTTTTAACTTTACTTCACAATCCCAATCAATTTTAATTTTTATCATTTCTAGTAATTCGGATATTTTTTTAGAATCTTCCACCATATTATTCTCTCGGGGAGCATCGATACTTATAAATAGTTCACTAACACTTACATCTCTCAGTGCGTTTATCAATTGATTAAAATACTCGGGACGATTGAATAAAATTAGCAAAACGGGAGATTTTGTTATATAGTTTTTATTCATCAGATTTTATTAAATTTACGAAGATTTACACTTTCATCTTTGAGTATTTTACTTAAATCTAAATTTGTTATGATACCATTTTTATGCATTATTTCGTACTGGCCAACCCATCCATTTATATAAAAAGTGTAAAAATTACATTTTTGAGAAATATTAATCTCTTTATAAATCTTTGAGACCTCTTCCTCCAATCCTTTAAAATCTAAATCGTCATAATATAAAATAAATCTATCGTCTAAATTCTCTTTAATTAGATTGTCAAACTCTGACCTAATACCCTCAGGCGTGTGCATTGCATCAGAAAAAATAATATTAAACTTTTTATTTATATGATCTTTAAAAAGATTAAAATCACTTTCTTCAATTACACTACCCTCAAAATAATAGATTTGATTATCTTCAAAAGTACCCATCTTCATTTTTTCTTCTTCTTTATCATATAAATAACCAAAGTTGGGATTAACTGGATTTATATCATAAGCAATAATATTTGCATTTCGTAAAGAATTTATAATTTGAATGTAGTTTTTTAGTACAGAAACACCAATTTCAAGGTAATTAATATTAACTTTTTCTAAAAATCTACTTAGAAAAATAATTAAGTCAGTGTAAGTTGGCGATTCATTTATTGAAAAGTTCATTTTTTGAAATATTTCATTTGACATTCCATAATTATTTTTTTTGAATTGATCTTCACGTATTAAAACAGAATATTTCTTTAAAGTATCTCTATTTTTATTAATAATGTTCTTTAATTCTATATTTTTTTTTGGGATGTTTGATTTAGAGTGGTAATTGCTAATAATTATTCTAATTTTTTTTGTTACTTTAAGTAGGTGGTAAGAAATGAATTTCAATTATTGTTTACCTCGAGCAATTTAATAAACTCTTCAATTTCAGATATAGAAATTTTACTATTTTTATCTTTTGAATAACTTTTTTCCCAATTTACTATTTTTTCAATAATCTGATCTATCTCAAACATGGGACGCCAACCTAATTCTTTAATTGCCTTATCGGAATTGATTTTCAATATATCAACTTCCTTGTAGTGGCTTTTATTGTCATAGTTTATTTTTAAATCTTCCCCCCACAATTCAACAAACTTTTCGACTATATACTGAACATCAAATTTATTATTAGTTTCTGAATTAAGATTATAAATATTAGATTTAGATAATACATAGTTTTCTTGTGCAACTAATAAGTAACCGTGTAAAGAGTCTAAAACATATTGCCAAGGTCTTATCGATTTAGGATTCCTAATTTGTATCTCCTGTTTTTGAAGAGATTTATTGACGATATCTGTAAATAATCTATCTTCTGCCCTGTCTCCACCACCTATAACATTTCCAGATCTAACTACTGAGATATGTTTGTTATCATTTAGAAAAGAATTTTTGTATGCTTCTATAATAAATTCAGAACTTGCTTTAGAGGCGCTATAAAAATCTTTTCCTCCAAGTGGATAATCTTCTGAATTAACACTTTGTGGATTTTTATAAACTTTATCTGTAGTCGAAATTATTATACTTTTACATCCATCAATGTTATTGAATACTTCTAGAATATTAAACATACCATTTATATTTGTCTCAATAGTCTGTCTTGGAGATTTATACCCTTCATATACAAGACTTTGAGCGGCAAAATGAAATATTATTTCAATACCTAAACTTTCAAAAATTCCCCTCATTTCATTTACATCTAGATTAGAAACATCAGCCTGATATTGTGCTTTTACATATTTACTAACTTTTGAAATATTATAAATACCATCTCTTTCATCAATTGAAAGCCCAAAAACATTTGCTCCTAGAATATTAAGAAACAATGTTAGCCAAGATCCTTTAAACCCTGTGTTGCCAGTAATTAAAATATTTTTATTTTTCCAAAAATTTTTGTTTATTGCCATTATGATTCTAATTTATTATCGATAATTGCTTTTTCCAAAATCTGAAGTTCTCTTATGGTGTCACAATGTTGCCAGAATCCATAATGTCTGTAGGCATTTAACTTATTTTTTTTTGAAAGTTCTTCCAAAGGTCTTCTTTCAAATATTTCATTTTCACCTTCTAGAAAACTATGAACACCTTTATTAATGATAAAAAATCCTCCATTAATCCATCCCTCCATTGAATTATCTTTCTCACCAAACTTTGTTACATTTTGATTATTTAATTCAAGATATCCAAATCTTGCTGGGGGCCTAACTGCTGTAACAGTAGCTAGTGGTTTATGTTTTTTGTGAAATTCCTCCAATTTGTTGATATTAATATTTGCTAAACCATCTCCATATGTAAGGTGTATTTCTTCCTCATCGAGATATTCTATACCTTTCTTAACTCTCCATCCAGTCATGCTCTCTGGACCAGTGTCAAGAACAGTTATCTCAGCCTTTTTGTCAAGTTTATATCTATTCTCTGTAGTGCTAATTTTTTTATAATTATTCTGAAAGTACTCACAAATTACTTCTTGTTTATAGCCAGCAAGTACTAAGAAATTTGACTTGCCATATTTTCTATAGATATCAACTATATGCATTAAAATTGGTTTATCGACAGCAGGAATCATTGGTTTGGGTATCTTTTCTGAGTACTCAGAAATTCTTGTTCCCTTACCTCCAGCTAATATCATTACTGATTTCAATTAATCTTCTCCAAGAAATTTTTAACAGATGAAACTATGTGATCTAGCATTTGATTTGTTAGCCCTGGATAGACTCCGACCCAGAAAGATCTATTCATTATTTCATTTGAAACTAAAAGTTCATCGTTTACTATAAATTCAACATTTTCGTAAGCTGGTTGAAGAGTCAGATTACCACCAAACAATAAACGTGTGCCTATACCATCATTATCAAGATGTTTTAAAAGGTCTCTTCTGTTTACTTTTTTTAGATCTTTAATTAGTAATGGAAATCCAAACCAACTTGGATCAGATTTATCTGATTTTTCAATTAATTCAAATTCCTCTAGCTCTATAAATTTTGAATATAAGTATTCATAATTTTCTTTTCTCTTAGTTATAAAACTATTCAGTTTATCTATCTGTGTTACTCCTAAAGCTGCTTGCATATCTGAGGCTTTTAAGTTGTACCCTATATGGGAGTAGATATATTTATGATCATAACCATAAGGAAGACCTCCAAGTTGCCAGTCAAAACGCTTTTTACATGTATTGTCTACTCCAGGTGGACAGTAACAATCTCTTCCCCAATCCCTTATTGACTCCATTATTTTTTTTAATTTAGGATTACTAGTAGTTACTGCTCCACCTTCACCTGTAGTTATATGGTGTGCAGGATAGAAGGAAAGTGTAGATACATCGCCAAAAGTTCCCGTCAGTTGATTATTGTATTTAGACCCAAATGCATCACAATTATCCTCCATTAAAAATAAACCATATTTTTCGCATAATTTTAAAATCTTATCTAAATCAAATGGATTTCCTAAAGTATGAGCAATAACGATACCTTTTGTCCTCTCTGAGATTGAAGACTCTATTAAGTCTGCATTTATATTTAAAGTGGCTATTTCAGCATCAATTAATACAGGTTTCAAATTGTTTTGAATTATTGGGTTAATTGTTGTTGGAAATCCTACAGCTGATGTAATTATTTCATCACCATCTTTTAGTTCATAGAACTCTTTTAATGCTGACATTGCTAATAGATTTGCGGATGAACCACTATTAACAAACAAAGTATGCCTTGTTCCAAGAAATTTTGAAATAGCTTTTTCAAATTTTTCAGTATATTGACCGCTTGTTAACCAGCCTTCAAGTGAGGAATCTACTAGTGAGACTATATCATCATCATTAATAACTTTTCCAGTAACTGGAACTTTACTTATATACTCAACAAAAGTTTCTTGACTTAGCCTTTCTCTTGTATATTGAGCTGTAAGTTTCAAGATTTCATGTTTAATTTTATCTAATTCTTTGCTCATTTTATTAAGATTAATGTAACTAAAATTATATTATTTTTAAATAATCTTTAATGGAATTTTCAGGCAAGTATGTTAGGTCACTAGAACTCTTATAAGTTAATCTACGAAAATTTAAATTATTAAAAGTTGGTTCAAAATTTTTTTCGTGAACTTCTTTATATTTATTGATAAATTTTTCAAGTGACAACTCTTTCGAATAAACGTCAACTTTTTGACAAAAATTTAAATTAAGGAATAGGTAATATTTGATAGCACTAATTGCGTGTTTAATATGAGTTGGTCTAATAATTGCATCTGAAGAATTTTTAAATTCAATCTTGGGATTATTTTCATTTTTCTTTAAATAAGGTATCAATTTATCTCGATTGTCGTCTGGACCAAAAATATCACCAAATCTTAAAATAGTCGAATTAATTTTTTTACGATTTAAATTAAAAATTAATTCTTCATTTTGTAATTTATCTATAACATATTGTTTTTTATTATATTCTTCTATATCAACCCAGTAAGAAGAAGAGTATATAAAGTTTTCAATTTTTGATTTAGAAATTAGCTGATAAAAAAAAACATTTTTATCGTACATTTCATCTACTGATATTTTTAATCCTTTAAACATGTTTGCCAAATGTATAAATTGAGTAATTTGTTCATTTTCGACAATGTTAATCATTTCTTCAGGATTGTTTACAACCTTAACGTTAGGAGTATCAATAATTTTTGATCTATTCTGGAGTGCAAAAAACTTCAATTCTGGATTGTATTTTATAAATAATTTTCCTAAATATGAAGTTGCTCCTGTGATAAATATTTTTTTCATTGTGTAATATTTTTAAATAAACTTTCAATTGCATTTTTAATAAACAACAATTTTTTTTCTAGATATATAAACTTGAATGAAAAAAATAATTTAATTAAATAATATACAGAAGAAGCTCTCCATGTATTAATCAAATGATATTTTCCATAAATTTTTAAATAATAATGTTGATAGTGTTTTGAATTAATATCATTTATTCCTTTTATTGTCCATGGCTTTACACTGCCTACATAGTGGTAAAATTTGATATTTTGAAAGTTATTACTTTCAATTTTAGAAATCGAACGATAATTCATATTTTTAGAAATTTCAAAATAATTTCCATCATAATATTTATTTAAAATATCTTGATCCCAAAACTCTAAGTCAACTTTGGAGTTTTTTATTATATCTAATGAATAATCTTTAATATTATTTTCTAGCCATTTTTTATAATTTATAAATAAAACTCCAGCATTAAAGTATTTATTATTTGATAATGATAATCTTGTAAAAACGTTTATCCCAGTGTTGTTACTAGTAAACTCTGTGCTTGCTGCACAAGTTTTTTCTGATTGGTTAAGTTCTAAGAATATTGACTCAATTTCATTTTTGGGATTATTTACACAAACTACATCTGCATCTAAATAAAGAAGATTGTCTATATCTTTCGGTAAATAATCTTCAATAAAGAGTCTGTAGTAAGTTGCCTCTGAAACATGACGATTTACCGTATTTGGAAAAGAAATTTTTTTATTATCAAACTTGTATACAAAAACTTGGTGAACATATTGATAATTTCTAATCTCAATTAACTTGCTATCAATAGATTCGGGGTTTCTGTGAATAATATAAAATGTGATTGGTGTATTAATATTTTCGGTTAATGATTTAATAGAAGTTAATGCTACTTTATTGTAAGTCTCATCAAAACAGTAAAGTATGTTTATCATTTACAAATAGTGTACTCTGTAATTCTTGTTAAATTATTTGTTTATTCTTTTGCGAAGAGTGTAAAGGAATAAAATAATAACGCCCGCAATACTTGTATAACCTAAGTTATTCCAAGTTATAATATTTGGATCATTCCAGTGATTTAGTGAAAGAAAAAAGAATATATAGTTTAAGGTCAGTATTGTTTTCACAATATTGTCTTTATTTGAAAAAATAAAAACTAAATACAAAATTGAGATCAGATAACCTAATGCATAAAGATTAAATCTTAAAGGTGGATACCATCCGATTAAAGACCAGAATAAAGAAAATACCAAAGCTGCATAAATCAATTCAAGAAAATAGAAATTTTTAAAAATTGTTTTATTTACAAAGAATAAAGAAAATATAACAACAACTACTGGAACAATCATGTAATAAAGCATATTTAAAGTATCGGAAAAATAACATAGGAAATTTTCTGGAATAGTGGTGCAGTGCCAATCGCTAAAATATTGATTGTATCCAAAAATAGCATCTTTAAGCCAGATAAACTGACCGTAGATTTCAGTATTTGCATTAAAGCCATCTAAATTAAAAAATCTAAAAAAAAGTTTATATGAAATATATGGGGTTATTGCAATAAAAAAATTAGGTAGTCTTTCATTAATCTTTACAAAAAAGTTTTTAGATTTTATCAGATTAAAAAACTCAATAAAAAAGTAAGCAATTATAAATTCTTTATGTAAAAAAATTAATAACCCGAAAATTATGCTTATCTTCTTCAATTCAAATTTGGCTTGATTAATTAAGAAATAAACAAAAACCACATAGGCTAAAAAAGTAAGTGTTTGATGCGAGGGAAGAAATACACCCCATTTAAACATTGGGTTAAAAAAAATCACTGAACATATAATTAATAAGCTATATAATTTAATATTATTTTCCCTAATGAATATTTTGATTACATAAAAACATGTCATACTAAAAATAAAAATCTGAGATAAAAATGTACTAAGTGGAGTAACAATATTTCCAAAATCTCCAAAAAGAGATAGTACAGTATTCAAAAATAAATTTACTATAAAAACAAACAATATGAATAAGAATCTTTCTTGATATATAAAAGTTCCATCATAAATAGCTCTTAGGTCAGTGAAGCCATAATAATACTGAACCTGATCACAACTTTCAGGATAATAGAACGAAGTGTTTAGGAATTTTAATTTATTTAGTACTTCAGTACAGTAAAAAAATTCAGGCAGTGAATCTTGAATAATAAAGTGATAAATGTAACTAATTATCGAGAAAATTAATCCAATTAAAAATATTTTGCTTAATATTGACTTGTCAATATCAACTTTCCTTTGTTGCAAAAATTTCAAATAGATCTTCCAATAATATAGTCAGGATTTTCTTCTTCCTTTGCATAGTAAGTATAAGGTTTTGAACTTTCACCTTTTAAAGCGATACATGCATATCTATAATTTCTAACATTAAAATTTTTATGATTAAAACATTTAGAATCAAATATGTTTGTAAATCCTACCATCTTAAGCCAACTCTTTATTGCTCCTTTTGATGGCAGATGGCTTATAGTCTGAGTATTCCGATAAGTGTCTGGAAACCAAATTTCAACGACATCTTTATTTCTTAATAGTAAATTTCTTGTGGTGGCGCTTTCTAAAACAAGTACACCTCCATCATCTAGTTTGTCATATAACTTCTGAATAAATCGTAGCTGCTCAGGATTGTGATATAGAACCCCTGTAAACCAGATAAGTTTAAATTTACCAAGTTGTTCATATTTTTGACTTGAAATATAAAGAAAATTTTCCTCAAAAAATTGATTTTTTACTTTAATATCGTCAATCCACTTTCTGGTTTTATTTGATTTATCAGGAAGATCAAACATAACAATTTCTTCTGGGTTTAGTTTTTCCAATCTAAATGTGTCATCTCCATCTTTTGGACCAATCTCAAGAATTCTCTTGTTTGAAAAATATTCTTGTCCATATTCGTCCATAAGCTCATCAAATAGGTACTTTCTGTAAGGTAACAATTCAGATGTCTCAGATTTGGATAACTTATCAAATAGCTTTCTGAATATCCAAATTACATAATTCATAATAAATTATCATAACGAATTACGGATTTAGTTGTGGTGTTTTTGGTAACAGTATTTCTATAAATTCACCAGACCTTAATGATAGAATTATAGTATCTTTTTTGTCAGGGTGAATCCTTAGTGCAGTAGGGTTGCTATCGTACTTGTTCTCCAGAGGAAAAATATAAAGCTTATCTTCATTTAAATCATAGGAAAACAATTCTTTCGTGATGTAATCAGTAAAAAAATAGTATTCATAAAAATAACTTTCAGTATCATCAATAACATCACCTCCAATTAGGGCTGCTCTGTATACATAATCCCCTGGTTGGTGATAATAATAAACAGATGGTTTTACAGAATTAGAAATAATGTACTCATCTGCTTTTTCTGATTTATCCCCGTTCCAAATAAACAGTTCTGTAATATTTGTTTCTTCAAAAGCTAGGTCTCCTCCTTTTTTTGGATTTAATTCTTTAGAGAGCTCTGGTCCTTCAAAAATTGGCCATCCAAAAGAAAGTGAATTTTGAAAAGGTGATTCTGTTGTTAAATCTAAAATATTCAATTCTTCAATTGTTGAGCTACCTACATCAGGAATGATAAGTTTGTTTTTGTATTCAATTACTTGCCAAGGATTTCTTAATCCATATCCAACAATATTTTCAAGAGGCTCATAATTTTTAATTGAGTTAATTTTTGGAGAATTAAAATTTTTATTAGAGTCTAATAAAAGTAATTTTCCACGTGGACTAGTTGTATTCAGTGGTTCAGAATTTAAGATAGATACATTATTAGCCTCCATGTCTCCGACTGAGAGTAAAAAACCTTCAAAGAAACTTGACCACAATAAACTTCCAGAGAAATGGCAGCATTGGTTGTTTGGAATCTCTATTAGAATTTCACTATTAGTTGTATTAGGTTTGTTATTTTCTATAAAGTATTTTTCCACCACAAGAGCAACTTGGTTATCTGAATAGCTTATTAAAAAATAATCTCCGTTTGGATGGAATTCCATATCAAAAGTTCCTTCTTCTCCCCCGTCTTTAAAGAAAACTTTTTCTGATATATCTAAAAATAACTCAATACTGTTATCTGTATAGGTATATACTTTTCCCGATTCTTGAACAAAATAAATTAAATCATTATGTATTGTCATATTATTTACTTGTTCGTTAAATATTTTTTTTACTTCTATCTCAACACCGTACAAACAGGATGTAAAATTCTCACTTCCAGCCCACGGATTGCAAATTAATTCTTGGGCTGAAGATTGTTCATTTGATGAAGTGGAGTTATTATTAGATTCTTGAACTTGTGGTTGTGAAATACTTAACTCAACTGTGTTAAAATTGTAAGAAGAAATAAATATTCCTAATAAACTAACTAACAATATTCCAATACCATATCTTACAAAAGATTTTGAAAATTTATTTTCTAGTGTAAATGAGTAAATACCATAAATAGAAGTAAATATAAATGGATAGATTATTATTGTTCCAACAATAACAAATCGGGAAAGATTAAATAATCTTAGTAAATACAAATAGAACGTAAGTACACCAGAGTTTATTAAAAATATATATACGAACTGAAGAAGCCAAAGTTCAATACTTTTTTTATAGTATTCAAAATCTACAAATATAATTGTAAATATTGTTGAGGTTAAAGTTATAAGAAAGACGATAGGGTAAATAGTTATTGAATCAAGATAAGGAAAGCCAATCTTTTCAAGATCATTAACAACATTTGATAACGAGTTAACAATAAGATTTTCGTAATTGACTTGCATATACAAAAATATCAAACTGTAAAACAAGAAGTTTGATAAAAAGGTTACGATATATTTTATTTGTCTCACAAGTATTATTTTATTACTTACCCGGAATATTATAAATTATCAAGGTCTTGAATTTGAGTTAAATTGATATGATTTAGTTCTGGCAACAATGAAACGTATGAAGAAAAAGAAATATTTTTGAAATTAAAATTTAATTTATCTAAATTTACATCATTGATTAATTTAACGAGAGCCATACCATGATCATAAGGTAATAAATATAACTCTATAAAATCTAGTGTATTTAAAAAAAATAATATCTTAAAAGCATCTTGATAAGAGTGTAGTGTACATCTTTTTCTGAAAGAATTTATCGAATTGTTCGGAAGTACATCATCTAATAAAATATAACCTCCTAAATTTAGGCTGGTTAATGATTTTATCGTATCAAAATAAACTTCTTCTATTAGGTGAGAGCCATCTATGAAAATAACATCATGCATATTTTCTGAGTAAGTATTAAAGTACCTTTCAGAAGTCAACCTTATATTTCCACCTCTAACCGGGTCTATTCCAATTTTATCTTTTGAGTTAATTTTTGAAAATGTTTGATTCAAGTCGCATCCGATTTCTAAATAAATGGGATTTTTCAATTTATTTTTTTTTAGAAGATAATTAATTATTTGATCCCTAGAAAAATCTTTAGATATTTTTAAATTCGAATATCTTATAAAAGGTAAGTAAAAGATGTAAACAATAATATTTAAAATTAGATAAAAGACAGAACGAGTTTTTCGATATAAAAAATCGATTTTACCGGTCATTTAAATAGAATAATTTATTTATTTTAAATTGTTAGAAATTCTGATAATTTTTCATTAAAAACTTTTGGAGAGTGTTCTTTATGATAATATTCATTTGCTTTTTTTCCTACATCTTTTGTTATATCTTTTTTTTCCAATACATCTACTATTGTCTCTGCAAGAATTTCTGAGTTTTCAGGATTTATAAGAATTGACTCGTTAGAGCAATATTTTTTCATATAAGTAGTATTTGCGGTAATAACTACTTTTCCAATTTGCATCGCTTCAACAATTTTTCCAGGTATCACAAGATTATTCTTTATACTATCTGAAAATGTTCCAAGACAAATATCAGCTTCAATAATTTTCTTATATAAATTATTTTCCTTGATAGTGTTCTTTTCAAGATAATCGAAGAACACTACATTATTAAGATTCTTAACTGCAACTAATTCCTTAATCTCCTCTTTTAGTGGTCCGTCGCCAATAAGGTTAAATCTAATGTCTTTGCGGTCTTGTAGAATTTCAGCTGCACCAACTACATACACTAACCCATGCATATCCTCAAATGAACCCCAAAATGTAATATTATTATATGGTGTCTTCTCATTTTTTATATTGCTAGTATCAATATTTTTCCTAGATGATTTTAAAATCAAATAGTCCTTAGGAGACGTTTTAATTTCCTTCATAAAGTAATCCTTCATCTCATAAGTTTCAAAGATTTGATAATCAGACAAGTGTATACATAATTTATCAATCTTCAAAAGTAATTTGGCGGCAAATGAGTTTTTATTAAATAGTTTTCTATCTTCAACTAAAGATAAGTAGAAACTTGTAAAGGTATCATAATAAATATTAAAATCAAATATTGGTTTGAGGAAATTAAGAATAAGTAACTCAAAGATACCAGGAAACAAAACAAGAATGTTTTTACCACGTCCTTTAATTGGAAGCATAACAAATATATATGGAAGTAAAATAATTGATCCGGCAAAGTAGCCTACCAAAGTGAAAGTTTTATTATTGATTTTATTTTTGCTCATTAAATTAAGTGCAAAACGGTTTTCAGGATGGAAAAATGTATAAAAAGGTTCATTCCGCTCAGTTCTAAAATTAGTAAGAGTAAACAAAAAACTATTCATTCAGTAATATTACCAATTTAAAAAAATGAAAATTAGCTACAAAAAAAAACAAAAATAGTATTTAAACTACGAATGTATGAAATTAAGTAAAGTGATATCAGAAAATATTTTCATTAGAATTTTCAAATTAATAATTACTATTTCATCAGCTTTTTTCCTTTATAATTATTTTTTAGAAAATTCAGATATTATTTTTATAAAGCTTAATCTAAACTTTAATTTTTTCTTTTTTGTTTGCTTGTTTACAATCTCTAACATTAGCTATTCATTTGCATGGGCAACAAATATTAATTCCACATTTAATTTAAATAAGTATGAATCATTCACTGTTTCTATGAAGTCATATATTGGAAAATACGCTGGCATTAAAATTGGCTCATATGTAATTAAATTTTCACAAAATATTAAAACTTTCAATAAAAAAGACTTTATAAAGCTATCCCTTTTTGAACAATTCATAACCGTATTAATTGGGCTTACATTTGGCGTTTTTTATTTTTATGCTGAAGCGAAAAGTAATTTGGCTCCACTTGTTTTAATACTTGCAACTAACTTTATTTTATTTTTTATTTACATAAAAGTAATTAAAAATTTAGATAAATTACTCAGTAATATTACAAGTTCAATTCCAATTTATTTTGTGTCGAGTTCTTATTTATTTTTTGTAATTACAAAATATGCACAATCTTTAAATTTTGAAAACTTTATTTATTTTGGTGCCATTTATTTTTTTGTTTCTGCAATATCTGTTATTGTTTCAATTGTTCCAGCCGGTCTAGGTGTAAAAGAAGCTATGTTAATATTTCTACTTGATGGTTTGATTGAGGAATCATTGTTATTAAATGTTCTGATAGAACTTAGGATAATCTTTGTCTTAGCAGATATATTCTCATGGATGTTAGGTAATGTGCTTTCATTAGTAAGTAAAAAAGGGAATTAAATGTGCTTTGGCTTATAAAGCAACTCCGTTACGAGCATTCTGTTTTTGTAATTTGAAATAATCATAAAAAATAAAATATAAAATAAAAAAATAAGATTAAAGTATCCAACACCAACAACCAAAGACTGGATATTTCCTGAGTTATTTCCATATTTAAAATATTCTAAGAAAAATCTGGAAAGCAAAAAAAACCCTGGTATTGAAAATGAAATTGCAAAGAATGCAGACATTAATCTTGATTTATACAAAATTAAGGATTTAAATACTACATATATTGATTTTTTTACGTATTCGCTATTCGATCTAAACAATCTTGATTCTCTAGTTTTAAAACTTTGCGTAATCAACACAGAATTAATTTTAAGGTTCTTGTTACTTAATTGGAATAATGACTCTAAGGTATAAGTAAAATTATTTAATACGAACAAATTATTCATCGCTGCATTTGAATAACCTCTGAATCCTGTAGTGACATCTGAAAGATTTAATGATAAAAGTTTACTAATTACAAATGACCCAAATTTTTGTAATCTTATTTTTATTTTTGAAAAATGTTTTATATTTGAGAAATTTCTGGCACCTATAATTAGATCAACATTATTTATTGTAAGTAATTCAAACAATTGAGGTATATCTTCAGGTGGATATTGGTTGTCAGAGTCAAATATTACTAACTGATCGTAATTCTTGCTTTTACCATAATTCATAATTGAATTAAAAACCTCAGATAATCCAAAGTTTGTTTTACTTGAGATAATTTTGACATCGTCTTTATATGACTCTAAAATTTTTAAAGTTCTGTCTACACTTCCATCATTTACAACTAGTATGCTAGTTTTATCATCTAAGATATTTGTTTTTATCAAAGAATCTAAACATTTAGATATATTTTCTTCTTCATTAAAACAAGGGATGGCAATTAATCTTTTCATAAATTATATTTTCATTCTTTCGAATATGAATTTTCTTGAAAGGGTGTAATAAAATAAAATTAACAATATAACTTCTGTAAAAGAGAATCTGTTTGCATATTCAAGAAATTCTGAAACGTCACTGTTTAGATACCCAAATCTGTCTATTAAGTCTGAAATAAATTCTATACCAACAATTGAAATTAATATTTTGAATATTATTAATGAAAGAAAAGAGGTAATAAATATTTTTAAGTATCCATCTAATTCGAAAGCGCTTTGCAATACTCCGTCCAAATATCGGGGTGCTGAAAACCTGTGCATTACACCAAATGAGTTAATTTGCTCTCTGAGAGAAGTCAATTCATTGGTTTCAAATTTTAAAAATGCAAAAATGCTAAAAATATTTAAATAGTAAATAGCCTGTATAAATTTAAGTGATGAAAATCTATAAATTGCTAATACTGCGATTGGTAAAAGAACGCTTAAATACCTAAAACCATATGATGAGCCAGTTGTTTGCCATAAAAATATAATCCCAAATGGTATTGAAATAATTAAAGTCAATATTTGAAATATTTTAAAATCTTTATTTACAAAAAGTTTAAAATAAATATATATGAGGGCTGCCAAAAGAGGAGAAAATAATATTAGTCCGAATTCTTTTGTAAATATCAAATTTATATAAGTATTAAAAAATAAAAGTAATATGTCAAAATCAAAATACCCATCAAGATTATTCTTTTCCAGAAAACCTAGTGACATATTGTTTCTGTATATCTTTTTTGGATTTAGTGTAAATACATCATACAGAATTTTTGATTGAGTCATAAAAGCAATAATTCCGGTTATAACACCAGAAAGATAATATCTATTTATGTAAAAATTTAAAATTCTATTTTCTTTTGAAGCTATAGATAAGTAAAAGGCAGGTAATAGCAAGTAAAGATAGTTTGTCCACCTTACTGTTATAAAAAAGAAAGATAAAAAACCAACTAGATAATAGTATTTTGATTTTTTTGATTCATAAGTTAAATCAGTTAGATAAATTAAAAAAGTTGCACAAAATACTTCATAAATATGTGACATGCTGAATCTTTCAAAGGCATAGTATGTAACTCCCGAGCCAACATAAAGTATAAATAAATTTATAGGTTTCAATGACTGAGTATGTTCTAATTTGTTGATAATTTTTGACAATAAATTAATTGAGAGAAACAAATAAAAAATAGAAGACATTGAGTAAAAAAAATAAATAATATCGTTCGTTGTAAAACTTATTATTTTATTTATTTCATTAAAAATTGAGCCAATAAATACAAAGGGCGCAGCAAGAATACCAGCCCCTAAAGGATGTTTGGGTATTAGTTTCCCATCATTTTCATAGAATCCTAATATTTTATAGTCTGTATTTTGTATAATTTGGTTTGAATAGTCTAAATCAAAATCTAAACCGATTGTATATGCATGATACTGATAGCTTGCATCATCAGAAGGATTATATGTACCTAAGCTGTTCTGTCTATAATCTATTTTCGTCAAAAATAAGATAACTAAAACAAAAATTAAAATTTTGTACTTTTTTTTCATCACCTCTTCTATATATTAAAATGAGAATTCATGGCTGTAAGCTTTTTTTAATATTTCTTATAATCATTTTTTATTAAAATAGAATAGATTACAGGAAGGAAAAAAATTAAAACTTTAATTTTTGGAGGTAGTGGCTTAGTTGGATCTTCTCTTAGAACAATTTTAAAAAAGTCTAATAAAGTTGAGTCGTTATTTTATCCAACGAGAAAAGAAGTTAACTTATTTAATTTAGAAAATGTAAAAAATTACATAAAAGATATAGGGCCAGATGTAATTGTAAATGCTGCGGCAAAAGTTGGCGGTATATACGCAAATAACACTTATAGAACAGATTTTATTTTAGAAAATTTAAAAATAAATATTAATATATTTGAAGCATGTATTCCTTATCCTGATATAAAAATCATTAATTTAGGCAGTAGTTGTATATATCCTTTAAATGCAGAAAATCCTATTCAAGAAAAGTCTTTTATGACAGGAGAACTTGAACCAACCAACTCTCCATATGCTACAGCAAAAATTACAGCAATAGAAATGGGATTATCAATGAAGATTCAATATGGTCATCAAGTTATAAACCTTATGCCAACAAATTTATACGGTCCAAATGATAATTTTTCAGACATGAATAGCCATGTCATCCCTGCCTTAATCCATAGAATGCATAAAGCAAAATTAGATAACTCCTCATCATTTAATATATGGGGAACTGGAAGCCCCTTAAGAGAATTTCTTTTTGTTGATGATTTGTCCAATGCAATTGAATTTTTAATTGACAAAAATATCGATAATGACATCTTAAATGTGGGGAGTTCTGAAGAGGTAAGTATTAAAGATTTGGCAGAAAAAATAAAATCTATCATAGGTTTTAATGGAAAATTAGCTTTTGACTCTTCAAAACCAGATGGTAATCCTAGAAAGCTTTTAGATTCCTCAATAATAAATTCTCTTGGTTGGAAAAGTAGTATTAATTTAACGGATGGTCTGAAAAAGACATATTTATGGTACACAAAAAATATAGTGTAGTTAATTTAATGGGTGTTCCCAGGTTGGTTTAATTAGTTTTTTTTCTATTAACACTTTTTCTTTTTCGGCTGATTCCAAATCTTTTTCAACCATAAGCTTAACTAAGTCTTTGAACGAAATCTCTGGCTTCCAACCCAAAATATCATTAGCTTTTTTGGGATTTCCTAATAGATGGTGAACCTCGTTTGGTCTGTAATAGTTTTCTGAAGTAATAACATATTTTTCATAGTCTAAATCTACCAACTTAAATGCCTCCTCCAAAAACTCCCGTACTGAGTGTGTTTCTCCAGTGGCCAGAACCCAATCATCAGGCTTGTCATGTTGAAGCATCATCCACATCCCTCTAACATAATCACCTGCAAATCCCCAATCTCTTTTTGCTTCAAGATTTCCTAAGGTCAACTTTCCTTGTAAACCAAATTTAATTCGTCCAATCGCTTTTGTTATTTTTCTAGTTACAAATGTTTCTCCTCTCTTGGGTGATTCGTGATTAAATAATATTCCATTAACACAAAATAAACCATAAGAATCTCTGTATACCTGAGTCATATGATGAGCAAAAAGCTTTGACGCAGCATAGGGACTCTTGGGCTCAAATTTTGAATTTTCATCTAGCATTACTTCACCTACTCCTCCAAACATCTCTGAACTAGAAGCCTGATAAAATTTAGGTTTATTTTCGAGGTTTCTTAAAGTTTCTAATATTGAAATAGCACCAAGGTTTCCTGCTTGAGTAGAGTAAACGGGATTTTTAAATGATACCGAAACGTGCGATTGTGCTGCAAGATTATATATTTCGTCAGGCTGTATATTTGTAATCAGTGAGCTTAAAGAGGACGAGTCTAGCAAATCGGAATAGTATAAGTTATATCTACCTGTTTCTTTATGCTCAGATATAAATTCATCTATTCTTGATGTATTGATAGTCGACGATCTTCTTATTGTTCCATGAATGTTATAACCCTTGTCAAGTAGAAATTTACTCAGATAATAACCATCTTGACCTGTAATTCCTGTAACAAATGCTGATTTCATATCAATAATTATATTAAGTTAAATCTTTATTTAAATAATTATTAAATATTCCTAAGAATAAATATAAGATTGCAGGAAAAGCTACGCTTTCCATAGATGAATCAAAAAGTGATGCTATAAGTAAGGGAAGCATAAAGTTATACACATTTATTTTTTTAATTGATTTAGATTCGATATAAACCCTATTTAAAATAAAAAGATAAAAGATTAATCCCAATATTCCACCTCTTGCAAGAATATTTATTATAAAATTATGAACATTCTCATTAGTTCCATCGTTGCCTTTTCTTTCAGGATCATCCATTGCCGGTATTATGTCTGTATACCCATACCCAATGAAAAGTTTATTTTTTTCATTAAGATCAAATATTACATCTTGCCAAATTTGTAATCTCCAATTAGTAGTAGAGTCCTCTGAATACAAACGGTTATCTCTTATGAAGAATGAAAGAAATAGTTCATCAGTTTTTTTTACCTTTAATATTCCTGTAACTGTGGATGAAATTTCTTCTGGTTTTGTAATTTTATCTAAATCTGTTTTATCGAAGTTAAGGTTTCCGTAAACAAGAAAGGATGAGATTATAAAAATTATCATTGCAACAACAAATAAAACAATAGATCTAAATAAATTTTTTTTAATAATTGAACTTAACAAAAATAGCTCAGTTAAAACAAATATAATAGCGGGTAAAAAAGCTCCTCTACTTAAATACAGGAACTGTGGAATTGTAAGAGCAGTTGTAAGGACTAAATAATTTAAATAATTGTATTTATTTTTAAATATTAATTTTGCAATAAACACTCCGACAACATATGCCAAAAAAGCATTTGATCCTTTTAAAAATTGAAATTTATCTGCATAGTTTTTAAAAAAACTTATAAAACTATTCGGGTAATAGATAGTAAAAAATAGATAATTGATTAAGGGTATTAAAAGTAAAATCCTATATTTTTTATTTTTATCAATTAGCAAGGTTAAATTTTTACCAATAAAATAAAATCCTATCATCCAAATATATGAACTGGATTTGTAGATATAAGAGTTTACAAATGAAGCCTGATCTATCAAAACTGAAATTATAAAACCTAATACACTGAGAAATAATAAAATCTCAATTGTTTTTGGTTTATTATTTTTTGATAATGTTAAAAATGAGTAAATTACTGAAGCTAAGCCAATTAATACAAGGAATTCTCCTAATCTAAAACCAAATATGATAATTCCTGTGTATGATCTTGCAAATATTAAACCAAGACAAATATTTATTAATATAAAAAATGATGTTAAACTTTTCCAATTAATTATTCTTATTTTATTCATTTTTTACTTTTTTAATTATGTTAGTTTTAAATGTAATATTTGTTATAAAAGACTTAAAATGATTGGCTTAAATGAAAAATAACACTATAACTTATATTTTTGGTGTTGGCAGGGAAAGAAAATTAGCCGGTATAAGCAACATCGCAAAAGAATTTTTTTATGGTTATGACCTTTTTGAAAAAGAATTTGAAAATACTCAAATTATTGAATTAAATGAATCAAAAAATATAAGTAGTCTCTCTAGGGTTTTTATATTTTTCGACAGAGCTATGATAAAGATTTCAAATATGCCATTTTTTATGCATCAAGTAATATCTCTTCAAAATTTTAAAAAAATATTAAGAAGTGACTATTTAATAATTACAAATGAACGCAACGCTTTCTCTTCATTACCAATGATTTTACTAGCAAAAGTGTTTAAAAAAATTAATACAACAATCATAATTATGGGTTTATTTTCAAAAGAACCTGAAAACATACTAAGAAGTAAAGTTAACAACTTATTAATAATCCTATTGGCTAAGACTATAAATAATTTTATATTTTTGAGTGAAGAAGAACATATATATGCATGTAATGAGTTCAAAAAATTTGAATCAAATTTTTTCTTCCTACCATTTGCCATCGATACTGAATTTTGGAATATAGGAAACCAAAAACCAAAGTTAACAAATGATATCTTATTTGTTGGTAATGATGGAAAAAGAGAATACAATTTGTTAAGTTCAATATGCAAAAATTTGCCAGAATATAGATTTATTATTGTTTCAAACCAAGTAGATAAAAATAAATTAAACAATTTGCCAAATCTTGTAATTCATAATGGATCTTGGAAAGATTCCAACCTAAGTGATAAAGAACTTAAAGAGATTTATGCAAAAAGCAAATTAACAATCATACCAATTAAAAATACACTTCAGCCATCTGGTCAAAGTGTTGCTTTACAATCATATATGTCCAAAACACCCGTATTAATTACAAAAACTAAAGGCTTTTGGGATTATAAAGAGTTTAAAGACAATGAAAACATTTATTTTATTGAAAAAAATGAATTAGATTATTGGACAAACAAGATTAAATCTATTTTAAACAATCAAAAACATGCACAAAAAGTTTCACTGGCAGGATATGATGTTGTTAAAAAAAATTACAACTTACATAAATTTTATGAGGATCTAAAGAAAATAATTAAGCTTTAAATTTTTCTTTAAAATTAAAAATCATTTTCTCTTTTTTTGAAAAAGATAAATCAAGTTTTCTTTTAATGATAATATTTTTTTTTCTCAGAACAAGTTTTTCAAAAACATCCTCGTACTCTTGACACATAATTTCAGAAGTACGATTGTAGCTTTTCATTTTATTATAAAAAATGTCATATTCATCAATAATTTTTTTTAATTTTTGTTCAAAATTCTCACTACTAAAAGAGACTCCGAAATCAGCACAATATTCTGTTATTCCACCGCTATCAAGATAAAGTATTGGTAAACCACATAAACCTCCCTCGATGTGGTGGTTTCCTGAAGGTTCATTTATTGAAGCTGTTAAATAGAGATTGTTATTTTTAATTTCTTTTGCCAAGTCCTTCCCCTCCAATGGATTTATATATTTTGAAAATTTAAAAGAAAACTTTGAAGGTAGTTTTCCAATATATGTGAACTCTAAATCATATGGGAAAGTTTTTTTTCCTATTAGTTGGTCTAAACGCTCATAAATACTGAAACCTTTATTCCAATTATTACCCCAGTGATGAGTAACAATTCTTACAGGTTCATTTTTTTTCCAAGGTTTGAAACCTTCAGTATTAAAAACTTCAGTATTAGATCCACTCATAATTACTTGATTATGTCCAAAAACAAAACCATTAGATAAGTATAAATCTTTTAACCAATTGCTAACAAATATTGTGTAATCAGAAACTTTATTAGCATCCATAATTTGTTGGTTTACATGTTTAGTGCCTTTTCTTTCATCACACTCATTTATTCTGTGGACAACCATTGCATCTTGTTTTTTAAATTTTAAATAATCATGAACTTCTCTAGCCGTAAAAGCCGATGATTCTGAAGTTTTTCTAGGCTCTGTCATAAAAATCAAATCTATATCATCATCACCAAGGTCATGTACAACTTTATGATTTTTAGATAGCAAGTAGGTTTTTAAATTTTTAACAAATAAATTTCCTCCTCCCCAAGGTCCATCTTTAATTATTGATCCAATACTTACTTTCATTTTATTAATTCGAGATAAGGCGCATACCCGTTGGGAGTAATTAATTTTTGAACATTTTTATATGCTACATCTATATTGGGTTTTGCATTATCGTAATTTTCCATGTTAAAAATAGATTCATTAGATAATATTTCAGGTGCGACCCCAACATTTGTTGAAATTACTGGAGTTTTCGTTATTGCACATTCTGCAACAGCTTGAGGTCCTCCCTCAACTCTAGAAGCTATAATGTATAAGTCTAAACAATTATATAACTCATTAATTTCAAAAGAATTGACCATTTCAAGATACTTGAACGATATATTTTCATTCTTCAGACTGTTTATTAAATAATCACGCCTTTTACCAAGTAAAAGAACTAATAAGTTATTTTTTTCCTTATTGTATTTCTTTACTATTTCTAGAAACCTATCTGGACCCTTAGATAGCTTTGGTTTTGATAAATCTGTTCCTTCGCTATCTCTTTGAAAAGATCCAACTATAAAACTATCTATTGGTAAATTATATTTTTTTCGAAGATAAACTTTATCTTTAATCTCAAACCAATTATTTTTATTGACCCAAAAAGGAATACTCTCAATCTTTTTGCTTGTTAACTTTTCTAGCTGGGCCATTGTGTTATTAGATATTACATGATATTTATGTACATATTTATCCCTGTCTTTAAAATCTTTTTTTTCAATATCTCCAAATTTGTCAAAATCAATATGGTAAATTGAACAGATAACTTTTTTCTTTTTGAGTTGGCTTTTTGGTATTTTATTCCAAACCCAAGGGGCTAATATCCAAATTGTATCAGAAATATATATAAGGTTTGTAGAGACTTTTTTATTATCTTTATACCATTCATCCCTAAATCTATCTACCACCCAGGATTCACCAGCAGAATTAAGATAAACTTTCATTAACCCTTTATCATAATATCCAAAACAATAAATAAACCGTCTTTAAGTTATAGAGCTAAAATCCAATTAAAGTAACGTAATATAAATGAAAAAAAATATATTAATTACCGGTATAACTGGTCAAGATGGCGTTTTCATAACAGAGAAAATACTTTCTTTAAACAAAGAAACTAATATCTATGGGTTCACTAGAGGCAATCGAAGGGATATCTTCTTAAAGAATATTAATTTCATAAATAAAAACTTGCCAACAAGTAATATACATTTAATCAATGATGACATTCTAGACTTTGAAGTTGTAGATAAAGTTATCAAAGATACGAGGCCTATGCAAATATTTAATTTAAGCGGGCCTAGTTCAGTATATGATTCGTATATCGATCCAGAAAAAACTGATTTTGAAATCCATACCATCTTTAATAATCTATTAAATTCAATTGTAAAAAATAAATTAGATACTTTTATGTACCAAGCATCCAGTTCAGAAATGTTTGGAACTAACTCAGGAACACTAGATGAAGAATCTAAATTTAATCCATTGTCGCCATATGCAAAGTCTAAACTTAAAGTTCATAATGAAATTCAAAAAATTCGTAATCTTGAAAATATAAAAATTTCTTCAGGAATAATGTTCAATCATGAGTCAGAATTTAGAAACAATAATTATTTAATAATGAAGATAATTTTAAAAGCACTTTCTATAAAGAACAATAAAGAAGGGGTTTTAAAGTTAGGAAGTTTAATATACGAAAGAGATTGGAGTTATGCAAAAGACATTTCTGAAGCTATGTATTTAATTGCCGAAAATGAGCTTTCAGAGGACTATGTGATTGGATCTGGAAAAACCCGAAGTATTAAAGATGTTGTTGAGTTTGTTTTTAATTATTTAAAAATTGATTGGGAAAACAAAGTAATAATTGATAAAGAGTTACTTCGAAAAAATGACCCTGTCATAATTGGTAGTAACCCAAGAAAGATAGAATTACATACTAATTGGAAACCAAAAGTAACTTTTGAAGAAATGCTTTATAAATGTATTACTTATAAATTAAATAACTATTAGGGTGTTAAGTTTTTTCTCACACAGTTAGCAAAATATTTTTGTTCTTTTTTATGATTTGAGGATATATTATTTTCAATATTTAATTTGTATAGAGGTTTATTTATAGTTTTAATTTTTTGGTTCTGTCTGATAAGATCTTTGAAAAGTTTATAATCTTGTGAGTAATAAAAGTTTTCATCATAACCACCAATGTCGTCCAGCAATGATTTTTTAATCATAAGTGTTCCGTGAATAAAGGGGTTTTTATAATTTATAGCAATCTTATTTGGTATATAAAAACTTATACCCGGAATAAGCTTGGATGAGTTTAAAACTTTTGCTCTTGTTGTACAAACTTCGACTTTCTTCTCTTTCATAAAATCAATCTGACACTCTAGTCTTATATGCTCACTTGTATCATCATCATCTTGTCTTGCTATATATTCTCCTTTTGACATTTGTATTAATTTATTCAATGATTTTGTAAGACCAATGTTTTTTTCGTTCTGATAGACTTTTACTCTACTATCTTTTTTTGAAATTTCAGTTAGCTTATTAAAGGTTTTGTCAATTGATGCATCATCAATAATAAGAAATTCAAAATTTTTATAGCTTTGGTTTAAAATACTATTAACTGAGTGCTCAACATATGCTTCAGAATTGAAAGTTGACATAATAACTGATAAACAATTATTAATCATCCAAAATACTTTCAAAAATAGTACTTAATCTTGCTTTGCTTAGGTATTCATCAATATATTTTTTACTTCTATCAGCTTCTTGTTTAAGAAGATTCTTGTCATGTAATAAATACATTTTCTTTTTTAAATCTTCTTTTTCAAATTGCTTATACATATATTTATAATTGTCAGGATAAAATTCAGAAATACCTCCTGAATTAGGAAATATAGCAGGAATACCCATAGAAGCTGCTTCGCATAATAGCATTGGCTGTCCCTCAAATAGTTTTGTAGCAGTAATTACGGCTTCTGAATTTTTAATTAATTCCAATGTTTCATTATTACTCTTTTCACCTAAAAAATGAACGGTCTCATGTTCATATAGCTTTTTTAGATTTTCTAGTTCAGGTCCAGTACCGACTATATTTAACTTAATTTTTTTTAAATTACAATCTAAAAATGCATCTATAAGTTCTTTAATTCCTTTCTCCTGTGAAATTCTGCCAGCGTAAATAAGATACTTCTGTTGTTTCTCAACTTTTTCATTAAAAATATGTTGTAAATCTATGAAATTTGGAAATACTTTAACATTTTTAAATACACCAAATTCTTCTTTAAGAAATTTTTTATGATGTTCAGTCAAAACTAATAACTTTAATTTAGAATTTTTAATAATTGAAATATACTTTTTTCCATAGATAGAAATCAAAATAGACTTCAATATTGATTTTTCAAAATATTTATTAAACACCCAATGGCTATATTTATTACCGCATGCTTTACAAAATGACTTATCCGGGATATGTTTTTTAACAAATGGAGATTTTGTACAATAATATCTGAAATTATGAAGTTTTAATATTATTTCCAAATTATATTGTTTAAGAAGATTGAAGATTCCCAAAGATGCTGTAAACCATGTGTTGTGAACGTATACATAATCAGGATGGAAATCTTCTAATACAAGCTTAAGTTTTTTTAAACTTTTTGGATTTCTATTTGTTAAAATGGAAAACAAAATTAGTGGTAAATTCTTAAAATCATTTTTAAATATTATTGTTTTAACATTAAATTTTTCTTTTAAAAATTTTATTTCACTTTCTACAGCTACGTCCTCTCCACCTAAATTTATGTATTCATTATGTATTACCAAAATTCTTTTTTTACCTAAATTTTTGCTCACTTATTTTCCTTTTTTATAAGATTAGTATTATCACAATGCATATAATTGTTTTTTTTACATACGGTATTTCTTTAAACGATTGGAGCGAATCTGGACTAATTGATAGAGAAGTTTTAATTTATAAAAGGTTGATTGAAAAGTATAAATGTAATATTACTTTTATAACGTATGGTGATGATAAAGATTACTCTTTTAAAGAGTTGCTTCATCCCATTAAAATTATTCCTATTCAGACCTTATTAAGAAGAAAAATAAATTTAATTAATAGCATTTTTATTCCATTTAAAATTAAAGAAATTATTAAATCTGCAGATATTTTAAAATCAAATCAGTTTATGGGTTCATGGGTTGCGACAATATCAAAAATACTCTACAAAAAAAAATTATTGATTAGAACTGGATATGATTATATAAAATTTGCTACCGAAGAAAAGAAATCAGTTTTAAAGATTTTAGCTGCTTATATATTGAGTATCTTTAACTTGATTTTTGCTTCTAGATATATCGTTACCTCAAAGCAAGATAGATTATTCTTAAATAAAATAACAATACAATTATTTAAAAATAAAATTATCGTAATTCCCAATTGGGTAAATGTGCCAAGTAAGTTTCCTGATGAAGAAAGATATGAAAATAGAATTATTTCCGTTGGAAGACTAGAAAAGCAAAAGAACTATAAAGATCTGATAATTTCTTTAGAGGGTAGCGATATCTATTTGGATATTTTTGGCAAAGGTAGCCAAAAAAAATATCTTGAGGAGTTGGCAGAAAAACATAAAGTTAATCTTAATATCTTTTCAAATCTTTCCAATGTTGAATTGTTAGAAAAAATGAAAAGGTATAAAATTTTTGCTAGTACTTCACTATATGAAGGTAATTCAAAAGTTGTTCTTGAAGCTATGGCTATGGGTTGTTTGGTAATTACCTCGGATATTGAAAATAATCAAGAAATTGTAAAAAATAACATAAGTGGAGTTGTATACAGAAAAGATATTGAGGAACTGAAACAAAAAATAATTTTTTATATGAAAAACGATACAGAAAGAAAAGAGTTAGCATTTTCAGGGTATGAGCAAATCAAAACTATAAACTCTTTAAATTCTGTAGTTTCACTTGAGAAATCTTTATACGACGAAATCTAATATCTTTTTATCCTCTTTATAAAAAATATTTAGATGATAATCATAATTAATTAAATCCTCAGGATTATGAGTTGCATTAATTATTGTTAAATTAGCTTTATTTAATATTTTATATATTGTTTCTTTTGTTGCTTGATCTAAATTTGAAGTTGATTCATCAAGAATTAGTATGTCGATATTTGACAGAAGTGCTCTTATAAATGAGATTTTTTGCATTTGACCCATTGATAAATTTTTATTGTTAATATTTCTTTCTAAAATATTCACATCTTGTTCATTGAATAGATTGAAATCATTTATCATTTCAATCATTTCAGAGTCATTTATTTTATCAGAATTACCATACATTAAATTATCTCTTAAAGATGCATTTATAATCATTGGTGATGCGCTTACATAACCAAAATTATAAGAATGAGAAATTATTTTTCCACTTGTTGGATAAAGTACTCCAGATAGAAGCCCTAACAAAGTGCTTTTTCCGGTGCCATTTGTACCTGTAATGATTGTGTGTTTATTTTTAAAAAATTTTAAATTTAAATTTGTAAAAGTGTTGCTCTCATCTCCAAAATATTTAAAATCTACATTGTCAACAATTAATGCATAATCGGAATCCATAGTCACATCTGTTTTGAAATTATTTTCGTTCACTTGATTTTTGTTATTATCAAACTCATACAATTTTTCAAGATATACATGAAATGCAGCTAGAACATGTAAATTTCTGTTGAAAACGCTTAGGCTTTGAAATAATCTTAATAAGATTCCAATTAAGTCGATCGTTATTCTTTCAACAAAATTAAAAAATACTAATAATACTGAAATAACAAAAAGGGTTAAGAAATTTGGAATAATCGTATTTATAGTTCCTACTTTTAGATCTTTAAGTCTTGAGTCATAATATTTCTTTAAATTTAAAGAAAAGTCATCAATCTGAGAATTAATCATTTTAAGTATCTTAATCAAAAATAAATTATCAATAACTTTTTGAATTTCTCCACTAATTAAATTTCCAAAAAGATAAGTTTTATGGGCTAATTTTCTTCCAAGCTTAGTAAGAAAAAGTGTTGGAAAGAACAATACTATTACGCCAATAAAAAATATTGAAATTGTTTGAAAGTCTGTAATTAATAAATAGGTTGAAAATGCTAAAATTTGTATCGAGCTTCCTAGAAAAGTTGCAAGAGTACCATAAAAAGCCCCTGTTTGCGGAGCGATTGTATCGATGAAATAATAAGCTTCTGAGACACTTAGATTTCCACTTTTATAAATATCGTTGAGCAAATTTATCCTCAGGTTCTCTTCAACTTTCATTTGAAGACTAAACATATTTATTTTTTCCAAATAAATAGAAAGAAATCTTAAAAGTACGACTATTGGAAGTAAATATAAATTATCGACTACAAACTTAGTAAAAAAATTAAACTCTTCCAAAGAGCCTGATACTAGTTCTGTTAATGCAATTATTATCCACAAGTCAAACAGAACTACGAAATTTGATAAAATCGCAGAAATTAAAATTCTTATTTTTTTGTTATTTGTTTTGGTTAGTTTTGACGCTCTATTTAGATCCTCAAAAAAAATCTTAAGCCTATCTACAAAACTCATTTAAAGTATTTTCTTTGTATCATCAATAAAGTAATTTTAATATTCTAAGAAGTCTTTGTTTACAATTTTTTAATAGGTTTTAATCCTTGTCCAAAATGAGCTACAACTTGTCCTATATTTTTTCATTCTATAATATTTACTTAAAACTTTTTTCATCTTAATAATTTTAGTTTAGAGTATCTAGAGACAGCTGTCGTAAAGTAATGTGTGGGGTTTTGTTTCTTTTTGAAGACCAATAGACCCTATGTTTGTTCTTGCCAAAGGCAGAATCGAACTTCCGACCCCTTGTTTTTCAGATATGGGGAAACCTTTCAAGCCTATTCC